>Ga0180435_10006911_pt1 | contig 10846 bp, 9 predicted proteins | sample SS_ome_3_FD_132467 | JGI IMG/M metagenome (GOLD analysis project Ga0180435, IMG submission 132467) | Hypersaline lake sediment archaeal communities from the Salton Sea, California, USA - SS_3_S_1 metaG | ecosystem: Environmental > Aquatic > Non-marine Saline and Alkaline > Hypersaline > Sediment... | reverse complement strand
GCAAGGGCGCGCGATACAATCGCGAGACCCTCGAAGTCCGCTACAAGGGCAGGAACATCGCCGACGTGCTTGCGATGCGTATCGAAGAAGCGCTGGGGTTTTTCGACGCCTTCCCGAAGATCAAGCAACTGCTCAAGGCGCTCAACGATGTCGGGCTTAGCTATGTGGAACTCGGGCAGAGTTCGACCACACTGTCAGGCGGTGAGGCCCAGAGAGTGAAACTGGCCAGCGAACTTGGTAAAACCGCAACGGGCCACACGCTTTACGTCCTGGACGAACCGACCACCGGACTGCATTTCGCCGACATCTACAATCTGCTTAACGTGCTGAACCGCCTGGCAGACATGGGCAACACGATCATCATCATCGAACACAACCTCGACGTGGTGAAATGCGCCGACTGGATCATCGACCTCGGTCCCGAAGGCGGGGACGCCGGAGGGCGGATCGTCGCCCAGGGAACCCCCGAACAAGTAGCCGCGTGTAAGGATTCGTACACCGGAGAGTTCCTGGCCGGACGCCTGGGCAAGCCAAAACGCAAGCGGCGGTGACAAATTCGAGATGCTTGTCAGGAAGTTTTGCTTGCTCTCGAACGCCGGATGAGTATAGTGTTCCGTTCCGCTTTGCATGAGGTCCCGCCGGTGATACCCATGGTCCGGTATGGGTCCGGCGACGTTCGATTTGATCGTATATTTATTAAACAACCCTTGCGGGAGACTAAACTATGCCGGCTTCTAAAGCAGAGAACATCAGGAACATCGTACTCCTCGGCCACGGCGGGTCGGGCAAGACCACCCTCGGCGAAGCCATGCTGCACGAGACCAAGGTCACCAGCCGATTGGGGTCGGTGGACGACGGGACCAGCCATCTGGACTACAGCGATATCGAGAAGGACCGAAAGCACTCGGTGGACCCGGCAATCGCTTATTTAGATCACGCGTCGGCGACGATCAACGTGATCGACGCACCGGGATATCCGGACTTTATCGGAGGGGCGATCAGCGCTTCGGGCGGGGCGGATATCGCGATGATTGTCATCTCGGCGCCGGCGGGCATCGAAGTAAATACCCGCCGAATGTTCAAACTCGCCCAAACCAACAAGATGCCCATAGCCATAATCGTCAACAAGATCGACGCCGAAAACGTTGACATCGAACGCATCATGGACCAGATCACAGAAACGTTCGGACAGGCCTGCAAACCGATGAACCTGCCGACAAGTGGAAACTCGGCCGTCGTCGACTGCTTCAAAAACGATACCGGAGACAGCGATCTCGGAAACGTCGCAGACGCGCACACCGAACTTATAGAGAATATCGTCGAAGCCGACGAAGAACTGATGGAAGCCTACCTGGGCGGTGAAGAACTCACCGCCGCCCAACTGGCCAGCGCGATGTCCAAAGCTATGGTAGAAGGCACGGTAATCCCCGTGCTGTTTACCTCCGCCAAGGCGAACGTCGGAATAACAGGCGCCCTCGATGCGATCGGAAAGTATTTCTCCTCACCGGTACACTGTCCGGGCCGACCGGTTTTCACCGGCGAAGACGCCGAAGCCGACGAAGTCGCGGTAACCACCGATACCGACAAGCCCATGATCGCCCAGGCATTCAAGGTCACTACCGATCCGTTCGTCGGGAAGCTGGCGTGGATTCGAATACTCCAGGGTACGGCGACGCCCGAGACGACCTACTACCTCGGTGACGCCAAGAAATCCACCAAGATCGGACACCTATACAAGGTATTCGGAAAGGACAGCAAAGAAGTAAAAACCGCCGTCGCCGGCGACATTATCGCCCTGGCGAAAGTCGAGGAGATAACCCCCGGCGCCGTCCTGCACGCCGACCAGACGCCGATGTTCCGGGGTATTCCCGCGGCGCCGACGCCCATGTTCTCGCTGGCGGTGACGCCCAAGAAACGCGGTGACGAACAAAAAATATCAGAAGCCCTGACCAAACTCAGCCAGGAAGACCCCACCTTCGGATACACTCGCGACAACCAGACGCACGAAACGGTCATCTCGGGGATAGGCGACCTGCACCTCAGGATACTCCTTACCAAAATGAAGGAGCGTTTCGACCTGGAAGTCGAAACCAAGCCCCCGAAGATCCCCTACAGGGAAACTATCACAGGAAAGGCCGACGGGCACCACCGCCACAAAAAGCAGACCGGCGGGGCCGGGCAGTTCGGCGAGGTCTATCTCCGCGTCGAACCGATGGAACGCGGAGAGGGTTTCGAGTTCGTCAACGACCTGTTTGGCGAATCCATACCCAGGCAGTACCTGCCCGCGATAGAAAAGGGCATCAAGGACGTGCTCGTAAACGGAGCGGTGGCGGGATACCCGATGCAGGATATTCGAGTCAGCGTTTACGACGGAAAGCACCACCCGGTAGACTCGAAGGAAGTGGCATTTCGTGCGGCCGGTAAGTGGGCGTTCATCGACGCGATTAAAAAAGCCAAACCCGCCATCCTGGAACCGATAGTCGACATGGAGATATCCGTGCCCGCGAATTTCATGGGCGACATCGCCTCGGACCTCTCGGGCAGGCGCGGGCGGATCATCGGGCAGGACATGCTGCCCGGAAACCAGGTGGTCGTAAAGGCACAGGCCCCGCTGGCAGAAGTCATGCAGTACAACAGCCAACTCCGCTCGGTCACCGGTGGACAAGGCTCCTACACCATGGAACTAAGCCACTACGAACCCGTACCCGGAAACGTCCAGCAGCAACTCGTAGCGGCAATGCAAAAGGCGAAAGAAGAAGACAAGTAGGTTGTTAACTGCCAGCTTAAAACCTGAAACCCGAACCACAATAAACGTTGCGAACCATTGACCGTTAGTCGTTCGCTGTCAGCTAGTAGCTCGAAGCTGGCAGCTAGTACCAAAAAACCTCGCCTGCGGTCTTGTCTGCAGGACGATAAACCTGTATAGTATGTGGCTCGACTAAAGATACTTAAAGACTACTGGAGCACGACATGCCTCGCGTATGCCCCTTTACGGGAAAAAAAACGACGTCCGGAAGAACCTACACCCACCGCGGTAAAGCCAAACGCCTCGGAGGTGTCGGAAGGAAGATCACCGGAAAGACCAAGCGGAAGTTCAAGGCAAATATGCAGCGGGTTCGCGCGGTGGTGGACGGAAAGGTCGTAAAGATCAACGTTTCGGCCAAAGCCATCCGCAACGGGTTCGTGGTCAAGCCCCCAAAACGCACCTGGACCCCCCCGGCAGATACTCTCGAAGCCGCGAAAGAATAACCCCGCAACAAACACCACGCCAACGCGCGCCTGCACACCAGGCGCGCGTTTTCACGCGCCGGTGATGCACTGCCTGACCCCTCCCCACCAAGAATCGCCGGATATCTCACCATGACATGTCAAAAGTCAATATTATCGAGCATTGACAATAGTATCGACTTGTTCTAGAATTAAATGTTATATGATTCGGTCATTTGCATGCAAGCATACTGCCGCTATTATGCGTCGCCAACATTCGAAGTTGCTGCAGCAAGAATTGCACCGGGCAGCATACCGAAAGCTTGTAATGCTGGACAGCGCCGTTGAACTGGGCGATTTGCGGGTCCCACCAGGCAACAGACTTGAAAGCTTGAAAGGCGACCGCAAAGGGCAGTACAGCATCCGGATCAATAATCAGTGGCGAGTGTGTTTCGTATGGGAAGATGGAAATGCCTGCAACGTTGAAATTGTCGACTATCACTGACGCAAAGAGGTCCTGCAATGCCTTCAAAAACATTAAAACCTGTCCATCCCGGTGAGATACTGCTCGAGGAGTTCCTCAAGCCAATGGCGCTGAGCCAGTATCGCCTGGCTAAGGATATCGGTGTTCAGCCGACCAGAATCAACCAGATTGTCAAAGGCAAGGCAGGGATATCGGCAGATACGGCTCTGCGACTCGGCAAGTATTTCCAGATGTCCGCACAGTTTTGGTTGAACCTTCAGACCCGCTACGAGTTGGATGTCGCGCGGGACAAGATCGGAAACCGCCTGGACGAGGAAGTGTCAACCTACGCCGCGTAATGGCAAAATCAAAGGGGTCAAAAATCAAAGGGGTCAGGACTCTTTGTTTACCTCAGGGGATGATTCTTACGGGCGTGTTCAGGGGTAGCCTGTTGTAGAGTTCCACGATATCGTCGTCGTCGAGGGCGATGCAGCCCAGCGTTCCGGTTCGCTTTTCGCGCTTACCGTGGATCATGATCGCCCCGCCGAGTTTCGTCTGCCAGGGCGGTTTGCGATTGTTCTTTATGGCCTGGGCGATCGAGTAGTATTGGGCAGCGGTGATAAGCCCGTCGCGCCGGCCTCGCGCGGCGTCTTCGAGATTCGGATAGCTCAGGCCCATCGAACGGGTGTAGGACGTCTGACCCTTTTCCTTGCGAATGCAGATGTAAAAGTCGCCCTCGGGCGTCTTGCGGTCGCCTTCGCACTGCTTGTCGCCCAGGACCGCCCCGGCGGCTATGCGGTACGACTTCACTCCCGCATCCCCGTCGAAGACGGTAAGGCGCAGGGCGCTTTTCTCCACCAGTATGCTCGGCGAGATCAGCGGACCGAGCGGAAGGTCTTTGGAGTCGACCGGGGCCGGTTTTAACCGCGGCGCCTCGTCGGACAGCGGGGACTTAACCGGCGGCGGAGGAGACGTCGAGACAGGTTTTACATCCGCACCTGCATCAGTTTTATTTTCGATCTCGGACGCCGCGATTTTCGGAAGGTCAAACAGACCGGCTTCGGGAGGATTCATCTGATCGGTCTCGAGCGAACCGGCTGGGACGTCGGTTGGTCCGCTTTGGGTTTTTGCGGGGGAAGCTGTCGCCTCTGGCGGGACAATACTTGCTATCGGATCGGGCGCCGCCTCGGTTGGTGGAGAAGATAGCGACCTTCCGGCGATGACGATCGCAACCACCACCCCCGCCCCGGCCGCACCGGCGATTAGGCAATACCACGTTCTGTTTCTCATGATCGACAATCCCTGACCATACCCACGACCCATCTTACACGCGCCTTCCTGAGAGTATTATCGGCAGAAGGCAAAGATTTCGCAAGACGACTTGGCAGTTGGCAACTGGCGGCAGTCAACTACAACGAATAACGGCGCATGGCGGACGAGGGAGAATTGATGCGTGGTTTTTGTTCTCGTCGTTGTCGCCACCATTGCCTTTATCAAGATTTCCTCGCCGCAGGCGAAACATTCCCAACTGCCAGTTGCCAGTTGCCAGTGGCCACGCCTTTCCGTTACACTTCGTCCATGAATATTGACAGAATGCTTATCGCGGATGTGCTGGCGAACGTTGAGGTTGGCACTGAGGTTACTATTGGCGGATGGATCCGGACCGTCCGGGCGTCCAAGGGCGGTTTCAGCTTCATTACGCTCAATGACGGTTCGTGTATGGATTGCATCCAGGTGGTGGCCGACAAGGAACTGGACAACTACGATGACGAGATATCTCACCTGACGGCCGGCTGCTCGCTGATCGTGCGCGGAGAGGTCGTCGAAAGCCCGGGCAAGGGACAGCGAGTCGAACTACACGGACGTGAGGTCCGGCTTATCGGAGCCGCCGACGCCGAACACTACCCCATCCAACCAAAGCGCCACACGTTCGAGTTCCTGCGCACCCAGGCTCATCTCCGCGCCCGAACAAACACGTTCGGCGCGGTGGCCCGCGTGCGGTCCGCGATGGCCGGTCTCATCCACGAATACTACCAGTCCCGCGGGTTCCTTTACGTCCACACGCCGGTGATAACCGCCAGCGACTGCGAGGGCGCCGGCGAACTGTTCCGCGTCTCGGCGCTCGATCCCGACGCCATACCCCGCGACGATAAAGGCCATATCGACTACGCCGAAGACTTCTTCTCGCGCCCGACATACCTTACCGTTTCCGGGCAGCTCGAAGCCGAAACGTACTCCTGCGCGCTGGGCAACGTCTACACGTTCGGACCGACGTTCCGGGCGGAAAACTCAAATACCCCCCGCCACCTGGCGGAGTTCTGGATGATCGAACCGGAAATGGCGTTCTGCGACCTGCAGGGCGACGCCGACCTGGCTGAGGATTTCCTAAAGAACATCTTCGCCGGAATCCTGAACAAGTGCCCCGCGGACATGGAGTTCTTCAACAAGCGAATCGACGACACCGTTATCGAAACGCTGACCCACATCGCCGAGAGCCCGTTCGAGCGGATCACCTACACCAAGGCAATCGAACTCCTCGAAGCCGCCGACTGCAAATGGCAATTCCCGGTCTCATGGGGCATCGATCTGCAAACCGAACACGAACGATACCTCACCGAAGAGACGTTCAAGAAGCCGGTGATAATCACCGACTACCCATCCTCGATCAAACCGTTCTACATGCGCCTGAGCGACGATGGGAAGACGGTGGCGGCGATGGACGTGCTCGTGCCAAAGATCGGAGAGATCATCGGCGGCGCCCAGCGAGAAGAGCGGCTTGACGTGCTGACCGAGAGGATGAAAGCCCAGTCAATGAACGTGGACGATTACTGGTGGTATTGCGACCTCAGGCGTTACGGGACAGTCCCGCACGCCGGATTCGGATTGGGCTTCGAGCGGACGATCCAATTCGCCACAGGCATGGCCAACATCCGCGACGTAATCCCCTACCCCCGGACGCCAAGATCCGCTGAGTTCTAGCCAGCAGATGCCGCCGGGCCATAGTCACCCGGTTGGCGATTGCATGCTATTATGCAAAACGCGCAAAATACATTGTCGGGTAAAAAATGAACAACCGCTCAAGACAGAAAAGGTATAGAGAACTTTATCAATCCATAATGAAGTGCCAACTCACACATATGAGTTGGCGCTGCGCTTCCTCCGGGACTATCCGGATCCTCCAGATGGGCATGTCTCCCATGATCGCAATAGACATGGTTGGATCTTGAGAAAATGCGGATAAACCGGTATAAAAACTCTATGAGTACACAACAACGAGCACCACGAAACCGAACGTTGACCCTGTCAGATGCTGACCGCCGTCGATATTCGGAGATGCTCCGCCACGTCCACGACAAGGTAACGATGGAGGACATCCTCGACACGACAGTTTGCCAGGATGTTTTCACCGTGCTTCCCAACCTACCGTCCGATACGTTCGACCTCATTGTCGCCGATCCCCCCTACAATCTCACGAAGACTTTCAACGGCAATACGTTCAGACAGACAACGCTGGATCAGTACGAAATATGGCTTGGTTTATGGATCCCTGAGATGCGTCGCTTGCTAAAGCCCTCCGGGTCAATCTACGTCTGTGGCGATTGGCGATCATCCGCGGCCATTCACCGCGTGCTCTTGGCGCACTTCACCGTAAGGAACAGAATATCATGGGAGCGCGAAAAAGGACGGGGAGCGAAGACCAACTGGAAAAACAACACGGAAGACATCTGGTTCGCAACCGTTTCCGAGGATTACGTGTTCAACGTGGATGCCGTGAAACTTAAGCGCCGCGTCGTTGCCCCTTACACCGACAGAAATGGAAAACCGAAAGACTGGAGGCAGACCGATCACGGCAGGTTTCGCACAACGCATCCATCAAACATCTGGACGGATCTCACCGTGCCTTTCTGGTCGATGCCCGAGAATACGGATCATCCGACCCAGAAACCCGAGAAACTCTTGGCCAAAATTATCCTGGCGAGTTCCAATGTTGGCGACGTACTTTTTGATCCTTTTCTGGGCTCCGGCACGACATCGGTTGTGGCGAAGAAACTTGGACGCCACTTCTTGGGTGTGGAAATTGATCAGGAGTTTTGCTGCCTGACTCAACGGCGACTGGAGTTGGCGGAGATCGATCAGAGTATTCAGGGATACACGAACGGTGTGTTCTGGGAGCGAAACACGCTTAGCAAGCAGGGCAACGGACGGAAACCTTCGACTGGAGACACATGCGACGAACCGTCCCTGTTTGACCCATGTAAGATGGCGAAGTAGAAGGAATATATGAATAGCACAATTTTTTCCACGAGTCGATTTGAGGAGCTTGCCAACCGAACCAAGGAGTTCCTGAACGCCCATAAGGACTTTTTATCCCCAATCACAGCACACAGTACACGTGCTGTGGGTGATGCGATCGCGGACATACTGGGAGAGCACTTCGAGGACATCCTTGGCGACGATTGTGCGGAGTATTCATCCGATTTCGCCCGCAGAGCCATGGCCGATCTCGCGTTCAAAGACAAAGACGGCCTGTACTATGTCGTTGACGTCAAGACGCATCGCGAGGATACGAAGTTCAACATGCCAAATCTGACGTCTGTGAAGCGTCTCGCACGCTTCTACGAAGACGACGCCAATTACTTCGTGTTACTCCTCGTGCAGTACCGGCTCCAAAAAACACATATCGCGATTGCCGAGGTCACATTCGTGCCGATCGAGTTCCTTGATTGGGACTGCCTCACAGTTGGCGCTCTGGGATGGGGGCAGATCCAGATTGCCAACTCGAACTACGTCACTGTAAGGCCCCACTATTCACGACGAGCGTGGATGTTGGAACTATGCGAAGTCATGCTTGAATTCTACCCGAAAGAGATAGGAAAGATTGAGACGCGCATTGAGTACTTCCAGAGGATCAAGAAGCGTTGGCAGGCGAAAGCGGAATAGACATATCCAACAACCACGTCGACTACGATGGCAACTTCACTAGCGAGTTTCGATCGAACCCGAACTACCGGTGGGGGCTCCAACTACCAGTCAAACGGACATAAACAGAAAGGCATCATTATGAACATCGGACTATTCCTGCTGATCGAACCGTTCGCAAGCGTCGAGACACAACTCAGGCACGCCAGGGAAATGGGCTTTGAATATGCCGATATCACGGACGCCAATTCAGGAGGCAGCCTGCTGGGGTCGGCGGGCTTCTCCCCCACCGTCAGCCTCGACGACAATCCCTTCGAGATCAAGCGACTCTTCGACAAGTACGGTATCACTCCGGCGACGATCTGCGCGCACGGGAGCCTGTTGGAACCGAGCAATCCGGGCCTGTTCGGTACGGCTGAAATCATGAAGGCCGTCAAGTGCGCCGCGGCAATCGGCATCAAAGATGTCGTCACGACAGAGTCGGAAGCCCGCAGCCAATGGGCCGAAAGTCTCTCGTACGAAGAACGCGTGTTCGTTATTGCAGAGAAACTTCATGCACCCGTCCAGATGGCGAGCGACTACGGCGTGCGCATCCTTTTGGAACCGCACGGTCCGGTGACCGACAGCATCCAGGGTATCCAGGATGTATTCGACCGGTTGGGTAATCCTGAAGCGCTGGGCGTTAATCTCGACACGGGCAATTCGTGGCTCGGCGGAGCGGACCCAGTAGAAATGGCCAGGGTCTTCAAGGACAAGATCCATCACGTTCACTGGAAGGACCTGGACGCCGAATGGGAATCCAAGAGAGGGACCGAGTTCGGATGCGGTTTTTCGACCATCGCCCTCGGAGATGGAGCGATCGACATCCAGGGCGTCTGCGAAGTTCTCAAGGACGCGAACATCGCCGGATCAACTCTCGAGATTATCGGATCGGAAGACATCCTCAACAAGAGCGTCGAATATCTCAGGGCGCAGGGCATGTGATCGCCGGACTGGATGGTGATTCTCTGCGTCACACGGCGCCGAAGGCGCCCCGTACGAACTTCGGGAAACATCGCTCGGGGCAATTCGGTTTATGTCGGTCTTTAACTCGAAGCGCAACTATAATGCACTGAAAGGCCTTTTGAAGGTGACTGCTATGCTTGAGACAGCATTTTCATGTGTATTGGCGATTTCCGGTGTCCTTTGTGTCGTCGGATGCAGTTCGCCCCCCAACCGCACACGCATCGCTACAATAGAGGACCTCCAAAAAGAGCTGGCGTCTGAACCGGATAACTCGGACGCCGCGATAATATTGTCACGGGCGCTCGAGGAAGCCCGGAATGCTCCGCCCGATCGCCTGGCGGATATACTAAACCAGGCCGGAAAGCAAGCAGACCAGGCAAGGCGCTTCGAAATAGCCTCCGAGTCGCCACTTCCCGACGGTTGGCCCAAGCCCTCGCTGCCCGGACTTATACGAACGAAAACTTATCCATCCGTTCGATCGGCATGGGTCAGGTCTCCGGAGAACAGGAACGGGCAGTTCATGGTTCTGTTCAAGCATATCAAGGATCGAAAGATCCCCATGACCGCCCCGGTTGTTATGGAATACTCGCCCGCGGCGGCAGACGACGCCTCGAAAATGGATTCCACCGAGGCGATGGCGTTCCTGTACCGAGGACCAGAACAGGGACAGTCCGGTAAGTTCGGCGCCGTTGCAGTTGATAACGAAAAACCGCTGCTGGTGGTGTCCGTGGGCGTCAAGGGCGCTTACACCAAAAGCCGTTTGCGAACGGCCCTGGCCAGGCTGAATGACTGGTTGAAAACTCGAAAGGACTTCCATCGCGTCGGACCTCCGCGAGTACTGGCGTACAACTCGCCGTTCATGTGGTTCTGGAAAAAATACTGTGAGGTGCAAATACCCGTGAAACCATCTGATGATATCGCCCCCAAGAAGACCATCGTGCCACTGACCGACGAAGAAAAGAGCGTCATACTCGATAAGGGAACCGAACGGGCGTTCTCCGGAAAGTACTGGAACCACTTCGAAACCGGCGACTATGCCTGCAGACAGTGTGGAGCAAAGCTTTACACTTCCCAGAGCAAATTCCGTTCAGAATGCGGTTGGCCCAGCTTTGACGACGAGGTTCCCGGCGCGGTCAAACGCCTTCGGGACCCCGACGGGATCCGAACGGAAATCGTATGCGCCAAGTGCGGGGGTCACCTTGGGCACGTTTTCAAGGGCGAGGGCTTGACTCCAAAGAATGTCCGACATTG
>Ga0180435_10006910_pt1 | contig 10847 bp, 6 predicted proteins | sample SS_ome_3_FD_132467 | JGI IMG/M metagenome (GOLD analysis project Ga0180435, IMG submission 132467) | Hypersaline lake sediment archaeal communities from the Salton Sea, California, USA - SS_3_S_1 metaG | ecosystem: Environmental > Aquatic > Non-marine Saline and Alkaline > Hypersaline > Sediment... | reverse complement strand
CATGGACGACGGGGCGGTAGGGGTGGGCTTTAAACAAAACAAGGCGTTCGGGGCGTGGCCGGTTCGCGACGGAAACGAGACGTTGTCATCGTGCCGATGATCGTAGTGTCTTTTCGAGGGTAAAGTGTTATACCGTGATTTTGGGAGCTTATAACGTAAATCGAATATTTTTCCGGCCGGTCAGGAAAAAATACCGGTGACAATAGCAATGGAATCCTTTACAAGTAAGGGTGTAACGTTAATTGATTCGTTGCACCGATGCGGAGTTTACGGCAAAGGAGGTGGAGAAAGATGGCAGATTGTGTAACCTGTGCGTATCCCATGATTCACGTGGCGAACGGCAATTTGAGGAACTTGAAACCGACGGATGATGTCAATGCCAAGGAAGCGATGAAAAAGCACAAGATTGAACTCAAAGAAGAGGACGATGCCACGGTGGGCTGCTATGTATGTCCCAAGTGCGGTCACTGTGTATGGCTTGAGGAGGCATAGTCGGAGGTCCGGAAGTAAACCGAGACTCATCCCCCTCCCCCGGCCCCTCCCACCAGGGGAGGGGAGATGTTGGTAAGGCTAAGTCCCACGAGGGGGCAGATGTCGGGGAGGCTCAGTCCCACCAGAGGGAAGCCAAAGGAAAAAGGAAAAGTGAATACGCCAAGGTGTTCATCCCCCTTGAGGCCTGCGGCGAGCTCCCTTCGGTTTGCCTTCGACATGAGCTCAGGCTGAATGTAGCTTAGGGCTCGCGCAAAAATAATTTCACATTTTGCCATCTCAGCTTCAGCCCATCTTTGACCGATGCCTCATTCGCAAAATCCTCGAAATAGCTTGCTATTACTGCGGTTTTGCTCAATCGGATCGGCCAAATCCGAACCAAATCTGAGCGCCCATTCTGTGAAATTATTTTTGCGAGAGCCCTTGGTGTTTTTTGGGTTTGGCTTGTTCATCCATCTGTTTGCGGATGAATTTTTTTTGAGACCAGCGTTCGAGTCGTCCGATCATCCCGCTCTCGTAGGCGCGATCGATACGCTCTTCTTCAAATTTTAGGCCCGCCAGTCCCTTCATGGCCGCTTGCAGGCAAGGCTTGGCCATGGGGCACTTAATGCACTCCGGCGGCGATGAGCGCAAGCCGTCATCGCCCATGGGAAAAACCTTCTCCAGCTGACCGAAACAATCCATCGGATTTTTATTCTCATCAACCATTTATCAAACCGTAAAAAGCTGGATCAAGCCGGCGCGCGGCCTCCTGTCAACAACGAACTTTATCCCGGATTTGTCAGGTAACGCCTGGCGGCCTAACCTGATGTATGCCCCTTTTCGCATAAGCGGCGGGACCGTCTCGAATTTCAATGCGGGTGACTGTCTGAAGGCCCTTAGCGTCCCTTGGTTCCGTTGATATGCCGAGCCCAACAGGTACTTCATACGTTGAGTGATCTGCCGGGAATATTTAAAAACCCCGCACACAACGGCACCTAGGGACGCTTGGGGCCGAGTTTCAGCCGCATTGAAATTCGAGACGGTCCTGTCGCGTCCCCCTTTTCCAAAACGTTCTGTTTATTACAAGTCAAGTTCGTTGGAAGGATGAGACCTCGCCAGCTCCTTGGTTTCGTTGGCCCACTTTTACAACTTGAATCTTGCCGTGGCCATGTGATAAAACCAGCGCTCATGCAGGAACCAAATAAAAGCCATATGGTTCAAGGCACCGGCAACCTGTATGAAGGGTTCATATCACAAACATAGGCACTCGTAGAAATATTTTTTGGATGTGACACAGAAGGAAACGACTATGTCCGGAAAGTATAGCCCACTATCGGTCATTCAAAACCACCGAACGGTATTCGTCGCTATCGGCGTTTTTCTGATTCTTCTCGAACTGGCCATTTTTGCTGTGGCCGCCATCCGGTCGGGAGAACAGTATAAGCTCCAATTTCTCGATAAGAATGGAAATATGGTCTATGAGACGGACGGCCGGAACCTCACGGACTTTAACGTGTATCATTTTGAGAAGGCGCATGGGCCGGTGGAAGAATACCGTCGGCGGCTCGTCAAACGGGATGTGCCGTTTCCTTTCCGTGCCTGGTTTGTCGCGGCGCTGGGAATTCCGTTGGGACTTATTCTCGGTTTCGTGTTGATCTTGCGTATGTACACGGCCATCTTTTATGGGGAAGATGTAATACGGGAGGGCTCCCAACCGCCTGAAAAAGGCAATGAAAGCCGTGTGGAACGCATTATCGGTGGTGTCGGCAAGTTCAATATCTTCGTCATCGGTGCGGGCATTTTTTTGGCGGTCATCTCCTACTGGATTTTGCCGAACCTGGTCATTTATCTGGGTGAGGTGAGTATCGAAACGCTGATACGATTCAAGTGGGTATTTCTCTTTATTGGTGTCGCCGTGTTCGCGGTGGTGGTGTTGATTATCTACTTGAAATATCTTCTGGCCAAGAAATCGATGGAAAACCGGGTCGAAGTGGATAAGTATCGGATGCAACTGGAGTACAAGGGAAACGGCGCTGCGGTGCGTCAGTTGGAAGACCAGTCCGGTAGGTCTGATGATTCACCGGTCATCGATTGGGAGGAAGACACGGGACCCGGTGAAGACCGGGATGACAACACAAAGAAATAGTGGGTGTATCCATGAACGTCTTTTTTTGTATTAGTCGGGCACCTGTAAGAACTCTATGGCTCTAAAACTCTCAGTTCAAACAGCACAACCTCGTAATTGTTTTGCGTTTGGCAAGGCATCAAAACAACAGCTCACCCATGTCAACTGCTTGTTTTATTCCAAGTTGAAATTCCTTTTGAAGGCTTATCACCGGGGTGCCGTATGTATTCAAATGCCAACAATGAGTATTTATTTTCTCAGAAATTTCGGCTCATTAATGACGTTATCATCTAAGCCATTGTAATCTTGGCAATAAAATTTGGGCACGTCCTTTGCTTAGTGACCAAGCGTTGTAATCTCTGACCTTCCTACGTCTTGAAAGTGAAAAAAGGCGGCTCAGCTTTCAAGTGGGAAATTCATGATGCGTAGTTTTCTCTGGAGGTGGCGGGATGTGCAAGAGATACAGCGGACAGGGTAGCACTATCGCTTTTCATTGGGTTAGGGCGTGCTGTGCTATGACATGCCTCATTTTTTTACTCACATTTGTTCCCTGCGTCTATGGCACTCAGCCGCCCCGGCCGGGCGAAATCAAAGCGCTAAAGAAAAAGAAGCAATTCAAAAAGCGCCTCAAGTTCGTCAAAGCATTGGGCAATCACAAGATGGCGCCCGGCTTGGTCCAAAAATTCAAGGATAAGAAAGAAAAGATCAAACGGAGGCTCTTGGAGGCCAAGGGGCCGACCGTGGAGGAAGACGATGCATCCTCAGCGCCCGGCATGTCGCCGAGCGGCGACGGATTTTCAACCGCCGACGACTACCTGCCGCCCGCCGACGATACCAAGGGGCTTCCCACCACCGGCAGCCCAAAGGCCTTCGCCCTGCTCATCTCTTTCAATGATTACCCTCACACGATTTCCCATGACACCATCGATGCGATGCTCTGGGGAGATGGCGATGCCGCCGATTATCCCCGGGAAAGCCTCACAAATTACTATCATCGTTCTTCTTATGGGACACTGAATCTCGGTGGAACCACCCTCGGCTGGTACCAGACGCCTTACGAGCGCAGCGAAGTCCTGGAAGGGTATGCGGACGACAAACAATACCTGGCACGCCAGGCCCTCATCGAAGAAGCGATCGATCACTTCGACAGCCTGGGCCACGATTTCAGTCAATATGACAACGACGGCGACGGGGTCATCGACTATTTCATGGTCTTCTGGACCGGACCGGACACCGGGTGGGGGGCTTTCTGGTGGGCCTATCAGACGAGCTTTGGTTCTTCTCATACGGTCGACGGCAAGTATCTCGGTGTCTATTCGTGGCAATGGGAGTCGAATCGCCCGACGGTGGTCATTCACGAAACCGGGCATGCCCTGGGACTTCCCGACTACTACGATTATGACAGCGATGTGGGGCCGGACGGTGGGGTGGGCAATTTCGACATGATGGACGCCAACGTTGGCGATCACAACTGTTTTAGCAAATGGCTGCTTGGCTGGCTCACGCCCACGGCCGTTTCCGACGGCAGCCAGGTGGTGACCCTGGGCGACACCACCACCCAGGATTGTGTCTTGGTGTGGCCCGGCATTACCCTTGGCGATATGTTCAGCGAATTTTTCATGATCCAGAACCGCCAGGACACAGGAAACGATGAGAGTTTCTATTTTTCGCCCGACGGGCTGGCCATCTGGCACGTGGACGCTACCCTGAGACTCGACGGCAAGTATTTTGCCTACAATAATTCCCATACCGATCACAAGCTGCTTCGGCTCATGGAAGCCGACGGGCTGGAAGAGATTGAAAGCTATGGCTGGGTTTACCAGGAAGACCTCTATCAGGAACCGCATGAACTGAGCCCCGATTCGGTTCCCTCCAGTGCCAAATACAGCGGCTACGACTCCTGTGTGCGCGTCTGGAACATTGTCGACAACGGCAGTGGATCGGGGGCTACGATAACCGCCACGATCAACTTCGTCTGCTCCTGTTCGGAGACACCGCCGGCCCCCGACGCTATCATGCCCGTGGCGGGGGCGATCGACATCACCACCACACCCACATTGAACTGGGAGTGGGTCTCGGGCAGTTCCTTTACGGTGCAGGTGTGCGAAGAGGCTGAGTGTGCGCAGACGGTGCGCTCCGCCAGTCCCACGGCCAACTACTGGATCGTCGATCCTGTGCTCGATCCGGTAACGGAGTACTGGTGGCGGGTCCGGACGAATGGGGACTGCAATGCCGGGCCCTGGAGCCCGGCATGGAATTTCACCACGCTGTGCAATATCGCCGGCCTGAACCGGCCAGAGCTCTATGAGCCCACCCACGGTACGATGGAGGTCGGTGCCGAACCGTATCTCGAATGGGTCATCGACGATGTCACCCTGGAAACGAGTACGGTCCAAATCTGCGTCGATGCCGACTGCAACACCGTGGTGCTCTCTCAAGAGGTTCCGGTGAACCGCATCTCGTATTATCAGCACTGGGACGTGACGCCGGCGCTGGAGGGGGAAACCTGGTACTGGTGGCGAATTCGCACCGCATTCGGGTGCGGTACAAGTGATTGGAGCGACACCTGGGCCTTTCGAACTAATTTCATCCCCGGCACGCCCGTGCTCGTCGCCCCGGCCGAGGGGGCGACGGACCTCAACCTGCAGCCCATTCTTCAGTGGCAACCCGTTCCCGGAGCGGTCGGGTATCAGGTGCAGCTTCGCACGGTCGCCGTGGGGACTTTTGATGCCCCTCTCCGGGACGTGACCGTCGCGGATACGCATTGGACGGTGGATCCTCAAATCTACGAAGATGATGAATATGTCTGGCGGGTCCGGGCGATCAGCGAGACCGATGTCTTCGGCGCGTGGAGTACGGTTTGGGGTTTTCAGACCTGCTCGCATCCCAGTCCTCCCCCAAGCGACACAGCATTTCCAGCCTACGACGCAATGGACGTTTCGTTGTATCCCACTTTAAACTGGGATCCGCCCGACGGGGATATCGTCTATTCCTACCACGTGACAATATGTTCCGATCAGTATTGTAGTAATTGGGTGCAATCAGCCACCGTTTTTACCACCGGTTGGGCGGTCACTCAACCCCTCGATCCGGGAACGTTGTATTATTGGCGGGTTATATCCTATAATGCCTGCGGCTCGGGCAGTTCTTTCAAAAGCAAATTCACCACCATTTCCGATTGCGACGTACCCGATACGGCCCCTCAGTTGGGATCGCCCGCTTTCGGCGAAACCCATGTTTCGGTCACACCGACCCTTTCCTGGGGTCTCGTGGGGATCGGGGACTACAACGTCGACGTGTGCAACGACCCGTATTGCGAGACCGTGGTACGATCGGCCACCGTGGCCGGCATCCAGTGGACCGTGTCGCCGTCGCTCGACCTCGACAAACAATACTGGTGGCGGGTCAATGCGGAAAACGACTGCGGGTCCGGGCCCTGGAGCGCCATCAGCACTTTTTCCACCGACGATTGCCCCATGCCGGCCGTTCCCTCCCTGACCGATCCCGGCAGCGCCGTTGATCCGGGCGAGGGCTACGCTGTGAAGTGGTCCGCCGTGGTCGATGCGCTCGATTACACCGTCCAGGAGTCGACCAGCCTTTCCTTCTTAAAGTCCGAAACCACGACCCAGGTCGTTTCCGGTACGAGCAGGACGTTTTCCCACGCCGACGCCGGTTGCAGGGGCAAGGCTTTCTATTACCGGGTCAAGGCCCGCAACTCATGCGGTTTCAGCGGCTGGTCGAATGTCGTCGATATGACCGTCAATGGAATTTCGGCACCGGCGACCCCTGTTCCCCTCGGGGTGTCTGACAATTCGCCTATGCCCACCCTCGATTGGGAGGACACCGACGGTGCCGACTCGTACAAGGTGTGTATCTGCGCTGACGGAGGCTGCCGAGAAACAGTGACCTCTGCGACCACGACGGAAAGCGCATGGACCCTGACCCGTCCCTTGGACGAAGGCTATACGTATTACTGGCAGGTACAAGCGGAAAACGACTGCGGCGATGTGAGCCCTTGGTCCTCCCTTGAACAATTCGGGCCGGTCTGCAGCGTTCCCGACGTGCCCTTGCTCAAAGATCCCGGCAGCGCCGTGGGGTCCAGTGTCACCTACACAGTGGGCTGGACGGCTGTCGACGGCGCCACCGAGTACCGGGTGCAGGAGGCGACGGGCCCGACCTTCAGAAACGCAACCACCTATATCATCGATAAGGATACGTCCAAAACCTTTTCAAATATCAACACCGGGTGTGAACCCAATACGTACTACTACCGCATGGTGGCGGTGAATGCATGCGGTCCGGGCGCCGTTTCGGCAACGGTGGACATGGTGGTCAACGGCATCGCCCTTCCCGCTGCCCCTGTGCTCGTCAGCCCCAACGACGGGGCGCCGGGTCTGTCCACGGCCCCGACCCTCGACTGGGGCGATGTGACCGGTGCCGCCGATTACGAGGTGTGGATATGCGAAGACACCGGCTGCACCCACATTGCGCGCACGGCCATCGTGACAGGGAGCAGTTGGACGGTGACGCCGGCGCTCGACAAGGGTCGTGGGTACTGGTGGCAGGTCATTGCGAGAAATCCCTGCGGGGCAGCTACCTCCAAGCGATGGCGCTTCGAGACCGCCTGCCCCAAGCCCGATGCGCCGGCGATCTACGACCCTGGGGATACAGTCGCATCGGGGAAAGAGTTCATGGTCAGCTGGGATCCGGTTGTCGGGGCGTCCGGTTATATCATCGACGAAGACACCGATCCGCGCTTTCCTGGGCCGACACCCTATAATGTGAGAGATACCTCCCAAATATTCCATCCGACCAACGGCACCTGCGAACCGGTGACGTACTACTACCGGGTCCGTGCCGTGGATATCTGCGGCACCAGCAACGCGTCGGCCACGGTGGATATGACGATTGCCCCGTCGGATATCGATAGGGACACCGTGTGCGACCTCGAGGACAATTGCCCTGATATCCAGAATACTGACCAGCAGGATACGGATAGAGATAATTTGGGAGATGTTTGTGATCCATGTCCCTTCGACTTCAATGACGATGGTGATATCGACGGCTCAGACTTTGGAGAATTTGTGAGGAATGATCACGATGCGTCATTAAAAGATTTTGCCTCGCATTTTGGCAGGACATGTTCGGGGAGCAAATAAACGGATTACTCATATAAAAGATCGCATTCTCACAGGTGCCCACGAAGGTTTTGACCTTTAGACTTTGCTTCAACGCTTTGAAAAACAGTTCGACCTGCCATCGGTAGAGGGAACTCGTACGAGGTAAGAATTGTGTTGACAGAATCGCTTAATTTTGATATTATGTTTTTCAATTAATTGATTAATTTCAAAAGTGAGAATGCGCGATGAACGTGCGAGTGGTAAATAACTGGTGCTGGTGGTGGAACACAGCGATTGGAGTGTGCCCACCGATCTAGCGCCTTATCGAGTCAGCTAACGCCGTGAGCCACTTCAAGGCCCACGGCTTTTTTTATGCACCATCCTGGGCCGTGGGGTGAACACCACGGCCCTTTTTTATTGGTGCAAACCTTGATCCGTAAGAGGCGAGAGGAAAAATGAAAAGTGAAATAAATCCGGATAAGCACCGTTTTCGGTCTCTGATTGCCCAACCACCCGTAGAGGGGGGACAGGCGCCGAATCTGATTCCGGTGTACCAGGAGATACTCGGGGACATGGACACACCGATCAGCCTCTACCGTGTCTTCCACCCGGGCAAGTACGGCTTTCTGTTGGAAAGTGTCGAGGGCGGGGAGCGTTGGAGTCGGTACAGTTTTATGGGTATGGAGCCCATGTTCACTTTTCAAAGCAGCGGCAGTGATGTCCGTGTCCGGTTTGGTGGACGCAGCGAAGAGCGAAAGGTGCGGGATCCACTTGAGCTGTTGGCGGGGTATCTATCAGATTTCCGGCCGTTCCACATAGAAGGGTTACCCCGATTTTACGGGGGGGCGGTGGGCTACCTCGGCTATGAAACAGTTTCCTTTTTCGAACCGATTCCGGATTCGCTTCCGCCCAGGATCGATGTGCCGGATACATGGTTCATGATTCCGCGCTTGGTGTTGATCTTTGACAACCTCAAGCAGACGATACAGGTGGTGTTTAATGTACATGTCCCATCAGGAGCGGATATCGACCGGCTCTACGAGGAGGCTGCCGGGCGCATCCAACAGGTGGTGGGCCGGATTGGAAAGCGCGTGATTCCCGCCGGGCGACCGGATCCGGGGAAGCTCCCGGACAAGATTTCCAGCACCATGTCTCGGGAGCGGTTTGAGTCCATGGTGATCAAGGCCAAGGAATATATCCGTCAGGGGGAGATTATACAGGTGGTCTTGTCTCAAGGCTTTGAAACGCAAACCGAGGCTGATCCCTTTGACGTCTATCGGGTACTGAGGCGGATAAACCCGTCGCCGTATCTATTCTATCTTCAATTTGAGGGCGTGGCTTTGCTCGGTTCGTCGCCTGAGGTGATGGTACGGCTAGAAGACGGGCGGGTTACCTTGAGGCCGATCGCCGGAACGCGACCACGGGGTAAAACAGAGGAGCAAGACAAGGCGTTGGAGGCCGAGCTCCTTGGCGACCCGAAGGAAAAGGCGGAACACGTCATGCTGGTTGATCTGGCACGCAATGACGTGGGCCGAGTCGCCCGGTTCAATACCGTGAAACTGAGTGATCTGATGATCGTGGAAAGGTACTCTCATGTCATGCACATCGTTTCCAATGTGGAAGGGCTGCTGAAGGAGGGACTCACGGCGTTTGACGTGTTGCGGGCCGCTTTCCCCGCCGGAACGGTTTCAGGTGCGCCGAAAGTCAGGGCCATGGAGATCATCCATGAGCTTGAGCCGTGTCGGAGAGGGCCCTATTCGGGGGCCGTGGGATATTTCGGTTTTGACGGTAATATGGACCTGGCCATTACCATTCGCAGTATTCTCATAAAGGATTCAAGAGCGTACCTTCAAGCCGGGGCGGGAATCGTGGCTGATTCGGATCCCGACCGCGAGTATGAGGAGACGGTTCACAAGGCGTCGGCTCTCTTCGAGGCCATCAAAGTGGTGAGCGGCAACGCTTTATAAGGACGAAAAGGACGGCCTATTAACAGACTCGGCCATTGTAGAGGGCCCGTTACGGACGGACACACATGATACTCATTATCGATAACTATGATTCGTTTACCTACAACTTGGTTCAGGCCTTCGGGGGATTTGGAGAAGAATTGGAGATTTACCGAAACGATGAGATATCTCCGGATGGCCTGTTTGCGTGTAAACCGGACCGGGTGGTGATTTCTCCCGGTCCCGGTGCGCCGAGTGGCGCCGGTATTTCTTTGTCCGCGATTCGACATTTTGCGTCCCGGGTTCCCATTCTGGGGGTATGTCTCGGTCATCAGGCGGTGGCGGAAGCCTTCGGTGGAGAAATCGTGCCGGCCCAAGACCTGATGCACGGCAAGACCTCGGCGGTTCACCACGACGGCAAAGGGTGTTACCGTGGTTTGGCGCCGGTTTTTCATGCCACCCGATACCATTCCTTGGCGGTTCGTCGTGACACCTTACCCGATTGCCTGGAAGTGGTGTCCCAGACGGTAGAGGGCGAAATTATGGGCGTTCGGCACAAAGACCTTCCCATAGAAGGTGTGCAGTTCCACCCTGAATCGTTTATGACCCAAGAAGGGGAGAAAATATTGAGGAATTTTTTGACCTTGGAAATCGATACGAACACGGAGGGCGACAATGATCAAAGAGATGATTAACAAGATCGTCAAGGGGCAGGACCTGTCGGAGGCGGAGATGGTGAGCGTGATGAGTACGATAATGGAAGGCAACGCCACGAATGCCCAAATCGGTGCCTTTATTACAGCTCTGCGTATGAAGGGGGAAACGATTGAGGAGATTACCGGTGCGGCCAAGGTGATGCGGGACAAGGCGACGCGTATCCGGATTCGAGCGCCCTTGGTTAACATCGGCCGGGACGAAATCAACGTGGATTTGGAGACGGTCATCGATACGTGCGGTACCGGCGGGGATGGGACGAGTACCTTCAACGTATCTACGACCACGGCATTTGTGGCAGCGGGCGGGGGGCTGAGAGTCGCCAAACACGGCAACAGAAGTGTCTCGAGCCTATGTGGAAGTGCGGACGTGTTGGAGGCGCTGGGCGTCAACCTGGACGTGACTCCCGAGGTGGTAGAAAACTGCATTCGCGACATTGGCATCGGCTTTCTCTACGCGCCCAAGCTGCAT
>Ga0180435_10006909_pt1 | contig 10847 bp, 9 predicted proteins | sample SS_ome_3_FD_132467 | JGI IMG/M metagenome (GOLD analysis project Ga0180435, IMG submission 132467) | Hypersaline lake sediment archaeal communities from the Salton Sea, California, USA - SS_3_S_1 metaG | ecosystem: Environmental > Aquatic > Non-marine Saline and Alkaline > Hypersaline > Sediment... | reverse complement strand
GGTCATCACAGCCACCAGAAGGCGGCGGCGTAGCCCTTCGGTAGTTCTGTTCCGGCGATCGCCGGGCCCTTTCGGGGGCCCGGCGGTTGTCGCTTTTTTTTGGGGGGGGGGCCGACGCCCCAGTAGCCAAGTAGTGAGATGAGTGATGCGCAGTGACGGTGGCTGGCGGTATCCTCCGTGTATGGACCAACCACCCACGGCCTCCGGTCAGGTTGACGTGACCTATGTCAAGCGTGGGCAACTGGCCGTGATCACCAGACTCCGCACTGAACCATCACAGCGCGCCCAAGATGCACTCGCTCGAGTCGCCGCCCGCCGAAGCGGCCGGTGACAGATCAGTTTCGCGCAATACCCCTGCTGGACTCGCACTACACCAATTACTTTTCCTGTGGCCACAATGACGACCTCGACCGCTGGTTGGACCGTCGGGCCCTTGCAGACCAGCATCTCGGCAAGTCGGCCACGCACGTCTGGGTTGATGGCAGCGGCTGCGTCGTCGCGTACTTCACCTTGCTCCAGACGACTATTCGTGAAAGTGAAGACGATTCCTTCTTTTCTCGGATTCGCCCGAAAGGTTTTCCGCGTGACCGCGAGCTGCCCGGCGTCTTGATCGGAAAACTTGCCCTTGATCGCTCGCTGCAGAATCAAGGGCTGGGGATGGATCTGATTGCCGATGCATATTTCACCGCCAGTGAAGCGGTAACCCTTATCGGCGGTGTGGTGTTGGTGGTTGACCCCATGAATGAACGTGTTGCTGCTGTCTATCGAGAGTTCGGCTTCGCCAACGTTGACGGCAGTCAACGGATGGTGCTCAACTTCCGTGTATTCAACAAGGGCGCCCGTCGAGACGGATGAGGTCTTTATTTTCAGGCTTTGGTGAGCTGACTGACACGCTGCGGCGAGATGTGAAGAAGCGTCGCGGCGTCACGAACGGGTAAGCCTGCTGCGGTCAGCTTCAGCGCATACTCCCGGACGGCATCGGTCGCCGTCGCCTCCAACGTGTGGGCCTGGCGTCGTAATTCTTGGATCTGCTCGGCCGAGCCCAGGACGTCATCTCCGTCGGAAAGCGTGATGCTGGTGATCTGCACTGCCACGTCGGCCATAGGGACATCGGTGCTGATCGCGATGAGACTTCGTGCCATGTCTTCAATCTCGGAGATCCGGCGCGCCTGAGTGACCTGGTCGAGTTCGGGAACGACGATCATCCACCAGCGGCCGTCGCGGTGTACCTCGATCTTGTAGTTGCGCATACCTTGCGGACGGTAGTCCATCCCGCTAGACGGTTTCTAGTCAATTCAGCTAGATGAATCATCCGCAGGGTCGCGTTCTCCCCGCCCGCGTACATTTGCTGACGTGCAGATCAGCGCCGCGCAGGCTCGCGAACTGTTCGTCGGGGAACCGCAGTCCCCCCTGCAGATCGTGCGGGTCGACTACACCCATGCGGCGACGCCCACCTCGGTGCGGATCGAGGGCGACGGGCTGAGCACTCCCGAACCGGTGACCGCCCCGGCGGGCGACGGCAGCGTCGAGGTGGCAGTCCGCGTCGAGGCGGCAGCGCCGGGGCGGCGGCGGGCCGCCCGGGTCCTCGCCGGTGACGGGGCTTCGGCATTCGCCTTCGAGTTCGAGTTCGTGGATGCCGAACCCGGCTGGACGATGTACATGATCAGCCACTTCCACTACGACCCGGTGTGGTGGAACACCCAGGGCGCCTACACCAGCCTGTGGACCGAGGACCCGCCCGGCGCGTGCAAACAGAACAACGCGTTCGCCCTGGTGGCCGCGCACCTGGAGATGGCCCGCCGCGACCCGGTCTACAAGTTCGTCCTGGCCGAGGTGGACTACCTCAAGCCCTATTTCGACGCCCACCCGTCCGACCGTGCCGACCTGCTGCGGTTCATCGCGCAGGGCCGGGTGGAGGTGATGGGCGGTACCTACAACGAACCCAACACCAACCTCACCGGCGCGGAGACCTCGATCCGGAACTTCGTCCACGGCATCGGTTTTCAGCGCGACGTACTGGGCGCCTCACCGGCCACGGCCTGGCAACTCGATGTGTTCGGTCATGACCCGCAGTTCCCGGGGATGGCCGCCGACGCCGGTCTGACGTCGTCATCCTGGGCTCGAGGGCCGCATCACCAGTGGGGGCCGATGGCCGCCGACGGGGATCCCCGTCGCATGCAGTTCCGCAGCGAGTTCGAATGGATCGCGCCCTCGGGTCTGGGCTTGCTCACCCACTACATGCCGGCGCATTACGCCGCGGGCTGGTGGATGGACTCCTCGACATCGCTGTCCGAGGCAGAGGAGGCCACTTACACACTGTTCACTGAGCTCAAATCCGTCGCCCTGACCCGCAATGTGCTGCTACCGGTCGGCACCGACTACACCCCGCCGAACGCCTGGGTCACCGATATCCACCGCGACTGGGCGGCCCGGTACTGCTGGCCGCGGTTCGTCTGCGCGGTGCCCTCGGAATTCTTCGCCGCGGTGCGCGCCGATCTGTCATCCCGGGGAGCGGCCGCCTCACCGCAGACCCGCGATATGAACCCGATCTACACCGGTAAGGACGTCTCCTATATCGACACCAAACAGGCCAACCGGGCCGCCGAGGACGCCGTCCTGGGCGCGGAACGGTTCGCCACCTTCGCCGCGCTGCTCTCCGGGGCCCGCTACCCCGAGGCCGCGCTGGCCAAGGCCTGGGTGCAACTGGCCTGGGGCGCCCACCACGACGCCATCACCGGCAGCGAATCCGATCAGGTGTACCTGGACCTGCTCACCGGGTGGCGCGACGCCTGGGAGCTGGGCCGGGCGGCGCGGTCGGGGGCGCTGGCGGTGCTCTCGGCCGCCGTCGACGCGGATCTGCCCTCGGTGGTGGTGTGGAACCCGTTGGCGCACAAGCGCTCCGATATCGTCACCGTCCGGTTCTCGGAGCCGGTCGACGGTGAGGTGGTGGTCGTCGACTCGGCCGGGGCGGTGCTGCCGGCGCTGGTGGAGGACGACGGGCACTCGGTGAGCTGGCTTGCCGCTGACGTCGGGTCCGTTGGCTGGCGAAGCTACCGGGTGGCCGACGGAGCCGCCCGGCCGGCGACATTAAGAGCCGCCCGGCCGGCGACATTACGAGCCGCCCGGCCGGCGACATTAAACAGCGGTTCGCAGCCCTCCGGCTGGCAGCCGATCGACGGGGTGGTCATCGGCAACGAGTTCCACCGCCTGACCGTCGACCCGGCCCGCGGCGGCGGTGTGGTCTCCCTGGTCGAGGTGGGCTCGGGCCGGGAGTTGATCGCGCCCGGCGCGGTCGGCAACGAACTGGCCGTCTACGAGGAGTACCCGGCCCACCCCGAGGCCGGGGAAGGCCCGTGGCACCTGCTGCCCTCCGGTGCGGTGCAGGCCTCCTCGGCATTCGCGGCCACGGTGACGGCCTACCGCAGCCCGCTGGGACATCGGCTGGTGGTGTGCGGTGCGATCGGGTCGGTGCTGCGCTACACCCAGACCCTGACGCTGTGGAACGGTATCGACCGGGTGGACTGTCGCACCACCATCGACGGGTTCACCGGCGCCGACCGGTTGGTGCGGCTGCGCTGGCCGTGCCCGGTGCCCGGCGCGCTACCGGTCAGCGAGGTCGGCGACGCCGTGGTGGGCCGCGGCTTCGGACTGATGCACGACCACACCTCAGGCGAGGACCGCGCCGTCGACTCCGCGCAGCACCCCTGGACGCTGGACAACCCCGCCCACGGCTGGTTCGGGCTGTCCTCCTGCGCGCGGATCCGGGTGGGGCAGCAGACCCGCGCGGTATCGGTGGCCGAGGTCGTCGCCCCGTCCGAGGCCGGTGCTCCGGCGGCCCGGGACCTGATGGTGGCCCTGGTCCGTGCCGGGGTGACCGCCACCTGCAGCACCGCCGGGCACACCCGCTACGGCCACCTGGAGGTGGACTCCAACCTGCCGGACACCCGCATCGCCCTCGGCGGGCCGTCGGAGAACACGTTCACCGCCGCGGTCCTGGCCGCCGCCGACCCGGTGTACGCCGAGGAGGTCACCCGCCAACTCGCAGGTGGGCGGGTGCGGGTGTTCGTGCCCGCTTTGGCGCCGTTGGATGCGGTGTGGCGGCCCGACGCCGACCTGCGCGACGTGCTGTCGCTGCCGGTGCTCATCGTCGCCGGTTCCGGAGCGCTGGCTGATCTGGTGGCCGACCTCGGCGACGCCGAGATCGTCGTCGATCAGGCCGCCCCCGCCGGGTGCGGGCGGTTTGAGGACCGCACGGTCGCGGTGCTCAACCGCGGCGTGCCCGGTTTCGCGGTGGAGCGCGACGGCACCCTGCACACCTCGCTGATGCGGTCCTGCACCGGATGGCCATCCGGCACCTGGATCGACCCGCCGGCCCGCAAGGCCCCGGACGGCTCCAACTTCCAGCTGCAGCACTGGAGCCATGGCTTCGACTTCGCGCTGGTATCCGGGGCGGGGGACTGGCGCTGTGTTGACATGCCCTCGCGCAGTGCGGAATTCAACCATCCCCTGCAGGGTGTGCCGATTTCCTCCGGCAGCGGCGGGCTGGCAGCCGACGGCTCGCTGCTCAGCGTTTCCCCGGCGGGGGCGGTGGCTCTCGGGGCGCTCAAACCTCGCGGCAACCCCACCGCCACCGGCAGTGCCACCGAGGTCGCACCGTCGTCGATCATCCTGCGGTTGGTGGAGACGGTTGGCGCGCCCGCCGATGTGCAGATCTCTTCAGCGGTGGGCACGGTGTCGGAGGTGATCGCCACCGACCTGCTGGAGAACTCCCGGGCCGCCGACGCTCCGGCGCTGCGACTGCACGGCTATCAGATCGGCACCGTGGCCGCCCACCTCGAGGCCCCGCTCGTCATCGACGCCACCGGTGAGCACCTGGCCCCGGAAGCCGAAGCCGCCCAACCGCTGTACGCCCGTTACTGGCTGCACAACCGGGGGCCCGCACCACTGGGTGGGCTACCCGCCGTCGCGCATCTGCATCCCGAGGCGCTCACCGCCGCACCCGGGCAGACGGTGCGTTTGCGGCTCACGCTGGCCGGCGACTGCAGCGATGCCGCCGTCCACGGGGCGGTGCGGATGCACTACCCGCCCGGCTGGGACCCCGATTCGGCAGCCCGCACCTGGGCACCCGGGCACCGTGTCGACGGCGCGTTCGAGCTGCCGCCGCGCGCCCACCGGGAAGCCGAGGTCACCCTGGTCGTACCGGATGACGCCGAACCCGGCCACTACCCGGTGCGGGCGCAGTTGACGCTGTCCGGGGACGTGCCACCCGCCTGGCATCAGAGCGTCGAGGACATCTGCGTCATCACCGTCGGTGAGCCCTCCGGCGATCTGGTGCAGCTGGTCTCCGAACCATCCGACCTCGTTGTTGCGCGCGGGGAATCCGCCCGGCTGAGTGTGACCATCGGCTCCGGCGCGGCCGCCGACCTGGCGTTGGAAGCCCATCTGATCAGCCCGTGGGGCACCTGGGAGTGGATGGGCCCGGCCGCCCGCGGGGAGGTGCTGCCCGCCGGGGGCGAGGTCGAGGTGGGTTTCGACGTCGCCCCGCCGCCGTGGGCGGTGCCCGGGACGTGGTGGGCGCTGATCCGCATCGGCTGTACCGGGCGGCTGCTGTACAGCCCGGCGGTGGCGGTGACGGTCCGGTGACTCTTGTGACTCTTGTGACTCTTGCCGCGACCGTCGCGGGTGAGCCGGTGGCGGTCGAGGAGGTCGATGCCCGCGAGGCCGTGCTGCGCGCCGGCCCGCAGACCGCCGCGCTACCGCGTCCCGGGACCAGCGAGGGCCGGCAGTTGCGGCGCTGGTTGACCCAACTGCTGGTGACCGAACGGGTGATCGCCCGGGAAGCCTCGGCGTTGGGCGTCACCGCCTCCTGCGCCCCAGGCCTTGAGGATGTGCTGCCGGATCTCACCGCGCGACTGGAGATCGGCAGCATCGCCGCATCTGCTCTCTCCGACCCGCTGGCCCGCGCTTTGTATGCGCACGTCACCGCCGACGTCGATATCGAGGATGCGGCCGTCGCCGATTACCACCTGCGCAACCCGGGCCGCTTCGCCTCCGATGCCGCGCTGGCCGCGCACCTGCGCGGCGCCGCCCGCCGCCGGGCCTTCCGGATCTGGCTTGAGCAGCGCCGCGCCGCACTGGTGTGGCTGGCGCCGGGCTACGAGCACCCCGGCGATCCCCGTCAGCCCGACAACACCCATCGGCACTGATGAGCGTCCCGGTCCTGACCCTCGATATCGGCGGCACCAAAATCGCCGCCGGCCTCGTCGACTCTGAAGGTGTTCTGCTGCATCAGAATCGGCAACCCACCCCGCCCGACGGGGACGCCGAACAGGTGTGGGCCGCCACCTCCCGGACCATCACCGAAGCCCTGGCCGCCGCCGGCGGAACCGTGCGCGGGGTGGGTATCTCCTCGGCCGGGCCGATCGACCTGACCGGCGGCACCGTCAGCCCGCTCAACATCGGCACCTGGCGTGGGTTCCCGCTCGTGGACCGGGTGGCGGCCGCGGTGCCCGGGGTGCCGGTCCGGTTGGCCGGCGACGGCCTGTGCATGGCTCTGGGGGAGCAGTGGTGCGGCGCCGGTCAGGGCGCGAGGTTCCTGCTCGGCATGGTGATCTCCACCGGTATCGGCGGCGGCCTGGTTCTCGACGGCGCCCCCTACGCCGGCCGTACCGGGAACGCCGGGCACGTCGGGCACGTCATCGTCGACCTCGACGGTCCGCGGTGCGCCTGCGGGGGCCGGGGCTGTGCGGAAGCCATCGCCAGTGGCCCGCACCTGGCGTCCTGGGCCCGCAGGCAGGGCTGGGCCGGGGCCGACGCCAAGGCGCTGGCCGTGTCGGCCGCATCCGGGGATCCGGTCGCGGTGCGGGCATTTCGCCGCGGGGCGCGGGCCGTCGCGGCGATGATCGCCTCGGTGGGGGCGGTCTGCGACCTGGATCTGGTGGTCATCGGCGGGGGAGTGGCGAACGCCGGGCCGGTGCTCTTCGGCCCGCTGGCTGAGGAATTGCGCGGCTACGCCGGGCTGGACTTCATTGCCGGGCTTCAGGTGCGGTCCGCCGCCCTGGGCGGTGCGGCCGGACTGGTTGGCGCCGCCGCCCTCCTGCGCTAACCCGCCGCCCCCGCCTCTTACCGCCCCCCTGCCCCGCCTCTTGCCGCGAGCAGACACAAACTCGCACAAATCGGGGCCGGAGCGTGCGAGTTTGTGTCTGCTCGCGGGGCTCCGGCCTCGGGCCGGCCTGCCTCCGGCCTCGGGGCGGGGGCGAGTTATCCACAGGCTCGGCGCGTGGTGGCTACTGCCGCGGCCGTGGCGGGGGCAACCTCGCCGGGGTGAACAGCGATGCCGTCGAGATGATCCGCCGCTGCGGCGGGCTGGCCACCACCGCCGATCTGCTCACCGTACTGACCCGGCAGCAAGTGGATGTTCAGGTCCGGAAGGGGAACCTGATCAGGGTATGGCGCGGCGTGTACTCGATACAGGCTCCGGACCTGTTGATGCGGTTGCGCGCATTGGACCTGATGGTGGGAGAGCATGCGGTCGCCTGCCTGCACACCGCGGCCGAGCTGTACGGATTCGGCGTGTGCGACAGCGGACCGGTGCATGTCCTGGACCCGGGCTTCCGGCTGCGTCCCACCACCGGGCTGATGGTGCATCAGCGCAAAGGTGCTCCGCTGCAATTTGTTTCGAGTCGCCGGGCGACATCACCGGCATGGACCGCGGTTGAGGTGGCCCGCCAGCTGCCCCGCCCGCGGGCCCTCGCCGTTCTGGATGCCGCACTGCGCTCCATGTGGTGCGGCCCGGTGGATCTTGCCGCGGCGGCAGAGCGGCAGAGGGGCAGGCGCGGGATAGTCGCTGTGCGCAACCTGCTTCCGCTGGCCGACGGCCGGGCCGAATCGGCGATGGAAAGTGAGGCCCGACTTGCCATGCTTGACCACGGCCTGCCGTGTCCCGACCTGCAGCACCTCATCCGTGGCCGCGACGGCGAGACATGGCGGGTGGACTTCGCCTGGCCAGAGGCCAAGGTGGCCGCGGAGTACGAGAGTGTCGAATGGCATGCCGGACGGGCGGAAATGTTCCGGGACAAACAGCGATTCGCCGGAATCCAGGAGATGGGCTGGATTCTCGTCCCGATGGTCGTGGCGGACGTGCGAAGGACCCCGGGCCGCCTCTGCGACCGCATTCGCGGCCACCTGGACCGCGCATCCCGGCGTTCGTGACGCCGAGCAGACACAAACTCGCACGCCCGAGCCCCGATTTATGCGAGTTTGCGTCTGCTCGGGGGGAAGAACTCGCGGGGAGGAACTCGCGGGGAAGAAACAGAGCCATTTGGGGTTCACGGGGGCGGCGCGGTAGCCTGATGCGGTTCCACCGAAGACCGTTGGTCGCCGAGTAATCGGTTGAAAGCCCCGGACGACGTTGTAGGTTCGCGCAAGCGGCTCATCAGCACCGGGCGGCCCACGCAGGAGGACGAGGCAAGCCGCAAACTCGCGGCCTCTTCACGCCCCGGCCGTCTGCGCCGGGGCGTCCGTCGTTTCACAGGCCTTCCCCGGTAGTCGGTGGCGCACCCGACACCTACCGAGGAGGCATGTATGGCCAAGGCTGATAAGGCCACCGCGGTCGCCGAGATCACCGAGCAGTTCACATCCTCGACGGCCACCGTGGTCACCGAATACCGCGGCCTGACCGTGGCCAATATGGCCGAACTGCGCCGCTCCCTGGGCGGTGACGCCACCTATACCGTCGCCAAGAACACGTTGATCAAACGTGCGGCGGCAGAGGCCGGTATCGAGGGTCTGGACGATCTGTTCTCCGGACCCACCGCGATCGCGTTCGTCCGGGGCGAGACCGTCGACGTGGCCAAGGCGATCAAGAAGTTCGCCAAGGATCACAAAGCGCTGGTCATCAAGGGCGGCTATATGGACGGCCGTGCCCTGACCGTCGCCGAGGTCGAGAAGATCGCCGACCTGGAGTCGCGCGAGGTTCTGCTGGCCAAACTGGCGGGCGCGATGAAGGGCAATATGGCCAAGGCCGCCGGGCTGTTCAACGCCCCGGCCTCGCAGGTCGCCCGGCTGGCTGCCGCGCTGCAGGAGAAGAAGGTCGGCGAGACCGCCGCGTAAGCACCGAAGCACCACCCCCGAACAACCCCCGAATACCGAAAAATCTGGAAAGGAACCACCATGGCAAAGATGAGCACCGACGACTTGCTCGACGCGTTCAAGGAAATGACCCTGCTCGAACTCTCGGAGTTCGTGAAGAAGTTCGAAGAGGTCTTCGAGGTGACGGCCGCCGCCCCGGTCGCCGTCGCAGCCGCCGGTGGCGCCGCCCCGGCCGCTGAGGCCGCCGAGGAGCAGTCGGAGTTCGACGTCATCCTCGAGGCCGCCGGCGAGAAGAAGATCGGCGTCATCAAGGTCGTCCGCGAGATCGTCTCCGGCCTGGGCCTCAAGGAGGCCAAGGACCTCGTCGACGGTGCCCCCAAGCCGCTGCTGGAGAAGGTCGCCAAGGAGGCGGCCGAGGAGGCCAAGACCAAACTCGAGGCTGCGGGCGCGACGGTCTCCGTCAAGTAATCGGCGCAACCGCACCACAGCGCAGATCCCTGCGCGAATACCCACGCAAATCCCCCGCGGACCCACCGGGTTCGCGGGGGATTTCGTTATGGGTCACAAACCCGACTGCCTGCAAACGGTGTGCGCTAGAGTGACTCAAACCACAGGTGCAACTCCTGTGAAGAATCGCGTGGCCGGAAGGAATCCCGTGGGTATCGCTATCGAGGTCGAGAACCTGTCCAAGGCGTTCGGATCCCAGCAGATCTGGGAGGACGTGACGCTGACGATTCCCGAGGGCGAGGTCAGCGTCATCCTGGGCCCGTCGGGCACCGGCAAGTCGGTGTTCCTGAAGTCGCTGATCGGCCTGCTGCGCCCCGAGCGCGGCAAGATCATGATCGACGGCACCGACATCATCCAGTGCTCCGCGAAGGAGCTTTACGAGATCCGCACCCTGTTCGGCGTCATGTTCCAGGACGGTGCGCTGTTCGGCTCGATGAACATCTACGACAACACCGCCTTCCCGCTTCGTGAACATACGAAGAAGAAGGAATCCGAGGTCCGTGAAATCGTCATGGAGAAGCTCGAGATGGTGGGCTTGCTCGGCGCGGAGGGCAAGTTCCCCGGTGAGATCTCCGGCGGTATGAAGAAGCGCGCAGGCCTGGCCCGTTCGCTGGTGCTGGACCCGAAAATCATTCTGGTCGACGAGCCGGACTCCGGTCTGGACCCGGTGCGCACCGCCTATCTGAGCCAGCTGTTGATCGATATCAATGCCCAGATCGACGCCACCATCCTGATCGTGACGCACAACATCAACATCGTGCGCACCGTGCCGGACAACATCGGCATGCTCTACCGCAAACACCTGGTCATGTTCGGCCCGCGTGAGGTGTTGCTGACCAGCGAAGAGCCCGCCGTCAAACAGTTCCTCAACGGCCGGCGCATCGGCCCGATCGGCATGTCCGAAGAGAAGGACCAGGCCACCGCCGCAGCTGAGGCGGCCGCCATGGAAGCCGGCCAGGGCGACGGCGGACTGGAAGAGATCGAGGGTGTGCCCCCGCAGCTCACCACGACGCCGGGGATGCCGGAGCGGATGGCCGTCGGCCGTCGGCAGGCGCGGGTCCGGGAGATCCTGCACACCCTGCCGCCCAAGGCGCAGGAGGTCATCCTCGACGACCTCGAGGCCACCAGCGCAGTGTCGACGCAGACCCTGCCCGGCTGATTCGGGCCGGCTGATTCGGGCGGCTGGTTCGGGCCGCTGATTCAGCTGAAGCACCGCCCTACGACGCGGCCGCCGGCGTTTTGCTGATTGC
>Ga0180435_10006908_pt1 | contig 10848 bp, 8 predicted proteins | sample SS_ome_3_FD_132467 | JGI IMG/M metagenome (GOLD analysis project Ga0180435, IMG submission 132467) | Hypersaline lake sediment archaeal communities from the Salton Sea, California, USA - SS_3_S_1 metaG | ecosystem: Environmental > Aquatic > Non-marine Saline and Alkaline > Hypersaline > Sediment... | reverse complement strand
GGATTCGCTGACGCCGTTCCAGGAAATAGTGATTGGTTGGTCAAAGGCTGTTTTGCGGAAAGCGATCTCGGCGTCTGTTCCTGCTTTTCCGGTCCATCGAAAAGTTACTGGCTGCCCGGGAGAAAAGATGGTATTGCCGAAGATGCGCTCCCACTGACCCTCATAATCCAGATAGGTGTAAGGAACATATCCCTGTCCGGTTTCTATCCACAATAACCGCACCCCTTCCTGGTCCTGGGGAAGATCTTCAATCGTGAAAGTTACTTCGAGAGTAGTGTCTGGCAGAAAGTAGTAAACGGGTTCGATCTTGATATTCAAAAGCAGGATAATAGAAAGAAAAAATACCATTAGGCAGGTGAAGATTTTTATTCCTCTTTGCATGCGCGGCAAATTTGGGGAGATAAAAGTGTTGTTGATCCAGGCGGTTAATATGGTCCCTGATATGGCAATGATGACAGCGTATGCAAGATAACGATAAGAAATGAAGTGGCGCTGTAGAAAACTGAGGTACACGAAAACGGCGTTGGCAACTCCGATGGTCAAAGCCACCCAGAAATCTTTGCGCTGGGGGAAGAAGAATTGTAAGAAGTTTTTCATTTTTGCTTGCTTTCTGCTTTTTGGTCATCCGATTGCGTGGACGCCTGCTCTAATCCGAGCGGTAAACCGAATAGGCCCATACAAAGGAGGGCTAAGAGGATCTCAACAACAACCCACAGGAGACGATGAATTGCGGCGTAGATTGCGGTTGTTTCCGGCGGAAAGAATGCAGCCAGCAACAAAGTCATGGATGCTTCACGTATTCCGATACCGCCGGGTGCGAAAAATGCAGCATATCCTGCCGCCCAGCTGAGAGAAAAAGCGCTCACCGCTTGCAGGAAAAAATTAATGTTGGTGTTTCTGGGGAAGACCAGCCAAAAACTGGTACCGAAAAGCAGCCAGATAATTATCTGTTCTATGCTCAGGCGTAGGTGTAATGCGGGCGAGAACCTCGCTTTTAGGACTTTTTGTTCAACGATAAAGGCAGCAATCATCCAAACAAGCAAAAGACTGACGGATAAAATGACCTGATTTGTTATTGAACAAAGAAGGGGGATCAATTGGCAGGGCAGCGGGCTGGTTGAGATAAGTAAGGTGATAATACCCGTAAGTATGGCAGATGTGATCAGCCATAGATTTTCAATGATCATCGGCCTGGCAGCGCCTTTGGTGGAAGCGCCGCGCGCTTTGTATACGCCAAATTTTCCGGCAAAGTGCCATAAACCGCCGGGAAGATATTTTCCGAGCTGTGTGATCGCGGTGATTGAGAATGCATTCTGGAATGTGATCGGTTGCGAGGTAATACACAGCGAATAAAATGTCAGGTCAGCAGTTATAAATTTCGCTATCAGGAGGAGCAGAATACTGATAAGGATACGGCCAATGTGGATGCTTGCTAAATAAACGCGCATTTCACTGAAATTGATCGCGAAGTACCAGCCGGCTGCGGCGATCACGACCGCGAACCATAGCCATTTAAGTTGGTTGAGCCATTTTTTATTTTTCATCGAAAATATTGCCTGATATTGCGAAATTGGCTGTCAGCCTGTTCTCTAACGAGCGGTAAGTGATCTTTGATCCGTGCCTGAATGTGTGGTGATTGTTCCAGGGCTTCATTGATGGCGGGGGTGAGATCACTATTTATTTCAGAAATCGATAAGGCATAATCTGATAACCCGAAGGACGCCATTGTTTCCTGATATTTATGGCTCCACCCGATAACGATGGTCGGAACCGAAAGCGCCAGGCCAGAGATCATCGCGTGGTAGCGCGAGGTGATCAGAAGATCAGCATGAGAGATGACCTGGCGGATGGCCTGTGTATTGATGTCAAAGTCGATATAAGCGCATGTATTTTGGAAGGCTTCAGGCAGATTGGAACCCTTCAGGCGCTGCATGATTTTGTCTATCATTAGAATGTCGTTGTTATGCTGCTTCGGCGAACCTTCGCGGGTTGCGTTGGGCATAAAAACGAAGAAGAATTTTTCCGGGTTCCTATCCCCCAAAGCTGACAACAATAGATCCGTGTAGTCCAGGCCTTTTTTTCGCAGCTTTTTATCAACGAGTATGCTGGGCGCGATCACAATGATTTGCTTACCAAACTCCTGTTCTCTTCTTATTTGGCCGACGATTGAGTAGACTTTTTGGGCATTCTCATTTGAAAGTGAGTACTTGGGATCATAAAGGAAGGCGATGTCAGGCGCGGAGCTGGTTTTATCGGAAGGTAGATTTAGGCGCGAGATATGTTGCGTGGAATTTTTGCCGCGCAGGAAAACATGTGCGCAGCGCGAAAGGAAATACTTTGCCAGGATGCGATTGAGCGTGTGGTCGAATGGCCCAACGGCCTGGGCGAGTTTGATGACTGGTGTGCCCACAAGCATAGTAGGCCAAATGGTGAGAATATTAAAGGGAAGAAATTTTTCACGCCCATCCGAAAATGTGATGCCGCCGATGTCCAATAATACATCAGACTGTGCCAGGGCGTTTGCTGTTTTTAGGAATCGGGAATGTTTTGGTTTGATGCGTAGGAATGAAAGCGCTTTGAGAACGATTACGCCAAGAAAATGATTGGCCACAAGTGAAAGGGGAGAGCCATCATAAAAATGGATGTGTGGATCAGATACCAGGGTCCTGTCCTTTTTTAAATAGTAACTGAAAATGTTGAAGTGCGCGTCGGGAAAGTCCTGTCGAATTCGCCCGATGACCGTAACCAGCATTGCTTCTGCGCCGCGGTTACCCCAGACGGTACCTCCGATGATGGCGATGGTTGGTTTTTTGTTCATAAATGAAAGCCGGTATTGATCAGGATTTATTGTTCAGATTGTTGATTTGTTCCTGAGTTTTATATAACCGATATTCTACATCTTCGATCAATTTTCGGTTGGCGGAAATGAGATCCGCAAGGAGACCGACGATGATCAGCAGACTGCCCAGGATCAATAGCACCGCGGTCAGGATCAGGGATTGGATATGTCCGTTGCTGGTGCCCGTGATGAAGTAGAAATACAGGAAACGCAACCCTAATAGTGTGCCGATGAGAAATGAGAGGCTGCCGGGAACGACGAAAAATCCGAGCGGACGATAGGTCATGAAAATGCGGATGATGGTCGAGAATGAGCGGTAAAGATATGCCGGGACGTTGCTAATCAGTCTTGATTTACGCAAAAAACCGTTGGTGCGTATAGGGACGGAAGTCACTGCCATGCCGCGCAGGCCGGCCTGGATGATGGTCTCTACTGTGTATGTGTAATTCGAGAAAACATGCATGCGCATGGCAGCCTCGCGGCTGAAGGCGCGGAAGCCCGATGGAGCGTCTGGGATGGATGTGTTGCTGATGACGCGAACAAACCACGAGCCCCATTTCTGAAAGAGTTTTTTCAGCGGAGAAAAGTGCTTAATCTCGCTGATAGGGCGTTCGCCAACGACAAATTCCGCTTTACCGTCAAGAATGGGCTGGATCAACTTGGGAATGTCGCCGGCATGGTATTGATTATCCGCGTCCGTATTGACAATGATATCCGCCCCTCGGGCAATGCAGGCGTGAATACCAGCCATGAAGCCCTTTGCCAGACCCTGATGGGCTATCAGCGGAATGATATGGTCAACGCCGAGGTTACGGGCAACCTGGATCGTGTTATCCGTGCTGCCGTCATCGATGATCAGCCATTCTATTTTATCTACGCCTTCTAATTGGCGGGGAAGCTGCTGGAGTGTGACAGGTAAAGATTCCGCTTCATTAAAACACGGAATCTGGATAATCAGTTTTGTCATCACCACATACCCCAACTTTTTTATATTTCTACTTAATCCGCATTGTAACATAATCAATTATCGCATCGAAAACCACTTGAAAAACTGGATCATCACGTCATATAAATAGCTCCAGAGATTATTCTTATTTCATCAAAGAGAATCCCTTAACCTTAAAAATCCTTCAAGATAGTTGACAGCGCCTCTTAAAAAATGCTACAATACAAACGGTTGAAATACAACCGGTTGAAATATGGTTAATAAAAAAAGTCCGACCATCCGTGATATCGCAGAAATCGCAGGTGTAACGCCTGGCACCGTATCACGCGCCTTGAACGATAGTCCCCTTGTCAATGAAAAAACGAAAGCCCGGATATTAGGTATTGCAAAAGAAATCAATTACACACCTAATTTGGTCGCGCGCAGACTTTCTATCGGCAAAACTTTTGCTATCGGGGTTATCGTACCGTTCTTCACGCGGCCATCCGTAAGCCAACGATTGGATGGGGTGGTTAGTGTTCTTTCCAACAGCAATTACGATCTGGTTATCCATGATATCGAAAATCCGCACCAACGCACGATTGGATTCCAGGATATGCTGCGAGAACGCCGCATAGATGGTGCGCTGATCGTGTCAATGCCGATCGTTGATGAGGATATTGAGTTTTTCCGTAATTCACCAATACCTTTGGTGTTTGTCGACCGCAAAGATCCCGGTTTGGCAGAGTTCAACTCGATCATTATCGATGATATTAACGGCGGTTATCAGGCAACAAAACATTTGATCGAACTTGGCCACACAAAGATCGGGTTTATTGGCGATAACACTGAATTAAAGACGAATCCCCATAACGGAATGGACACGAATCCATTCCGTTTTACTTCCAGCAGAGATCGCTACCAGGGATACCAGAAAGCGATGGCGGAAGCGGAAATCCCAATTGAACCGCTCTATTATGGCGAAGATGAACATGGGCATGTCCAGGCAAGAAACCTGGCATTGAAAATGTTGCAACTACCCGATCCGCCAACAGCAATTTTTGCAGCCAGCGACACCCAGGCTTTTGGTGTGATCCAGGCGGCACGGAAATTAAATATCTCAATCCCGGAGGAATTATCCGTGATCGGATTTGACGATATTCAGGCTGCCGAGTTCATGCAATTGACAACCGTGCGCCAGTTGATGTATGAATCTGGCTCAACCGGTGTGGAATTGCTGATTGATGCTATTGATGGGAAGCAGGAGGAACCGGTAACAATCTCTCTTCCCACAGAATTAATCGTAAGGAATACTACCAGTCATGTGAAAGCTTGATGGTTAAAAAAATTACATATAAAAAGGAGGTAACTAGCGAATAGATAAAAATAAAAATATTTTAAACAAGGAAAAACAAATCTTATTGGAGGAAAAAAATGAAACGTTTTACTAAATTGTTGGCAGTACTGGTAGTGTTCAGCCTGGCATTAATGGCCTGCGCTCCAACAGCTACCGATCCAGCCGAAGAAGCACCCATCGTGGAAGAAGAGGTCGATGACGAACCTATGGAAGAGGAAGTCACAGTAGACCCTCTACCCCAGGGACAGGAATTGGCCAACGCGTATGCTGGCATGTATGATGGAACAGTCGTCAGTATGTCAGGTCCGTTTGTTGATGCTGATGCCGTGAAGTTCGATGAATCCGTTGCTGCATTCGAAGAAGCAACTGGCATTGACATTCAATACGAAGGTTCAAAGGAATTTGAAGCTTCCATCACCATCCGTGTGGATGGCGGTGATGCGCCTGATATCGTTGACTTCCCACAGCCCGGCCTCCTGGCGACCATGGTTGCCAAAGGACAGGTTGTCGACCTGAATGATGTGATCCCGACCGAATGGCTCGAGGAAAACTACATTCAATCCTGGCTTGACATGGGCACAATGGAAGGTCCTGACGGGCCTATCATGGCTGGTGTTTGGGGCCGCGCGAACGGCAAATCCCTCGTTTTCTACCCGAAGGCGCAGTTTGACGCAGCCGGGTACACCGTACCTGAGACATGGGATGACCTGATGACACTGACCGAAACCATCGCTTCAGATGGCGACACCGCATGGTGTATCGGCATCGAATCCGGCGCAGCCACTGGCTGGGCAATGACCGACTGGATCGAAGATGTTATGCTACGCACCACATCACTTGAGAATTATGATAAATGGGTTGCTGGCGAACTACCATTTAACTCACCTGAAGTAAAGAACGCTTTGACCTATATTGAAGCGGTCTGGTTCAACGATGACTATGTCAATGGCGGACGTGCGTCTATCCCGACGACTTCCTTCAGCGATTCACCCGCACCAATGTTTGATTCACCCCCCGGATGCTGGCTGCATCGCCAGGGCAACTTCATAACCTCATTCTTCCCCGAGGGCTCGGTTGCAGGCGAAGACTATGATTTCTTCTATCTGCCCCCGATTGACGAACAATATGGCAAACCAGTGCTCGGTGCAGGCGATATCTATTCAATGTTCAACGATCGCCCCGAAGTGCGCGCAGTCATTCAGTACTTCTCAACCGCAGATTCCGTCAAGGGCTGGGTCGAAGCTGGCGGCGCAATTTCACCACACAACGACTCTTCACTGGATTGGTACGGCGATATCGTAACCCGCAAAGTGGCTGAGATCCTGTTGAACGCAGACTCCTTCCGATTTGATGCATCAGACCTGATGCCGCAGGCAGTAGGTCAGGGCACATTCTGGAAGAGTATGACTGACTACGTGAGTGGATCTGTAGACCAGGAAACAGCATTACAGCAGATCGACGATTCCTGGCCAACAGAATAACCTGTAAAAACTACCTGAGTACTTAGGGTAAGAACAGGTACAATAAAGGAGCAGGAAGCATTACGATTTCCTGCTCCTTATGCTAAAAATATTTGTTTAAGTATTGACATTGGAGGCGAATCTATTATGAAGGCTTCGAATACAAGTAACTCCGATCAATCCTGGTACTCCCGTCTGATTTCATCCACCATCGGCAAAATAGTATTCTCATTTGTTGTTCTGCTAATCACTTACTTTGTATTGCAACAGGGATACTTGTTTCTGCGTGACAGTGAAGCGCCCCAAATTGTCGTTGTGCTGGTAGCGATCGTGTGGGGGGTGGGCGGAATTGCTGGACTTTTCTTTATTACCAATTGGGTCATTGAGATGCTGCCTGGCGAAGTAGGCAGGAGATTGCAGCCCTTTATTTTTATTGGACCTGCTATTGCGTTAATTGCCTGGTATCTGGTGGTTCCTGTTTTCCGTACCTTTGTATTAAGCCTCAAGGGCCCATTGGGAATGGATTGGATCGGTACTGGCATTGGTATGCTTGAAAACTATCGTTTTGTTTTCACCGACCGTATTATGCTGGAAGCATTCCGCAATAACCTGCTGTGGATGGTTTTTGGTACATCATTGAGCGTTTCATTTGGCTTGCTGATTGCCGTACTGGCTGATCGCAGTAATTTTGAAAAAATCTATAAAGCCATCATCTTCATGCCCATGGCAATCTCTTTCGTTGGCGCAGGCGTCATCTGGAAATTTATGTACACTTACAAAGGTGCAGGCGTCGGCATCCAAGAGATAGGTTTACTGAACGCGATTGTTTTAGCGCTGGGGGGGCAATCCCAGCCATGGTTGAATATTCCGCCTTGGAATAACTTCTTCCTGATTGCTATCATGGTATGGCTGCAGACAGGTTACGCGATGGTGGTGTTCTCATCTGCCATCAAGGGGATACCCGAAGAATTGCTGGAAGCGGCGCGCATCGATGGTGCCAATGAATTCCAGGTCTTCTTCCGGATTACGATCCCCTACATCAAAGGAACACTGATCACGGTGGCAACGACCATTGTGATATTCAGCTTAAAATTATTTGATATCGTGCGGGTGATGACTGGTGGAAATAATGGCACCAATGTGATCGCTAATGAATTCTATCTGCAACGTTTTACCTATGGCAACACCGGGCGCGCGTCGGCTATTGCGATCATCCTGCTTGTCGCAGTGATTCCCGTGGTAGTCAGTAATGTGCGACAGCTAAACAAAGATAGGAGGAGATTCTAATGGCTGATGGAACTAAGAAACAAAAAAGAACATCCACTTACCTGATCAATGGGGTATTGATACTGATTTGTTTTCTCTGGCTGCTCCCCACGCTGGGAGTGTTTGTGACTTCTTTCCGCCAGAGCCAGGATATCTTCAACTCGGGTTGGTGGGCGATTTTTCCACATAAAGAAGATATTGAAATCGATCGCTTTAAATTAGATGATTCTGCAGACGTGGATGGCGTGATGGAAGTTGAAGGAACGCAGGCTACGTTTGAAGAGTTGCGAGAGGGAATTGAACTTGAGGATGGCCGCAAACTGACATGGTATGGTAACAAACGCACGCGTGAGATTGTGGTGACTGAGCGAAGATGGGTTGGTTTTTCTACCGACCTGACGCTAAAGAATTATCAGGATGTATTGACCGGAAAAGATATCAAATTTACGGATGGCAGTGGAAATGAAATAGTGAAGCGCGGTAACAATCTTGGCGACGCATTCCTCAATTCCATTGCGGTAACCATTCCTGCCACGGTGATTCCGATATTGATCGCCGCATTTGCAGCTTTTGGTTTCTCGTGGCTAAAATTTCCGGGTCGGGATATCCTTTTCACGCTGATTGTGGCTGTGCTGGTTGTACCGCTCCAGATTTCCTTAGTGCCTATCCTGCAGGATTACACCCAGATGGACCTCAATGGTACATTTCTGGGTATCTGGTTGGCGCATACCGGGTTTGGGCTTCCATTGGCTACATACCTGCTGTTCAACTACATTAGTTCTTTGCCAAAGGAATTGCTGGAAGCGGCTTATATCGATGGTGCTTCAAACTTCACGATTCTGACAAAACTCATCATCCCATTGTCCGTTCCCGCGCTGGCTTCATTCGCGATCTTCCAATTCCTGTGGGTCTGGAACGATTATCTCGTTTCACTAGTATTCCTGGGTGAGAAGACGCGCGTTGTGACGTATGCGTTGGCTTCGATCGTGGGTGAGAAAGGACAGGATTGGCATCTGCTCACTGCGGGTGCCTTTGTGAGTATGATCCTGCCAATGCTGGTTTTCTTCCTGCTGCAACGGTATTTCGTGCGCGGTATGATGGCAGGCTCAGTAAAGGGATAAAAAATTATTGATTCGATGAAAAGGGTTGTTGTCTAAACAACCCTTTTTATAAAGTATTTAAAAGGATCCATCAATTGCTATTAAACAATTTCATCCTACCGCAGGAGGGAGGAAGATGAGCACGTATTCATTTCCGGATAAATTTCTATGGGGAACAGCTGCTTCCGCATATCAGGTTGAAGGTGCATGGGAGGAGGATGGGAAGGGCGAGAATATCTGGGATCGCTTCACGCACAGCCCCGATAAAGTATTAAATGGTGATACCGGTGACATTGCATGTGACCACTATCATCGATTCAAGGAGGATCTCGCCCTTGCCGCAAAAATGGGAATCAAAGCGCACCGATTCTCGATCTCGTGGTCACGTGTGCTGCCAAAGGGAAAAGGCGCGGTTAATAAAATGGGTTTGGATTTTTATGACCGCTATATCGATGAAATGCTGGGTTTGGGAATTGAACCGGTGGTAACTCTTTTCCACTGGGATTTGCCGCAGGCACTGCAGGAGGTCGGTGGGTGGGAAAATAAGGATTGCGGCAACTGGTTCGCCGATTACGCGCGTGTGATGTTTGAACAGTTGGGTGATCGTGTCAAATATTGGGGGACGCACAATGAACCGAGGGTGAGCGCTTTTATCGGATATGGATATGGGGTGATGGCGCCGGGAATAGCCAGTTTTCCATCGGCGTTTCAAGTGGCGCACAATCTCCTCGTTGGCCATGGGAAAGCAGTAAACGTTTTTCGTGAAGGTGGGTATCAGGGAAAGATCGGTATTTTTCTGGATATTGAACACGTTGAATCTGCCAGCGAAAGCGAACAGGATAAACGCGCGGCGCGGCGCTATCAGGATATGGACTCGGGTTTCTTTACCGAAGCCGTATTCAATGGGGAATATCCACAGCCATTTATCGATTGGTTGGGAGCGAATGCGCCAGTGGTGGACGCGGGAGAAATGGACATCATTTCCGCTCCGATTGATTTTTTGGGGATCAACTATTATCGCAGCGTGCAGGTCCGCTTTGACCAGGATGGGGGACTGTTAAAAGCCTCAGCAATAGCAAATACGCGCCCGATGTGGGGAACGACGGATATCGGATGGGGTGTGTATCCAAATGGATTGCAGGTGGTGCTGGAGCGGGTATCAGAGCAGTATAGGCATCCAGACATTTTCATTTCTGAGAGCGGATGCGCGACAGCCGATACGCCTGATGAAAATGGGTTTGTTGAGGATATTGACCGGATTGATTTCCTGCGCTGGCATTTCATTGCTGCGCAGCGCGCGATCAGCCATGGAGTAAAATTGGGCGGTTATTTTGTGTGGAGCTTGATGGATAATTTTGAATGGCATCACGGCTACCGACCGCGTTTTGGGTTGATACGCGTTGAATACGATACCCAGAAACGGATTCCAAAAAAGAGTTTCTATTGGTATAAGGATGTGATTATGGAAAATAGTGTTCATGAATGAAAACCGCTCTTGATAACGTTTTTAAAAAGTATGGAAAGAAAAATATAGAATTTTATGCCAACAACGAACGATAAACATATTTTAGAGAGGGTAATCGCAGCCGCGAAAGCAGCTAGCAACACACAAAAAACAGCTGACCGCTCGCGTTTTAATCTGCGGATTAAGCGGCATCTGCCTGATCTGCTTGCTCTTTATCGGAGTTTGTATGGTGAATCTGAAGATTTTGAAAATTGCTCTTCTTTGTTAGTAACGCAAATCACGGGGGCATGGATGGAACGTGGAGCAGACCTGGCAGCCCGGGACACGGAAAACGAAGCCAACCCGAACTGGTTTGAAGATCATCAGCAAATAGGCGGGGTGTGCTATGTGGACTTATTTGCTGGAGATCTGAAGGGAATTGAAAAAAAGATTCCAT
>Ga0180435_10006907_pt1 | contig 10849 bp, 7 predicted proteins | sample SS_ome_3_FD_132467 | JGI IMG/M metagenome (GOLD analysis project Ga0180435, IMG submission 132467) | Hypersaline lake sediment archaeal communities from the Salton Sea, California, USA - SS_3_S_1 metaG | ecosystem: Environmental > Aquatic > Non-marine Saline and Alkaline > Hypersaline > Sediment... | reverse complement strand
GGGAACCCTCTATGCACACCCGTCCTACGTAGAACGGTTCTTTAAGGTGGCCGTGGAGTACGGGATACCTGCCAATGCCATTGACTTATCGGATCCTCAGGTTGCCGATAAATTCAGAAAACAGGGATATCCCATCAACGAGGATGTCCTTGCATTGATGGAGCAGTATCCCCTGCCTAAACTGGATAATTTCACCAGTGTGCCCAATGCCAAAAGCTACGAGGAAAAAGTTGAAAATTTCAAAGCGCTGATCAGAGCACTGCCAGCCGGTCTGACCGAGATCATTTTTCATCCGTCGGTGGAGAGTGAGGAATTAAAATCGATCACAAACTCCTGGCAACAGCGGGTATGGGAAGCAAAGATGTTCTCTGATCCTGATCTAATCCGTTTTTTTGAAGAGGAGGGACTCATATTTACCAACTGGATTGAGATCATGGAGCGTTTCTCCAACTGAAGCCATGAACAGGATAGCATTCACAACAGGGATATTACTGCTTCTTTTGCTTCTTCCGGCTTGCGCCCAGGAAGTGGCTGAAGTGGAAAGACCCTTCAAAGCTCCAAGGGGCTACCCAAGCGAAGGCCTGCTCAAAGCAGCCTATGCGCTTCACTTTCTGAAATTAATTGACACCGAACCTGCAGTTCCCGAAACTATTGAAGTGAAGCAGGATATCGAATATAAGCGGGTGGACAGCATCTCCCTGCAACTGGATATCTACAAACTCAAGCATCTCAGTGAGAAAGCCCCGGCCCTGATATTTATTCACGGAGGCTCCTGGTCCAAAGGAAAAAGATCTGATTACCTGGCCTATCTGCTCGATTATGCCCAAAAAGGATATGTGGCGGTAACTGTTTCCTATCGCTTGGCAGGGGTAGCCAAATTCCCGGCGGCTGTTGAAGATGTGCAGGCTGCAGTAGCATGGATACGGGAACATGCCGCAGAACATATGATTGATCCTGAAAGGCTGGCCCTGGTGGGAGGATCTGCCGGGGGGCACCTGGCCATGCTGGCAGGCTATGCGGATGAAACACCCGGACATAAAGTACAGGCCATTGTAAACTTCTACGGACCCGTTGATCTGACAACTGAATATGCCAGAAACCGGGAGGAGTGTCTCTATTTTTTAGGGGAAACTTACCGGGAGAGGCCCGATCTTTACCTGCAGGCCTCCCCTCGAAGCCTGATCAGTCCGGACGATCCGCCCACCCTGACTTTTCACGGCACCCTCGATTCCCTGGTACCGGTCAGCCAGGCTGATTCTTTACACCGGTGGCTGAACCGGGCGGGTGTTCCCAACGACTATCACCGCTTGAAGGGCTGGCCTCACACCATGGATCTGTCCGTAAAAGTGAATGCCTATTGCCAGTATTATATGGATGCCTTCTTCAGACAATACTTATAAGATTCTGCACCAGAATGGGGAAAAGGTTAGGATAATATGTAAATAAGTTAATATGGCTGAGGTTAGTATATGAATAATTACCTTAAATTGTAAACAGAACTAAACGATTAATCTAACAATCCTTAAACCGAAACATTATGAAGAAAACAGTATTTTCCTTTCTAAAAGTTGCGGCAGTTGCTGTACTGGCTCTAACGATGTTCTCCTGTGCGGAAGATCCGGCTGATCCACCAACAGTCACTGTCTTCGCCAGCGTGGATGGATACCAGGTGGCCTTTACCGCTACGGTTGCCAATGCCGACACCTACTCCTGGGATTTTGGCGATGGAGTTGGATCCAGCACGGAACAAAATCCGGTCTACACCTATACGCAGTCAGGATCCTACACGGCCACGATTACCGTTACCGGGGACGGGGGTAGCGCCGATGCTTCCACGAGTGTAACTATTTCAGCTTCAGAACTGGAGATGCTAACCGGAGGACCGGCGGCAACCAATGGGAAAGCCTGGGTATTCAGCCCGGCAGGAGCAGAAGGCGATGGAATCTTTAAATGTACGCAGGATTTCGAATTTGAAGATCCTATTCCAGCGGGTATTTTAGGCCTGATTGGTCTGCCCACCGAGTATGAGGATGAATTTATCTTCCATCACGACGGGACCTACACCCATGATGTGAAAAATGACAGCGTTGTGACCAATATTATCTTTGCAATGCTGAATCAGATTGAGTACAGACAATCCGCAGAGGATGTGATTGTACTCGCTCCCTTTACACCGGCTGCAACCACCTTCACCTATGAGGAGGAGACCGATTTAACGCTGACCTGTGTGGACAAAGATGATGATGAAGTCACGCAGGAATTTACCTGGACTGATGTGAGAGTCCTGGAAATTGATGGAGACACAGAATTTCTTGGAGTCCAGGATTTCACCAGAAAATATATGATCCTGGATATTGCCGTGGATAAGCTTCAGGTTGGATTTTTCTCATCCACCTCGGAAGGATCCTTTGCGAATCTTCCCAAGCATATGCTGGTAATGACGATGATTCCTGCGGAATAATATTGCTTGCAACATAAACATAAACTGAACGTAGCTGAAGAGGTTTACCCCGGATAATGTCCGGGGAAAACCTCTTCTTTTTTATTTCAAACAATGCATATTACTCCGTCTATGAACCTGGCCTTCCTGAGAATACCGATCCTGACCCTGCTCCTTCTGGGCAGTGGCTGTGAGATTGAACAGTCTGAATTTTTACAAACAAACATAATCCCCCAAAGCTCTGACCACACCCACGGAGCCAGTGTGGTGGAACTGCCCAACGGTGATCTGCTGGCAGCCTGGTTCCAGGGTTCCGGCGAACGGTGGGCCGATGATGTACAAATCAGGGGAGCCCGCCTGTCCCGGGGAAGCGATGTTTGGAGCCCGGCCTTCACCCTGGCCGATGTCCCGGGTTTTCCGGATATCAATCCGGTATTGTTCCTCGATCCTGAAAAACAACTCTGGCTGGTCTGGTACACCGTGATTGCCAACCAGTGGTCCACCTCCCTGCCCACCTACCGGCTCAGCTCCAACTACATGCAAAAAAGCGGACCGCCCGTATGGGACTGGCAACAGACACTTTTTGTGAAACCCGGGGATAAAACGGAGCGGGGCATACATCCCGAAGATACATTTGTAAGATCAGTGGAAGCCCAGGTGGATGCCTACGGGGCATCCCTGAAGGCCGGACTGGCCGAAAATGACCTGCTGCAAAAGCAGTTGGAATGGTGGAAATCCGATTTGATGAGCAAGGCCCGGGGGGAGCAGATGAAACGAAAAGGATATTATTTAAACGCAGCGGGTGAACGCGTGGATACTACGCTTGGCTACCCCTATTTCAGACGCATGGGCTGGCAAACCAAAAACAAAGCCGTATTTCTGAAGGATGGTAGAATGATCCTGCCCCTGTATTCCGATGGATTCAGCTTTTCGCTCATGGCCCTCACCGATGACGGGGGTAAAAACTGGCAGTTTTCTGAACCCCTGGTGGCTCCGGGGAATATCCAGCCCTCCATTGCCCGGAAGAAGGATGGAACACTGGTGGCTTATATGCGTGATAATGGCCCGCCCCCCAAACGCCTGATGATCAGCGAATCAAAGGATCGTGGAGCCACATGGAGCCCGGTCCGGGATTCCCGGCTCCCCAACGAAGGATCCGGAGCTGATGTAGTAAGCCTGGAAAACGGGCACTGGGTACTGGCCTACAACGATACCGAGGATGGCCGGCACAGTTTGGCGCTTTCCATCTCCCTGGATGAGGGCTTAAGCTGGCCGTATACCCGGCACCTGGAATTGGATGAGAGAGATCCTTCCATTGCAACGCAATGTTCCTACCCTTCCATTATTGAAGGCAAAGGGGGAGCGATCCATGTGATCTACAGCTACCACAGAAAAGATACGGATGGCAGACCCGGAGAAAGCATCAAATATGCCCGGGTTTCTGAGCAGTGGATCATGCAGGGAGACTAGGGCCATCGTCCTGGATCAGACTCAAAGAGCCACCAGGCCAATGATCATTCTACAGATCATCTCGTGGCTGTAGGGACCCATATTCGGGCCAAACCAGGACATCAGCCTGGACTCGTAGGCATTCAGATGATAATACTTCCCGGGGATAATATATCCCACATAGGCCCCGTTAAAACTGCTTACCAGGGCCCGGTAGCCCTGCATATGCATCTCGCGCTTAATGGCAAGTGCCAGCTCACCGCTGAAATCAGCGGGGGCGGTCACCCAGATCAGATTATCAATTCTTGCTGCCTGGAAACAGACCTCCCCGATGGGGGGAAATAGCTTCCCACCCAGGGCAGGGTTCAGGCGCAGGCCGTCACTTATCCGGATATGAAATTCCGGCAACTCCATTCCCAGGGTCAGAAAAGATAATTCAATACGGTCCCTGAGTTCCACAGAATCCATAAACTTCAGGACGCTATCGGCCAGGGCTTCCCCTATATATCTGGCCTCTTCAAATTCCTCCCCTTTGCTGCGGGCACTATGGCTGCCCACGCTTCCTGCAAAAAACAGGGCCATGTGGATCCCCTGGTTTTCCAGCTTTCGCTGCCAGTACCCCGGATAATCAGCACTGAGCTGCATGTTGTCTCCACCCAGAGTGGTCGCATGTGCATCAAAGGATCCCAGCAGAGCGCTTTTCCCCGAATTCTGTTTCGCCACCAAAAAGATAAACTCTGAATTTTTCTCCCCTTTGTCTCCCACCAGCCGGTTTTTAATCAAAGCGGGAGCCTGAAAGCTGGCCGAACCGATCTGTCCTGCCTGCAGGTCCTCCACCGCAAGGCTTATGGCAGCGCTATAACGTTTGATCAACCACTCTGATACCCGGGGATTGGTTTCTCCCGCGAACTCTTTTCCCACATAACCCTCTGACCAGGCTCCCACACTGGAGTGGGTATGCGTGGCAGAGAAAAAGAGCTGATCGCGGCGGAGGCCCAGCTGCTCGTTTACCAGCCTGCCCACCCCTTCGCTGATATGGGGGGGGACAATCAGGATATCCGACCCGATCAGTACCAGCAATTGTCCCTCCACCCGAAGGGCCAAAGCTTTGATGAACAGACTGTCATGGATCCCCTTTGCAAAACTTCCCTTTCTGCTCCCATATCCAGCCATGGGTAACTCTTTAAAATGACCGCTTGCAGGATCATCCTCTCCGGCACCCAGACCGGGGGTCATGCTTACCCTTCCAAATCCAAGCTCAAGGGCTCCACTGGCCAGGACCGTCTCGTTCAGGATGCTGTCGAGGCGCAGCCTGGTGCTTGCATAATACTCGGTTTCAAAATAGGGCGTATGATCTACCCTCTGCAGGGCCCAGAGCACTACGAAAAAAAGAAGCAGGAAAATCGTGCCGGATATTTTTAAAAAAGTTCGCATGGTTCGATGGAAAAACTTGTGTCTTAGCTGCCTGTAAATTTAATACTATTTATTCTGATCTGCATCCGGCTCCGGTTCAGCGGCCATTTCAAAACGCAGAACCCCACCGCGAGCAAGCTCACCATGCCTGATCCAGGTACGATTCAGAAGGGTATCATTGAGCCAGACCTTTTTTACGTAACAATGCTCAGGATCATAATTATCCGCTATAATCTCCAGGCTGTTTTCCCCCAGCTTCACCGCTGCCCTCCGGAAGAGAGGGGCCCCCAGCTGATACATATCCGATCCTGCTATGGGATAGAAACCCAGGGAACTGAATATATACCACGACGAAAGGGTGGCTCCATCATCGTTGCCATCAATCCCTTTGAAGCTCGTATCATATTTATGGTCCAGGATCCAGCGGACCCACTTCTGGCTCAGATCCGGTCGTCCGGCCTCGTTAAACAGGTAAGCCGCGTGAATATCGGGTTCATTGCCATGCCAGTAGTAAGGACCCGGATTCCATTTACCCAGGGCAGGGTCCGACCGGGCAAAAAAATCGTTCAGCTCCTGAACAAAAATATCCGGACCACCAAAGAGAGCGATCAAAGCCTGCGCATCAAAGGGAACGGCCCAGCGCCATTGAAGAGCACTGCCCTCCACATAATCATCCGTATATTTCCCGCTCAGGTCCAGGTAGGTCAGGAGCCTGGGCTTAAAATGTTCCACAAAAAGACCGGAGGCGTTCCGGGGGTGAAAATACTGCGTCTTTGGATTCCAGGTATTCCGAAAGTACTGGGCATGCTCTGCAAATAGGGCGGCATCCTCCTGTTTGCCCAGAGCCGCTGCCAGAAGGCTTATGGAATGGTCAGCCCAAGCATACTCCAGGGTCTTCGAAACAGCCTCATCCATCTCATCTGCCGCGCAATAGCCGTGTTTCAGGTAGGATTCAATCCCCCGCCTCCCGCCAAAGGCCGATCCCTCCGGTACGGGTCCCAGCGCCGTATTGCGCATGGACTCATAGGCAAACTCCACATCAAAATCGCCTATCCCCTTCAGCCAGGCTTCGGCGATGCATATGTCGGCCGGGGTTCCCAGCATGGATCCGGTATAGCCGTTTCCCGAGGGCCAGCGGGGCAGCCAGCCTCCCTCTTTTGCCATCCTGACCAGCGAGATGACCATATCACGCTGATCGGCCGGGGCAATCAGATTGTATAAAGGATGCAGGGTTCGAAAGGTATCCCAGAGGGAGAGATCCGTGAAGTAGCGAAAGTTTTCACTCCGGTGTACCTGCTTGTCGAAGCCAAAATAATCGCCTGTCACATCAAAAAAAAGAGTGGGCATCTGAAAGGAGCGGTAGAGAGCGGTATAGAAAATGCGGCCTTGTTCCGGGGAGCCCCCTTCTATTCGGATTAGCTCCATCTTTTTTTCCCAGGCTTCCTGAGCCAGGGTAAGCAGCTCATCAAAGCCCTTGCCACCGGCCTCGGCCTCCAGGTTGGCCCGGGCATTGGCTATGCTTACATAGGAGATAGCCAGTTTTATCCCGATGCTTGTGGGGGCCTTCCCCGCTTCAAAATCCAGACCGATCGCGATCCGGTTTTCTTCGGCAGCTGTCTGACCAGCAAGGAAAGACTCTTCCCTCCAGGTTCCGTAATGTGTAAACTCCCGGTCAAAACGGGCCACGAAATAGACCTTCACTCCGCCGTAGCGCCCGGCAAAAGAACCAAAGGTCCGCACACTGCCTTCCACCTCCCCTTTCCCGGGCAGGATAAGTACCCGGGCTTCTTTGCTGGGTGCATCACCCAGGGCAGCGCTGACATCCAGATAAATATGGGGATCTATACCCGGGGGAAAGGTGTAGCGATGCAGCCCCACCCGTTCCGTGGCTGTCAGCTCAACCAAGATCTGATTCTCAGGAAGCAGCAAAGCATAATATCCCGGGAAGGCCAACTCATCCCGGTGTGAAAAACGATAACTGCGCTTTCCAGGACGGCGTTTTTTCGAAGCAGGCGTGGAAGTGGGAACTACCAGGAAATGTCCCCCGTCTGTGGCTCCCGTGCCGCTCAAGCGGGTATGGCTGAAACCCAGCACCCGATTGTCGCCGTAATAATACCCCGAGGTATTGGTGGCCTTTCTTCCGCCGGGAAAGGATTGCGTATCGGGACTCAGGCGTATCATGCCAAAGGGAACACTGGCTCCCGGATAATTATGTCCGCACACCCAGGGGTACCCTCCCGTCCCGATAAAGGGATTGACCTGTTTGATCAGCGGCAGAGCCGGGCTGGCAGCGCCGGACAGTTCCCCGGGTTCCTGGCCTGTGATATGCCTGTGCCTGGCCCAGAGCATCGCCGCAAACAAGAGCGAGGCGAGTAGTAGAAAAGCCAAGCCCCGCAGCAGGGTAAGCAGGATTTTCCGCAGAAGTGGCTTCGATGCTGCTGTCATCTTAACCATATATAAATCAGTATGGTAATCCCGGATAATAGCAGGAGATGCATCCTCCAGTCCGACAGTCCGGAAAATGGTGCCAATCTTCCCGTATAATTGAGGGTAGTTTTTTCCAGTTTGGCCGGATCTGTTTTCTCCGTAAAAGCGGATACCCCAAACAGGATGGCCGTGATCAGCAGAGTCGCCCACAAACCCCGGTATCCAAAGTTCAGGGTTAGCTTATAGTGAAGAAAAGGAAAAATCCGCTCTCCTGCTTCCGCCCCTATAAACTGATCAATAACAAAGATGGTAGCAAAAACCAGGCCTACTGCAACGGATACCACTGCTGCCTTTAAGGTTACTTTTTTCGAGATGATCCCAAAAAAGATGGCCGGGAATACAGGTAAGATCAGGTAGGCGGTTATGGTCTGGAGGTATTTGTAGAGGCCCTCCTCATTCTTGTAAACCAGATAGGCAGCACCGATACCGAGGAAGGTCACCATCAGGATCACGGCCCGGCCAACCAGCACCTGCCGGTTTTCTTCCATCTGCGGCTTGGCCTTCACCACAAAATCCCGCACCACCAGGGTGGAGACAGAGTTCAATACCGCAATGAGGGAGGTAATCAGGGCAGCCAGCAGGGAGGCCAGCACCAATCCGCGAAGTCCCGAAGGCAAGAGCTCATTGAGCAGCACAATGAAAGTTTGCTTGGTCTCCTCGCCTTCCAGACCCGGGAATAAGGCAAAAGCAATGACTCCCGGCAAGGCAAAGATAAATACCGGCAGGAGCTTAAGCAGTACCGCAAACATCGCACCCCACCTGGCCTGTTTCAGATTTGGAGCGGCAAGCACACGTTGCACATTCACCTGGTCTATGCCCCAGTAAAATATGCCTGCATAAAAGGCGGTGGCCAGAATCCCCCAGAAGGGATAAACGGGATCATCGTAGGGCGCTGCGATATGCATGGCATCGGGAACCCGCTCCATCAGGCCACTCCAGCCCCCCACTTTATCCAGTCCGATAAATAACATGATGCTGGTCCCGATAATCATGATACTGGCCTGGATCGTATCGGTATAGGCCACTGCCGTAAAACCCCCGATCATGGTAAAGAGCGCAACAATCAATCCGGTGAAAATAATGGTGCTCATGATGTCCCATCCCATCAGGCCATTCAATACCAGCGCCCCGGCGAAGAGGGTAAAGGCCAGTTTGGTCATCACACTGATCAGCAGCATCAGACCCGAAAAGAAAGTCCGGGCCTGGGTATTGTATCTTAATTCCAAAAATTCGGGAATGGTGAATATCTTATTTTTCAGGTAATAAGGAAACAGGATCGCACAGGCAAAGCCCAGGGTAATGGCAGTGGTAAGCTCCACCGATCCTGCCGAAAGGCCATATCTGTAGGAATCGCCGGAAAGTCCTACCAGGTGCTCAGCTCCGATGTTGGTAGCAAACAGGGAGGCACCGATCACCGGCCACATAATTCTCCGGCCGCCCAGAAAGAAGTTGGAACTGTTCAGGCCAGCCTTGGCCCGGTAGGCCATATACAAACCGATGGCCAGGCTGCCAAACAGAACAGCCAAGCCTACGATCCAATCCAATCCACTCAGGGAAATATTCAAGAGCTTTCCATTTAAAACGATTCGTTATTTGCCAGTAATTTCAGGCGTTCTATGCCCTGGACCATGGCTCTGACGGTATGGTAATTAATCTTCCAGGAATGGCCCATATGCCTCCAGATAGGCTCCCCTTCTCTGCTAAGCAACGGATACCATTCACCCACCTCCCGGTTTATGACCTTGTCGAATACAAAAGCATGCACGTTTTTATAGGCCGTCCAGTACTTCTCTTTTCCAAACAGCAGACAGGCATCCAGCAGGCCGATCATCACCTCCGCCTGCTGCCAGAACTCCTTTTCCCGGTCATACACCCCTCCCGAGTGGGGCCCCTCCACAAATACGCCTCCGTATTCTGTATCAATCCCGTGGTCGACCGTATGGTCATAAATGGAAGCAAACAAATGCAGATAGTCCTGCTGGTCTATATCCAGGATTTCAAGGGCATGCTTCAGAAGCCAGGCAAACTCGGCATTGTGGCCGTAGCAGGTATTATCCGTGGGATTATCCTTGGCTCCCTCCCCCGTATAGCGGTCCCAGCCCCAGACAATATCAAATTTAATCTGCGGAGCGACCTGCCAGTCCGCAAAAAACTGAGGGATCCCGGTGCGATAATCGGGATGCAGCATCCGCTGCAGCAGGATCTGGATATCCTCCATCAGCTTCCTGCGATGGACCTCCTTTCCACTGCCTTCATACAGGGTGGTAAAGGCCTCCATCAGGTGCATGTGCACATCCAGGGTCTTGCGGTCCCCTCCTTTGCTGCCCGGTCCGGCCAGGGTCCAGTCTCTTTCAAACATTTCAAAATAACCTCCAAAAAGGGTATCGACCCCGTGTATTTGCAGCAGGTCAAAACAGCGCTCCGCATATTCCATTCCCCTGGGATCTCCCGTTGCCAGGGTGTATTCGCTCAGGCTGTAGATGGCAAAACTATGACCGTAGAGGATCTTTTGATCCATTTTAAGCTTACCGGCACGGTCCATCATCCAGAAGAAGCCCCCCTCCTTCTTATCCCACATCTTATCAATCATAAAATCCACCCCGTGACTGGCCATTCCGGCCAGTTGACCTGCCCCGTAGCCTGCCCGGTGGGCCGACGAGAGGGTATAGACCGACCTCGCCTGGGCGATCAGGGATTTTTCATCCTCTCCGGTGTCCTTCCCGGCTTCATCAAAATGTGTAAGATACCCTCCATGGTTCTGATCAATCATCCGGGAGGTCCAGAAGGGTAAAAGCTCGGTTCGCAGATGCTTCTCTGCTTCTGTTAATAGTTGCTTAATTTCTTTCTTTTGCATGATCCAGTTTTCAGCTTAATCGTAAATTTATAAACTATAGCAATATTATATTACTATTTGTAAAGATATCAGTTGTATTAGGCCTGAAAATTCGATTAATTGCTATTCCTATGAGATATTTGGCTTTTCTGCTCCTTATGTTCCCGGTGCTTTCCTGCAAAAACCACGCAGATCCGGATGTAAGCCGGGAAGGAAAAAGTATCAGC
>Ga0180435_10006905_pt1 | contig 10849 bp, 8 predicted proteins | sample SS_ome_3_FD_132467 | JGI IMG/M metagenome (GOLD analysis project Ga0180435, IMG submission 132467) | Hypersaline lake sediment archaeal communities from the Salton Sea, California, USA - SS_3_S_1 metaG | ecosystem: Environmental > Aquatic > Non-marine Saline and Alkaline > Hypersaline > Sediment... | reverse complement strand
ATCCCATCATGAACGGTGACACGGTCGAAGCCTATGTGAGTATGGATTTTCAAATCCCTGCCATTGGCGTTCTCGAAGAAAAGCTGTACCGCACCAACTCATTATTGGAAAACCTTCTTTTAAGCGCCGTCGATTGCGTGATTGCCGCCGACATGAAAGGAAATATCTTCTTGTTCAATGCCTCGGCCGAGGAAGTTTTCGGGTACACCAAAGATGAGGCGAAAAACCGCATCAACGTGGTCGATATTTACCCGGGTGACGAGGCGCGTGAGGTCATGAAGCTTTTGAGGAGTGATGCATACGGCGGAAAAGGCCGGCTCAAAACCTATCACACCAAGGCCCTCTCCAAGTCAGGAGAAGAAATCCCCATCAGCCTGTATGCATCCATTGTTTACGAGGACGGCCAGGAAATTGCCACCATTGGTTTTTTTCATGATCTACGGGAGCGGCTCCGCATTCAAAATGAACTCGAAGACACACAGCTGCAACTGCTGCAGGCAGAAAAGATGGCCTCCTTGGGAAAATTGGCAGCCGGCGTCGCCCACCAGATCAACAACCCACTGGGCGGCATTACCCTCTTTGCCAAATTAATGCTGGAAGAATACCATCTGGAAAAAGGCGCCCAAGAAGATCTGAACCGAATCTTGAGAGATGCCGAGCGGGCGCGCAACACGGTCAAGGAGCTTTTGGAATTCACCCGCCAGACACGGCATCTGATGCAGCCGAACAACATTAACCAAGCATTGGACCGCACGCTTTTCCTGCTTGAAAACCAAACCCTGTTTCAAAATATCGAGATCCAAAAAAACTTTCAACCGGATATCCCCCTGGTGACCTCTGATGCGCAGCAGCTGTACCACTTGATGATGAACATCATTCTCAATGCAGCCCAAGCCATGAATGGCAAGGGTGTTCTTTCCATTAAAACCTATTACCGCTCGAGCACGGATCGCGTGTATATTGAAATTTCGGATACAGGGCCGGGAATTTCCGACGAAGCGCTTGCCCACATTTTTGAACCTTTCTTCACCACCAAAGATGAAGGAAAGGGCACTGGTCTCGGACTCAGTCTGGCTTATAACATCGTCGAAAGTCATGGTGGCCGCATATCTGCCAGGAATAATCCGGAATCCGGCGCTAGCATAAAGATTGAAATGCCATCAGCTTCCCAGAAACAGAAAGGAGACGGGCGTGAATGACGGTAACGACAAATTACATGTTCTCGTGGTAGATGACGAACAGGATATCCGAGAAGGATCAGAGAGAATCCTCAATCGCATGGACTTCTTGGTATCCACGGCATCCAGCGGTGATGAGGCGCTTAAGCGCTTTGAGGAAGAAACACCCGCGATCGTGTTACTGGATCTTAAAATGCCGGGCATGGATGGCATGGACGTCCTGGAGCGTATTAGGGCCATCGATGACCGCGCCATCGTCATTGTCATTACCGGTTACGCCACGGTCGAAACCGCTATTCAGGCCATGAAGCATGGTGCTTATGATTTCATCCCCAAGCCCTTTGAGCCCGATCAGCTTCGGCTTATTGTCAACCGCGCCGCTGAAAAAATCCGTCTCGAGATGGCTGCCGAAAAAATGGCCCATGAGCGTCAGCGAACGCTCATGGATCTGGGAACCGAGAAAAGCCGCATCCGGACCATCATCGAATCTCTGCCCAACGGCGTGCTGGTCACCAATACGCAAGGTCAGGTTGTTTTGATGAACCCTGCCTTTAAAGAGCTCATGGGATCGGACGCGAACCATCCTGTGGGCGAAAGTATCGAAACGTACTTCCCAGACGAGGGCCTATGCACGCTTGTCAAGGAAATCTCCCAGGGCAAGCATATCGATTTTGAAGATATCCCCGAATATGAATTCACCCGTTCCAAAGATCAATATTTCATGGCTCGCGGCCGTCCTGTTCTGGGGAACAAGAGTGAATGTCTGGGTGCGGTGGTTACCGTCGTTGATATCACCGCATTGAAAATGATCGACCAGCTTAAATCTGAGTTTGTTGCCAAGGTGTCGCATGAATTGCGGTCCCCACTCTCCACCATTCACGAACAACTGGCCGTTGTTTTGGGGGATATGATGGAAATTGCCCCAGAAACCGATCAGAAAATCCTGGGCCGCGCCAAAGAAAAAACTCATAGCCTTATCTCTTTGATCGGTGACCTGCTGGATCTCTCCAGAATCGAAGAAGGCATCATTTGCAGGGAACCTGTTCCCATTCAAATCGATGTCTTGCTGAATAGTATTATTGATTTTTTGAAGGACAAGGCCGCAGCCAAGCAGCAGGCGCTGGACCTGGAAATCAAGAGCGAAAACCTGCCCGAATTGGAAGCCGATCCCCTGGCACTGGAAAGTATTTTCGGCAATCTCATCACCAACGCCATCAATTACACCCCGGAAAACGGTCAGATTCGCGTCATCGTCGAAACCGCTGGTATCAATATCAAAGTTGTTGTGACCGACAACGGATTTGGCATCGAAGGCCGGCACCTGGATCACATTTTTGAACGCTTTTATCGCGTCAAGAACGATCAAACCCGCTATATCACCGGAACCGGTTTGGGACTTCCCATTGTAAAGGAACTGGTTCAATCTCTGGGCGGGTTCATCGAAGTGGAGAGCTCTTTCGGAAAGGGATCGACATTTACCGTGCTGCTGCCGGTGGCATTATAGCCGCTGTCACCTTTGCCAGAATACCGTTTTGAGGGGCGTGGCGGCCCGTCCCCTATTTTTTTCTTGGCGACACAGGCAGGAAACCTTATCCCCCCTCGATGGCGGAAATAAATTCTTCCGGCGGCACTTGGAGACCGGTCCATAGAGCAAAGGTCCTGCGGGCTTGATAAGCAAGGGGCATCAGGCCATCCAGGAAACGGATGCCATGATTTTCAGCCGCTTCCCGCCAAAAATTTTTCGGTCGATCGTAATTTAGATCCACCATCACTTCACAATTTGGCGCAGTTAAAGAGCCAATCAGAGACGCCATCTCCGGCGATTCTTCCGGGCTCGAGACCGACGTGGCGTTGACAATGATATCCACAGGAAGCGTCTGACCCTCCAGAGAGGACAGCGACTTGCATTCCCCCCCGAATTGCTGCACCATCTTGTGGGTTTTCCCCTCATCGCGACCGGTAAGGAAAATGGTTTTGGTACGCAGCCAATTCAGGATGAAAACCACGGCCCGGGCAGCCCCGCCTGTGCCAAAAACAAGCGCTGACTTGTTTTCAGCGTCAAAGCCAACATAGGATAAGGCATCCATAAATCCGATAGCATTGGTATTGTATCCTTTCAGCTTACCATCGACGGCCACAATCGTATTGATGGCGCCAATAATATTGGCGCCTTCGGAGAGGATATCCAAGTAGGGGATGACCATCTCTTTATACGGAACGGTGATATTGGCTCCGGCAATATTGAGGATTCGAAGACTCTGCAGTGCCTGCCCCAGATGATCGGGCGCGACCTTAAAGGGAACATAAGTTCCCTTGATCCCCATACGCCTTAAAACGGTTGAGAATACGGCGGTGGATTTTACCCGGTATGCACGTTCATCTGAAATGATGCAATAGACTTGCATGGTTTTTGGGTCCACGTATTTTCATGACCCATCCGTTTATGGATAGGGGTTCACATCCATCAAATCCGGACCCAGGTAGGCGCGTTCGTTTTCCCCGAGGATCCCCATTGCCAGGCACATGACCGTCCAGATATGCAAGGTGTGGTAGCCCCCTTTGAAGTGTTCTCCCAGATCATGAATTTGTGAATGACAATTGTGGCAGGGCGCAATGCAATAGGATGCTTTTGTTTCTGTTATCTGTTCGAACTTTCGACGACCAAAGTATCTTCGCTCCTCGGGCAAACCCGCTTGAAGAAAGCCCCCGCCGCCACCGCAACAATAATTGTTGGATCGGTTGGGTGCCATATCGACGAAGTTTTCCTCACCCACGATGGTTTTCACGACAAAACGAAGATCTTCGGCCACGGGATCTCCAAGAGATTTCCTCACGATCTGGCAGGGGTCCTGGACCGTAAACTTAATGCCCGGCTGCTTGTTCCAGTCGGAGCTGATCTTCAGTTTTCCTTCCCTTATCCACTGGGCGTAGTACTCGATAATCGATTTGACCTCAAAATTATGATCGATCTTAAATTTGTTCAGCCCGACCCGGACTGAGAAAAATTCATGACCTCACTCGGTATTGAGCCAGACCTTACACCCCAAGTCATCTACCGCCTTGGCTTTTGTACGGACATTTTTTTCCCACTTTTCATTGTCCGCGAGAAACAGGCAGTAATTTTCAGCGGCCCATCCTTTTGAGCCATAGGTCCAATCGGCACCCACAATATGGAGAATTTTCCAAAGGGGCACCATCTCATCCGGTTCTGTAACCGGTTCTCTGGAATTCTGGTTCAGAAAAAATTCAGCACCCTGCTTGTCGATGGGCGCCTGCATGTCCTTGAATTCCGGCTGGGCTTCCTGATACTCTTCCAGCACATCTTCCACAACAAATTTAAAATCTTCTTCGGTGGCACCCATGGCGCTGCAGGTGTCGTTTTTCAGCGCCATTTCGCAAGACCCATGGATGCCTTTGGGCAAGTCCTCCTTGGGCCATCGATTTCGCACATTGAATACCAGTCCCGGGATATCAATTTTCATGGGGCAGGCATAAATACACCGTTGGCACATGGTGCACATCCATACCCATTTGCAATTCAGGACCTCTTCATCAAGACCCAGAGCCGCCATTCTTAAAAATTTTCGCGGATCCATGTCTTCCAACCCGGTTGCCGGGCATCCCGACGAACAGAGTCCGCAGGTCAGGCAAAGATTCAAATTGCCGCCCTCCGGCAAGATCTTCATGACTTCGTCTTTGAATGTTTGCTTACCCTTTTTAATTTTAAGTGCCGGCATTGACATAATTGACTCCTTATAAATTCAAACACTGGAAAGAAAAAAAGCCCTTCCCTCCGAACCGTATGGTCTCTTTTCTATAAGCTGAGCATCGATCGTATGCTTTGTGAAATCTCTTCAGCCGATGCCGGCTTGGCGATATAGTCGTCCGCTTCGGTACTCATACCATCGGCGTGGGAATAGCGTGTTGACGTCACATGTGATGCCACGGCCGTCAGGAGCAATACCGGGATATCGCACGTACTGTCGTCGGATTTGAGCTCCTTGCACATCTCATAGCCATCCTTTTCCGGCATCATGACATCCAGAACAATGGCATCCGGTGGATTGGCCTGAACCTTCTCCATGCCTTCCACACCATTGTAGGCCAGTTCAACTTCGAAGCCTTCCTTCTCAAGCTGCCCTTGAACAATGGCACAGAAGTCAGGCTCATCATCTACGACGAGAATTCTTTTCTTATCTGCCATGGCAAACCTCCTGTCTGTTCCAAAATGATTGACGATTCTAATTGATTTGTTTCCCTATATAATACGAGATTACTCCTGGAGAACGGGCCTGGGATACAGGCCTGCTTTTTCTGCAATTTCAGGCACCATTTCCTCCCACTCAATGGCCATGATGTGAAAACCGCTGACGCCCTCGACGTCCTTCAGGCGTTGGATATCCTCGATACAGATCTTGATACCCTCCTCGGCCTGCTTCTCCTTGGGGGTGTCCGCCAGCCGCTTGACCAACGCATCCGGAACATCCATACCCGGGACACGGTTTTTCATATACTTTGCCATTCCGGCTGACTTCATAGGGGTCATGCCTGCCAGAATATAAACCTGCTCATGCAGCCCCCGCTCTCTCGCCAGCTTCATCCACTCCTCGAACCTGTCCAGGTTATAAATGCACTGGGTCTGGATAAATTCAGCGCCCGCCTTGATCTTTTTTGCTAGCCTGGGCACTCGTATTTCAAAGGGGTCTGCAAAAGGATTTGCCGCTGCGCCCACAAACATTTGTGGCGGCCGCTTGATCTTATCGCCCCCCAAAAACGTACCTTCGTCCCGCATATGGCGAACAGTTTGGAGCAGCTGCATCGAATCAAGATCGTGAACATTCTGACCCTGTGCACAATCTCCGAAGCTCTGATGATCACCCGAAAGGCACAGGATATTGGCAATGTCAAACGAGGCCGCACCCAGGATATCGCTTTGCAGGGCAATGCGATTGCGGTCACGGGTCACCATTTGCAGTACAGGCTCCAAGCCCATCAGTTTGAGACGGATACAGGCTGCCAGGCTGCACAACCGGGTGACGGATGTCTGGTTGTCGGTGATATTGATGGCATCGACATGATCTTTGATCATTTCGGCCTTTTTAACAATGGCCTCTGGATCGGTGCCTCGCGGAGGGCCACACTCTGATGTAACCGCCATATGGCCTGCTGAAAGAACTTTTTCCAAGCGACTCGGCGTCTTCGTTTTCATATCTGCACATCCTCCCTCACAACTTTACGGGGTCCGCCCGCCCGGTCGGTAGACCAGTCTTTAATCGGACTCAATGTTTCATACTCTTCAAACCGTCCCAAGGCCTTCAGACGCTCGATAATCAGCTGCCAGGCACAAACCAGGTCTTTACTGACTTCACACATCCCATTGCTCGATCCACCACAGGGCCCATTCATGACCCGCTTCGCACAACGGGAAACCGGGCAGATACCACCTGTACGCGATAAGATGCATTGTCCACACCCCTGGCATCGTTCGGTCCACACGCCCCGCTCTTCCGTGGCGCCCATAAAACACGTATTGACACCGGGGTAAACCGGTGTCGACAGATATTTCTCAGCCGTGAACTGAACCCCCACCCCACAGGCGATGGAAACGATGGCATCATACTGATCGACGACAGTGCGTATTTCCTCGAGATATTCATGGTCACATTGCCGTTCCAGGGTTCTTTCATCTATCTTCTTTTCACTGCCCTGGTTGAGAAAATACATCCTCAGAGCCGAAGCCAGAATACCGACCTCTTTTTTTCCACCAGCCTCACATACCGTAACGCACTCATTACACCCCAGCACAAGTATGTTCCTGTGATCCTTGATGTCTTCAATAATTTCTTCAATGGGCTTTTTCTCGGCGACAATCATAATTTCATCCTCTTACTTTCCATAAAATCGGTTGCTGATTTTATGCAGCGTTTGGTTTGGGCCGTTTGATGGGATTGGGTCCCAGTTTTTTTATTTTGTCCACCATTTTCACAGCCACCTCTGCAAATTGAGGCCCCTCGCTGGATGCCATGTTAAACATCTCCACGCGTTCCCCGCCGACACCGATGGTATCCAGCATCTGCTTGGCCTGCGCCACTCTTTTTCGTGCTCGGAAGTTTCCGCTGGAATAGTGACAGTCTCCTTCCATACATCCCACGGCATAGACCCCATCCGCGCCCTTTTCAAATGCCCGCAGTATGTGGAGGATATCGACTTTGCCGGTACAAGGAACGCGGATAATCTTGATGTTGGTTGGATATGTCAGTCGCATGGAACCTGCCAGGTCCGCAGCGGTGTAACCTCAGAAGTTACAGCAAAACGCGATGATAATCGGCTCAAAGGATTCACTCATAAGACGCCCTCCAGCAAAGATTCTATTTTACAGAGCAATTGATCGTCCTCGTACCAGTTTAACTCAATGGCCTTGGCCGGGCATTCAGATGCGCACACCCCGCATCCGTGACACAGGGCCTCGTCTATTTCGGACACGCCGTCTGCATTTATTTTGGGAACCTCATATGGACATGAGCGGACGCATACCAGGCACGAAGCGCAAAGATCTGGGTCCACACTGGCGGTAATGGCCGAAAGGGTCAGCTCTGACTGGGACAGAAACGTGATGGCCCGTGAGGCTGCTGCACTGGCCTGGGATATGGTCTCGCTGATCAGCTTTGGGCTGTGGGCCGTGCCGCAGACAAAAATACCGTCCGTGGCCATGTCCACGGGTCTCAGCTTGACATGTGCCTCCATGAAATGCCCTTCCGGTGTTCTGGCCAACTTGACGATGGAGGCCAGCTCGGTTGTATCTTCGGCAACCATGCCTGCACTCAATACAAGCACATCTGCAGTTACCACCAACGGCCGGTTCAACACATGATCCCTGAAGGTTACATCCAGCCCTTCTGGCGATGCCACGACATTTGGCGGGTTTTCCGGCGAATAACGGAAAAAGAGAATGCCCTGCTCCCTGGCTTTTTTATAATACGTCTCCAGGCGTCCATAGGTCCGAATATCACGGTACAGGATGTAAATGTTGGCATCGGGGTGCTCTTTTCGGATATGAAGTGCGTTTTTAATGGCATTTTGACAACAGATTCGAGAGCAATTCGGGTTCTCATCGCTGCGGGATCCAACGCATTGAATCATGACAACATCCCTCAGGGATGCCGGCGGTATCTTCTCCAGGTGCTCGGTGAGTTCCACCTGGGTCATGACCCGATCGTCTTCACCGTAGAGAAACTCTTTGGGCTGGTATTCTTTTGCGCCGGTCGCCAGAATAACGACGCCATGCTCGACTTTTCGCTCATACATGCCCGGCCCCACCAGAACCTCTGTTGTAAAGTTGCCCTTGAAACCCGAGAAACCGACAACCAGAGATTGGGTCAGCACCTGAATCGATTCATGTGACGTCACACGATCAATTAGTTGGGCCAGATAGGGTTGAATCTCAACACCCTCAATGGTCTTTTTAAGTTGATTGGCCATGCCTCCCAGTCGGTTTTCTTTTTCAACCAAAAACACTTCGTATCCCTGTTCCGCAAGGCCCAGGGCAGCATTCATGCCGGCAACACCCCCACCCAGCACCATGGCCTTCTGCACGACTGGAATGGTTTTTTCCTCGAGTGGCTGAAGTGTGGCCACTCTGGCCACGGCCATGCGAACCAGGTCCTTTGATTTTTCGGTCGCTGCCTCAGCCTCTTTGGCGTGCACCCATGAACCCTGGTTACGGATATTCGCCATTTCAAAGAGGTATTTGTTCAAGCCGCATTCTCTCAACGTATCCATAAAAATCGCCTCGTGCGTTTTGGGCGTGCACGCTGCCACGACGATACGGTTGAGTTGATGCTCCTGAATAATTTGTTTCATCTGATCCTGCGAATCCTGGGAGCAGGTAAAAAGATTTTGGCCGACATATGTGACAAAAGGCAGTGTTTTGGCGTATTCCTCCACAGCTTTCACATCCACCACGCCGGATATATTGATGCCGCAGTTACAGACAAAGACACCAATCCGCGTTTCTGCATCCGCGAGGGAGATTTCCTCCGGCAATTCGACCGTGCGTGTTAAGGTGTTTCGCACCGATGCAAGACGCGCCCCCGCGGCACAGGCAGCAGCTGAAGCCTCTGTGACGGAACTGGGGATATCCTTTGCCTCCTGAAAGGCGCCGCTCACGTAGACCCCTGGACGTGATGTCTCAACCGGCGAAAACGGATGGGTGACGGCAAAGCGGTTCGGGTCCACCGCCACATTCAACCGCTTGGCCAGTGCCAGGGTTTCTTCGGAAACCTGCAGGCCTACGGAAAGCACCACCATGTCGAAAAACTCTTCCTGCATTTTCCCGGCCTCATCGACGTAGCGGAGGCGAAGATCCTTGCTTTCACCAACCTCGTCAACGGTATGTATCCGGGCTTTGACAAAATTTACCCCTTCCTGCTCTTTGGCACGGATGTAATATTTTTCGAAGTCTTTTCCAAAGGTGCGGATATCCATGTTGAAAATCGTACAATCCAGCGTTCCCTTGGCATGCTCCTTGGCCACCATGGCATCCTTGATGGCGTACATGCAGCAGACAGAAGAGCAATAGCCATTGCCGCACTGGTTATTGTCTCTGGAGCCGATGCACTGCAGCCACGCAATCCGTTGGGGCGCTGTTTCATCCGAGGGTTTCACCAGATGTCCCATGGTGGGTCCGGAGGCACTCAGCATGCGTTCGAATTCCAGGCTCGTCATCACATTCGGATTCGATCCGTATTGATAGTGCTTCTCGAGGTGCGTGGGATCATACGGACCAGCGCCAGGGCACAAAACCACGGATCCCACCGGGATGTCTCTTTCCTGGGGCGCTTGGTCGTGCACGACAGCGTCCGCCAGGCAGGCAGCCTCACATTGATAGCACTCGGAGCAGATGCCGCAAGAAAGACAGCGACGGGATTCCTTCAGGGACAGGGATTCATCAAAGCCGAGTTGAACCTCATTGAAATTGGATATTCGCTGGTCGGGTGGTAGGCAGGGCATGCTTTCTTTGGATCGAACCGCAACCCCTTCCAATGGCACATCTTCCACGGGCTGCCAAGAGATGTCGCGGCCTTCGGCAAGGTCCATCCCACGCACATAGCGGTCCATGGATATGGCGGCTTGCTTGCCTGCGGCCACAGCCTCTACCACGGTTGCCGGTCCAGTGACCGCGTCACCCCCTGAAAAAATGTCTGGGTCGCTGGACTGGAGCGATACGGCATTCACATTGATGGTACCCCAGTCACTCAAGGTGCAGGCACATTCATCGGTCAGACAAGCCCAATCGCTTTCCTGGCCGATGGCTGGAATCACGGTGTCCACGTCCATAGTAAACTCGGAGCCCTCAATGGGTACGGGCCGTCTACGTCCACTGGCATCGGGCGCCCCGAGCTCCATTCGAATGCACTCCAAAGCCTTGACCTTTCCATTCTCACCGATTACGCGAACCGGATTGGTGAGGGTCATGATGTCAATGCCCTCTTCCCGGCATTCTTCAATCTCCACATCGTTTGCCGGCATTTCTTCGAAGCTCCGCCGGTAAACCACAAAGGGCTTGGACGAGCGGGTTCGCAAGGCCGTGCGGACCGAATCCATGGCGACATTGCCGCCGCCAATCACGGCCACGCGCTCCCCGAGTTGAATGCGATTGCCGAGATTGACTT
>Ga0180435_10006904_pt1 | contig 10850 bp, 10 predicted proteins | sample SS_ome_3_FD_132467 | JGI IMG/M metagenome (GOLD analysis project Ga0180435, IMG submission 132467) | Hypersaline lake sediment archaeal communities from the Salton Sea, California, USA - SS_3_S_1 metaG | ecosystem: Environmental > Aquatic > Non-marine Saline and Alkaline > Hypersaline >... | reverse complement strand
TCCGGGGCGGAGCCACCGGCGCCCGCCCTGTGGTAATCGACGACCCTCACGATAGCTGGGCCAACATCGACGCCTTCGACAAGGAAATCGGCGCTTTCGGCGGCGCCGCCATTCGCGTCCTGGAAAACGGTCCGCTGTTCGCCACTATCCGCGTAAGAACCACGTACGGCTCGTCCACGCTGACCACGGACTGGACGCTGTACAGCGGCAGCCGCAACCTTGAAGCCCAAGTCGAACTGGACTGGCACGAACAACAGAAGATGCTGAAGCTCTCGTTCCCGGTTGACGCCGCCAATCCAAGGGCCAACTGGGAAATCCCTTACGGCCATGTCTCCCGCCCCCCCAACGGCGACGAAGAGCCTGGCCACCGCTGGATCGACCTCACTGGCCGGCGCGGCCAAACCGAGTACGGACTAGCCGTCATCAACGATGCCAAGTACGGATACAGCGTCAAAGAGAACGACATGCGCGTCTCCGTCGTGCGCTCCCCTCTCTACGGTCACCGGCGCCACCAGCGCATCGATCCGGAGCGCGACTACAACTGGCAGAACCAGGGCCGGCAAACCTTCCGAATGCTCCTGATCCCCCACACGGGCTCCTGGCAGGACGCGGGCGTCGTCCGGGCCGCCGAAGAGCTCACGGCGCCGCTGCCGATCATCCTCCAGGGCATCCACCGCGGCTCGCGGCCCCAGGCCGCTTCGCTCCTTGAAGTCGACGCCGCCAACATCGTCATTTCCGCCATCAAGCGAGCCGAAACGGGGAACGCCCTCATCCTGCGCTGCTGGGAAACCGCCGGGCAACCAGCTTCCGCGGCTATCAACTTCCCCTTCATTGATCGACAGTGGCAGGGCGAGTTTCGCCCCTACGAGATCAAGACCCTTCGCCTGGATCCAGAATCCGGCGGCATCCGCGAAGTGAATGTCCTCGAGGAATAGGTCCGCACAATCCAGGCATCGAGCGCGACTCCGTGGGTTAGCGGAATCCCTTCTGAATGCTCGTAACCGTATCCTGCAAACCCGGATTCTCAACGAAGAATCTGTATTGGAACATCCTCAGGACGGTCATGAAGTCTTTCCACTCCGATATGACCGGTTCGGGTCCGGTGACTATTGCTTGTGCCTCCTCCAGGCTCGCCTTCAGGTAGTCCGGGAGGCTCTTGCTGGCTGACTCTGACTCCAACGCGCTGATGATGTTCGTGAACTTACCTTCGTCCAACCACGTGCCGCGGCACCGGGGGCAGTAGTCTATCTCCACGCCCGTGTCGCCGTAGTCGATCTTCACCATGCTGATCTGGCATACCGGGCAATTGTTAGCTTGTTGAGAGAACCGGAACCGGTCCGCATGCTTCCAGATTTCGAAGTCCATCCAATTGAGATGAGGGTCAGTTTGATCTTTGGCTGTTCTGAGTTCGTCTTGATCAAACCAGATACCGGCGCACTTGGAGCAAGCATCGACCTCAACCGCTTCGATCTCCCTTGCTTCCATGGCGCCGTTGCACTTGGGACATTGCATTCGATTCTCCTCGGTTGAACGGGAAACAACCGGCGGCGTTCGAACTCGGGCTACAGGCTTTCGAAGACCGGGCCGCAGTCTCCGCCGACGCCCCTATCATACGTTGGTTGGCGGCGCCCCCGAAAGAGCGCGCCACTAGCGCCGTCCTACTCCCGGGCACCGGTTTGTGGTTTGCTGGAGAGAGCGCCTCGCTCGCCAGGCGCCGATCCGCTCATGAACTGGACTGCCACCGCAGCTATTTTTCTCGGCCTCGCCGTCATGCTGGGCGCCTTCGGAGCTCACGGCCTCCGGGCGCGCCTCGACGACTACTCGATCGGGATCTATGAACGCGCCGTCTTCTATCACTTCGTCCACGCGCTCGGCCTACTAGTCGTTTCGGTGCTGCCGCGCATCACCGGCTTACAGTCCTCCTGGACAACCTGGGTCTGCGCATTGCTGCTCGGAGGGATCCTGATCTTCTGCGGTAGTCTCTACACATTGGCCATCACCGGAACCCGCTGGCTGGGAGCCATCACCCCGATCGGCGGACTCGCGTTCATCGCGGCCTGGTTCCTGTTGGCGCTCGCGATGTTGCGGACTTCGCGCTAGCAAGGCATGTCGAACTCATGAAACCGGAAGCCCAATTCGCCATCGGCCAAACCGTCCACCACCGCCTGTTCGACTACCGCGGCGTGATCTACGACGTGGATCCGGTCTTTCTGGGCGCCGGCGAATGGTACGAACAGGCAGCCTGGACACGCCCTCCCAAGGACCGGCCCTGGTACCGTGTCCTGGTGGACGGGAGCGATCACACGACCTACGTGGCCCAGCGAAACCTGGAACCCGATACCTCCGGCGGCCCAATCCGGCATCCCCTCACACCGCACTTTTTTTCGGGTTTCCGGGACGGCGTCTACATTCCCAAGCAGCGAGCAAATTAGCGCTGTCTGTCCCGGCATGGTCTGGACGGTCCGGCGCCCGGGCTTGCGCGTCGATGGCCCGGACACTTCGGCTCACCGGGTTGACAGAACCAAGACCCAATCGTTCCCGCTAGCGGCGGCGCCAGGCGGATCGAACTCAAGAGCGCCGGCGGCCTCCCCGGAGGCAAGACCCGATTGGAACGGTCTCCTGGAACTGTGTTCCTCATCACCGGCGCGCCACTGGCCGTTTCGTGGGTTGTACCAATAGGCATCCACCGCCGGGCCAGCCAGGCGATCCATCCGTATGGAAACGGAGCGTCCGTTGGCGATGTACACCATGGCAATCGAGCCATCCGCCGCTCTCGTAGCCGAGATGCGATCGTTGCCCTCCCGCGGATCATTGGCCAACGGCGACACGCCGATCCGGCTGGCGATCAACTCCTGCGCCGGCTCACGGCTCCAGTACTGCCGCGGAGTCAGTACTTTCATCAGCTTCGCCAGTTGTCCCACCTGCTGGGCGCCGGGCGCCTCCAGGTTCCTCCGCCAATCCACATCGGCGGCGTGCGGTTCCGTCAAGCCAAAGGAGAACACGCCTTCATGTCCGTAGACATGCCCGAAACCACCAGAGAATACACTTTGATACGCCTGATATCGAATCGACCAGGCATCCCACGGCGGGGTGTCACTGTCCCTCTGGTACGCCTCGTACCGGCCTTCGAACAGCCAGACAGGTTTGACCGGCTTGCGGACGAAGTCGCCCAGGATCGCCCTGGCGGCTTTCTCCGGATGCTCCTGGCACGAATTGAAGTCGAGCCAGGGATCGTTGTGAAACCAAGTGGCTGAACTGTCGTGCTCGTCCAGGCTGTCGGTCCACTTCTTCGGCTCATGATAGGTCATCAGCGTCGTTCCGTATTCGGCCTGGCCGTCGGGATTGTTGACGCCATTCGTGCCGTCCGCCAGTCCCTCGGCCATGGCTCTATAGACAGGCGCCTTGTCTTCCGGGCGGGTGTCGCCGCCCAAGACCCAGAGGATATGATCGTGCCGGCGATACCTGGCCCCCACCCACTGGCCGTAAGCATAAGCGCTGGTCTGAGTGAAGATGCTGTCCTCTGTGTTGACCCAGGGATCGCCCCAGCACGGCAGAAACGCAAGATAGAATCCCTTCCGCTCTGCGGCCTGGACGAAGAAGTCGACATGATCCCAATAGTCGTATTCGGTGGCGTTGTCCGGACTGCCATTTGGCGTGACATCCGGTTTGGCGGGGTCGTAGTTCGCGCCGGATCGGTGGAAGGGTTCGTCGCCGTAAGCGTTCCGGTTGCCCGCAACGCGGTCCGCCCATGGCAGCGCGATGAAAAGGATCGTGTTGAAGCCCTGCTCCCTTCTCTTGTCGAGGTAGGCGAGCATCTCTTCCCGCTTCAACTGAACGACGATCCGCCAAGCAGTGTCGCCGGTCAAGAAGGCGGGCTCGCCGCCGCGGCCGGCGAAGTATCGTCCATTGCTCGAGATGCTGAGCGCCAGTTTGGATTCCCGCGCTGTGCTATCCCGTTGGGCCAGCAGAGTGACAGCAGACAGGATTACAGCAGCGACTAGCCATTGTGATTGCCGGACCATGTTCGACCTCCTCGCATATCTTCTGGATTATGACACAGGCAAAGCCGCCGAAATCCGGTGTTTCGGCCGATGACACGGCTAGGGCGCTTTGAAAAGGGCCAGTCCGTTCTCATCCCACAGAGCAATGGAGGATTCGTGTTCCATCGTCTGGGTATTGGTTCGGGTGTCGTTCCACGAGTGGGAGCCGACTACGGCTCGTTGCCGGCCGGAGGAGTCATTCACGGTCATAGCCGCGCCGCCCACAAGGCTGAGCACGATTCTGGGCTTGCCCGCTCTCTTCATGGTGATGACCGGATTTCCAATCAGCACGCCATTATCTTCATCCGCGAAGGCGCCGAGGGACTGTCCGGCAACCACGGTGTAGCCGAATTCACTGCTGACTCGCAGCCCCTTGGGCCTCAGCACCGAACGCTGCTGGGCATCCCGGCCCAATACCAGTCCGGGTTGCCCGTCTACCGTCAGCCACTGGGCGGTCGTCATGCCGGCGCCGTCGATCAGATCGAACCGCTTGGCCTGTATCACCTCAGCGGCAGCCGGTTGAGCCGCCACGGTCCCGGCCCCGAAGAACCGGCCTCCCAGCCGAAGCACCAAGCCTGCGGCCAGGCCACAGCTTGCGCCTTGGATCGTCCATCGGAGTGCTTGAAACATTGCAGATTGATAATACATCACGACGGCTAAGCGCGCCGCCGAGCGGGGAGATGCTGAGGACCGGCCTACTATCAGGAGAAGTCTTCGCGGCGAACTTTCCCTTAAACTGGCAAGGGGTGGTTCAGATCCTATGAGCACAAACGCCGCGAAGCCAGCGAGAGTGGCGATCATCGGCGCCAGCGGAACATACGGCGCCGGGATCCTCGCCCGGGCCGGGGAGACCGGTGTGGAGGCGGTGGTGATCACTCGGTCCCCGCACAAGTTCCAGAATGTGAAACCGTCGACGACGGTGGTCGAGGCGCAACTGGACGAGGAGGACAAGCTGCGGGAGGCGTTCACGGGCTGCGATGGGGTCATTTCGGCGCTCGGCGACGACAGGAGGAAGCGTCCGAAGACACAGTACCTCCCGCACGTTTGGAGAGCCATGAAGGCCGCCGGGGTGACCAAGTACGTTGGCATGGGGTCCGGACCAATGCTGATGCCGGGCGAGAAGCCGGGGCGGTTCCAACGTACGATCCACGTCCTGCTGCGCGCGCTGAAGCTCCTCGGCGTGGATCTGCTGGAGCAGAATGAGTGGGAGCGCGACAGTCTGCTCGCGGGCGAAAACGGCGCGGACGGTCTCACCTGGGTCCTCACCAGGCCGGTGCGGCCGACCGGAACGGCCTTCGCCGGAGCCTACGTTCAGAAGGACGAACGCGGTCCTCTGAACTGTTCGATCTACGACCACGGCGACTTCTGCCTGCACTGTGTCGCCTCGAGCGAGTGGAACAAGCTTGCGCCGCACGTCAGCTCCGGGCGGCAACCTCCGGCGGCGCGCTGAGGGTTCAGGCGGAACGCCCCGCGAACCAGCCAACGCTCCGTTTTCCCGGGGACGGCGATCGGTGAGGCGGTGCGGTATATACTGATGACAATCCCGGGGGCAGCACGAGTCATGAGATCGGATAGGATCTCACTGATGAAGATGAGAATGCCCGGCGGAATTGTAGGGGCGGGACTCGCCCCGCCCGGAAAGCTGCAGAGCAAACAGAGAAGGAGTCAACATGCGGAACATGTTTGTGGCCTTAGTGATTGCAGTATTGCTAATTGGCGTTCAAACCCCCGCCGGCATAGCCCTGGCCCAAGAGCGAATGATCGACCTGACTCACATAATTGAGCCTACCGAGCCGGATGCTGAGCGAAAATTCGTGGTCAACATCCATGATGCGCTCGAAGAGATTCCGGGCAAGGTGCGCCCGGAGGGGGAATGGTATGTGATGTCGGACGTGGAGTTGATGTCCCATGTCGGGACCCATATCGAAACGCCGTTCCACTGCCTGAAAGAGGGCGCCGACATGTCGCAGGTCCCGCTGGAGAAGCTGGCCGGCGATGCGGTGATCCTGGATCTATCAAGCGCGGAGGCGGAGTTCGGAGTCACCTTGCAGCAGGTGCGGGACGCGGCCAAGGCGGCCGGGGGGGTGCGGAAAGGAGACATCGTCTTCTGCCAGATGGGTCCGACTCCGTACTTCACGACCGCCTCGCTCGAGTGGCTGGTCGAGCAAGGAATGAAGATGATGGGCGTTACCTCTGGCGGCGTGGAACTCGCCCATGACGACACGCACGCCAACGTCAATCACCTGGTTCTGTTTCGCGCCGGGATACCGCTAATCGAACGGCTCGCCCATCTGGACCGCTTGAGCCGCTCGCGCGTGAAGGTCTACGCGTTTCCGATTCCCGTGCGGGGACTGGACGCTTTTCCGCTGCGCGTCGTGGCGGTCGAATAGAGGGCGAGAGGCAGCAGGCGGGCGGCGTTCCCCACTGGCCAACGCTCAGAGCGAACCGAGGAAAGGCCTTAGCGCTTCGAGCGTTCGCTGTCTCTGATCGTGATGCAGGTTGTGCCCCGCATCATCGATATGCACCAGCTTCCCGTTCTTGAGCGCTTTGGCGGTTTCTTCGTTGGTCTTTCTCGTCTCCGGCGGCGCATCCGCTTTCAGGATCAATGTCGGGACGGTGATCTGCGCGAGCGTCTCCGCCGTGCTTGGCCTGCCCCCGCTTCCCCCGGGCCGAAAGTTACGGGGAGAGTAGCCGCCGTGGTACTGCCTCTTCGAAACCGCCCAATACTCGCAATCGAGTTGATCCCACAGCGGTGTTTGCTCACGGCACTGAGCCACCAGTTCGTCAAATGACCGGTTGTTCTGCGCCACGAGCGTCCTCGGCTCCCCGAACATCACCAGCGCTCCGGGGCGGGGCTCCCGGCGGGTCACAGCCGCCGGCGGCCGCGCGCCGAGACCCGGATCCAGCAGGATTGCGGCGCTCGCAAAATCCTTGTACTTGGCCGTTAGGCGCATGACCGTACCGGCTCCCATTGAGTGCCCCATCAGGATGGGTTTGCCGAGTCCCATCTCCCGGACGAAATCGGCCAGGTCTTCGACGCCGGTGTCCCAGGTGTCGCCTGGCCGCGGCGGATCCGAGAGACCGTGGCCGCGGGCATCCACCATGTAGATGTCGTAGTCGGCCTCGAGTTCCTTTGTCAGCGTTGTCCAGCAAAGCCCGATATCGGTTACTCCGTGGGCCATTACGATCACCGGCTTACCGGGCGCTGGAGTTGCGCGGTAGTAGTGAATCCGAATTCCGTTTGCGTAGACATAGCCGTCCGACCAGCCCTCCGGAATCCCGGGCGGGTCCGCGGCGGCCGCCAAGCCGCTCAAGGCGGCTAGCAAGACGACTAGCAATGCAAGCTTTCCAGTTGACATAAGAATGACTCCTTCAGGATCGCCGCATTGATTGTATCAGGCTCCTCCACAGGGAACGCTGGGAACTCGGGCCACAACTCAGCGGGCGATTGTATACTGGAACGGCCCCGGGCGGCAAGACGGCAATCCGGGCCAGGTCGACAAGAAGGAGGCCAGCGGAGATGAGCAAGAGACTATCACGGAGAGGGTTGCTTCGCGGCGCGGCAGGCGCTTCGGCGGCGCTTCTCATTCCCCGGAGGGCAACAGCTTACGCGACGGTTCGGGAAAGCGCCGCCGTCAACGCCGATATTGAGATTGGCAAGATCAACCCCTACCTTCACGGACATTTCGCCGAGCATCTCGGCACATGCATTTATGAGGGGTTGTGGGTCGGAAAGAACTCCCCCGTACCGAACGTGGAGGGCTTCCGGCGAGACGCGATCGAGCATCTGTCCCGTCTCGGCATTCCCGTCCTACGCTGGCCCGGCGGCTGCTTCGCCGACGACTACCACTGGCGGGACGGCATTGGCCCCACCGGGGATCGCCCGAGCCGCGTGAACATACACTGGGGCAACTATACAGAGGACAACAGCTTTGGCACCCACGAGTTCGTCGGGCTGTGCCGGAAGATCGGCGCCGAACCATACATCGCGGGCAACCTTGGGAGCGGCACGCCTCAGGAGATGCGCGACTGGGTCGAATACTGCAACTATCCCGGCGGCAGCACCCTGTCGGATGAGCGCGCGGCCAACGGTTCCAAGGACCCGTTCGGCGTCGTCTACTGGGGTGTCGGCAATGAGAACTGGGGTTGCGGCGGGAACATGACGCCGCAGGAGTACGCGAGCCACTATCGCCGGTTCGTGACCTATATGCGCACGTTTGGCGGAACCCGGCCGTATCTCATCGCATGCGGGCCCAGCAGCAACGATCCAAGCTGGACACGCGGCTTCTTCACCAAGCTCTATGAACGGCAACGGCGGGTAAGAATCGATGGCTACGCCATGCACTTCTATTCGTGGGGCGGCGATTCGTCGACGAAGTTCACAGTCGAGAATATGCGGGAGCAGCTTTCGTCGTTTGCCGGCCTGGAGGAGGCGATCCTGCAGCAACGGGCGATCATGGACGGATTCGACCCGGAGCGCAGGATCGGGCTGCTGATTGACGAATGGGGCGTCTGGGATCGCCTGGTTCCGGAAGAAGAGAAACAGTATGGCCGGCTCTGGCAGCAGAACACGATTCGAAGCGCGCTGGCCGCCGCACTGGGCCTGAACGTATTTCACCGCCAAGCGGAGAAGCTGCACATGTGCAACATCGCCCAGACGGTGAACGTATTGCAGGCCTTGTTGCTTACCGACCGGGACCGGTGCGTTGTGACGCCGACCTACTACGCCTACGAGCTGGAGAAGCCGCACCGTGACGGAATGTCACTGAGGACCGAGCGGACCGGCGACTCCCCGCTCGGCGTCTCCATCTCGGCGTCGCGGAAGGACAACAAACTGGCGATTACACTTGTGAACCCCAAACACAACACGAACCTGGAGCTGTCCGTCAGCGTCCGGGGCGCAAAGCTGGATGGCGGCACGGCGCGAATTCTCCATCACGCGGATAGGAACGCCTGCAACACATTCGATGCGCCCAGTGAGGTCACGCCCGCTGACCACTCAGTCGAAGCGGCGGGATCGATGGTCAAGGTTGAGCTGCCGCCGCTGTCGATTGTCACAGCGGTTCTGGAAATAGCCTAGAGAAGACGGCCGGGATACGGAGCCGGGGCGGGTGAGCATTGTGTATACTTTCCGGTGTCTGGGAATTCATCTTTAGGTAAACGGAGGCGCCCATGTTGCCAAGAAGCTGGACGATTCTGACGGGATCGCTTTGCGCACTCGTCGTCTGTGCCGGCGCCGCCGCCCCGCGAGCTGAGGCGGCGGACCGGCCGAACATACTGTTCATCTACTCGGATGACCACTCGCACCGGACGGTTGGGGCTTATCCGGAGTCTTACCCCTGGGTCAGAACTCCGGCGATCGACAAGCTGGCGAGCGAAGGGGTGCGCTTCTCCTACGCATACATCGGCACGTGGTGCATGCCTTCGCGGGCGACGCTGCTGACGGGCCATCATCAGTTCGGCGTCGAGTCCATGCGGATGGAAGGGCCATATCCGGGCAGCGCATACGATCCGGAGAAGTGCCCATTCTGGCCGAAGGTCTTCCGGGAGAACGGCTACTTCACCGCGCACATCGGCAAGTGGCACACGGGCGTCGACACCGGCTACGGACGGGACTGGGATTTCCAGATCGTCTGGAACCGGCCGAAGCACACCGAGAACCACCAGAACTACTACTACGATCAGCCCATCACATATCACGGCGGGAAAACGGAGGTGCTCAAGCGCTATTCGACGGACCAGTACACGGACTGGGCCGTGGATCTAATCAACGGCGAGGGCCGGGACAAGGAGAAGCCCTGGTATCTGTGGCTCTGCTACGGGGCCGCGCACAGCCCGTTCACGCCGGCCGACCGGCACATGGACGACTACGCGGGCGTTGATTTCGACACGCCGGCGGACATCTTCGGCCCGCGGCCCGGCAAACCGGCCTGGGCGCAGGAAGTGAACATGTGGCAGAAAGGCCCGGATGGAACGCCGCTGTTCCAAGGACGGTCGCTGAACGCGGAGGTGCGGCAGTACCACCAGGTGGTGCGCGGGCTCGACGAAGGGATCGCGCGCGTGCTCCAGGCGCTCGAGGATTCCGGGCAACGCGAGAACACGCTCATCATCTTCACGTCGGACCAGGGACTCGCCTGGGGCCAGCACGGCTTCCGCGGGGTGAAGATCGCGGCCTATGACGCCAACATACGGTCTCCGATGGTGATATCTTTCCCGGGCCGCGTCACCGCGGGGGAGGTCTGCGACTATCCGGTCGGGGGCGTCGATATCGTACCCACCATCTTCAGCTTCGCCGGGATCGACCTGCCGTGGGAGATGCACGGCAACGATCTGACGCCGCTGCTCGAGAATCCGAAGGCCGGCTGGCCCCACCCGATGCTGCTCACGGCGACGGGGCAGAAGTACGGCTCCGACACTGACGTCATCCCCGAGGGAAAGGGCGCCTTCCACAGCGTGATTCCCTGGTACGTGATGCTCCGGGAGGGGAAGTACAAGTATGTCCGTCCGCTCATCCCCGACTTGGAGGAACTGTACAACATGGAGACCGACCCCGAGGAGTTGGACAATCTTGCGGTGAAACGGGAGCACCGGGAGACGCTGCTGCGGATGCGGGCGCTGGCCATCCAGGAGTTGCGGCGCGACGGCGCGGGCTTCGTTGACAACATGCCCCCACTGTCGGACCCGGGCCGCGATGAGCGGCCAGCCGGCAAGTAGGGGCGTCGCTTGCGGCGCCCGGGTTCGTTCGGGGCGTCGCGTTGCCAGGGTGTAGGGGCGTCGCTTGCGGCGCCCGGGTTCGCTCGGGGCGTCGCG
>Ga0180435_10006903_pt1 | contig 10850 bp, 6 predicted proteins | sample SS_ome_3_FD_132467 | JGI IMG/M metagenome (GOLD analysis project Ga0180435, IMG submission 132467) | Hypersaline lake sediment archaeal communities from the Salton Sea, California, USA - SS_3_S_1 metaG | ecosystem: Environmental > Aquatic > Non-marine Saline and Alkaline > Hypersaline > Sediment... | reverse complement strand
TGAACGTGAAGCGACGCTGACAGCGGTCGCCACAGTTATATGAGGGAAAATGCCTTTGTTCAGGGTTCATAAGTATTTTATTCTTTTATTATTAGTCATCATTGTGACCCTTTCGGCTCAAGTTATGGCTATCGGCATCAGCCCTGCTGATGCTTATGTCAATTTCGTGCCCGGGCACGAATATGTGATAACTTATTCTGTGAACTCTTACCGCCCTTTCGACTTCTACACCCAGGGACCGTTCAGTGAGTTCACGCGGATCGAGACGATAAAACATACGGATACATCAGGGACGTTTAAGGTGTTCCTTACGCTTCCCGAGGAGTATGAAGAACCAGGGCAACACAGGATGTATGTTGCCGCGATGGAAAGACAGACACCTGGTGCAGTAAACACCATTGCAGCGATAAGGGCCTTTGTCGAGGTGGACGTTCCTTATCCTGGCTACTATGCGACTATGGACGTTCACGCAAATAATGTCAATGTGGGGGAACCTGTCGTAATAAACGTGAATGTGAAGAACAAGGGGAAACTGAACATAACTGACGCAAAGCTGGTCCTGGATATCACATCTGACGGCAGGTCTGTCAAGGAGATCCGCTCTGAGAAGATGTACATCAGAACTGGTGACTCCTATGATTTCCAGACAGTGATTGCTGGCGATGAGCTGAAGCCGGGCGTCTATGGGATAGTGGCAGATCTCTCGTATGAAGGGAAGAGCCGGGAAGAGACTGCTAATTTCCGTGTTGGGACATTCGACGTAGCTATTGTCAACTATACCAAGGAGATGTATAACAATTCCGTTAACCTTTTCGGGATCGAAGTGGAGAGCCTTTGGAACAACAGGATAGACACTGTATGGATGGACCTTACCATCAAGAACGGTTCTAAGTCACTCTCGACGGTCAAGACGCCGCCTTTCGACCTGGTGCCTTGGGAGAAGAGGAAAACATCTTTTTACTGGAATACTGAAGGTATTCCTGTAGGTGAATACACTCTTGAGACGATATTACATTATGACGAAGGTGTAAAGACAGAAAACAGAAAGATATATATTGTCGAACCACCAATTGAAGAGGAAAGCACCAAGCTGCCTGTCTCGACGGTTGTGCTGCTCGTGATTGCGCTCCTGCTTGTAGGGTTCAACGCTTATTTCATAATGACCCATAAGAAAAGGAAAAATAAAGAAGCGCGGGAAGCTGGGATGAACGCTTCTGATAATGAAAAGAAAAAAGAGGAGAAAAAATAAGGGGAAATGTAGCATGGGCGAGGACATATCCAACAGGGCGCTGATCGCGATCGTCATATTTGCTCTTGTAATATCTCTCTTCAGCACAGGTGTGTATTTCCTTAAGTTCCGGGGGGATACTATAAGCGGGGCTCTTGTCGAGCAGGCAGTGGCCCGGATAAACATAACCACGCGAGCTTCTATCAACTTCACGATAAACCTGGTAGATTGGGGCAGCGGTTATGTCAACGATACTGCTTCTTTCTGCCAGTTGAACACAGAAGGTCTTAACAACAATCTGAACTGTACTAATTTCAGCACCGTGACCGAAGGTCTCCGTATAGAAAATGACGGCAATAGGAACGTAGAGCTAAACGTGTCGAGCAATAACACAGCCGCCCAGTTCCTGGGAGGTACAAGCCCTGCATTCCAATGGAAGTTCTCGAATAATGAGTCTGATAGCTGCGGAAGCAAGGGTATCGGGACTAACTGCGTGACTAACGCGTCCGCGATCCAACCCCAGTCGTACACCAGCGTCTCTACAACTTCGAATCCTGCTTTTGTCTGTCCTTGTTTCAGGGCAAATAACCCGAGTGACCTGCTGAACCTGGAGCTCCAGATAAGGGTACCGTCGGATTCGTATACAGGTCTGAGGGAAAGCACGATAACTGCGGTGGCTACTGCCATCTGATGATTGATAGTTTAAGATACTTTGAGGGATGATTCATGAAAAAGAAGAAGGTGATAAAGAGTAATCAGCTCATCGTGCTGATGGTATGCGCAGCATTGGTCGCTGTCGGGTTGGTGATGCTTTTCTTCTCGCTTTTCGCGATCTACAAGGCTTATGAGGTTGACATGACCGTGTTTGTGAGTAACGCAAGCGGTTTCAATACTGACACGGATATGCTGAATTTCGGGAAGGCAGCTCCTGGAAATGCTAACAGCCGCATGATGGTCATGTCCCATGATTATAAGAAACCCCTTCTGGTGAGTTTCAGGAAGAGCGGCAACATTTCAGGTTTTGTCGACCTTCCTGAGGAGTTCTATCTTGAACCTGGATTGACAAAAGAGGTCAGTATCAACGCGATAATACCTATCGAGGCGCAACAGGGCCGATATGATGGTAAGCTGACTGTCTACTTCAGAAGGATTTGAAGAGTCTGCAGGTCCCTTTGGATCATCTTTCGCGCATCTAGCTTACCTTAAACAGGACTTCTGGCATTTCTGCCGTTGTCAGGGTCAGCATTTCTGCAAAGCTACGGCCTTTCTTGTCGACTGCGCTTATATGGATGTCTATATCTGTTGAGAACTTATCTGTAGGAAGTATGACCAGTGCTGTGTAGTTATGTGAGTATTCTCCGCTGTTGTGCGTGCTTGAGTAATCTTCTCCTGTGAGGGTTACAGTTATCATCGATCTCTTCTTCACTGCGGTCTCGACTACAAGATATGGGTGGAAAGCGTCTCCGAATGTCTGGACATCATTTACAGTCACGTTTGCGTAGAGGTCCTCGCGAGGCAGTTGTCCTACGTACATAAGGTACTGCATGACCGCCCAGTACACGACGAAGACTGCTGCTACCAGCACTAGAACATATAGGATGTAGTTGACTTTGGATATCGGTATCCGGTCTATAAGGCTGTCATCTCCGCTCCCTCTTTTGCCGGTTCTTCCTGTCCTGATGGCCTCACTCTTTCTCACTGACATACACCCTGAATCCTGATCCTTTTGCAGTCTCGCGGACATTGCCGAAGACATCTTCCATCTTCTGGCTGAGGCCTTTGCCTCCTTTCTGGTGCCTCGCGACGAGCTGGAGAAGACCTCCTTTGTTGAGGTGGTCTGCGGAATCCTCTATCATCCTGTGGCAGACATCTTTTCCTGCTGTCTGTGGGGGGTTGAGAAGGATGGTGTCGAACTTCATCGCGCTGAGCTCCTTGTCCTTGAAGATATCGCTGTGTATCACAAGGACTTTCACGTTGTGCAGCTCTGCATTCATGCGGGAGAGCTTAACTGCCCTTGAGTTGACGTCGCTCATGACGACATCGAGGGAAGAGTTGCGTTTCTTGAGCGTGACGCCCACTACACCGTATCCGCACCCGAAGTCAAGTACTTTCCAGCCCTTCTCAAGTATCGCGTTCTTTACGAGCAGACGGGTGCCGTTGTCGAGCTTCTTCGGTGAGAACACACCTCCTGCTGTGTACATGGAGAATTCTGTCCCAAGTCCTCGCATCCTGACCTTCTGTGGCCTGAACGCGGATGTCTGTTTTTCTGTGTAGTAGTGTTCTGTTTCAGTTTTTGGGCTCATGTTCATCTGCCTCTTTGGGTTCTTCTTTTGGTTTATCTTCAGTTCCTGCGCTGGCCTGTGACTTGAGCGCGTCGAGCTGTTTCTGTAATGCGTCTATCTGTTCCTGTGATACTTTAGGATTTTCTTTTGGCTTTGTCTCTACTGGCGCAGCAGGCAGGCTTGCTGCCTTGGCTTGCTTTGGAGCTCCTTTCTTCTTCAGCCTGAAAACAAGTACTGTGACCACTGCTATCAGCACGAGTATGACCAGTATCAGGAACATGTTCTTCTCAAGGTTAAGTTCTTCTGGTGCTTCGATGGCCTTTCCTGTCCTCATCGTCCGTGTGACTATCCTATTAGCGTAGACCTCGAGCTCGAACTCTTTCTGTGACACCCTGTTTGCGTAATGCAATGTTATGCTTGCTGTATACATTCCTGGTTCGATGCCCTGTGTATGCCAGTATCCTTCCAGCGCCCCGACACCGCGGGCAGGGATGTCTATCGCGACTGTCTTAAAGTCTGTATATACTGTGTTGTCCTCTCCGACAACTTCCATCTCTGCGTATACGTTCTTCATCTCCTGGCTCCAGGTGTTGTGGAGAAGTATGTCGAACCTCGCGACATCACCGAGGCTGAACTCGTCGACGACAAGGTTAGTGATGTCGATCGCAAGATCACCTACTGTGAATCCTGTGGATACCTCTATCTGCTGGTCGTCGTAGTGGACGTGTGCGACTGCCCTGTAGTTTCCTGTGAAGTATTCTTTGCTGGCCGGCGCCACGAACTTGGTGTTCTCTCCTGCTGCGATGGCTCGCTTGTCTGTCTGGAACGAGTCTATCTTCTCGCCGTCCTTGTCATATACTTCTATCTTTGCGTATACCTCGCTGAGAGGTACGCTGCCCTTGTTGAATACCGGTATGTTGACCTGGACAGGCCTGCCTGTCTCTGTGTCGAGCACGTGTATCCGGGCTTCTGCATACTTGTCAGGGTATGGGACCTCTACAAGGAGCTTTGATATGACTGCGAGATCGGCCTTTATAGCAGATGATACTCCTTCTGGTGCGGGCGTGGACCCTACTGCGACTATGTCTACCTCGTGCGGTCCTGCTACATCTATCTTGTCCGGCATGGTGAACTCTACATTGACGTGCTTGCTCTTGTCGTCAGCACCCATGCTGAGCTTCTGTGTGCTGAGCTTGACCTGATCCTTGAGCTCTCCGCGGGCGTAGACCGTAACATCAAGCTCCTCCTGGCCATTGTTCACCACGTCGATGCCGTATGTTAGTTTCTCTCCTGGCTTGAACTGTACTATCCTCTTGGATGGTGTGATTCCTATCGCCAATACGGACGTGGATACCAGCAGGGCTGTCAGGATCAGCAGGGCTATTATGATGATCGGCTTCACGTTATTCGCGTTCCGTCCTCTATCCTTCTGCTTCATGATTGCTGCCCGTAGAACACGAGCCCTGTTATCTTCTCGCCGGGTGGCTCGTCGATAGGTACGTGTACCTTGACCTCTATCTCTGCTGTGTCGTTGGACTCGCGCCAGTTGAAGTGGTCGAGTATGGTCTGTACTGTAGTAAGGTTTATCCAGTTGAATGCTGATCCTGTCCAGTTGAAGCTGAACAGCTCTGTAGTGTTGTCTGTGCGTATCTGGAAGTCTGATTCGACTGCTGTGGAGCCTGTGAAGAAACTCTGGTTCGCCGTGACATTGATAAGGTCCGAGAACACGTTGCTGTCGCTCCTTATCACGAATGGGTATGGGTTGTCATCAGCGGTGTCATTCGTCGTGTCGATCTCAGCAGTGCCGAAGTCCACTGTATCGTTGATCAGGAAATATGCCACGTATGGCTGTATCGAGAAGTTCCATGATTCTGACCATGGCCCGTAGTATATGCCGTCATAAGCACGCACCGACCAGTTGTATGCTCCGCATTCATCATATGTTCCAAGCTCTGAGATCGGCGTGAAGTTGGTGGCGGATATGTTTACTTCGTATATGTCTGAACATAGTTCGCTGGTGATATTTATCTCGTATGTCAGGCTCTGTCCGTCAGGGTCTGTCGCAGGATCCCAGAGGAATGTCTGTGTCCTGTTGATGAGCGTGCTGTTGCCGTTGTTGGGGAAAGTGAGGTTGACCTGTGATGGTGGGATTCCGAGGAATGTTGTGAGGTTGTTCTGGATGAGTGCAGAATCCCCTAGCCCGAATGCGAAGAACCTGCCGTTATGGCTTTCCTGGGTCGCATTCATAGGTACATCAAATACATACCAGAACTTGACAGATTCCCATTGGTTTAGGTCGAGCACGACTGCGCCGAAGGATATGGGGGTCCAGAGTATCCTGTTTGTGCCTGCCTCTGTGCCTGAGTCGTATGTTATGCTGAAGGGGTTGATCGTCACTGTTCCGTTGGTCACAGTGATGTTAGGCGAGTCTACACCTGTAGTATCGATTATCCAGTCATCTTGGATGTTGGTGTATCGAGGGGAATACAACCTGCCTCTTGCAGGGGTGTTGAGCTGTACGACATGGACTTCTGCCCTGTAAGACCTTCCGATAGTGAAGTTGACCCCGTCTGTGTCATTATATATCCCCTCAAGTGTGCCGTTGTACCTACGTTCTGTCTCGTTAAGTCCTGTCACATCATATACCCAGAACTCCTCATAGTAGTTCGGCCTCCATCCTACACCGCCGACAGGATCTCCCATGTCGAAGTATAGCACAGCTGATCCAGGACCGTCGGTGAGGTTGTGTGTCACGTTCCAGGTGTCTCCTGTGCAGCTCCTGTTGTAGAAATCCCATGTCGGGCATTTCCAGAATGACAGGTTCTCGCCTGCTCCGTAGCTGATGTTGACCTTTACCTTGCTGAAGTTGAAGCCTGGTTTCGGGTTCCAGGCGATCGCCTCAAGCCAAGGGGTCTCATATGGTGATTCATATGTTTCTGGTGCGTCTTCCATGCCTGTGAAGTTCAGTACGCTGCCGTTGATCGAGACGTTGATGTAAGTCAGCTCGTTGAAGTTGCCTGACGGAAGGAGAACTGTTATGTTGTATGGCCTGTTGGCTCCGAGCCTGAAGCTGTATTGCTCGTCGTCGGTCCATATCAGGTCTCCTGTCCTGTTGTAGACCAGTATTGTTCCTGGTATGGTTGTATTGGAAGAGTTCTGCAGGTATCCGAAGACCTGATGCGTAGCTACTGCCACCTCGAAGCTTGTCGTCTCTGTCGCGTTCACGTTGCCGCGGGTATCATTCACTATGTATGTTATAGTATATACCCCCTCGAGGTTGGGCAGGACGAAGGTGGTGTTGTACTCTTCTGTGACTCCTACCTGGAAGACCACTATCTGGACTGTCGTACCGTTCGGGTATGATATGTTAGCCAGTACAGTGTCCACACCGTTCAGGTCGGTCGCGTTGGCGCCTATCACTAGCTCCTCGGAAGTGTTGAAGAAAGACACTGCCTGCGGCACCAAGGCGTACACGCTCGGTGGTGTGTTGTCAGGCTCCCTGATGTATAAGGTGTAGTTGTTCTCGCTCCATGCGAGATTAGCGTCATCATCATATGCTAGGCAGTTCCATGTGTAGGTGCCGTTGGTCAGGGTCAATGGCCAGGAGGCCGAATCGCCGAGACCTGAGAGTGATGATGTCTGGTTGAAGCTGAATGACTGGTTGTACTGATCTGTGATGTAGAGGCTTATGTTGACGAGTCCTGCATTGTCGGTTGCGTTGCACTCAAATGTCACGCTGGTGGTCAGGTTGTCTTCAGTATATCCGTTCACCGGGCTGACGAGCCTTACGAAGGGTTCTACGTCGGATGCCGGCTCTATGGTGAATGTGCCGTTGACAGGTGTAGCTTCATTGCCTTTGGAGTCAGAGGCATATATCGTGTACACATATCCTCCAAGTGATGTGCCGTTGAAGTTGAAGTAGAAAGTGTCGCCCGGACCGTTTATCATAGAGTAGTTAGTCCCGTTGATCTCTACTTTTGCTGATGATACGAATACATTGTCTGTTATCTCTGCCTCTATGGTAACTATGTGGTTTATCTCCTGCGGGTCAGGGTAATCTATGACACTGACTATGACAGGGCTCCTGTTGTCTATCAGGAAGACGATGGTCGAATCCTCTCCTGACACCTTGCTCCCGCCCTGGCCTGTTCCGTTGACATCGACCCTGTTTAGGAGCAGTGTCTCGTTATCGCTGGTCGGCGTGGATACTATGGTTATGTTGACTTTCTCTCCTGGAAGCAATGTGCTCTTGTTCCATACCAGCTGTGTTATGCCTGGTGATGGAGTGTTGAAAGACACCATGGGTCCGGGTAAAGGAGGTGTTTCCTGCGCGACCACATATGAGACTGAGCTGTATATATGATCCACTATGGTTAGGTTGGTGATCGTGACGGAGGTTGGGTTACGGAAGGTTACATAGTATGTCACGTTGTCACCGAGAGCTACCTCATCTACGTCGCTGGTCTTGTCGAGATCTATGAATGCGAGAGGTGACGCCACTGCATAGAGTCCTACGTTGTCGTCGTAGTTCGTTATCTGGACGCCTATGTTCTTGGTGCTGTTTATCTCCAGCCTTGCGTCCGTGCTGAGTGAGTGCTGGTAATGATCTCCTGCCTGTAATGTTCCACTTGCCAGCAGCGTGTCGTCTGTTCCGTTGTATATTGTGTATACTGTATTGTTATAGAACGCGAACAGTATCGCGTAGCTCGATCCGCCGCCGCCTGGTTCAGGGACGTATACGTTGAAATCCTGTCCTACTCCGCTTCCCTCGAGGGATGTGCCGAAGTCTGCCATGTCGCCTGTTCCCTCGTTAAGGTATGGGCCGCACAATATAGCTATCGGCTCGCTTGCGGTCACCTTCTTGTAAGGGCTTGAGTTTGTTCCTGTCAGCGCATAGAAGTAATCGTTGGTTGAATTCAGCGTAAATGTGTATGTTGAGTTGAGCGTGCCGTTGGCCCAGTAGGTCTCCATCGTTACGTCTGATTCCTGGTCTGTGAAGAAGTACATCTCATCCTCTCCTAGCGCAGCACCACCTCTTGATACATAGGTATAGAAGAGGTCTGAATAAGTAGCTCCGTCACGGCCGACTGCATAGTATCCGCCGTCTCGTCCGAAGTTCTCTGCGCCTCCGAAGTCTGAGCCCTCTCTCAGTGAGCCTGCTGTGATAGCTACAGGTTTGTTGGCTGCTATGTAGAACGTGTGGCCTCCTGGTGTAAGGCTGTTGTTGATGTAGGATATATGTTCGCCTTCATCTATCTCCTGGTTATCTACCAGGTTGCCCGGCCCTGCGGATGTTATGTTGGTGTAGCCGTTCGCGTCAGTACCATCGGCCCCTGTCGATGTCCCAGTAACATCATACACCCTTACGTTGGTGTCGTTCTCGTACGCGATGATGACCATGTCGAGAGGTATGTCGAAGTCAGGGTCATACCTACCGTAGATGTAGAACTCTTCTCCGTCAAGCCTTCCGCTCTCGCTTGGGATGGTGTACGCCATGAAAGGTGAGTTGGATCCGCCCCAGACAGCTATCTGCTTGTCTGCGACGACCCTGAAATAATCGCCGTCATCTATGTCTGTGTCGGTCCCGTTCTCTATGTATATGAGTATGCTCTGTCCTTCGTCAAGGTATATGGGGTCTGTTGCGTTGCCTCTGCTGTCGTCGCTGTCACCGTCGAGGTCCTGGTCCTCTATGTACAGGCTGGTGTTGTCGTTGTATGATGTGACAAAGAGGAAGGGGTCTTCTGGTCTGGCTCCTGCAAGGTTATGCAGGGGTGGCAAGTAGATGTACATCTCTACTCCTGCCCTGTATGCCTGGAATCCGGGTATGCCTGTGAAGTTGGTGACGTTGAACTGTTCTATGTCGTTCTTTGATAGGTTTGTGACCTGGAATGCTGTTATGTTGTATATGCCGAGTGTTGAGTTGAATGGTATGTCAAAGCTGTCTGTTATCTCTGTCTGGCCGTCTGCAGTGACGTTCTTCGGATAGCCTGCGAATGATGTGCCGTTGGGGTAAGTGACGTCGAGGGTTACATTGATTCCTTTATCCCAGTCGACGCCGGTAACATGGACTGTCTCTGTCTGCTCGTATGTGAACTTATCAAGTATTATGGAGCCGTTTGCCTGTCTGGTCCTTGCTGTATCGTTCACCCAGGTGGTGTTGACGTTGCCGTACAGGTCGGCAGTCCTTGCCTGTATCTCATATGTGGTATACTGGAGCAGCCCTGTGACGTTGTAGTAGCTGAGCGGTTGGGTGACGTTCGCGTAGAAAGTGCCGTTTACCCATATCTCTGTATGGTCGAAGTCAACATCTGATGGGTTGGTCCAGTTCCATTGTATCCAGTTCTGTCCTCTGAACTGCTCATCAAGGTTGGTGACTGTTGCAGGCGGCACTGAATCTGGTGCGAGCACAGTATACGTGCCGCTCTTCGGGTTTCCGATCTGGCCTATGGAATCGTTTGCGTAGACTGTATAGGGTACCAAGCCGCTTTCTCCGCTGGTGTTATGGTATAGTATCCACAGTTCGGGTGATGCAGGCACGACCCATGTCACGTTGATGTCGTCGAATCCTCTCCCGTCATAGTCACATCCATAATTGTCGTGCTGCATGAACTTGACAGCGAATGATGAGTTGACTTCTGTGCAGAAGTCAGGGTCTGTCGTGATGTTTATACTGTGGTATGTCCAGCTGGCTTCTGTGCCGAGCGCTTCCAGCTGATACCAGTAGCTGCCATCGCAGGTGAAGAACACTCCGTCACCGCAGGCGCTGTTTCCTGTGCATCCTGCGCTGTAGTCTCCTGAATGGTCTCCTATCTGGTGGTCTTCTTCTGCTGAGTCGAAGTGATAAAAGTCCAGATTGATGATGGTGGCGCCTGAGAGGTCATACGTGCTCTTGAGGACGTTTGTCTCGTAATTCCCGTTTGTCGATACGTCCATCAGGGTGAAGTATGATCCGGAGTTTGGTGACTGGCTGCAGCCTGAGCTGGTTACCTGTGTCCTGTTGTATACAGCAGGATTGCCTATGACTGTCCAGTTCGAGGTGAACGCGCCGGTCTCAAATCCGTCGAAGAACTGGTACTCCATGTCAGGTTGCTGTGTCATCTGGTAGTCTGTCCCGTTGATCGTGACCCAGACGTGTGACACGCTTACGTCGTCTGTGACGTTAGCTGTTATCGTGATATTTTCGCTCTGGTTGAGCGGGTCTGGATAGTCTGCGATATCCTGTATCACAGGAGGTAGGTCTACTCCGAAGCTGTAGTTTACCTCGACGATCATTATCCTTGTTGATACTCCGTCCTCGTCACCGATACCTACATATTGTGTGGTTCCTGTGTTGTCGACTA
>Ga0180435_10006902_pt1 | contig 10851 bp, 12 predicted proteins | sample SS_ome_3_FD_132467 | JGI IMG/M metagenome (GOLD analysis project Ga0180435, IMG submission 132467) | Hypersaline lake sediment archaeal communities from the Salton Sea, California, USA - SS_3_S_1 metaG | ecosystem: Environmental > Aquatic > Non-marine Saline and Alkaline > Hypersaline >... | reverse complement strand
GAGTTCAAGCCGCGCTATGATCGGCCTGTCAGAATAGGCGGACGATAACAGGAGAGCGCTCGAATGATATTTTCAAGAGGCAAAGATCACGTTAACAATCGGAACTACGCTCTGCTGATTCTCGAGTTCATGATTCTGGTTTTCGGCTTTTTCCTAAGTTTGCAGGTAAATGATTGGCAAAATGACCGGGAAGATCGCGAGCTTGAATTGCAGTATCTGGAACGTTTAGAGGATGACTTATCGGTCAGCACTCAAGCCATAGATAAGAGCATTGTAAGGCTCGGAGAGTCGCTTATCAGATTAGAGTCTGGTCTGACGATACTTGCGAAAAGCCAGAGAGAAGAAGTTGATTATCTAGGCCTGTTCGCTGCTCTTCAGAGCTCCTCCCTTACTGGCAGCTTTCCCGTGAGTTTTGTTACTTTTGAGGAACTGAAAGACACCGGCAACATGCGTCTGATTGAGTCCACCGCACTGAGGGAAAAACTAGGTCGCGTTTGGCAAAAGCACCTTTCGATCACAAGAATCAGTGAAATTAGAAACATGTTGCGAGGAAACACTTTCCCTGTGATTACCCGATACGTCAAACCGCTAGAAGGAAACAAACTGACCTTTGATGCGCAGTTAGTCGAAGAAGATCCTCGCGAGCTCTACGTGGCCATGAGCATCATTCGCACCAACCTTCGTTATGACCTGTTGGATTCAGAAGAAATCTTGCAGCTAACGAATGAAGCATTAGCTGTCATTCGCGACGAACTTAAGAGCAGGCGCTGAGGCTCTCCATCGTTAGCCGGGTTTAAGTGAATGCTCATCCGCTGTCAGATGCACAAGCCTCTCAAATCAATACACAAACGAAACGAGGTATAAAGAAGATATGGAGAATGCAGTCGTTGGTGGAGTCGTTGCAGTTATCATTTCGGTACTTGTTATTTTCATTGCATCGAAACAGAAAGGACGAAATGACAATCCCGATGAAGATTAGTGGATCCTGAGAATGTTGGGACAGGACCAACTGGAGTTGACCCACCAGAATACCCATTCCAAGACCGCACCATTCACGTCACACAGTGTGGTCGCATTTGCATGGGTCGACGAAAAATCAGCTTGAGTCGGGTTTTCGCCGGTCAATATGTAGGGGTTCGCGAAATCGACAACAACATATGGCTAGTATCGTTCATGGAATATGATTTAGGATTCTTTGATCAACAGCACAACCGGGTGGAGCCAGTGGGTAACAACTCCTTTGCTCCTAAACTGTTACCAACGACCTTTGTCGTAGTACACAAATGAACTGTTACCTATGTGCCAGGAAAGCACCTGATTTTATTGGGTCGGGTGTCCTTGCTTCACAAGGACGGCCGGATTTAACTGCCAACCACGTTGCTGCGACCCCTGTCCGCAGGACAGTACTTGACCCCCAGCGACCAGACCCGATTCAGGGTGCCGCATAAACTGCGCTTTAAAGCGCGGACTCCAACAGTTCCAACTAGCGGCTCATTCCAGGCCCGCAGACTCTGCACGGTTGGAAACCTTCCGCTGCCTACCAATATCCGACCAGTTTGGACCGAATAAATCCGATGGCCTGACGTCTATTCGGCGGCAGATCCATACACTACCGTCTTGCCGAATATTGCAACTGTCATTACACTATCCCAAACAGTGTAAGAGTTCGGCAGGATGATAGTCAGTTTTAAGGGCAAAGTCGCTAAAGACATCTGGACAACCAATAGATCCAAATCCCTGCCAAGGGAACTTTGGATCAGAGCTAAAGCTTTGATGACGATCATGCATTCGACGACCAAGCTTGACGACCTGCGCATTAAAGGACAACCACCAAACATCCGCCTCCACAAGTTGCGAGGCGACAGGAAGGATGAATGGAGCGTCACAATCAAACTGCCGTGGTGTATTACATTCAAATTCAATAACGGCGAGTTTTCAGAAGTTATGATAGAAAACTACCATCGAGGATAACCATGATTTACAACCCACTCCCCCTCCACCCCGGCAAAGTGCTTGCTGAAGTCTACATAACTGAGATGAACCTCAACCAAACTGCGTTAGCAAAACGTTGTGGATGCTCACCTCGCAAAATCAATGAGATTGTTAACGGCAAACGTGGCATTTCTCCCGCGTTTGCGATTGTCCTAGAGTCTGTACTGGGTACGAGCGCTGAGATGTGGGTGCGGATGCAGGCCGAATATGATCTTTGGGAGGCACGTCAAAAAGTCGCTTGATCAAGCAGATACGGTTGCAACCGACTGTTTTTATTGAATTATTGGTCGGGCGACGGCTTCCGCCGCAGACGGCGGAGGATTTATCCGGCAACCGCGTTGCTGCGACCACTTGACCCCCAGGAAGTCATGAAAATTGGTCTAAAGTATTGTTTATGTTGACTTTTTACCCAACAACTTGGCGCACAAACAACACCTAAAACAGCCCGTTTTTACCTGTTTGTGCGCCAGCTCTGCGCACTTGACTCCTTATCAGGTCCGGAAAGAAAGTGATATGTACCATCCGGTACGAATATTTTGATCACGTGCCTTTCTGGAACTCACTGGACCTCGAAAGAAAACTGCATGACTACCAATTTGCCATGCACAGGCCACAAAGGCGCTGGACTATGAAGTAAATAGGGACCGGGAGTTGCTGAGCTATACGGGCCCCTATATAGCTCAATATTTCATTGATTTTGAGCTATAAAAAACGTATTTATAGCCCATGAGACAAAAAAACTGGAACTGGCAAAATCCACAATGGCCTAATTTTACCTTTGATCCAGGGAAGCTTGCGCACCTGGAGCGTGACTACGCGCATCGATCAGGGTTGTTATTTGGTAGCACCAAACATATAGCCGAAGATGATCGGTCGATTCTAATCGTTGAGTTGATGAGCGATGAAGCGCTCAAAACTTCCGCAATAGAAGGCGAGTACCTGGACCGGGACAGTTTACAGTCTTCGATTCGCAAAAATCTGGGATTGAACCCTCCTGCTCGGAGAGTTTCACCACAGGAAGCCGGTATCTCCGAAATGATGGTCGATCTTTACCAACATTTTGATACGCCTCTCACCGACGAACTGCTTTTTGAATGGCATAGCATGCTCTGCTCTGGTAGGCGTGATCTGGATGTTGTTGGCGGATACAGAACCCATGACGACCCAATGCAGATCGTTTCCAATCGGTTAGACGATGACAAAGTTTTCTTCGAGGCACCACCTTCTGCAACCATGCCAACGGAAATGGACGGCTTTTTGAGTTGGTTTAGAGCGACAAGTCCCGGCGGGACAAAGACACTCTTGCCGTTGGCAAGAGCGGGTATCGCCCATTTTTACTTCTTGAATATTCACCCTTTCGAAGATGGCAATGGGCGCATCGCAAGAGCCATTTCTGAAAAAGCGCTTTCTCAGGATGCCGGACAAGCTTCGCTGATCTCACTTTCAACGATCATCGAGGAAAAGAAGAAAGAATATTATGCTGCACTAGAAGCACACAACCACACTTGCGAGCTGACAGATTGGCTGCTCTATTTCGGTCACACGATACTGGACGCACAATCTCGAACCCTTGCGATCGTAGAGTTTTTGATAACCAAAACGAAGTTCTATGACCGTTTCCAGCCCATGATGAATGAGAGACAGCAAAAAGTTATATCCAGACTTTTTGCTGCAGGTCCAACGGGGTTTGAAGGAGGCTTGAGCGCAAAGAACTATCTAACGATTTCGAAGACCTCGTCATCAACAGCAACACGTGACTTGCAGGATTTAGCATCCAAAGGCATTTTGAAAACTACCGGTGAGAGAAAAAGCACCAGGTACTGGCTCAATGTTTAAGGTGAGGGTGTTGACAAGTTAACCTCCCGGCCCGACTGAAATATGCACCCAACGCCTCGACTAAGTTTCTGTCACCGCGTCCCACATCGCGAAAGATCGAAGTCGAAACAACTTGAAGAATCTCCGGCACAGAGAATGCCTATGTAGATTAAACAGGTTGTAGACGGCGGCATGGCTTTCTAGAAACCGTTGTGCCTGCTTGATTGATTTGAACCGACGCATACCTCGTTCCCGGACGCGGGTGGGTTGATGAGAAAGTTCTGCTCGATTGTTGGCATATTGGTGCGTGTTGTGTCTTGTTTCAGGAGCCAATTCTCGGTGTGCTACACCATAGCTTCGCAGTTTGTCCGTGATGATTTCTCTGGGAGTGCCGCCAGATTTCAGAAAACGTTGAAAGAAGCGTTTCGCTGCCTTGGCGTCTCGTCGCCCTTGCAAATAGACATCTACAACTTCGCCATCTTGATCGACTGCACGCCAGAGGTAGTGCTGTTTGCCACGAATCTTCACGAATACTTCGTCCAAGTAGTAGGTGTCACCAAAACCTTGATGCTTTCGCTTCAAGCGATGCGCAAATTCTGGACCGAATTTGTTCACCCAAAGTCTTATCGATTCGTAACTGACATTAATGTTTCGTTCAGCCAGCAGATCTTCGACATCTCGAATACTGAGATTGAAGCGGTAGTAGAGCCAAACCGCATATTGGATGGCTGAAGGTGGGAATCGATGTCGTTTATAGATGTTTTTCGTCTCGATATGCTGCCAGAGTGTCACTTAATTTGTCAGCACCCTCTGGAGCGCTTGCACCGAAAAGGATTGGTTGGGCGTGAAAGACAAGGGCGTGCGTATCACTACAGGGCGAAGTTGACTCGCGCAGACATCATCCGCAGAACTCTGCATGACTTAACCCGGGATGTGGCCAGAGGAGACCTGGTACCGTCCATCCACCCGCTCGCTGGTCACACTTTATTTCGCATTGATCTCGCCGGCTGTTGGGTTGGCTGTTGTGTTGGTTTACCTGTTTCCGCAATTCGCGCAAATGTTCATCCTGCCACACTGCCATGACGCACAATGCGGTACTCACGCAACCCTGATTTCTGCACCCTCAGTGGCGAGCACGATTTTTCTCACCGTGATATCGCTGCTGTTTTGTGCAAGCGTTGTAGGGCTGACTCGTCTCCTGCTGAATGGCAGACGCCGCCTCGCCACCTTATTCCTGTTGGATGAGCGAGTCAGAAGTAAACCAGATTATCTGATTCTGGACAGTGACCAGATTTTTGCCTGGTGTTGCGGCTTCATCAATCAGCGTCTGGTACTGTCAAAGGCGCTGGTCGATCGATTGGACGCCGCGCAATTAGAAGCGGTGCTTGCGCACGAACAGGCACACGCTGACCGTTTTGACAATCTGCGCAATCTTGCGGCACGCCTGGCCAGTGTGTTCTGGCTTCCGTCGCGCAGACAAAAGCTGCTTGAAGACCTCCACCAGGACAATGAAGAATGTTGTGATGCCGCTGCCGTCAGGCACCTGACGAACAGCGCACGCGAGCCACGCGCAATTCCCGCTTACCTTCTTCTAAGCGCCACCTGGTCATTACAGTTGCTGGCCGCATCCGCCGTAAGCCACCCTATTGTGGAAATTGTTACGGCGTTGGGCGGGTAACCCTTTTGAACATTTATTGATTTTTGGATCACCACCAAAAGCGCTGCCTCAGTCTGTTAACTACGAGTCATAAGGCGCAAACCAGATAGGAGAAGACCAGACTCGCTCCTGTAACGTTGCCTGTAGATCAGCCCGTGGCGGCACGCCTTTACGCAGCGCATCCCACGTTGACCAACGACAAGTTGGATTTTCGAGCGCGCGAACGTAATAGAATGCTCTCTCCTGTGGATTGAAGTCTGGATCCTGCCAGAGCGTTGCCAATTCGGCTGCGCCAGCCTCCTTAGCTATGGAGCAGTCCGTTACATCAACCCTTGCACCATTGTCTGGACATCGCAAGGTCTGAGGGTCCACCTGCCCTTCTGAGCACGCCACGTCAAAAACTGTCTCCTGCAATTCCCCATCGACCATCGCGCCTTTGATCACCTGCAACCTCTGTAACGGCGCACTTAAGGCGTCTTGCGCAGCCCATACCGCAAAACTGGGCGCCTGGTCTTTACGGCCCGGCAGATCGCTACCCATCGTCACACCACGCTCATAAGCCACCTCTACCCAGTTTGACTGACGCACCAAGTCTGCTGGGAAATCATATCCAGCGAAAAAGCGTACGCGTAATCTCGGCCCTGAAGTGGCAAATGTTTCTTTGCGCCTGAATGCATCAAAGATCGAATCTCTTGTGTTTTCCTCAGCCCATACACCTGCGAGGCCGGAAGCGCTCCAGAGTCGAAAATAGCTATCGTTGTATACATCGCCTTCAACTTCGACCACCCCAGCCATGTCGTTGTCACGGGCAATCGCAAGGGCATCCTCTCCAAGCGGCACCGAAGCGCGCTGACTTGGCAGGGCATCGAGCAAACCAACCTTGGAGAAGAAATTGTCTTCATCAAAGGAACCAGCGCCGGTATGGGTATCACTGGAACCGATCAGACCAAATTTGTACGGGTTGGAACCAAACTCAGCTTCCATCGCTATGCCGCGTAGATAAGCCTGCCGTACATAGCTTCCGTCAGGCTCACTAGGCAGAGTTGAAGCGATCCGATAGGGCATGATCTCAAAATCTGCCCACTCGTCGTTCGGCGACAGCGCTGGGTGGGTATCGGAAGTGCCTTTCACCTGCGTGACCTCTACCAGAGGTTCGTTGCGCGTACGCAGGCGCGCATACTCGCTATCTATTGGGTTACCGCGCCAGTCAGTGAGCATGAACATGGCGCCGTTCGACCCATTCGAATTGTGTGGTATGGCGATACTGTCTATTCCACGGGCGCGAAGATCATCCATCCAGCGCCAGAGTCCTTCTGGGTTCTGCGAATGAAACCGTGAAAACGGAATCTCCGGAACACGATCGCCGGTACGGAAGATCACATTACGGTGCAGATTACCCCCTTCATCCGTTGTGCTCGTGTATTCATACCCAACGAATGTGGTGAATTGGCCTGGATCATTGTGCTGTTCCGCCGCGTCTATAATGTTTCTCCACGCCGAACGAGCGATACCGTTGATCAGATCTCGACTGATGGTGCCATCATTTACGCCCTGGATTGTGTTTGGAATAAAGGTTGAGAATCGCTCGCGCCGCTCAGCTGAACTGTCGGTAGACATGTTTTCGGCCCGGTTCAAATCATGAAACGGCTTTGACATGGCCAGTTTTGCAAACTCTGTACGGGTGTCAGCTGCCTGTGCTATCGCACCAAGAAACATAGCGTGGTCTGTCACCCCATAAAAATCCAAAGGCGCTTTGAGCTGCATATCAAAGCCCGCAGGATGTTGAATAGCTTCACCTTTGGCATAACGGTAGGCGTCACCTGCCGTTGCGATGGTGCCGAAAGCAAATGCATCAAAACTGTATCGAGTATGCACATGTAAATCGCCAAACAATGCCTGTCTGGTGGCACTGTACTCCGGGTTGACCGGCGTGGTATCAAGTGCTGTATCAAACAGTTCCGGCCGCGGTCGCGGCGCTACATCATGACCATCTTCGAGCTCCGCCATTGCTCTGTCGCTGGAGTTCGACTGAGCCGCCTCTACTTCTTCATGAAAACCTTCGCCGCAACCGGCCACCATCATGGCAATAACTATTAATATGGTCTGCTTGTTCATCGTCACCCCATTGGTTGTTGTTGCTCATCTGTTAAATCGCGTAACCGTTTCTACTCATTTTGAACAACGTCATCACTCGAACTCAATCTGCGCAATAGCGATACCACTCTCACCAGCTGCTGAATACAACAAAAAGGTTTCGCCAGCTTCCTGATAGATCGCTGGGTCTCGTAGCTGGTTGACGGGCACACCTGTATATCCGGCTTTTGAAGCTCTGATTGGCAAGTTAGCGCCTTCCCATTCCATTTAAGGCCGCAGAACTTCAACCGGCTCTGTTGCCTGCCAGTCAAGCCAGTCTCCCTCGAGCTCAATAGTGGCAAGCAGAATCTGTTCAGGCGCATCTCCCCTTCGGCTAAAAAACACATACAAAAGTCCATTGTGAATCAACAATGCCGAATGACGCATCGCGTCCGAAAAGAAACGTGGGCCCGCTGCAAAGTTGCTTAAGCCATCACGCGAACGGTACAGATAACCAGGCATGCTCAATGCGTAGTAGTAATTGTCATGATGAATAACCCGAAAATAGGGCCGGCCCAACACCGTCGGATCGCCCACAAAATGAATACCATCATTAGATAGCGCCAGCCTCGTCAACTGCCTGCCATCATCTCTACCGTGGAGGTACATAACGATCTTTTTAAGGTCGTGGCGCACGTGGACATCAGGTGAGGCAATGTGCGCATAAACAGGCGCATCACTGCCCGGTGCTTGTGGGCATGGTGGGCAGGTAGTGGGAAAGTAAGAGTCTTCCAGCCCCAGAGTCCCCGGCGCATAGACAGTCCACGGTCCCGTAATGGCGTCAGCGTAAGCCATGCGAATATAGTCACCGCGGTGATCTGCAAAATACAGATAATAGGCACCCAGTGGTTCCTCTACCCAGTTGGGCACTTTAATCAGGGATGGCCCTTGGATATTGTTGCCGATGCTTTCGTACGTTTCGGGAGAGATGATGGGACCATCACCTAATCGGGATATCGAGATATCTTCCGGCTCAGCAGCAAAAACGCAGGCAGACAGAACACTGCCACTGAGGGGCCAAAGACAGCAGCAGAGATGCCGCAGCGAATGATGTTTGCGTGATTCCATAAGCATTCGATGTACTAACGCGTCGGATGACCGCCGACCCAGATCGGGCTGGACCAACCCATGGCTTCGTTGGCCTGACGAACCCGCATGAAATAGTAGTCTCCGTGTCCTGCCGCAGTATCGTCATTAAACTCAAATTCCACGTTCAGTGGTGCAGCCGGATTCGTGCGAGTGAGTTCTACGGCGTCAGCAAAGCTGTCAACAGGCATGGGATGCTGTAGCGTCCCCGATTTCAGATCAGACAATCTCAGCGTCACCTCTTGACCCGGAATCGTTTTAGGCGCTCGCAGGAATGGGGGAGCGCTACCTGTTTCTGTAGTAGCGTCCAGTTCTAACAAGAGGTGCCCATCAGAACTTACATTGCGCAGGGTTAAGGCAATCGAACTGTGATCACCACGACTTTGTGTCTTGAAGTAAAAGTGATTCGCGTTTTTTTCATCTCGCTGAAGTTTCTGGGTATTGCGATTGTGTTCATCAACCAGTTGAGCCGTTACCACCTCTGCGCCTTGCACACGAAGAACACCGTGCCAATGACGCCATCCACGAGGGTTGTCGGAAACTTCACCTGGGTGCGACTGTGAACTGAAAGACAAAGCCAGATGCTCGTGTGCACCTTCAGACTCCGCTATCTGATCATAATTCTCAGACCACAAAACACGGTCGTTTTTCAGCACGGTGATGTTGCGAATCGGTGCCGTACCCACTACTCGCCCGTGTATCAGGCGCTCATCCGTATATGGCGTTCTCTGCCCCATATGCGCATCGTTAACTTTGAAATCAAGGAGCATGCGATCGCCGCTGCTGGCATAGGTAGACAGACCACGCATGGCATCGAAGATCTCGTCGTTGGTCCGCGCGCCAGCCCAGACACCAGCCAGACCGCCCTTTTGAGCCAATGTATCGCGCCAGGGAATTGAGTATCCGGGCTTGGCAAGGTGATCATCCGATGCAGCAACAAAACCAACCTGGTGGCCATGTTTCAGGTACATGCGACCAAACCACTCGAAATTGCCATGCATCGACATGATCTCAACCAGCGGCTCCAATTCCGGATCAGACTGTCGGTAATCGCCTGTGTTGTCGGCATTTGGAATAACCACAATATCCTGCGGATCGTTGGCCGCGCGCAAGCCCGCATACAGTCGTGACAATGTTGGAAACATTGTCCCAGGCACTGTTGAACGGCCTTCCGGCGTGCGGAAGAGTACGTTATGGTGACCACCCTGAGGATTTGAGATCGTCCATTCGTAACCAAGGTAAGGTATAAAATGCCCGTTCCTGTGGTACTTGCGCACCGGTGTATCACCGGGTTTTCTCGATGTTGCCGAGGGTTACTCATAAGATTCCAGCAGCGCCTGATAGGTGGCCACCCGGAGCTCCGGACGGTAGGACCGCCAGCCGCCCAAGAGTTGCATCATGCTGACTACCACCATGTTCTCCACCGGATCGATCCAAAATACCGTTCCGGAGGCGCCGCCCCAGTAGTACTGACCGACGCTGCCGATTACACCCTGCTCAGTGGTGCTGGTCACCAAGCCAAAGCCGAGTCCAAAACCGAAACCCATGAGCGCATCCCCCGCCAGGTTAGGTTGTTCGCCACTGCCACCACCCCCGACGTTGGGCGGCAGGTGATTCACGCGCATGTAATTCACCGTCTTCGGGCTGAGGATCCGCACACCGTCTAGTTCTCCGTCTCGCATAGCTTCGGCATAGCGCACGTAATCCCTTAATGTAGAGACGAGGCCAGCACCACCGGAAAACAGTGTCACGTTCTCATAGTCGCACAAGGCCTTGCAGTTTTTCAGTATCCTTGGTGCCTGCGGCATCAATTCTTCGGCGCCTTGCATCGCGACCGCCTCCCCTTCCTGGTTGAGGAGATGGTTCGGCAGAAATCGATGCGCCTTGTCTGCAGGCACGCTGAATGAGGTATCCACCATATCCAGGGGTTCGAATATGTGCTCCTTGAGGTATTCATCAAACGGCTGACCGCTCAACCGTTGCACCACTAAGCCGGTTACGTCCACCGCCACCGAGTACTGCCAGCGTTCACCGGGCTCGAACATCAGCGGCAGTTGGGCAAGCCTGGCGATAAAGTCGTCCAGGTCTTTCGCGCCCCACAAGTCCGCCTCGACGTACATCTTGTCGACCGGATGAGTCGGGTCAAAGCCGTAAGAAAACCCGGCCGT
>Ga0180435_10006898_pt1 | contig 10853 bp, 9 predicted proteins | sample SS_ome_3_FD_132467 | JGI IMG/M metagenome (GOLD analysis project Ga0180435, IMG submission 132467) | Hypersaline lake sediment archaeal communities from the Salton Sea, California, USA - SS_3_S_1 metaG | ecosystem: Environmental > Aquatic > Non-marine Saline and Alkaline > Hypersaline > Sediment... | reverse complement strand
TTCGAGCCAACGCGGACGACGACCCGCCCCTGGGGTTACGTACTCCCCCCGCAGCTCGCGACCGTGGTACCAATTCTACTCGACCACGAGATCGCGGTTCAGCGGCTCATAGAGCCGTATTCGCTCGAGGTAGAGGTTTACTACGCGACGTCGATGGACAACTCGGAATACTTCCAGGGCCACTACCTGAACAAGGTGACTGCAACCAAGCGGACTGAAACCGTCGAGTTTCCCGCCGGATCGTTCTTCGTTCCGTCAGGACAACCCAAGGCCAACTTGATCAGCTATATCCTGGAGCCCGAGACCAACGACAACCTGATCACGTGGGGTTTCCTGGACACCTACCTGAGGGCCATGGATGAAGAGCAAACCCAACGATACATCCAGCAGATGGCTCGCATGATGGCGCGAAGAGGCATAGAAGGTCCGACACCTCCGGGTCAGTTGATTCCGATGTATCGGCTGATGAATCGGGCAGCGCTAAAGGGAGTGTTGGTCGACCATTTCAACACGTACGAGCGGAACAGATATGTGAGATAGGGGCTTTCGGGGAGCAGGGAGCAGGGAGCAGGGAGCGGGGAGCAGAAAACAAACTCAGTTAGGACAGATAGCCGGGGTGAGCTTTCTCGCTCACCTCCGGCTCGTTCTTATTCCAGCTAGGTCTCCTCCACAAACAATGCCCGTACAGTATCCGTCAGCGCGACAGCCATATGCCTGTGTTCCTCACCCGACGGAATAAGAACGCCGTCTCCCGGTTCGTACACTTCGGTTACATCGTCGTAGCGGATCTCGAACCGGCCATCTAGAATCATCCCAACGTGCCCGCGGCTACACCAATGAGGTTCCATATCCCTGTGATATTCAACCAATCGCAGCCTGACATTGTCTCGGTCCAAGAACTTGTGTCGCACTCCATCCATCGGGCTTTGCCAGTGAATGGAGTCGAAGTCAATCCTGTAGTCGCTCATTCTCGTTCCCCCTGAGAGCTGTGCCACTCGGCCAACAAGGCTGCCTCACGCTCTGCCGTGATACCCGCCCGCAATTCGTTCTGCCTCTCGACCGGCCGCGAATTGTGGAACTCGAGCGTGTCGCGAGCCGTCTCGGCCAGCGGACGGTACTTCAGACCCGCGGCCAGAGGTCCCGAGAGGTCCCAGCGGTTGAATCCTATTCTGTCTTCTCTCGATGGCATCCAAAGTGGCATGTGGGAGTACGGTCTGACTTCGCGTTCGAGGAGGAAGTCGGTATCTGCCCAGGTGAACGAGACGGTTGCGGTGGTGACGGCACGGATCCCGTAGAGCAGTTCGGCGAACGATAGCGGGGCCTCCGGTCCAAGAGCGTTCAATACACCGACCGTTCCCTGCTCCGCCAGATGCACATACCACTCGGCGAGGTCGCGGACATCGATGAACATGACGGGATTGTCTGGATCTCCCGGTGCGAGCACCTCACCGCCCCGGTCAACCCGAACCGGCCAGTATGTGAATCGATCCGTCCGATCTCCCGGCCCCACGATGAGACCCGGGCGGACTATCATCGTTCGGTCGCCGAACGCCCGCCGCGCCTCCATTTCGCATAGCGCCTTGCGTCGTCCGTAGCCGAGATCGTCCTCCTGGTCGGTCATCGAGAGGTCGACGTCAAAAACCTGCCCCGTTTCTTCGTTCAATCCCACCTCGCTGAAATCGCTGTATACCGAACGAGTCGACGTAAACAGGTAGACGCTCGCGGAATCTCGCAGCAGTTGCGCCGATCTGCGGACCCATGTGGGCCAACTTGCGGAATTGTCGATTACCACGTCCCACGTATGGCCCCTGAGCGATTCCACGTCGCTGCTGCGATCTCCGCGCAGTTTCTCGACGGTCGGAAACAGATGGGTGTTGGTGCGCCCCCGATTGAAGAGGGTCAGTGTGTGTCCTCGATCGAGCGCATGTTGTACCAGATGCGGTCCAATGAATCCCGTGCCGCCGAGAACCAAGATGCGAAGCGGCCGCTGGGCTTTCGGCAGACCAATGCCCGCGAGCGGGAGTTCATGAGCCAGGCTCAGCCCCACAGCGGTGACTGCGGATCTTTGGAGGAAGTCTCTACGAGAGGTTGTCATGAAGGTTGCCTTTGAAGCGAGATCGGTGCCGAAACAAGGAACATTAGCATCCTAGCTCCGCACTCTGGTTTTCGGAACCACTTTGACGCCGCGGTTCCTTACCGCACCGCTGCCCGCCGATCGCTGATCGTTTCGATTCTCCATTCTGCTCCCCGCTCCCCGCTACCTGCTCCCGTTCTTGCGCTCCAAGCAGTTACGCTGGATTATTCACTTTCCGTCGTCAAACCATCGCCCTTCTGGGCAGAACCGCTCTAATTCCTGGGTTAGACGCACCGTACGAGAGATTCGGGAGGATTCATGGCCAGCGGAAGCAACCTTTTTCACCCAACGCAAGAGATCGTCGACGCGGCCCACGTGCCCGACTACGATGCCCTGCGTGCCGAAGCTGCCGAAGACCCGTTGGCATTCTGGGAGAAGATGGCCGGCGAGTTGGAGTGGTATCAACCATGGACAAAGGTCATGGACGACTCCGACGCCCCATTCTTCAAATGGTTTGTCGGAGGCAAAACGAACGTAGTATTGAATGCACTGGACAGACACCAGAAGAACGCAACCCGGAACAAACTCGCCCTCATCTGGGAGGGTGAAGACGGCACACTTAGAACGTTCAGCTATTTCGCTCTGAACCGCGAGGTGTGTCAGTTCGCGAACGTGTTGCGAAGCATGGGTGTAAACAAAGGCGATCGCGTAACCATCTATATGCCGCGTATCCCAGAGCAGTTGATGGCCATGCTTGCTTGTGCGAAGATCGGGGCGGTCCATTCCGTCGTCTATGGTGGCTTTTCCGTCGAAGCTCTCGCCGGCCGGATTGAGGACTCCGAATCACGTGTGTTGCTCACGGCGGACGGCGGCTATCTGCGCGGTAAGGTCGTTCCACTGAAAGAGATCGCTGACGAAGCGCTTCGCAGGTGCGGCACGGTTGAACATGTCGTTGTCGTGAGGCGAACCGGCGAAGAAGTCGCCATGGAGACCGAGCGCGACTACTTCTACGACGAACTCATGACACTACCCATCGCTCGGGGCAACGAGATGAACTGCCCCACGGAGGAGATGAATGCCGAAGACCCCCTCTTCATGCTCTATACATCGGGGACTACCGGCAAACCGAAGGCCATATTGCACACTCATGGGGGCTACCAGGTAGGAGTAGCAACCACACTCAAATACGCGTTCGATCTGAAGCCCGAAGACCGTTGGTGGTGTGCCGCCGATGCCGGCTGGATCACGGGGCACAGCTATATCGTCTACGGTCCACTCATACTCGGCGCAACATCGGTCATGTACGAAGGCGCACCCACATACCCGTACCCCGACCGTTGGTGGCGCGTGGTCGAACGATATGGCGTTACGATTCTCTACACGGCGCCGACCGCCATACGCGGTCTGATGAGGTTTGGCGAGTCCTGGGTAAACAAGCGCGACACATCGACTCTGCGATTGCTGGGAAGTGTTGGAGAACCGATAAACCCAGAAGCATGGCGCTGGTATTACGAAGTCGTCGGTAAGAGCAAATGTCCAATCATCGACACCTGGTGGCAAACCGAAACCGGCGCATTCATGATCGCGCCGGTGCCGTCTTTCCAGCTCAAACCGGGCTCGGGGACGAAACCCTTTCCTGGGATCCAGGCGGAGGTCTTGGACGAAGATGGCAACCAGGTGCCGGCCGGCGAAGAAGGCGCCCTCGTGATCACCACACCGTGGCCATCGATGTTACGCGGTATCTACAAGGACCCCGAGAGATACAGAGCCCAGTACTGGTCGGCCTATCCCGGCAAATATCTAACGGGAGATTCGGCTAAGGTGGACGAAGACGGCTATTTCTGGATCATTGGCCGCACCGACGATGTGATCAAAGTCTCCGGGTATCGGTTGGGCACTGCCGAAATCGAATCGGCATTGGTGAGCCATGCCGCGGTTGCCGAGGCCGCCGCTATTGGGATTCCCCACAGCGTGCGCGGGAATGTGATCCATGCATACGTCATTCTGCGAGAAGGCTTTGAAGAATCCCCCGAATTGTCGAAGGAGCTCGTAGCTTACGTGGGTAGGGAGGTAGGTCCGATTGCCAAGCCAGAACAGATAGAATTCGTGGACAGCCTTCCGAAGACGCGATCCGGGAAGATCATGCGACGCCTTCTCAAAGCCAGAGCACAGGGCTTGCCAGAAGGCGACATCTCGACCTTAGAGGATTGAGAGGATATCGAATGCAACGACTCTTATTGACCGCAGCTCTGGTTGTCTGGGCCTTGGTATTGTCACCGCCCGCTAGCGCCCAAGACCAAGAGAGCAGTATTCTCGCCGCGGGCGAGACCGCTCCGAACTTTTCACTACCGGGTGCTACGCGGTACGGATTGCTTCAGGACCAGGTCAGCTTGAGTGACTACCGGGGGGAGACGGTAGTACTGGCGTTCTTCTTCCGAGCCAGGACGCGTGGCTGAACGGTCCAAATGCATGCGTACCGTGATATGTACGCAACGGTTTTCAAGGGTGGCAAGAACGTGGTCCTGATCGGAATCAGCGCCGACTCACCTGAAGAACTCGCCTCGTGGGCTCGAGACGACGACTTCCCGTTCCTGTTCGCAACCGACGCCGACTGGTCGATCGCGTCGAGCTACGGCATCCCTCTCAGAGACAGCGGTTTTCTCGGAGCGCGTTCGGTGGTTGTGGTTGATCCGGAGGGCAAGATCGCTTGGAGCGTTCAGCAGTTCCGTCAGTCGGACCCGACCGCTTACGAAGTGCTTCAGGCTGCGATCGACGCCGTGACACCTGAAGACGAGGCAGGCATCTAGCGTTCGCCGGGGGGCGAGCCGACGTCCGGCTCGCTTCCCACGATCTCTTCCAACGCTGCCTCGATGTCCTGATTCCCGCCTACTCCCGTGTAGGCAACCTTCCCTGCCGAATCGACGATTACCACGATAGCGGTGGTCGGAGCCTTGTATGCTCGGACCGCGGCGCCTCTGGAGTCATAGAGAAACTGCAGGCCCGGCGAGTGCCGCTCTACATGACGCCGCACTGCACGCTTGGACTGCCCCACACCTACCGCTATCGCAAAGAAATCAACCTGATTCTCGAACCTCTCAACGGCCCGCTCCAGGCGGGGCGCCAGCGCTTCACACTGCTCGCACCAGGTCGCCCAAAACTCAATCAGCACCGGTTTGGTTCCTAGAAAATCGCCGAGATTGACTGTGCCGTCTTCGAGATCGTCGATCTCGATAGCCGGTGCTTCAGTGCCGATCGCGAGTCCGACGGCGTCCTGGGCGACCGCCCCGTTCGAAAAGGCTGCGCTCATCAATAGCAGTAATGCCAGCACAAGACGGCCTTTCGTTTGCTGTGTTTTCACAACACCATCCCCGTCTGAACGAAATAGTACTCTGCCATGAGCAGCATGATCACACCCGCTGCTTTCTTCACCCACACCATCCAAGTACCCGATTGCGGCAAAAGTGTTACGCTCCCCGAGAAAACCCCTACCGCCACTAGCAGAGCGGTCATGCCGAGGGAGAACACGAACAGGTAAACAAAGCCCAAGAACGCGCTCTGCGTGGTCGCCACCCATGTGAGTACCACGGCAAAGGCCGGTGCGCCACATGGTGCGGCTACGATGCCGGACGTGGCACCAAGCAGAAACACCGCCGGATACGATCCTCCACCCAAACTGCCGGCCCACCGAGTCAGGCGCTGCGGCACACGGATCGGGATGACATCCAACATTGCGAGCCCGAAAATGAGCAAGACGTTCCCAACGGCAAATCGCACCCAAGGGTTGGCTGATACCGTTCCGAATAGAGATCCGGTCAAGCCTGCAAGCAATCCCAGAAGCGCATAGAACAAGGCGAGCCCGAATACATAGGTGAGCGTCAATAGTACGGTTCGCACCTTTGGCGCGTCCTTCCCTGCCGTGCCGGAAATAACACCGATTGTGATGGGTATCAGGGGGTAGACGCAGGGCGTGAGACTCGTGAGGACGCCTGCACCAAATAGAGTTGCCACGGCCACGAGCGGACTGTGGTCCAGTGTTCCCGAAAGCCCGGTCTGCAGAATAGGAGCGATCACGACGTCACTTTGCAGGGGTCAACTATCAGTGTTTTCGAAGTTTCGAATCTTTGCCCACTGAACGGGGCTCGTAACGCACGTCAGCGGAAACCTGCGCCAGTGTGGACGACATGTTGGACCATGCGCAATGTATCGTACGGGAGGAAAAGAACACCACGTCTCCTGCCTTCATTTCGTTCGTTGCCCATACCACCTTGGGCTCCACCTGCAGTCCGGAAAACGCGGTGAAGTGGTCCCCGACTCTACGCTCTTGTGAGCCCGCCACGACGCCAAGCGGCCCAACCTCCATGGGCATGTCGACCAGAGGCGCCCACATAGCCCACATGCTATCGCACCTTGGCAAGTACCACTCGTCCTGATGTGGGAGTGTGGTCTGTTCGGGACTGCCCGGAAGTTGGATCAGGCAGAAGTTCTTCGAAGCGAGCCATACGGGCTCGCCCGCCACAGCGTCGAGCACGTCCATCACCAGTCGAGACTCCGCGAGTGCCAGGAAGTCGGGGTGCTTGCTGAAGGTAACCTGAAAATCCACCCAATTCCGATCGTCCCAACCGCGCCCTGACAACTTGGCGTTCTTGATCGCTCTCATCTCCGGCATGTTTTCGGGGTCGGTTTGCACCCAACCGAATTCCGCAAAGGCCTCGCGCGTGAAGGCTCGTACAGGCCCGAGTAGCGATTCGGGAAGGAAACCTCGAAAATGTAGGTAGCCGTCTTTCTGGGCTGCCGCCTGCAGTGCGCCGGCATCATCGAGCAAACAGGATGACTCGACGATCGGCCCAACGTCGCGATCTTCAGGTAGGAGTAAACCGCTCACAGGTGCACTCCGATACGCCGCCGGCGGAATTGCCTAAGTATCGAACGTGACGTCCAAATCCCCACTGGTCAAGCCCCTTGTCGGTTGCCCACCTCTTTGTTTCGCCGATATCTTGCTTTGCTTTCGCGCACATGAACCCCGACAATATGCGGTCCCGCGGTCCCTTCCAAGGAGAGAAACAACGATGACACGAGTCGGACAGCTCTTTTCGGCGCTCTTGGTTGCTGTGCTCGTACTGCCAATCGGCGCAAACAGCGTCTTCGCCCAAGGCCAAGACAGCCTTCGAACGATGCAGATCGAGGATTACGCACGCTGGCGCAGCATCGTGTCGGTGCAGATATCGGACGACGGTAGCTGGATGACATACGCGTACGACAATTTCAGGACTGACGACACACTGCAGGTGAGGGACCTTGAAAACGACGGAACTCATGAGGTGCCGCTCGGTTCAGACCCGGAGTTCTCCAGCGATTCTCGGTGGGTTGCGTACACTTTGGACACTCCGTACGAAGAGGCGGAGAGACTACGCAAGAGTGGTGAATCGGTGCCGGATAACGCCGGCCTGCTCGATCTCAGCAACGGAGGTCGACGCACCTGGGAGAACGTCATCTCATTCGAGTTTTCGAAGGACTCGCGGTTTTTGGCGGTCGAGATGGAAGGAACGGACGACGAGGCAGAACACGGCGGCACCGACCTGGTTCTGCGCAACCTGACCAATGGTGTAGACGAGGTAATCGGCAACGTCTGGGAGTTCGAGTTCAACGACCCGGGCTCCCTGCTTGCCTACACGATCGACGCAGCAGGCAAGAGCGGGAACGGTTTGTACCTCTACGACCTGGAATCGGGCGTGCGACAAGTGCTGGACAGTGACACGCTCGAGTATGCCCAGCTGACCTGGAACGAAGAGGGCACGGCGCTGGCGGTACTCAAGGGCTGGACACCGGACAGTCTAACTGAACGACAGAACAGCCTGATCGCGTTTACAAACGTTGCGCGCAATCCTCGGCGCATCGATGTGAACGCGGCGGACATCGAAAACTTTCCTGACGGATACGTGATCAGTGAGCGGGAAGACCTGAGCTTCAGCGACGACCTCGCGAGAGTGTTCTTTGGGATCAAGGAGCAGGAGGAGGAATTCGAGGAAGACGAAGACAACCCTGTTGCCAACGTCGACATCTTCCACTGGAACGACGAACGCATCCAGACGGTTCAGGCGGTACAAGCGGAGTGGGACCGTGACTTCACCTACGCCGCGGTCTTCAATATCCCAAATGGTCGCTTCGTGCAGCTCAGCGACTCCACAATGCGCTGGTTCAACCTCACCCGCGACGGCAATTGGGGCATCGGGTCCAACGATAGACCGTACATCTCCGACTGGCGAGAAGATCAGGCTGACTACTATCGGGTGAACACGAGCACTGGAGAGCGCACCCTCATCATCGAAGCTCAGAGACGCACGCTCGGCATTTCGCCTGACAGCAAGCACTTCCTCTACTGGAAAGACGGTCAAATCTGGGATTACGCGATAGAGGAAGATCGTTCAATCAACCTCACCGAGTCGGCGCCTGTCAGCTTCGTGAACGAACAATACGACTACCCGGACACCAAACCACCCTACGGTGTGGCCGGTTGGATCGAGGACGGTAGTGCCGTAGTCCTGAATCACAGATACGACCTTTGGCTGCAGCCGCTCGACGGTAGTGCGGCAACTGTGCTGACGGATGGATACGGCGACGAAAACAGCGTGCGCCTGAGATACCAGCGTCTTGATCCTGATGATCGTTTTTTCGACTTGTCCGAGCCGATCGTTCTTTCGGGATACGGCGATCTCTCGAAACGCTATGGGTACTTCGTGCTCGAGAACGGCAATCTGCGCGAAGGTCTGTGGGACGACATGCGAATCGTGAACCTCAGGAAAGCGAAGGACGCAGATCGGGTGATCTTCACGAAGGAGACGTTCCAGATATTCCCCGACTATTACGCCAGCGACATGCGCTTGCGTGATCACGAGCAGATCACCGACGCGATTCCGTGGCAATCAGAGTACAAGTGGGGCCGCAACATCCTCATCGAATACGAGAACAAGAACGGTGTACCACTTCAGGGAGTGCTGAGCATTCCAGACAGTTACCAACCCGGCGACCGCTACCCGATGTTGGTGGACTTCTACGAGAAGAACTCGCAGAACCTCTACCGCTACCCGCGTGCGATCTTCAGGGACACGCCGATGTTCGGCAAGTATGTGAGCAACGGTTATCTGGTGCTCTTGCCAGATGTGCACTTCAATACGGGCACCACCCACGAAGACATGCTGGACTGCGTGGAGGCAGCAACGCGCAGAGTGATCGAGCTCGGCTACGCCGATCCTGAACGGATCGGACTGCACGGTCACAGCTTCAGTGGAGGCGGAGCTTCGTTTATAGCGACTCGCTCCAACATGTTCGCAGCGATCGTGGCGGGTGCCGCACCGATCAATCTGGCTGGGGAGTTCAACATCCTGTTCCATGGCAGCGGCCAGAACAACCACAGCTACGACATCTACGGACAGGGTCGATACGGAGTAGACCCTTTCAGCAACTTCGAGCTGTACCGCGCGCAGTCGCCGATCACCTGGGTCGAGACCATGGATACTCCCCTGCTCTACCTGCACGGCACCGCGGACGGCTCAGTGGAGTACTTGCAGGGCATGGAGTTCTACAATGCGCTACGGTTCCTCGGCAAGCCGATCATCTTCGCGTCTTATCCGGACGCGGGGCATCATCTGAGAAAGCTGGAGAACCAGAAGGACTTCATGACGCGGATGGAGCAGTTCTACGACCACTACCTGAAGGGCGCGCCGGCGCCTGACTGGATGGTCCACGGGGTGCCGTACCTGCAGAAGAGACAGGCGGCGCGGGCGTTGATGGAGGGGAGGGGGAGGTAGGGGGGCTTAGACCAACCCTCCTCACACGAAGGGTTGGACTAAGCTGCACACCTCACTTTTGAAGACCATATGCTTTTAATGCTGCAACGTTTCTCCAACCGCAATCGTATGTGTCTCACTTTTGCGGAGATGATTGTCGAACTGAAAAACCTGCGAGACCACTTCCCAATCGTCCTCTAGGTCTGCCGAAACGACCTCGAAACTGTTGGTCACGTAGCCACTGCTCCCGATCTCCCGATTGTCAGTCCACAACAGGTACCATGCGAGCGCGTAGACACCCGACTGCATATCTGAAGGAACGTTACCCGGTCGAGCGTACCAATCAGTACCCGGCTGGAGGGTTACTTCACTTGTCACAGGGTTCAATTCACCGATAGCACCGTCCGATCTACGCCAGCGGGCGTCCATGTTGACCCTGATCGAGTACGGATTGGGGTTGTTGATCTGGTAACGCACCGTGAAGATGCCGCCTGGACTTACGGACGGGTAAACGGGGCTCAATTCGTAGCCTTCAAGCGTTGGCGCGATCGGCGTTTCTACCCTGACGGTATACGAACCGAGCAGCGTGTTGTCATAGCGAGAGTAATTGACTCTAAGGTAATACGTCCCAGCCTGTGCCAGCTCGTAGGTTCCTACAGCCGGGCCATCCATGGGCCTCGCCTGTGCAGAACGCAGTTCGGTACCGCTTACGTTGTACAGCCTGACGTATAGATACTCGTTTCCCGACGGCGACTCCGCAACAAACCGCAGGTCGCTTGGTTCGCTCAAGCTGAACCGATACCAGTCGTAGTCTCCGCGTGGTGCAATGGCGGCAAAAGCACTATCACCAATGTTAATTGCGGTTGCCACCCCCCGTGTATCATTCGGCTCATATGCATCCCCACCCGGTGCCACCTCCATCGCATTCACACTCACCGTATACGACCCCAACAACGGACTCTGGTAGCTCACACGAACATAGTATGTACCCAAAG
>Ga0180435_10006897_pt1 | contig 10853 bp, 10 predicted proteins | sample SS_ome_3_FD_132467 | JGI IMG/M metagenome (GOLD analysis project Ga0180435, IMG submission 132467) | Hypersaline lake sediment archaeal communities from the Salton Sea, California, USA - SS_3_S_1 metaG | ecosystem: Environmental > Aquatic > Non-marine Saline and Alkaline > Hypersaline >... | reverse complement strand
TCGCCCGGCTCCACGCGCGCACCGGATTCCAGATCGTCGATCGACTTTCCCGACAGCTTTCCGTACTCCGGGAAACTGCGCACGTCGTAATAGACGTCTCCATTTTCCGCGACATAGGCATGGCCGCGATCGATCAGCTTCCCGATCATGTCGATGATGTCCGGGAGATGGTCCGTGGCGCGCGGCTCGGAATCGGGCGGAAGAACGCCAAGCGCAGCGGAATCCTCGTGCATGGCATCGATAAAGCGCCGGGTCAGCTCAGTGAAAGGCTCTCCCCGCTCGTTCGCCCGGTTGATGATCTTGTCGTCGATATCCGTGATATTGCGGACATAGTTCACGTCGTACCCCAGCGACTTGAGATAACGGTAGACCACGTCGAAAACGACCATCACGCGTGCGTGACCCAGGTGACAGAGGTCATACACGGTCATGCCGCAGACATACATGCTCACCTTGCCCGGCTGCAGGGGCTCGAATTGTTCCTTGGCGTTCGAGAGGTCGTTGTAGATCGAGAGCATCGAGATATACCGGTTACCGCAAAGCGCGGGATTTTACCGGAATCCCATGGCTGGTACCGGCTTTCTCACGCGCGTGCGAGCCGGTACACTCCGCGGTCCCAAGGAAAAATGAGAGGAAAACCCATGTTGACGCGAATCCTGTTCACCGCCTGCCTGCTGGCTACGACAATCGGCCTGACCCATGCCGCTTCGGTCGACGTCATGCTGAAAACCAACAAGGGCGACATCAGGTTGTCACTGGACCCGGACAAGGCGCCCAAGACCGTTGAGAACTTTCTTCGCTACGTCGATGAGGGCTTCTACAATGGAACTGTTTTCCATCGCGTGATCGCAGGCTTCATGATCCAGGGCGGCGGGCTGACTCCGGACCTGAACAAGAAATCCACGCATGACCCGGTGGTCAACGAAGCCAAGAACGGGCTCAAGAACCTGCGTGGCAGTGTCGCCATGGCGCGCACCTCCGATCCCCATTCCGCCACCGCACAGTTCTTCATCAATCACCGCGACAATGCAAATCTCGACTACCCGAGTTTCGACGGTTGGGGTTATGCCGTTTTCGGCAAGGTGACCGGGGGTATGGACGTCGTCGACGCCATCGCAAGCGTCAAGACCACACGCAAAAAGGGCCGTTCGGACGTCCCGGCTGAAACAATAACCATCGAATCCATCTCCCGCATCGAGGAAAAACAATGATCCACATGAAAACCAGCATGGGCGACATATCCATTGAGCTCAATCACCAGGCCGCGCCCAAGACCTGCGAGAACTTCGAGCAGTATGTCCGTGACGGCCATTTCGATGGCACCATCTTCCATCGCGTCATCAACAACTTCATGATCCAGGGCGGCGGCTTCCTGCCGGATATGACACAGAAGCCCACCCGCGACCCGATCGAGAACGAGGCGAAGAACGGTCTCAGCAACGAAGTGGGCAGCATTGCCATGGCGCGCACCATGGCCCCGCACTCCGCGAGCGCGCAGTTCTTCATCAACGTGGCCGACAACAAGTTTCTCGACTACCCAGGCCAGGACGGCTGGGGCTACTGCGTGTTCGGCAAGATCGTCGAGGGTATGGAAGTGATCAACCGGATCAAGGACGTGGATACAACCAACAAGGCAGGACACTCGGACGTACCAGCCGACCCGGTCGTCATCGAATCCGCCACCATCGAAGAGTAAGTTCGAGGAAAGGCCTACCTACCTGCCTGGCTGCGGCCGGTGACTGCAACGTTCACCTTTCGCGGTCAGGCAATTTCCCCGGAGCGTCTAAACGCCTCTCCCCTGGCGGTCGCACATGGCCCGCTCCACCGCGATGACCGCGGCCTCCACCCGTGAGTGCACCTGCAGTTTTCGCAGAATGGATTTCACGTGCAGCTTGACGGTCCCGTCGGTTATCCCGAGGTTGCGCGCAATCACCTTGTTACTCTGTCCCTCCGCCAGCAGACAGAGGATTTCGTGCTCGCGTGGCGTCAGGTCCGCCGATTCGCGCCGGATCGGTTCCTCTCCGGCCGGCGGCACGCCATTCCCCTGGACGGCGCGTGCGAGTACTCCCGCGAGCTCCGGCGCCACCACGGTTCTGCCCTGAACGATTTCACCCAGTGCATCGATCAGTGCGTCCGGTTCCATGTCCTTGAGCAGGTAGCCATTCGCTCCACCCTGCAGCGACTGGATCACGTCGCTCTCATCCCGGCTGGTGGTCAGCATCACGATCGGCATCAACTCACCGCCCTCACGCAGGGCCCGTAGCACCTCGATACCGGTCATCGCGGGCATTCGCATATCCAACAGGACCACGTCGGGCTGCATAGCCGCAACCAGGCCGATTCCCCGTTCACAATCGCCTTCCGCTGCAACGACCTCGATTCCGCGTCGCTCCAGCAACTCTCCCAAGCCCATGCGAAAAAGCGCATGGTCGTCGATCAGCAAAACCTTCATGCAGATGCCCTTTTCAAAACCATTCCGCGATCACCACTGCAAGCCGCGTTGACCGACCTCTCAGGGAGGTCACTCAGACAATCCAACGCCGCGGTTTCTCCACCACCGGCCGGTTGGGCTTGTAGCTGAGTTCAAGCCGTGTGCCCTCACCGGGTTCACTTTCGATGCGCAGAGTGCCGCCGAGCCGTTGCGCCCGTTCGTCCATGATCGACAAGCCGATATGCTCACCGGGACGACCATCCTTGCCGCTGCTGTCAAAACCAACACCATCGTCCTCGACCAACATCACCACGCCCTTCTGCTGCGAGCACTTGAGCAGGATCCGCACTGTATGTGCCTGCGCGTGCTTGCGGATGTTCGCCAGCGCCTCCTGCACGATGCGCAGTATCTGCATCTCTTCCGACGCGCCAAGTTCCGGCTCCCTGCAGTTGCTCTGGAAGAACGCGTGCACACCCGTCTCCTGATTAAAACGTCTTACCAGTTTGTCCAGGGAACTTACCAGTCCGCGCTGCCCCACGGGTGCCCGGAAACTGTGCAACAACTCGCGCAGCTCGGTATGCGCCTCGTCCAGGCCACCGCTGATACGCTGGATATCATCGCAGGCGGCCTGCCGGTCGCCCGAGCGGATTACATCCTGCAGCATGCGCACCTGGAAACGCAGGCTGGCCAGCGTCTGTGCAAGTGAGTCGTGTAACTCGTGCGCCAGCGCACTACGCTCCTCCATGATGGAGAGTCTTCTCGCCTCCCGGTCTGAGCGCTGCTTGGCTACCGCCATACCCAGGTGGCTGCCTATCGTCTGTAGCAGCTGGAGGATATCCTCGCGCCCTGACACCCCGGGCTTGCGCACGAAGAGCTGGTATTTCCCCAGTTCGTCGTCGTGGTATTCCAAAGGCACACTCAGCAGCTCGACATCCTCGCCGCCATACATGTTTCGCCCCAGACGCCGGGTGCAATAGCGCTCCTCGTGTTCACACAGGATATCGCCGGGAGAAAGTGCCTTGCCACATACGCACAGGTCCAGCGGCAGCAGTTCATGCTCCTGCAGCAGCGCGTCATTCAGGCCGATCGCACCGACCAGACGCATGTGACCATCCTCCTGGACCAGGCGTACCGTCGCCGCCATCCCGTTCGACATTTCTTTAAGCACCCGCAGGTAACGCAGGAGCAACTCATCCAGGTTGGAGGCCTGATTGATGCTCGCGGCGACGTCGTAAAGAATCTTGAGCGAAGCGGTCTTCTGCGCGAGGCGGGTGGTATGCCTCGCCACGCGGCTGTCCATGTCCTCGTAGAGATCGGTGATCTCCTCGTTGAGGCTATCGATGTCCTTGACCATGCCGGACAGCACCCCGGTATCCTCCTGGGACAGACTGACACCCGGCTCCCCTTGGCAGACTTTGGCCACCGTATCCTCGAGACGGGCCAACGGTTGCAGAATCTGCCTGCGCAGGCGGCGAGCGAGCAGAAACAGCGCAGTGAAAGTCACCACAACGCTGGTCACCAGCATCCAGGCCGCGGACGAAGGCTCAATCAATGTCATCGACATGAGCGCTGCAACCAATACCACGCCTCCCATCCCGACCAGGAGAAAGCTGAACGGCATTACCAGTCGAGCGCTCCAAAGGATGCGCAGCACCCTTTGCCCGATCGAAACATCCAAACTCGGAAGCGGGGCTATTATCACCTCCCCTTCCGCGTATCCGCTGCTGCTGTTTCTCTCCGGTCGCATGAATAGCTCTTAACACCCTTTCCTGTTGATCCTATCGTACCCCGGGGTAGCGGACAGGCATGTCAATAGCCGGCCTCTTTCAGGGCCTCACAACGTGCCTGGCTGATCGCATGCCCGAGGGCGGCCCCGGTCAATCCCTGCCCACGCAGTGCGTCGACATCGACCCTCGCGGCCGCGGCGCGCATCTTGGCCAGATCCAGGAACGCAGCGGGTCGATCCGTTTGTACCTCGAACAGCAAACGGAGTGTCTCGAAAGCGTCGCCCTGGCGCCAGGCGCCCATGTCGCCGAGCAGGGACTCCCGATCACTTGTATCCGTTTCACCCAGTCGCTGGATGCCCGGCCAGAGGGCCCTGCCCTTCTTCAGCCATTTGACGACTTGCCGCGACAAACCAAGCCGGGACTGAAGCACATCCGGATCATCGTCCAGGGGAAGCAGCATGGCTGCGAGACGCTGGTCCGGCCCCATTTCCTCTTCGCGCGCGACAGCTGCTTTCAATGCACCGATGGCAACGCCCGTCCCGGCATCACCGTGCCCGGACTGCATGCATGCCGCCAACCCAGGGATCATTTCCCGTAGCGCTCCGCAGGCGTTTAGCACCTCGAAAAAACGCCAGGGCTGGGGGCTGAGCAGGGCCTTACCCATCTCCTGTCGGATACGTGGCGCCTGTAACTCGCGGACCGCCCCTGCCTGCACCATTTGCTTCATCAGGCGATGGGTGGAATGCGCAACCCTGAATCCAAAGCCACCGAATCGCGCAGCAAAGCGCGCAATCCGCAGCAACCTTACCGGATCCTCCACGAAAGCCGGTGTCACATGCCGCAACAGGCCCTCGCGCAGGTCCCGCTCGCCCTGGAAAGGATCGACCAATCGACCCGTCTCATCACGGGCCATTGCGTTGATCGTCAGATCGCGTCGCGCCAGATCCTCCTCCAGCGTCACATCGGCTGCCGCGTCGATAAGGAAGCCGCGGTAACCGGCTCCGGTCTTCACCTCCCGACGTGCGAGCGCATATTCCTCTCCGGTCTCCGGATGCAGAAACACGGGGAATTCCGGGTCTGCCTGTTGAAAACCAGCTGCACGCATCGCCTCCGGCGTTGATCCAAGCACCACCCAGTCGCGCTCATTGACAGCCAGGCCAAGCAGTTCGTCACGTACCGCGCCGCCCACCAGGTAGATTCCCTCATTCATCGCGAAGTTGAACTCCGTCTGTCGGCAATTGACCCGCATCGCTCACCGGGATGCGGGTCAATTGCCGACATCGATCGGTCGTGTCGTTCCCGGACAACCGCACCATTACCGTAAGCACTTGATTCTTTAAGCTATATAAGTATATTATTAATCGTTACTTTCTCTCATTGCCTTGCGAGGGCAACATCATGTTTGTTTTATTCATCAGCGTGATCGCGGCCTCGCTGTTCGGCATCATCGCCACCCTGATGCTCGGTTCGAGCGGCCTGCTGACTCACGCCTGGGTCGACGTCGTATTCTGGAGCCTCATCGGAGCCGGAGTTGCGCTGACCGCAATCAACATCACCTGGGAATGCCTACCCTGCCGCGCCTCTCTCCTGTCCCACAAACGGTCACTGATCGAACGGCTTTGCCGCCACCCCCTCTGCGAAGAGCGCCCCTGAGGACACGATCTCCGCTCGGCTGTCATCCAGCCGCTTCCGCCTCCCGTTCTTTCGCCTCCTGACGCTGTAGTTCCCACATGCGGAAATAGGCGCCTCCGGCAGCCATCAGTTCCGCATGGCTGCCCTGTTCGATCAACCGTCCCTGGTCCATAACCAGGATTCGATCCGCATCCACCACCGTGGAAAGCCTGTGCGCAATAACCAGCGTGGTGTGGTCAGTCGCGACCTGCGCGAGTGTTTCCTGGATCGCCTGCTCGGTATGGCTGTCCAGCGACGAGGTTGCCTCGTCGAATATCAGGATTCGCGGCTTTTTCAGGATGGCCCGGGCTATCGCGACTCGTTGCTTCTCTCCCCCTGAAAGCTTCAGCCCCCGCTCTCCAACGACCGTTTCCCAGCCTTCCGGCAGACCTTCGACGAAGTCTGCTATACAGGCCATGCGCGCCGCCTGCATGATATCTTCCCGCGATGCTTCAGGACGCCCGTAGGCAATGTTGTAGTAAATGCTGTCGTTGAACAGGACCGTATCCTGCGGAACGATCCCAATGGCAGCGCGCAGGCTGTCCTGAGTCACTTCCTTCACGTCCTGCCCATCGATGAGGACCGCGCCTGACTGCACGTCATAGAAACGGAAGATCAGTCGCGACAGGGTCGACTTGCCGGCACCGCTGTGTCCGACCACCGCCACCTTGTGCCCCGCCGGGACCTCGAAACTCAGGTCTTGCAGGATCGGACGCTCGGGCTGATAGCTGAAATCGACATTCTGAAAGCGTACTTCGCCGTCTTCCAGGCGTAGCGGCTTGGCGTCTTTGCGGTCCCGTATTTCAGGCTCTGTTTCCAGCAGCTTGAAGATCAGGTCCATATCGGCCAGGGCATACTTGATCTGGCGGTACACGATGCCGAGAAAACCCAGGGGGATGAACAATTGCAACAGGAACGCATTGACCAGCACCAGGTCGCCGATACCCATGCTTCCCTCGGCCACGGCATTCGTCGCCAACACCATCACCAGGGTCACACCCAGAGCGATGATCGCCCCCTGACCGAAATTGAGCATGGACATGGAGGACTGGCTCTTGACCGCCCAATGCTCCCAGTCCTGCAGGGTGTCGTCGTAGCGGCCCAATTCGACCTTTTCGTTGCCGAAATACTTGACTGTCTCGTAGTTGATCAGGCTGTCGAAGGCGATCGAGTTCCCCTTGGAGTCAAGCTGGTTCATGCGGTGACGAAAGTCCATGCGCCACTCGGTGATCAGGAAGGTGAACAGCATGTACATCGCGATCGAACCGAACATCGCGGCGGCAAAGATTACGTCGTATTCCCGCAACATGATGATCGCCACCAGGCTGAACTCCACCACGATCGGGATGATGCTGAACGCCATATAGTTGAGTATCTGGCTCACCGAGCGGGTACCCCGCTCGAGATCGCGGCTGACCGCGCCCATCTTGCGCCCGAGGTGGAATCGCAGCGACAACTGCAGCAGATGGGTCAGAACCCGGGTGGAAAGACGCCGCATCGCGCGGTAACGCACCTTGGCGAAAACCACGTCGCGCAGCTCGTTGAACAGGCTGGCACTCAGCTTCAGCAGACCATAGGCGACCAGCAGGGAAACCGGCATGGCCAGTGCCAACTCGCTCGCCGAGGCCTGCTCGAAGTACTCGATGATCCCCTTGAGCGTCAGTGGAATACCGACATTGGCCGCCTTGGACAGCACCAGGCAGGTCAGCGCAAACAAGGCGCGGCCACGAAATTCCCACAGGAAGGGCAACATACCGCGCAGGTTGTGCCAATCCCGACGATTCTTATGGACTTGAGGCGAGGCTCCGGTGACACGCTCCATGATAAAATTCCAGCCCTACCCCGGCTTTTATACAAAGCCGCCAGCATACCAAATCGCTCACGAGTAATTCCCGATGGCCGACAACGATTTTTCCGGTGGCAGCGCCTGCAGCGAAGTCGAACCCTTTGCCCTGCAGGTCCTGGGCAACAGCATGGAGCCTGAGTTTCCAGATGGCTGCATCGTCACCATCGAGCCCGCAAACCAGTGTGAACATGGAATGTTCATCATGTGCCTGGTGGAGGATACGCGTTGGTTCCGGCAGTACCTGAAAGACGATATCGGTGAGCGCCTGGTGGCGCTGCATGATCTCTACCCGGAAATCTCCCTTGAAGGCCTGGAATGGAAGGTCGAGGGTATCGTGACGCAACGCACCCTGCTGCGCAGTCAGAGCCCGAGCGGCACACGCGAGAGCAAACACTACGAATACACCTGAGCTCAAGGGGTCGGAGTCAAACCGTCGGGTAGGTGCGCAATGAACCCAAACCCCTGGTACGGTTTGACTCCGACCCCAAGCTGTCTGCCCTTGCCCCGTCATTCCGGACGACGCGCAGCGGCGATCCGGAATCCAGTGGAATGCCAACACCCGCCGCTCCCCAAACGTAGCCCTGTTTGGCACGACCGGCACCCACATAGACAAAAATGGCGGTTCTTCTTTCCCTGTTAATGAGATTCATTTATATTTAGCAGCAGATCATCGTTTCATTAACTTCTAATATCCCATGGCGATCGCCTCCATGACGCTCAGTGAACTCCCGACCGGCGAAACCGCCACGATTGCCGCCCTCACCGGGCAACCGGATATCCGGACCCGCATGCAATCGATCGGACTGCGGGTTGGGCGCGAGGTCGCCGTCATCCGCCGGTCACGATTTGGCGGGCCGCTGCAGGTACGCATCGGTACCACCGACCTGCTGATCCGCCCGCAACAGGCCATGCAGGTGGTGCTTGCATGAAACGTATCGCCCTGATCGGCATGCCCAACACGGGCAAGTCCACTCTGTTCAACCGTCTCACCGGATCTTCCGCGCGCGTCGGCAACTGGCCCGGCGTCACCGTCGACCTGCTCTCCTCCAAGGTCCTGCTGGGCGCCGAAATGGTGGAAATCATCGACCTGCCGGGGATCTACAACCTGCACGGATTCTCAGAAGACGAGCGGGTCGCGCGCACCTTCCTGGAGGAAAATCCGGTCGACCTTCTATTGGTCATCGCCAACTCGACCCAGCTGGACCGTCAGCTTGCACTGGCGCTGCAACTGCGCGAGCTCGACCTTCCCATGGTCCTGTTGCTGAACATGAACGACGAGGCCCACCGGCTGGGCATCAAGGTCGATACCGACTGGCTGGCAAACGAACTCGCGGTACCGGTGCTGAGTATCAGTGCCAAACACGGCATGGGGCTGGGCAGGGTCCGACAGGCCCTGGTCGACACCCTCAGTATCGATCATCCGGTACGCCATGCCCGGCTGGAGAAAGTCTTTCATGAAGATGACGCGATGGAGGCACGCCTGGATCAGGTTTTTCGCGGTGCGGTCGAGGTTCCCCTGACCGCCACGGATCGCTTCACCGACCGACTGGACAGGGTGCTGCTGCATCCCTGGTTCGGCCTGCCCCTGTTCTTTCTCGCGATGCTGACCATGTTCGAGGCGGTCTACACCCTGGGGGCACCGTTGCAGGATGGGGTGGCGTGGATACTTGAGGCGGTCAAGACCGAAATGGTTGAGCCGGGCGTCGCCCAGTGGCATCCGATCCTCAACAGTTTTCTGCTGGATGGCATTTTTGATGGGGTCGGGACCGTACTTTCCTTCCTGCCGATCATCGTGCTGTTCTTCCTGTTCATGGCGATCATCGAAGACAGCGGTTACCTATCCCGCGCGGCCTTCCTCATGGATGCCTTCATGTCCCGCCTCGGTCTGGACGGGCGTGCCTTCGTGATGCAGCTGATGGGCTTCGGCTGCAATGTGCCGGCGCTCATGGGCACCCGCGTGATGCGCTCGCGTGGTCTGCGCCTGCTGACCATGATGATCATTCCCTTCTCGCTGTGCTCGGCACGGCTGCAGGTGTTCGTGTTCTTCACCACCGCGATCTTCGAACCCTGGGCCGCGCCGCTGGTGTTGTTCAGTCTGTACCTGATGAGTTTCGTCGCGGCCTTCCTGACAGCCCTGATCTACCGCACCCGGCTGACCAACGAAGACCCGCTCCTGCTGGAACTGCCCCCCTACCGCTTCCCCACGCTCAAGCAGATGTGGCTGCGCGGCTGGCGCGAGGTGGCCCACTTCCTGCGACAGGCCAGTGGCTTCATCCTGCTGGGGGTGATCCTGGTCTGGGCCTTGACCCACACACCCTTCGACGCGGTCCCCGCCAGTCCGGAAACCCTGGCCGGCAGGCTGGCGGATCTGTTCGCGCCGCTGTTCGCACCGCTCGGCATCGACAACCTGATGACCATCGCGCTGCTCTTCGGCTTCGTTGCCAAGGAGGTGGTACTGGGCGCCATGGCAGTCATCTACGGCGTCGGCGAAGGGGAACTTGCCGGCATCGTCGGTGGCCAGACCGACTGGGTGCAGGCCTACTCGTTCATGCTGTTCGTCCTGATCTACACCCCCTGCCTTTCCACCGTGGCGGTACTGAAACAGGAATCGAAGAGCTGGCGTTTCACCGCCCTGGCGGTAGGCTGGCCCCTGCTGCTGGCCTGGGTGCTGAGCTTCAGCTTCTACCAGGGCGCGCGCTGGCTGGGTTTCTGAGATAAATCCATCACTGCAGCATGACCCGATGGCGTGCCACCGGGTCATCACAGGTATCGCGTTTACGACACTTCCAGGCTCTTGGCCGCGACCTCGTAGACATCCTTGGACGCCTTGCTCTGCAGGACCCGTTCGAGTTGCTCGCGCATCAATGCCTGACGCCCCTCATCGAAACGCCGCCAGCGGGCCATTGCGCGCAGCAGGCGGGCCGCGATCTGCGGGTTGGCCGGGTCCAGCGCAAGGACCTGGTCTGCCAGGAAGCGATAACCGCTGCCGTCCGCGGCGTGGAAATGCAGCTGGTTGGCATTCACGAAGGCGCCTATCAGGGAACGCACCTTGTTGGGGTTTTTTAGCGAGAAGGCTGGGTGCTGCATCAGTCCACGCACCTCTTGCAACACGCTCGCCCGGTTGGCGGATGCCTGCACCACGAACCACTTGTCCATCACCAGGGGGTCGTGTTGCCAG
>Ga0180435_10006896_pt1 | contig 10853 bp, 6 predicted proteins | sample SS_ome_3_FD_132467 | JGI IMG/M metagenome (GOLD analysis project Ga0180435, IMG submission 132467) | Hypersaline lake sediment archaeal communities from the Salton Sea, California, USA - SS_3_S_1 metaG | ecosystem: Environmental > Aquatic > Non-marine Saline and Alkaline > Hypersaline > Sediment... | reverse complement strand
GGTGCGCACGCATTTCTCGCACTTTCCGCAGTTCAGCCGGTCTTTGACATTGGCCAGGCAGACCCTGAAATTTTGAAAAGCCACATCCCAGTCTGCAACTATTTTGAGCTTTTCAACCCGTGTGAGTTGGAGATCCCGATGCCTTATTCTCAGGTTGTAGCTTGAAAATTCAGGGTCCAGCAAGGGGTGCGAACCACAGGGGTGTATATTGGGAAGGTCGTAGGACGATCCGATATAAACGAGATTCGTGCGCGGGACAAAGGCGTGGGCCACGGCCGCCAGTACGGCACCAAAAAATTTGTCCAGCCACAGGTCCCTTTGGTCACAGAGGTGGCGGATATTGGTGTAGACCGGTATGAGATTGACACCTGCATCCTCAGCAACATCTGCCAGGGCGGCCTTGGCGCGATCAAACACATGGTACTTCATACCCCTTTCAATCACGCCACCGATATCGAATCCATGCACCAGAAAGCAGTCTTTGATGGCACCCGGATGGCTGTCCGGATAGTTCAAGCGGTTGAGCCGCAGGGCGGCCAGGGAGTCGAATCCCCCGGACAGAAACAGTCCGGCCCGGCGCTGGATATTCTGAAAGGGATCCATCGTGGTGGTGCCGGCTTCGATGCTGAGGGGGGCGTAGGCGCCATTGGACCACAAATGCATCAGCGCCATTACCAGATCCAGGCCTTCCTTTAAAAAAGGGCAGATGTCGGCCTCTATCTTCAGGCGCTCCTCTTTGAAATGCATGGCCGGAATGATACAGCCCACCACAAAAGCGTGCGGGTTGCAGGAGAAGCTATCAAAAAACGCTTCCTCTGTTTCAATGTAAATGTCTTTGTCCGGTTCCTGGCAGGTTTCCCATTTAACCGTGGCAGCAGCCCGCACAAGTCCGGACACGTTTTCCATTCTTAGATTTTCAATGCGCATGGGGTTGTATTTTGTGTTTGGTATTTAGTATTTGGTGTTTTGTATTTTGTTTTACGGATAATTTAATCACGAAACCACGAAAACCGAAAACCACGAAATAATACAAATCTTCTTTGTGTCCTTTGTGTCTTTGTGGTTAAGGTTTTGCCTTTCCGATGGCACAGTCGATCATCAATCCGGCAATATCCAGTCCGGTGGCCCTCTCGAGCCCGTTAAATCCGGGAGCGTAATTAACCTCGATAATATACATGTTGTCGTGTGTGTCGACAATCATATCCACACCGGCTATGTCAAGGCCCACTGCCCGGGCGGCTTTGGCGGCCAATGTTTGAACCGGCTGAGTCAATTCAAGGGGCCGGCTCTCACGGGTCAGGTGATAATTGGCCCGGAAATCGCCGTCAACAGGCGTCATTTCCATGGCAGCCGCGGCTTTTCCGCCAATCACCATCACCCGGATGTCCTGCCTGGCCGGGGTCGGTATGTAGTGTTGCACCAGGATTCCCTTACGCGGATCCAAGTGATTTCTGGTGATGGTTTCAGCCTGGTCCTTTGTTTCCACCAGGTAAATGCCAGCACCCTGCCGTCCGCTCACCTGTTTCACCACGATCGGATAGCCTCCCATCAAGGGGACGGCCTTCTCAAACCCGTCCTCGGAATTGACGAACAGGGTGTCCGGAACCGGTATACCGGCAGCGGCCATGGTCTGCAGGGTCTTGATCTGGCTGCGGGTGATGCAGACAGCATCAAAACCGTTGACCAGCGGCATACCTATCCGGCTGAAATGATGAAGCAGGATCAGACTCGAGTCGCTGATGGTGGCTCCCTGGCGGGGCATCATGACATCCAGGGCCTTCACATCCAATTGGCCCTCAAAACCGAGGCCTTTTCCGGTGACTTTTGGAAACACCTGGTAAGGGTGGACCAGCCTGGCCCGGTGTCCCTTTTGGGTTGCGGCCGCCATGAGCCTTCCGTTAGGGTGATAATCGCTGTCGCGAACAGTGATGATTCCAATTTCCATTTCTTTAACTTAAACCACAAAGACACAAAGGTCACAACGAAAACAATGAGTAATAGCGGCGAAGCCTCGTATCGTAAAGGATTAGGCTTTCAACTGGAAATTGAAGGCCTAATCCTTTACCCACACCCCCACCTGTTTGCCGGTTTTATGGCTGAAAAAGGTGGTCAGTTTGCGGGTCTTGTTTCGGATAGCGATTGTCTGGGTTGCCAGATTGTCTTCCGCGATAATCGAATACAGCTGTCGCCCCTGGGTTCTCTTGGTCAGTCCTTCCAGCAGCCTTGTTCCAATGCCCATGCCTCTGTACTCGGGCCTCACCGACGTGTACCCCCTTTCCAGGAAACCGCTGAAATCGAGCCCGGTATTGTGGTTAAGGGATTGAATGTATTCGGGCCGGGGTTCCTTAAGGCTTGAATTGCCAACAATTAGGCCGAATTCCATAGCATAGCCGATTAGAAAAGCACGCTCCAGGTTGTAGTACACTTTTTGCATGTTTACCGAGCCACCGGCTGCCACCATGCGGCAGATCTCATCAAAATAGCCAGCCGACAGATCAGCAGGGCGTGAATAATGGTACTGGATTGCTCCGCCACGGCAATGCACCTCGTCGGTATTTTCCATCACCTGCCATTTTTGCACCTGTTTCAGCCCATATTTGTTCAGAAGGCCCAAGAGTTGTTCTGGTGTGTCCATTTTTTTCCAGATGGGGACACCCGGCAGCGGCTGAACCTCATGATAACCTGACAGGGATGCAATACTGGAACCCATGTCGGCGGTCTGCGGTGTAATGGACTGGTCGTCAAAACTGTATGAATGGGCGATGTTGGGGTTGTTCAAGGCAAACCCAAGCAGATTCGAGTCAATCGCCCCCTTCTTGGCCGGAAATATCACATGGTTCCATATGCCCGCCCGGCTCGATGCCCACAAGGATCGTTTGGGTTTATCGGTTTGCGGGGTGCCCGGTTTCCAAATAACCAGCTTTACGCCCCTTTTGAAAAGGCTGATCATATCTGTTTCGGGTATCAATTGACCGGGGTCCAGCGCCAGACCAATGGCATTCGGACGAGAAGCGGCCCGTTCTTTGGACAATAGATCCTGGACAGTTGTATCGATACCCCCATTGCGTATCAAAACACATTCCTGGATGCCTGTTTGAGCCGCTTTTTTGAGCGTTCTCAGGTCAAGCGGATATGGAGATGCCGCCGTGGTTACCGTGGTCGCCATGCGCGGAAATTTATAAAATAGTGCCATGCCTGTCAATTGATTTCACCTTGCGGACACGTTTCAACTTATAAGAATTATTTGAATATCATCCAATATATGATAGGAAAAATAATAATCATTGTCCTAATATATATTAAACCGGCGATTGATCAGGCTGATAATAATTTCTAAAGCACGGTCAGTGAAGCATCTCAGACGGTGTATAAACATATAAATAGCCGGTTTAGGGGGTATGTTATGCTGAAGAGAAACAATAAACATCCCGTGCCATTGTATCTCTTGATGATTGTTCTGACGGCCATATTGATACCGTGGGCAGGCCAATCCGCTGAACAGACCTATCAAAACAGCATCGGTATGGAATTCGTTTTAATTCCGGCCGGAAGTTTTGTGATGGGCAGTCCCGAGAGTGAGAAGGGCAGGGACGGGGCCGGAGGAGAGATTCAGCACACAGTTACCTTGACCCAACCGTTTCTTATGCAAACAACGGAAGTGACAGTGACGCAGTGGCAGCGTTTGATGGGGAAAAAGTTCTTCGGGCGGCGAAAAGGGGATAAAAATGTACCGGTGGTAAAAGTATCGTGGATAGACAGCCAAAAATTTATCAAAAAACTGAATGCAATGGGTGAGGGGGTGTACAGGCTGCCTACGGAAGCGGAATGGGAATATGCCTGTCGGGCAGGCAGCCGGTCCGCATACAGTTGGGGGGATAAAATAGACTGTAGCATGGCCATGTTTGCTAATAAAACCGGGAAAGCGGATACGTGCAAATTATACATAGAATCACTAAGCCTCACCTACAAACAACCGGCACCAGTCAAAACCTATGCACCCAATCGATGGGGTCTTTATGACATGCATGGCAACGTGTGGGAGTGGTGCCAGGACTGGTTTGATGCGTATCATGGGGCTGATGTCAATGATCCACAGGGATCCGGAAAAGGCACTCACCGTGTAAAACGGGGCGGTAGCTGGTCTTCCACCGCTTATGGCTGTCGGTCTGCAAATAGAGCCGGAGAACACCCTTATAGCCGTATGACAAATACGGGTTTTAGAGTTGTAAGAGCGGTTGACTGAGGGGATCGTTATTGATGGAAGTGGGATATACTAGGGTAAAGTATGGGTAAACTGCTGGGCAAATGGTTCAAAGTATACGAAGGTGAAGCCGGACTGTTCTTGTGGACGGTTTTGCTCCGTATTCTCCTTTTGAGCGGTATCATCATCATTACGAATTATGCCGATACAGCTTTTTTAGCTCGGTACGGTGTTGAAAAATTGCCCTTAATGTACTTTATCAATCCTTTCGTCGGCATCATTGCCATGGCAGTTTTGACTGGACTTATGGTGAAAATGCCGGGGGCTAGGCTGCTGTCGTACATGTTTCTTTTTTTTGGCGTCATAACCGCTATCATTCGTTTTCTGATTCCGACAGGAATCGATCTGCTCTACCCCATCCTCTGGATTATCAAGGCTCAGGCAGAGGCAATAACAGGTCTCCTGTTTCTGAATCTTGCCAATGATCTTTTTAACATCCGGCAGTCCAAACGTCTTTTTTCCTTGATCTATGCCGGTGGGTATGCCGGCTATATATTATTCAGTTTCGGCATGCCCTTCATTTCCAGGATTATCGGATTTGACAACTTATTGTTAGTGTACGTCGCCATATCGATTTTTGCCGCCCTGGTGGTAAAACGTATGGGCTCCATCTTTCCGACGTTATTGGTGTCAGAAAAGAAATCAGGCAAGCCCAAGAAAAAAAAGAAGGGTATGAAGGATCAGGTCAAAGCGGCCATGCCCCTTATTCGCAGTTCCTTATTGATTAAGATTCTGGTGATTCTATTTATACTACCCACAGCCGTGCTAACTGTGATGAATTTCCAGTTTAATTTTGTGGTGGACGATTATTTTGCAACCCCGTCAGATAAACTGAAATTCTTTGGATATTTCCGCGGTGTTATGGGGATTGTTAATCTCATTTTGCTCCTTTTTGTGAGCAGGATTTACGGTCGCTGGGGGTTGCCGGTGGCCCTGATGTTCCATCCGGCCAATTACATTGTGGCCTTTTCCGCCTTATTATTCAATTTCAGCTGGATCTCCGGTATGTATGCCAACATGTCAACAAAGGTACTCAGCAAAACCATTTTTATTCCGGCCAGATCGGTGGTCATGGGTTTGCTGCCGGAGTCCCAGCGAGCGATCATGATGCCGGTATTGAGAGGTGTGCTGCCAAAGGCCGGTGGACTGCTGGGTTCGATCCTTTTGATGGTATTAAGTAATCTATTTCACGCCCGCTATCTTTCTTTGTTCATCTTGCCTTTTGTAGTGGTCTGGCTCATTGCACCGATTGTAATGAAACGCAATTACTCTAAAATTTTACTGGATCTGATTTCCAAGAAAATACTGGATCTGAAATCCATGGAAAAGAACGATATGGAGGAGCTTTTTCGGGATAAAGCTATCCGTGAGCAGTTGATCAATACCTTTCGTTCGACTCAGGGCAGGGAGAGCCTGTGGTATGCCGGCCTGATGAAATCCCTGGCTGTGGAAGAACTGGATGCCAATATTCTGCGCATGTTGAGGGATCAGGATGATCAGACCCGCATCGGTCTTCTGGGCCTGCTAACCTCCGCACCGGAAGCTGAAGCGGCTGCTGTTTTTGCGGATCTTACGGATCACCAGAAACCGCCTTTGATGGCTGCCATTATCACCGCGGCCAACCGAATGGAATTGGAATATTCGCTGCAGATCAACCAGGAGGCCTATGAGAAAGCCGACACACCGGATGTGCGGGGGCTTTCCATGGCCGGACTTTATCGCCATGATCCCGCAAAATACCGTAAACGGATCGATACGTGGCTGGACTCCACGCTTATGGATGAACGCTTGACTGGCGTCATCGCTGCCGGAGCGTCAGGGGACGCCCGTTTTGTCGATACGTTGAAGATGCATTTGGCTGAAAAAGAAAACCAGGCCATAGCTGAGCAAATCATTGAGAGCCTGCATCGGCTGGGAGCGCCAGACATCGATTCCCTAGTGAAACCTTTTCTGGATCATGAAAGAGAGACGGTACGCCTATCGGCGTTGGCCGCTTTCGATATCCAGGATGAAGTGCGGCTGAGGCGTGCGGTGGCCATGTTGGGCGACCTTTCTGAAGAAATTCATGACTTGGCCAAAGAAAAAATAAAAACAACCGAATACCAGAACGGCCAATTATTGATCGAATCCCTCAATATCCCCCGCCGCAAGATTCGTGAGGGTGTGTTTGACCTGTTGGAAGAATTGAACATCGGCGACATCGATGCCTATCGTTTTGCCAGGACACAGCTGGGTGAAAGCTATGCATATCTCATGGCCGTTGAGTATATCGAGACGTTTCCTGCCAGTGAGGCTAGAGACCTATTGACAGATCATCTGGAGCAGAAAAGTCGTCTGGAGCTGGAAAATGTGCTGCGTGTGCTGGCGCTTCAGGACAAATCAGGCCAGATGAAGATCATCTGGCGGGGCCTTTTTTCATCGGACAGCGGGCAGCGGGCCAACAGCATGGAAGCGCTGGACGACCTGTTGGATCGATCCCTCACCAAGATCCTGCTGCCGGTGCTGGGGGGCGCCTCCTTGTCCGAAAAGGCAGCCGTGGGGCGCAAAAGCTTCAAGCTTCAGGGATTCGGCAAGGGCAAGGAGAATTATTTAACCTGGTTGATTGGAAAAAAGAAGAGGTTGTCCCTGGTATTGCTGCTGAACCTGCTGGCGCATGAAGGTCCGGATGAGGAGGACATCGAGGCTGTTGCAGAACTGGAAGCATCTGGAGAAGACACCGTCCGCAAATCGGCGCGGCAGGTTTTGATAAAAGCCGGACAATACCCGATGCAAAAGGAGAATGACATGACCGCGGAAGTCGTTATCACCGATAAAATACTGCTGCTGAAAAAGATCGAGATGTTCGAAGGGCTCACCGTTTCAGAGCTCGCAGCCGTAGGGTCTGTGACCGAAGAGGTACGGTTTCAGCCCGGAGAGGTTGTCATCAAGCGCGGTGAAATGGGTGAAACCATGTACCTGATGATCAGCGGGGAGGTGTCCGTTCATATCGGCGACGAGAGCGGAAATGAAATCGAGGTGGACCGGATCAAGGCGGGTGACTACTTCGGAGAAATGGCCCTTTTTGAAGACGTGCCCCGATCGGCAACCATTCGCACGGAAACCGAATCCCGCCTGCTGTTTCTGCACAAGCAGGAATTCAACGAAATCGTACGGGAATACCCCCAGATTGCGTTGACCATCTGCAAGGTGCTGAGCAGCCGCATCCGCACCCTGCACAAAAAGATAAAGCAAGGCACTTAGGTATTTTAATCCGCAAATTGCATTTTAGACCAAAGCGGGGTATAGGTTACGGACTGTTTTCAACCTAAAGTATTCGCTCAAATTGGGTCAAGCGCTAAGAGGGATACATGGAAATCGCCTTTTTAATGGACAGCCTGGAATCGATCGACCCGCATTGGGAAACCACCAGCCATCTGATGTACGAGTGCAATCAGCGCGGCCACACGGTTTATTTTCTCGAGCCCCATGATGTTTACATCCGCGATAACAGTATCGTTGCCCGAATGTGGAACATCACCGTTCCTCCGGACCTGGGGTTGGGCGAATACTGGGAATGTCTGATCCAGTGTCTTAAAAAAGACGATCTTATATTTGAAACCCTGACAGATATGGATGCTTTGTTTTTGCGGAAGAATCCCCCTTTGAATTACCAGGTCATGGAACTTCTGGCGCCGGTAAACGATCAGGTTTTCATGATCAACAGCACCAGCGGGCAGATTCTGGGCAACAGCAAGCTCTACATCCTCAACTTTCCGGAGATCATCCCTGAAACACATGTTTCCAGGGATCCGATCCGTTTGAAAAAGATTATCGACGACTTCGGGGGCGCCATGGTGGTCAAACCTCTCCAGCGTTTCGGCGGGGAGGGCGTCATCAAGGTGAGCGACCGGGACCAGGAGAACCTGAATTCGCTGATCAATTACTATGTCAAGGACAGCAAGCGCTACCCTGAGCGCGAGCAGATCATGGTGCAGGAGTTTGTCAACAGCATCAAAACAAAGGGCGATGTCAGGATACTGCTGTTGAACGGCGAGATCATGGGCGCATACCGGCGAACACCCAAAGAGGGGGATTTTAGAACCAATGTACACGCCGGTGCAACCGTGTATGAGCACAAGGTAACTGACACTGAAAAGGCAGTGTGTCTGACCATCAAAGACCGCCTCATAGAAGACGGTCTCTATTTTGTGGGTATCGATGTGATCGGCGACAAGCTGGTGGAAATCAATTGTGTCAGCCCCGGCGGCATTCCCAGGATAAACCGTCTTGATGGTGTTAAGCTGGAAGAGAATGTGATCGATTTTATTGAAAATAAGGTGATTGAGCAGAAGCATGAAAAACTATCCGCACATTCAGGTTGAAAAGAAGACAGCCATCGGATGGATGGGAGGGTTGATTTGGGTTCTGGTTTTCGGCCTTTTCATTTCCTGTCAGCCTGAAACACCGCAACGCCTTTTGCGCATCGGGCTTCCTGAGGAACCGAGAACGCTCAACGTCTGGCTGGCCAGTGACGCCAATTCGAGAAAGATTCTCACCCAGATTTATCAACCCCTCTACATTCGCCACCCCAAAACGCTGAAACTGATTCCCTGGCTGGCTGCCGACAACCCGGTTTATAACCAAGAGGATATTTCCTATACGGTTCGTCTGCGGAAGGCCAGGTGGGCAGATGGTTCGGAATTCACTGCCGATGACGTGGTGTTCACCGGAGAGATCATCAAAGGGTTCAAGGTGCCCAGGTATTCGAGCCAGTGGGGGGCCATCAAGAAGATCGAGACGCCGGATGCCCACACGGTGATCTTCTATTTAAAAAAACCCACGGCCGTATTCCTGTCCCGGGCGCTGACCGCGCCGATGGTATCACGCAAGGAGTGGGAAACTGTCGCTGCGGAGGCGATGAAGAAAGAGAAGCCTCTCCGGTCGCTTCAAAATTACGAAATTAAGCACCCGCTGGGTACCGGTCCTTTTGTGGTCAAGTCTTACAAGGACGGTGCCTTTCTCCACATGGAGAGGAACCCGCACTTTTTCGGTACGGGCCGATCCATCGGCGGTCATCTGCTGGGTCCCTACATCGACGGGATTTTGTTCAAATTTTACGGTACGTCGGATGTGGCCATACTGGCCCTGAAAAAGGGAAATATCGACATGTTCTGGTGGGGATTGCAGCCCGGCTATCTCGAAGATCTCGAAAGAACGCCAGATGTCCGCCTATTTCACAACCAGAAAAGCGCCCTTTACTATATGGGGTTCAACCTCAGGAAGCCGCCGTTCAACGACAGGATTTTACGGCAGGCCATTGCCACCATCATTGACAAGGAATTTATCATTTCGCGCATTCTGCAGGGGTATGGGACGGTCCTGCATTCGGTTGTCCCCCCTGGAAATGCGTTCTGGCACAACCCACAGGTACCCCATTACGGCGACGGTCTGAGCCATGAACAACGCCTTAAAATAGCATATGCTATGTTGAAGGCGGCCGGGTATTCCTGGGAGGAACCGCCCGTGGATACCAACGGCACAGTGGTGAAAGCCAAGGGCTTGCGGCTGCCTGACGGGAAGTCCATGCCGCGTTTCACCATTTTAACCCCTCCTGCCGATTACGACCCCCGCCGGGCTTTTGCCGGGCTGATGATTCAGGAATGGCTGCGCGATATGGGAATGCCGGCCTATGCTCGCCCCATGGCCTTCAGTGCGCTCCTGCAGCAGGTAAAGGGCAAACGGGATTTCGATGCCTTTATTCTGGGATACGGGAAACTCAATCTCGACCCGGATTACGTGGGAACGTTCTTTTACTCCAAACAGGATAAGGAACGCGGCTGGAACATGAGTGGCTACAGGAACGAAGCTTTCGACAAACTCAGGAACAAGCAGCGCGGTGAGATGGACAGAGACAAGCGGCGGGAAATGCTGTGGGAAATGCAGCAGATCCTTCTACAGGATGTTCCCTACATTCCGCTTTACAATCCCAATGTACTGGAAGCCACCCGCACCGACCGCTTTTCCGGATGGGTGGAAATGGTGGAGGGCATCGGGAACATCTGGTCATTTTGCGCCGTCAAACCGCTTGATGGGTGACTTTTTTAAGACTTAAAAGGCAAAAATAAAATATTTTCTGCCTTGGCGTATTCTTAATCGGTAGTAGATGGTCGAGAGTGATCAATAACAGGTTGCCTTAAATAGGCGTTAAACGGGGCAGAAAATATGGAGATCAAAAAATTCATTCTCAGAAGGCTGCTGGAGATCGCTATCATTTTTTTTGTGATCCTGACGATCCTGTTTGTGCTGTTCAGGCTGGCTCCCGGTGATCCGGTGTCACGGATGGTCGATCCCATGTGGACCCCCGAAGAGGTGCAGCACGTCATCTCCCAGTTAGGCCTGGATCAGCCCATATGGACCCAGTATCTCTATTACCTGAAAAACTTTTTGAGCGGGGATTTCGGCGTCTCTTTTCACTACGGCGAACCGGTTCAGAATATTATCTGGGACCGATTGCCCAACACCATTCTGCTGTTCACGACTTCCACCATCTTGGCGGCCCTGGCGGGCGTATTTTTCGGTAAGATTGCCGCCTGGCGAAAAGGCCGCAAAAGCG
>Ga0180435_10006895_pt1 | contig 10853 bp, 10 predicted proteins | sample SS_ome_3_FD_132467 | JGI IMG/M metagenome (GOLD analysis project Ga0180435, IMG submission 132467) | Hypersaline lake sediment archaeal communities from the Salton Sea, California, USA - SS_3_S_1 metaG | ecosystem: Environmental > Aquatic > Non-marine Saline and Alkaline > Hypersaline >... | reverse complement strand
GGCCGCAAGACCGCCTTCGGGGCGATGGGGCAGATCAACGACTACATGTGCCTCGACGGGACGATCCCGGTGAGCCAGCTGCCCTTCGTATTGAAGCGGATCGGCGAGATGGGCGAGGCCGTCGGCCTGCAGGTCGGCAACGTGTTTCACGCCGGCGACGGCAATATGCACCCGCTCATCCTCTACGATGCCAACAAGCCGGGCGATCTGGAGAAATGCGAGGCACTGGGCGCCGAAATCCTCAAGCTCTGCGTCGAGGTGGGCGGCTGCCTGACCGGCGAGCACGGGGTGGGTGTGGAGAAGCGCGAGATCATGCCCGCGCAATACGGGGCCGACGATCTCGAGATCCAGATGCAGGTGAAGGACGTGTTCGACCCGGCTTGGATCTTGAACCCGGCCAAGGTGTTCCCGCTCGACGTGAGCGAAGGGCGGCGGCAAACACAATGAGCGCCTGCGGCACGCTCTATTCGGTGCGACGGGGGGCGCTGTCCCCCACGTTCAATTCGCCGAGCAAATTGAACGATCCCCCCGAGGTATTTCAGGACCAAAGAAGATGCGAGTGACGAGCGAGACGGACCTGGCCGAGGCGATCCGGGGGGCGAACGGGCCATTCCGAGTGCGCGGCGGCGGCACGCGCGACATCGGCCGCCCGGTGGTGGGCGAGGTGCTGGAGGTGGGGATTTCGGGCGTCGAGCTCTACGAGCCCGGGGCGCTTACGCTGGTGGCGCGAGCCGGGACCCCGGTGGCTGAAATCGAAGCGCTTTTGGACGCTGAGGGCCAGCGGCTGGCGTTCGAGCCGATGGATCACCGGGAGCTTCTGGCAACCGACGGGGTGCCGACGATCGGCGGCGCGATCGCGGCCAATGTCTCCGGGCCGAGGCGCATCCAGGCGGGCGCGGCGAGGGATTTTGCTCTCGGTGCGCGGTTCGTCGACGGGTCGGGCCGGGTGATCAAGAACGGCGGCCGGGTGATGAAGAATGTCACCGGCTACGATCTCGTGAAGCTGATGGCGGGCAGCTGGGGCACTCTCGGGGTGCTCACCGAGGTGAGCCTCAAGGTGCAGGCGCGGCCCGAGACCGAGGCAACGCTGGTCGGGCGCGGGTTGGACCTGCGCGCGGGCGTGGCAGCGCTGGCGCGGGCGTTGGGCTCGCCTTGGGACATCACTGGCGCGGCGCATCTCGATGTTGGCGGCGAGACCGAAACACTGGTGCGCATCGAGGGGCTGGCGGCGTCGGTGGACTACCGCGTCGGCGCCTTGGTGGGCGCGGGCTTCGACGGCTGGGAGGTGCTGCGCGGGGCGGACAGCGCGGCGCGCTGGGCCGCGGTTCGCGATGTTCGCGCCTTTGCCGGGGATGCGGTGCCGGTCTGGCGGCTTTCGGTGAAGCCGGGCGATGCGCCGGCCGTGGCGGAAAATCTGGTGGCACGGGGGGTGGCGCACCGTGGGGTCTATGATTGGGGCGGTGGGCTGATGTGGCTCGCGGTTGAGACCGAGGCGGCGGATGCCGGCGCGGGTGTGATTCGTGCAGTCCTTGCCGGGGTCGGCGGACATGCAACGCTGGTGCGGGGGGACGAGGCGCTGAGGGCAAGGATTGATGTTTTTCAACCTGAATCCGTGCCCCTGGCAACACTCACCCGGGGCATCAAGCAGAAATTCGATCCGAGGGGGCTCTTGAACCCCGGCCTCATGGGGGTGTGATCCGTGCAGACGTTTTTCACCGAGGAGCAGCTTCGGGATCCGGGCATAGAACGGGCCAACGAGATCCTGCGCGCCTGCGTGCATTGCGGCATGTGCACCGCGACCTGCCCGAGCTACCAGGTGCTCGGCGATGAACTCGACAGCCCGCGGGGCCGGATCTACCTGATCAAGGACATGCTCGAGAGCGGCCGGCCGGCGGACGCGCGCACGGTTAAGCACATCGACCGCTGCCTGTCGTGCCTCGCCTGCATGACGACCTGCCCCTCGGGCGTGCACTACATGCATCTCGTCGATCATGCCCGGGTCCATATCGAGAAGACCTACAAACGCCCCTTGATGGACCGTCTGCTGCGCTGGACGCTGGCGCAGATCATTCCACATCCGTGGCGGTTTCGTCTTGCGTTGATCGGGGCGCGGATCGGGCGGCCGTTCAAGCGGTTGATGCCCGACAGGCGGTTGCGGGCGATGCTCGACATGGCGCCGGACCGGTTGCCGAAACCGAGTGCCGGCGACAAGCCGCAGACCTTCGCCGTGCCCGAACGGAAGAAGCGCGTCGCGCTGATGACGGGCTGCGCGCAGCAGGTACTGGACACCGATATCAACGCGGCGACGGTGCGCCTGCTCACGCGCCTTGGCGTCGAGGTGGTTGTGCCCGAGGGCATGGGGTGTTGCGGGTCGCTCACCCATCACATGGGCAAGGAGGCCGAGGCGCATGTCTCGGCGGCGCGCAACATCCGGGCGTTCATGGCCGAGGCCCGCGGCGAGGGGCTCGACGCGATCGTGATCAACACCTCGGGCTGCGGCACGACGGTGAAGGACTACGGTTATCTGTTCCGCCATGACCCGCTTGCCAGCGATGCGGCGGCCGTGTCGGCGCTGGCGAAGGACATCACCGAATTCCTGTCGGAACTGGAACTGCCCGAGGCGGAGATGGGGCTCAAGGTTGGCTACCACGCCGCCTGTTCCTTGCAGCACGGCCAGAAGGTGACCGAAGCGCCGAAGGCGCTGCTGACGCGCATGGGGTTCGAGGTGGTGGTGCCGGCCGACAGCCATTTGTGTTGCGGTTCGGCGGGCACCTACAACCTGATGCAGCCCGAGATCTCGGCCGAGCTGAAAGCGCGCAAAGTGGAGACGCTGGAGGCCCGCGCACCGGACCTGATTGCGGCCGGCAACATCGGCTGCATGATCCAGATCGGGTCGGGCACCGAGGTGCCGGTGGTACACACCGTGGAACTGATCGACTGGGCGACGGGCGGGCCGAAACCGGCGAAGCTCGGCGGCTGACCGCGCCATATTCTTGCCCAATCCGGTTGCTACATCGGCGGGCATGAACAGATTGCTCGCGATCCTTGCCTTCGTGGTGGCGCCGTTTGCGGTGCAGGCGGACGATACCGCGCTGCGCAGCCTGATGACGGGTGACGACAGCCGGGGCTGGGAAGGCGTGGGGCGCCTGGATATCGGCGGGACGACCTTTTGCACCGGGGCGCTGATCGAGGACGATCTCGTCCTGACCGCGGCGCACTGCCTTTATGACAAGGAAACCGGCCGCCGCTTCGCGCCAAGCGAGATCGAGTTTCTCGCCGGCTGGCGCGGCGGGCGGGCCGCGGCCTATCGTGGTGCGCGCCGCGCGGTGGCGCATCCCGGCTACACGCACGGCGGTGACGAACGCGCATTTGACCTGGCGCTGATCGAACTGGACCAGCCGATCCGCAAGAGCGGCGTGCAGCCGTTCGAGACCGGCAAGTTGCCGTTCCTGACGCGTGAGGTGGGCGTGGTTTCCTATGCCCGCGACCGGGCCGAGACGCCGTCGATGCAGAATGTGTGCAATGTGCTGGGCCAGGCAGGGAAGACTCTGGTTTTGGATTGCGACGTCGATTTCGGCTCGTCCGGCGCGCCGGTGTTCGATTTCTCCAACGGTACGGCGCGGATCGTGTCGGTTGTCTCGGCCAAGGCCTGGTCGGGCGAGACCGAGGTGTCGCTCGGAACGGCATTGGTGACGCCGCTGGAAGAGTTGCGCGCGATGTTGGCCGAGCAGGGCGACGGCGTGTTCGAGCGCCCGCGCCCGACGGTGCTGCGCATGGATCGCAGCACCGCGGCGGCCTCAACCGGGGCCAAGTTCCTGCGGCCCTGAGCGATGGCGGGCCGGGCATATCGACTCAGTATTGCGCTGGCCGTCTGTCTCGCCGCGCCGGCGCATGCCGAGAACACCGGGCTCGACCGGCTCACGCTGCGCAGCGATTTGCTCGGGTGGGAAGCGGTCGGACGTCTCGACACGGGCAACGGCGGGTTCTGCACCGGCGTCCTCGTTGCGTCTGACCTCGTGCTCACGGCGGCGCATTGCCTGACGGATGCGCAGGCTGCGGGGCATGTCGACAACCTGCGGTTCCGTGCCGGGCTGCGCGATGGCGAGGCCGTTGCGGACTCGGGTGTTGCGCGGGCTGTGATGCACCCGGACTACGCACCCGCCAACGGCGTGAGCGCGCAGAACCTGCGCCGCGACGTCGCCCTGGTGCAGCTGGCCGCGCCGATCCCGACGGGGATGGCCGCGCCGTTCTTGGTCGAGGGCCTGCCGCGTCCCGGCGAGGCCGTGAGCGTGGTCTCCTATGCCAGCGGGCGGGCCGAGGCGCCGGCGCGGCAGGCGGTCTGCACCGTGCGCGGGCGCCAGGCCGGGCTCCTGGCATTCGACTGCGACGTGACCTTCGGTGCCTCCGGGGCGCCGGTGTTCGATGTTTCCCGCCAGCGGGCAAGGATCGTGTCGCTGGTGTCGTCCGGCGGACCGAGTGGCTACGGCACGCTCGCGTTCGGCATGGAGCTACCCGCACGGGTCGACGAGCTGAAGCAGGCGCTGCGCACCGGTCGCGGGGTCTTCCCGGACCGCGCATTCACCGCGCGCCGGATCAAGGTAGGTGACCGGGGCTCCAGTGGCGCCCGGTTCGTCCGGCCCTGAGGGGTCTTGAACCGGGGAAAACCTCACCTAACTCAGTGCTGCGGGCGCCGCGGAGCGGGCCCGTTTCCTGCCCGTCCGAAAAGGAGGGCTCAACATAGTTGTCGCTCAATGGAGGATGACCCATGCGCAATTTTGATTTGTCGCCGCTCTACCGTGCCACCGTCGGTTTCGACCAGCTTGCCGACATGATGGACCGGGTGTTCACCAACGACGTGAGCCGTGAAACCTACCCGCCCTACAACATCGAGAAGACCGGTGAGGATGCCTGGCGCATCACCGTCGCCGTGGCCGGGTTCACCGACGAGGAAATGAACGTCGAGGTGAAGGAGAACGCGCTCCTGATCTCGGCCCGCAAGGCGCCGGAGGGCCCCGAGCGGACCTATCTGCACCGTGGCATCGCGACCCGGGCTTTCGAGCGCCGGTTCCATCTTGCCGAGCATGTCCGCGTGACCGGGGCCGTGCATGAGAACGGGCTCCTGCATATCGACCTCGAGCGCGAAGTGCCGGAAGCGCTGAAACCGCGCCGGATCGAGATCGCATCGGCCAAGGATATCGCTGGCGAAGCCAAGGCGATCGAGGCCTGATCTCTCCGCAGGTCGTATGAAACCGGCGCGCGGGCTTCCTCCCGCGCGCCTTTCCTTTTGCGGAGCGCCTGCGGCGCGCACTTCTGGTGTGATGAGGGGCGCTGCCCCTCAAACTCCCCGAGGTATTTCCGGACCAAAGAAGGACGCGCAGGCCCGCGGCGGGGCAGGGTCCGCTGCAATCTGTGGTCAGACCGCCATGCAGATGTATTTCATCTCGAGGAAATCCTCGATCCCGTGGCGCGAGCCTTCGCGGCCGAGGCCGGATTGCTTGACGCCGCCGAAGGGCGCGACCTCGGTCGAGATGATGCCGGTGTTGACCCCGACGATGCCGTATTCCAGCGCCTCGGCCACCTTGTAGACCCGGCTGAGATCGCGCGCGTAGAAGTAGCTCGCGAGGCCGAAGATGGTGTCGTTGGCTTTCCGGATCACGTCCGCCTCGTCGGTGAAGCGGAACAGGGGCGCGAGGGGGCCGAAGGTTTCGTCCTGGGCGAATTCCATTTCGGAGGTCGCGCCGGTGACGATGGTGGGCTGGAAGAACAGCCCGCCCTTCTCGTGGTGATCGCCGCCCAGCACCACCCGGGCGCCCTTGGCGACGGCGTCGGCGATGTGTTCCTCGACCTTTTTCACCGCGCCCGCGCTCACCAGGGGCCCGAGCTCGGTGCCCTCGTCGAGCCCGTCGCCCACCCGCATCTCGCCCACGGCCTTCGCGAGCTTTTCGGCGAATGCGTCATAGACGCCTTCCTGCACGTAGATCCGGTTGGCGCAAACGCAGGTCTGGCCGTTGTTGCGGAACTTCGACGCGATCGCGCCCTGCACCGCGGCATCGAGGTCGGCGTCGTCGAAAACGATGAAGGGCGCGTTGCCGCCCAGCTCCATCGACACCTTCTTGACCTGGTCGGCGGCTTGGCGCAGCAGGATGCGGCCGACGAAGGTGGAGCCGGTGAAGGTGATCTTGCGCACAATCGGGTTCTCGGAGAACTCCTTGCCGATGTCGGAGCTCTTCGACGAGGTGACCACGTTAAAGATGCCCTTGGGCAACCCGGCGCGTTCGGCCAGCACCGCCAGCGCCAACGCCGAAAGTGGGGTCTCGCCGGCGGGCTTGGCGACGACACCGCAGCCGGCCGCGAGCGCCGGGCCGACCTTGCGGGTGATCATCGCGTTGGGGAAGTTCCACGGCGTGATCGAGGCCACCACCCCCACTGGCTGCTTGATCACGGTGAGGCGCATGTTGGATTGGTGCGGCGGGATCGTCTCGCCGTAGATCCGCTTGCCCTCCTCGGCGAACCACTCGATGAAGCTGGCGCCATACGCGATCTCGCCCATCGCCTCCTTGATCGGCTTGCCCATCTCGGCGGTGAGGATCAGGCCGAGATCCTGCTGGTTTTCCATCATCAGGTTGAACCAGGCGCGCAGGGTGTTGGCGCGCTCCTTAGCGGTGAGCGCCTGCCACCCTTTCATCGCGGCCTCGGCGGCGGCGATCGCGCGGGCGGTCTCGGCGCGGCCGAGGTCCGGCACCTCGCAGAGCACGTCGGCCCGGGCGGGGTTGGTGACGGCGAAGGTCTTGCCGTCATCGGCGTCGATCCATTCCCCCCCGACATAGGCCTGGGTGGCGAGCAGGGACGGGTCTTTCAGAAGCGAGGCGAGATCGGTTGCGTCGCGCGGCATTTTGGTCTCCCATGTCTTGGTTCGGGGCGCTGCGCCCCCAGGGAGGGGCGCGCCCGTTGGACTACGATCTTGCATATGCTAACGCCGATTTCATCCCGAATGCCATGGCATATCCGCCGCGCTGGGCACAGGAGGCCGAGGCATTCCGGGCGGCGCGCAAGGATCTTGCGCGACTTGCGATTCCCTATGGCGCCGCTGCGCGCCAGGCGTTTGATCTTTTCCTGCCCGATGGCGATCCGCTGGGGGTCGTCGTCTTTGTCCACGGCGGCTATTGGCTGAGGTTCGGGCGGCAGGACTGGTCGGCGTTCGCCGCCGGGCCGGTGGCGCGCGGCTGGGCCGTGGCCATGCTCTCCTACACGCTCGCGCCCGAGGCCCGCATCGGCGAGATCACCCGCGAGATCGTCGCCGCAATCGAAGCTGTGGCGGCGGAGGTGCCGGGCCCGATCGCGCTCACCGGGCATTCGGCGGGGGGGCACCTGGTTTCCCGGATGAACTGCTATGACGTGGCGCTGTCCGATGACGTTGCCGCGCGGCTCGCGCGGATCGTGCCGATCTCGCCGGTGGCCGATCTCCGCCCGCTTCTGCGCACCAAGATGAACGCCGATCTGCGCCTCGACATGGCCGAGGCCGAGGCGGAGAGCCCGGCCTTGTGCCTGGTGTCGCGCGGCGTCGACACCCGGGTCTGGGTCGGCGCCGAAGAGCGACCGGCCTTCCTCGACCAGGCGATGTGGCTGACCGAGGCCTGGGACGAGGCCCGGTTGCACGTCGACCCGGGCCGGCACCATTTCGACGTGATCGACGGGCTGGCCGACCCCGAGAGCCGGCTTGTCGCCGATCTTGTCGGTCCCGATTGACAGCGGCGCGGGCTCGGCTCAAATGAAGGGCGACCCACGCGAGAGGACAAACCGGTGCGATCTTCAGCCCTGATCTCCGCTCTCACCATGCTCCTGCCCGGGGCTGCCATGGCGACCGAGGCAACCTGCGAATACCGTCATCCCGCGCACCCGAGCTGGGATTTTTTCACCGCGTGCAGCTACGAGACAAACACGGTGGACGGGGCGGAAACCCTCACCGTGTCCGTCAGCAACGGGTCAACCTTCACGACGGTCGACAGGGAGACGGAAGCCGGGCCGCGGGTCACGGTGAACGGTCTCGCGGCCACCCGGCTCGATCGCAGCGACTCGCGCTGTTACCGGACCGTTGCCGATGGCGAGCTGATCTGTATCCACCCGCCCGGCACGTCCGCGCCGGCCGCGCCCGTCGCACCGGCGGCCGCGGCGCCGGCCTCCACGGCGCTTGCCGGGTTCGGCGGCGGGCAATCGGGCTACTGTCTGCTTTCGGAAACCAGGAACGGCGCGGAAATCCTCACCGAATACGGCGCCTGCGTGAAACGCGAAAACTGTCTCGAAAGCGAGGACGGCGGGACCTCCTGCGTCACCGACTATGATTGGGCCAGTGGCCGGATCACCGAGATGGCCCGGGCGGCGGGCTGGCACACGCTCGACGGCGGCGCCGTTCAGACGAGCGACGCGGGGTGCGTCGTCGACGCGAAGGCCGGCGTGCGGTTTTGCTACTCGCGCAAGAAAATGACGGCGGCGGACCATCCCGTTCTCGCCACCGTCTCGCCGTGAGCCGGCTCAGCGGCCGAAATCCTCGAGGCCTTCGAAGTCCATGTTTTCAAGGATCGAGATCATGACCTCGGCCGAGGCTCCATCGGCCTGCACAAGAATCCGGTTGTCGATCAGGCCGGTGAGCTCGCCGTCGTCGTAGACGAACTTTTCGCGGCCGACCCGGTGGAGCTTCAACCCGGCCATGGTCGCATTGGCGATCATACCGCCGAACATCGTCACCATCGGGTTCTCGGCCATGATCCGCACGGTCACGGTTTCCTGCCCGTTGGTGTAGTCGGCTTCCGCCCCGATGCCGCCGCCGAACATCGCGAGCCCGGCATTCATCTCGGATTCGCCGATTTCCCGTGTCCAGCCATCGGGCGGTTCGGGCAGGAAGGTGTTGAGCGCCTGTGCCGACATCGCCTGCAGGAGTTGCTTGGCGTAGTCGAGTTCTTCGATCGCGTATTCGATGTCGCCGTCCTCATAGGCTTGCAGGGCGGAGGACAGCGTGTCCGTCACCTCGTCGGCCAGTGCGGGATTGGCTGCGGACATCAGCAACAGGGCGAAAAAAGTTGCTCGAAACATCGGGGCCTCCTCTTGGCGTTTGCAGGAAGAATACCCGCCCTGTCGGCCCACGCTTTGATCAGCGTCAATCCGGGCCATAGCGCCGGGACCAGGTCGGCAGAACGTCGCCGCGCGCCGGTTCGGCGGAAAACACCCCGCGTGCAATGGCCCGGGCGAGACAGGTGGCGGCCGCATGCCCGAGACGCACGGGGTCGGCTTCGGGGTTGGTGAGCGGTTGGGCGCCCGTGGCGGCGGCAAACACGAGATCACCGTCATAAGGGGTATGGCTCGGGTGCAAAGCCCGCGCCATGCCGTCATGTGCCGCCACCGCGAGCCGCGTGGCCTGGGCCTGGGTGAGCGCCGCGTCGGTGGCAACGATGGCGATGGTGGTGGCCGCGCGCGGGTTGAGCTTGGTGACGGGCTCCTGAGACGGATCGAACCCGGTGACCGGCCCCCGCCCGCCGAACTCGACGTCGAATTCCCAGGGCGCGGCCCAGAACGCGCCGTTCGGGCCCGTCGCGCTGCCGACCGCGTTGACCACGACGAGCGCGCCAACGGTATAGCCGCCGTCGAGTACCAGCGAGGCGGAACCCAGCCCGCCCTTGAGATCGGCGAGCGTTGCGCCGGTGCCAGCGCCCGCCGTGCCGAGCGCGAAATCCGCATCGGCGGCCGCAAGCGCGGCGCGCCCGAGCTGGTTGTAGGGGCTTTGCGCCCAGTCCTTGTCGCCCCCGTTCAGCAAGTCGAACAGGATGGCACCGGGCACGATCGGCACCTTCTGCCCGCCCACGTCAAAGCCGCGACCGTCGGCGCGCAGGGCGTCGGCGACGCCGGAGGCGGCGTCGAGGCCGAAGGCCGAGCCGCCCGAAAGCACCAGCGCATCGACCTCCTGCACCGTCTTGTCCGGCGCCAGCAGATCGGTCTCGCGCGTGCCCGGGGCCCCGCCCATCACGTGCACGGCGGCCACGAAGGGCGCATCGCCAACCAGCACCGTTGCCCCGGTCTTGACGGTCTCGTCTGCCGCATGGCCGACCTTCAACCCGGCGACATCGGTGATCAGGTTTCGGGGTCCGGGCCGCATCGCGTTCGTCCTTCTCTGTTCGTCAAATACCTCGGGGGGTCTGGGGGGCTGGCCCCCCAGCGGGTCGTCCCGGGCGCAGCCCGGGGCGACACCTCAAATGCAGCGCCCGCCGTCCACCTCCATCGCAACGCCGGTGATCATGCTCGCCTCGTCCGAACAGAGGAAAGCGGCGGCGTTGCCCATGTCGTCGGGTGTCGAGAACCGGCCGATCGGGATCGTCGAGAGGAATTTCGCCCGGATCTCCGGCGTGTCCTCGCCCATGAAGCTTTTCAGCAGCGGCGTTTCGCCCGCCACCGGGGCGATGGCGTTGACCCGGATGCCAAACGGCGCCAGTTCAACGGCCATCGTCTTGGTCGCGGTGATCATCCAGCCCTTGGAGGCGTTGTACCAGTTGAGGTTCGGACGCGGGCTGAGCCCGGCGGTCGAGGCAACGTTGAGGATCGCGCCCGAGCCCGCCGCTTTCATTAGCGGCACGATCTCGCGGGCGGTGAGGTAGACCGACTTGGCATTGACTGCGAAAACCTTGTCGAACTCGTCCTCGCTAACCTCTTCCAGCGGCATCGGCAGATGGGTGGTGCCGGCGTTGTTGACGAGGATGTCGATCTTGCCAAGCGCGGCGTGTGCCGCCTTGGTCATCGCGGCCACCGAAGCGCCATCGGCGACGTTGACCTCCTGTGCCACGCCGCCGATCTCCCGGGTCACCGTTTCG
>Ga0180435_10006893_pt1 | contig 10854 bp, 12 predicted proteins | sample SS_ome_3_FD_132467 | JGI IMG/M metagenome (GOLD analysis project Ga0180435, IMG submission 132467) | Hypersaline lake sediment archaeal communities from the Salton Sea, California, USA - SS_3_S_1 metaG | ecosystem: Environmental > Aquatic > Non-marine Saline and Alkaline > Hypersaline >... | reverse complement strand
TTAGAATGTATTTAGTTTCAATGGATTGGATCCTTTTGAATTTTTATAATTTGAAACCCGTTGGGATTGCCGATCTTATCGCATCTACGGCGTCAGATGCCATCCCGTATAGCCCACTATAACGGAAAAGCATCTTCCTTGTATATGCGGCAACCCCGTCCTTCGACGGGGCAGGCTTTGACAATCGATCAATTTAGGTCATTATAACAAGCGCTTGCTGAACGACGCCTTTCGGCAGCTTTTGACAGAACACGCATAAACTGTTACTGGATAGATACAATCCACAGCTGAGTTTTGCCTGCCACAAACAGACGGCAGGGCCCATCTGATCTGAGTCTTCTGGGAAAACCTTTAGTCTTACCTGTTCAACATTTCCATATCCAAACACGGCATCGTAATGAAACTCTATATGATGAATAGATGTTTGAAGTTTCTTCCACCATGCCTCCGTTGGTTGTTCGCCTTCGGTGGCTGCAGACCGTTATGCAATCTTATATCAAGAACTGGAATTGAAGGAGGTAGCTATGATCACAATTGGAATAGCAAGATGGACACCCGAAACCGGGCATGAAATGGGTAAGCATTTTGCAAAGTGGGAACCATTGCCTGACTTCATTGAGGTCACAGGCCCCTATATGTATGCTGATGGAAATGAAGGCCTAAAATCAATCACCATATTTAAATATGCAAAGGAAAGGGCCGGCGAAGCAAGTGATGCAATCGCCAATGGTTTCATGCTTTATTACGGTGTGCCGGGATATAGGTATTCGATGCATCTTGCATCAGGTCCTGCTGCCGTGATGAAAATGATGGGCTTAGAATAAGACTGAAGCTGGGGGCTTTAAACAGGCCCCCAGGTTTCTTTCCATGCTTGACCAGAACAGATTACTCTCCAACGAAACCAAGGTTATCAAGCACCCCTAAGAATTGCCGGTGTTTAAAGATAATTACAAAGTGTAGCGCATTTCCTGGCATGGGCCCCATCCTTTTTTTCTATAGCCAATCATTGTTCCTATCCACTATTTATAAGATTTCATTTGACTCTCCTCTGCTATAATATAATCCGTCAGATTCGCATTTGGAGCTATCTAAAAGCAAAGGGATTCTTTCCTTGAATGGTTGACACGGCATTGGGGAGATGCTAAAGGGTCTTGTCTGCGTCGGGGCGTAGCGCAGTCTGGTAGCGCACTTGAATGGGGTTCAAGGGGTCGGAGGTTCAAATCCTCTCGCCCCGACCAAATAAAAACAAGGGGTTACGGTAATAATCGTAACCCCTGTTTTTTTGGTTTTTTCGCATTGGGTACACAGCTGGGTACACACTTAGCCCTCTTGTCTATTTCGTGACCGGCACCGCCGTCCCGATAAATCGATCACCGACCTTTAAAATGTTCACATCAACGATCTGCCGATCCGCAGCTGCAGGCATCGTCATATTTGCCGCAATGACCACCAGCGCGGCTGCGATGATTGCCAGCAATAGCTTTGTGGTTTTGTCAGCCACTTTGCATCTCCTTTCCACCTGTAATTACTTTTAACGCGCTTGAAGGTGTTTCAACCTCACGATCAACAGGGATCCCAACTCGCCTTTTTATCAAGTCAATGTCTTCTCGCAATTTGCGTATTTCTATTTTTATATCTACCAACGCATCAATGATGTTAAATCTTTTTATATTCGCCATATCACACCCCCTTAAAACAGAAACGCCCCAGGCGCGTCTACGGTCACATATAACCGCTGGGGCATTACTGCTACCCAACACCTGGAGCGTTCAATTTTAAAGAAATAAAAATAGACCATTTTCGTAGGTCCCCACGATATGTGATTTTAGACAAAATTATGATACCAAAGTCACCTTAAAACGTCAATAAGGTATTCGGCTATCCAATGTCCCCCTGAAAAGCTGCCACAATAGCGCCCTGCTGCCCTCGATGTCTTGCAGTAGCTGGTCCCTGGTAGGTGGTTCGTAAGTTTCATTATATGCGCAGTGATCGCATATCCACTGAACATCCCTTTTAGATCTCAGGTCCAGACATGTTTTGTAATGCGGGCACCAGATGTTTTTCATTCGGATCCAACATCGTTATTTTTGAAGATGCCCGTTTCAGCCTCCCGGCCACGGCGGGCAACCCGTTATCCGGTTGGGGCCATAACCGGAACTAAAAACAGGCGGTTCAGGGCCCCCGCGACCAGGGGCCCCTCACCTCAAGCCAAACCCTTGAAACTGCTGGTTTTGACGCAACGAAGGAGTAAAGACCAACGTCAGGTTTGCCAGCTGGAGGAGGCGGGGAATTTAGAACCCGCCACGTGCAAAGCCGGGGCTGCGGTCCCCGGCATATTGCCTTATGAGCTTGTCGCAGCCAACGCAACAAAAGGTGAAAGCGTATTCGCGCCTTTGTATGGAGTGATCGCGCTCGCAAACATTGGCTGTCCGTCCACCCGATAGACAAATCGAAAAACCGATTCGTCGTAGATAAACCGGACATGAATTGACATATCGAATTGGACTCCGCCGTGATCAGCCAGGATATAGCTTTCCGGATCGATTAGGGATATACAGCCCTTGTCTCCCAAGCTCGGCATTTGCTCAAGAGGCATGACCGGACGCCCAAACAGGGTACTGTATGGGGCCTTCGTCGCTCCAGCGCTTGCGGGCATGTAAACAGGAATACCTCCCGCGCCGACATCCAAGCTCATCGAATAAAGTTGGGGTTCTACGTCCTGATTGATCAACCAGATAGCGGTCCTTCGATTTCGCGCCGGCATACGCGACCAGAGGTTCAGCACGTTTTCAAAAAGAATCGTGTCTGCAGCCTGGCCCGTTTCCTTGGCCTGTTCGACCAGGGCAGGAGAATTCATGAAACCAAGGGGCTGGCCGGCGCCTGTTCCGTTGACAACAGCATCCTGCACCTTGAATCCGATTTCATCCGGCCCCACCTTTCTCAGATATGAATCCAGTGCCGATGCATCGTCTAAAAGTTCATCGGTGGCATAGGTTAGCACTACGACCTTGTGCAAATTTAGGGAAATTGTCCTAAATTTAGGCTTTGACGCGATCTTTTCGTCCGCTTCTTCCAGCCAGTACGAAAGCAAGCCACCGTGCCTTGATCCATCAGCCCGACTGGTTTCGTCCTCTCCAGGCATGGTAAGCCGATTCGAGCCAATTTTGTATCGGCGCAGCAAATTTAAAAGCGGTGCCGAATCAAAAGCATTTTTCATAATTTCGTTGACAAACGTGCCTTGGATCAAAAATCCACCTTCTGAGCCCAAATTCGAATTCAGTCCTGTGGCAGCACGCACCTCAAAAAGGCGCGGATCAGGCCGTTGCCCTGGCGTGCCGGCCTGGCGGATAGCAAGCATCTGCTCACCAAGGCTCTTAAACGGGCCATCCCGGTTTTCCGTCGCCGTGTTATTTGGGGCGTGGTTTCTATTTCGCTTCTGTGTGTCCGGATCGGCGGCGTCGATTGCCTCGCGCAGCTCTTCCAATTCATCACCGATTTGTTTTTCTCGTTTTCGGTGTTCCTCGGTTAAATCCTTAAAATCCAAGCCCCGAATCTGTCTCAATTCGGTTTCCAGTTTTCCATAACGTTGCCTTAAATATGTAAGATGGTCCATTTTTTTACCTCGTTTATTTTTTTGGCTTCGCGCAGAAGCCTGAGTTTTTGAATACGCTGGCCAGATCACAGGTGAAATCTCCAATAGCTCGGCATCTAAAATCTCCCGGACATCGCCATTCCATTCATCCTTTCTTGCCTTAAAACCGAATGATATCCCGGAAACATCGCCCCTTTTGACGGCCCGATAAGCATCTTTAGCCCAGCTGATTTCCAAATCTGGATAAATGGTCACATTTAAACCGATTTCGCTGTCCTCAAGCTGTAAAGTGCGGGCTCCGGTGTTTCCCAGCGGTTTCGAATCGTCATGGGAATACAAAGCCATGATTTTACTGCCGTCTCGAAGGGAGTCCGTAAAAACACCAGGTTTTAATACCTCTGTGTACCCGATGTCCTCAGATTCACTGTTATACGGAATAAAACCAAAAATTTTGGGTTTTTTTCCGCCTGTGGCCCGCAATTCGGTTGTTTTGAATGATCGTTTTTCAACCTTCATGCAACATTACCTCTCTTTTTGTCGGATGGTCTCACCCGGTGCCAGACGGTCACGCCTGGACTTGGGTTATAGGTTAAAAGTTTGGGTAGTCGCACCCGCCGGCCAGAAACAACAATGGTCACATTGTGTTCCAAAAAAAAACGGGAAAGACATCACGCAGTGGGTCCTGTCACCACGATCTGTCTGTCCCGTTTTTATCGTAATATTAAATATTTCGTCATAAATCAACGTTTTTATCCGTTTTTAGTCTTTAATTGCCTTCTATATCTCTCTAAATCTTCATAATTACAAATTATATACTCATACGAGTACACAGGCTGGCCGTCTGGCCGGAAACTCGGAGCAATTCGCTGGTTTTTAATGTCCGTGATCATTTCATGCAAGGCGTTGTTGTGTTCACGATTCAGCCGCTTTGCTTTGCAATACAGATCCCACACAAGCAGACCATTTTCGCGGGCAATTGGAATTTCATCAGGTGTTAGTAGGCCCATAAAATCCTTGAATGTCAAAGATTCCAAATATTCAGCTGTAATTTCGGGTGTTATGTTTCTCGGTCGCATGGCTCCCTCAGATTGCCGGCTTCATAGGCCGGCCCACGTTTCGTTTTTCTGTCGGATCCCATTCAAAATTCAGGGCCTTCAGGGATGAAATAAAACCAGCCCTGGCGTTTTTCTCAATTTCATTTGCAGGATGTTTCCTGATCTGGCCGGTTGCAGTTTTGAAGGTCAACCCCTCCCGGTCCAGCTGATCCCGCGCCTGATAAAGACGCGCCAGGGCATCACAGGCTGTGCGTAAAAGTTCGAGTTCATCGGCCTCAAGGGCAAACTGTGTGTGAATTTCTCGCCACAGCCGCTTTGCCTCAGGTGGCCATTGCCTGCCATATGGTGGCGTCCGTTTTGATGCCATTTTTCATGATTCCCAAAAAACAATTAAAAATAATTAAAATACGCGTGTGAGACTGCCGCACGCTCTCCGTTTTTCAAAAGTTTTTATGATTTTCCCCACCCTTCCCCCTGCACCCGCCTATCGGTAGCTGATACAGATCCGGCCAGGATCCCTGTCAGCTGGCGTGCAGCTGCAGCTTAATCCCGCCGGCCAGCTTGCCATGTCTCTGTTGCTGTCTTGCTGTCATGGCATGGCTTGCACAGTGACTGCAGGTTGCCGGGATCCATAGCCAGCACCAGGTCACCACGCCAGGGCACGATGTGGACCATATGGTCCACCACGGTGGCCGGCGCCACCAGCCCAGCCGCCTGGCACTTCTCGCAAAGGGGAGCCCGGTTCAGCTGGGCCCCACGTAGCTCCTGCCACCCCGCCCGGCTATAGAATACCACCCCTGTTTCTTCACGGTCCCCCCGCCCCTTTTTCTTTCGGCAGCCAGGGCACAGCACGCCTGGTCAATCTGGCAGCTGAACGTCCAAATGCTTTTCGATCACTGACTTCATTTCAAGGTGTGCGCTTTTCATCAGCTTTCGCAGGTTGTCGAAGAATAGTACCTGGCTTTCAATATCCCCCGCCTTTACAAAGCCAGCCAGCCTTTCACCCACCTGGAATAGAAGATCTTTGTTTTCTTGCTTGAACTGTTCGACCTTTTCCGGCGCGATCTCATTGATGGTATAGCGACGATCCGGCGCGTGCTGGTTGAATGTTCCCTTTGCAGGTGCTTCAGTATTCAGCCACCCAGCCGGGCCCAGGGGGAGAGCCCCCCCTTTTGTTTTTCCATCTGTTCCCATGCTACCCCCCCTGTCCATAGAAAATGGCTATGATTGCTGTGAGCGTGCTCACATATACCCACACGGCAATGACGACATCGAGTGTTTTGTCCACTGTTTCAGTTTTCATTTTTCACCCCTCTAATACCCACCCTTTCCCGCCGGCCCTGGGATACCGGCACACCAAAATGTTAATGTTGCATATTCTCAAAGCGCATATATCGAGCGAGCCAGGCCAAATTCCTAACGCCAATCGGTCCGTTGCGTTGTTTGGCGACATTTATTTCAGCTATGCCCTTGTCAGGGGTTTCCTTATGGTAGACTTCATCGCGATAAATGAACAAAACCAGGTCGGCGTCCTGCTCAATTTCGCCACTGTCCCGCAAATCTGATAGTATAGGGCGCCTGTTTGGCCTGTTTTCGACGGCCCTGGAAAGTTGACTTAAAAGCACCACAGGAACATTTAATTCCTTTGCCATGCCTTTCATCGCCCTGCTTATCGATCCGACTTCCCTGGTCCGGCCCTCTGCTTTGTCACCGGTCATAAGCTGCAGGTAATCAATGAATATGATGTCAACACCATAGGTTTTGACCATTTTGCGCGCTCTCCGGCGCACTTCATGGTATGAAAGCGCTGCAGAATCATCGACGAACACCCGCCATTCATAGAATTTGCTGGCCGCTTCATTAACTCGGTCCCAATGTTCTTTAAGGTATCCGGTTTTGAACCGAAAACCGTCAATCCTGGCTTCCATGGCCGCCCAGCGATCCATCAACTGTTCTTTGCTCATTTCCAAACTGAAAAAGCCGCAGGCATAGTTCTTTGCAGCTATGTTTCCGATCGCGGTCATGGCCAAGGCGGTTTTCCCATGGCTTGGCCTTGCCGCGACAATCACCAAGTCGGTATCTTGAAAACCGCCAGTTATTTTGTCGATGTCCAGACCGGATGGTATGCCTGAAACAGCACCGGGATTCTCGGAAATGGTTTCCCAGTGGGAGTGGCGCTCTTCAACCATGGTGCTAATCGGCGTTATCTGGTCACCCAGGCCGTTGTATTCGATCTTTAATATTTCCGCTTGTGTTTGGTTCAAAAGCACTGAAATATCGTCAATGGCATAGCAATTATCTATGGTTTTTCTGGCATTCGTGATGATAGCGCGCCGGGTAGCCGCTTCTTTGACTATTCTCGCATAGCTTTGAACATTCACAGCCAAGGGTGCCTGGTCTGATATTTTTGCCAGGTAGGTGGCGCCGCCGGCTACTTCCATATCGCCGTTTTTGGTTAGATGGTTAGCAACCGTTACCAGGTCAGCTTTTGTCTGTTTGCGGTCCAGGGCGGTCATGGCCGCAAATATTTTTTTATGTGCTGTTTGGTAGAAGTCATCCGGCTGCAATATCTCGAGCGCCTGGGTTAAGTAGTGCGGATCCATAAGGCAGGATGAAATCACCGATACTTCGGCTTCAATGTTTTGCGGAAGCTGCTGCATGCTATCAGTCATCTTCTGGCCTCCACTCAAATTCCTCTGTTGCTGTTATTAAGCTTGCTGGTTTTTCGTTCAGGTAGGATTCGAATTTAGTCCCAAAAAGGGTTTCTGGTCGCAGGTAACCGTTCATTGTTGGATCCTTCAGCCACTGTGATACCTTCATATCTATGACTTGTTTGAAATCCTCAGTGGTATAACCTTCATTTGTTCTCGCACGGATAAGTTTTCGAGTTTTTATAGCTTTAGGCTTAAAATCTTTTCCTGTTTTTTTGTTCAAATAGGAGACAATTTCGGCAGTGTTTTTAGGTTCAGGTTCTATAGGATCATTAGTAGTGGCCCCTGATCTGTTCCTTTTCTGTTCCTTTTTTTCGCCCGATCTGTTCCCTTTGGCCTGTAATTCCTTGTAATCAATAAATAAGATCTGTCTCTTTTTTTCGCCCGATCTGTCCCTTATCTGGCCCCTGATCTGTCCCTTTTGGTTCTGCTTTTTTTGGGTGCTTTCCGGGTACACAATTTCGACGCCCAGCTTATCAAGAAATATGCGGACCTTCTTCCGTGACCATCCCCAAAGCTCTGAATACCCGGCCACTGTGACCCTGTTTTCATTGTCATAATCAACTGCCAGAGAATAGACGGCTTCAATCCTTGAATATGGCTGGCTTTTTGGTAGGAAATCCAAAAGTCTTTTTGAAAGAGGTACCCATCCGTTATGATTTTTCCAACCTTCGCTCATTCTTTTTCCCAGGTTTAATTTTTTGCCACAATGTGGGCTTCAAGATCTTTTCCAGCGCGGCATAAACGGCCTCGACTCCCTCATCTGTCATCGCGCATGGAAATATCCTTTTCAGTTTTCCATGCCTGAATTCCAGGATCACACTTGTTTTCAATTCCGCTGCTCAACTTCCGCCCCGATCGATATGCCGGTTCCCTCGCCGGCTCTTTACTAGTTTCGAGTTTCTGCCCGCTCCGCCAGCCAGCTTTCAAATTCACTGGCCAACCATCCTACAGCGTTGCCGCCGATCCGAAGCCGCTCTGGAAACATCCCTTTTCTTTCAAGCCTCCAGATTGTAGTATCTGAAAGCCCTGTGCGCTCCAAAAGTTCCGGTTTTCTGATAATTCGCTCTTTTGATAAATCCATAGCTCCCTCCATAAAAAAATCCTCGCCAGTAGTTGCTGACAAGGATTTTAATGCACTGCTATGCAGTTGTATTCCCGAAAGTTTCGTGTATATTTTTGGGATTGACTATGTATCTATTTTTAAACGCTTTTTCGCTGCATAATAAAGTGTTTCTGTTTTTGTTTTTCCACCAATCCCGAACTCTTTTCCAATCTGTTCGAATAAATAACCATCTATGGGAGTCCCTGGACTTTCTTTTTTAATTTCTTTGATCCGCCTATAGACTTTAAGCTCCATGATCCAATTCTCGCGCAATGTCGCCAAGTGTGCACCTTTCGGATGTGGTCGGCCAAAAGCGTCATCCCAACTCTTTGCATTGTATTGACGTACATGACGATAACGTTCAAGAAAAGCCATCGAGCACCATCTTGGAATAGGAAGATCTCGATAGGTGCACAGATACAGCCCCTCCATAATCAACCGCTTGTCTGGTTCCTTCAGATATGCCTCGCCTATTAGAAGCAGTTCCTGCGCGGCAAGCCATCTATGGAATGGACCAACTGCAAATTCGCCATGCTTTGCCCTGTCCCATTTCTTTTGTGCGGAAATAGCCTCATCTGTGCCCCAGGAATAAAGCGTCTGAAGTTCTTCGATGCCTGCGCCTTCTATAGGTAGTAGTTTTTCATCCATTTCGGGCCTCCATCGGCACCACATTGCTTTCAGGTTCGATAATGCCCACAATTTCCTTCAACCGGCGTTCCCATCGCGCCAATGCCTGCCGCTTTTCTTCGTCATAGGCATGTTGGTTATATACGGCCAGCATGCCTTGCAACTTATGCCCTAATAGCCTTTCAGCGACAATGTCCGACACACCGATCTCTGCCAGCCTTGTGCGAAGTGTTCGCCTTAGATCATGCGGAGTCCACTTTTCTTCAAAGCCCATCTCTTCCCAATGCCGGGCAATCGCCCTTGAAAGCGCATGGCGCTGGACCGGTTTTTTCTTCTTGTAGGATGACTTGAAAACAAAAACACTGTTGCCAGAATATGCCTTTGCCTGTTTGACCACTTCTAGCGCCATTTCATTCATCGGCACCCTGTTAGGATCGCCTGACTTTCTACGGTCCGCTGGAATATTCCAGAATTCATCGTCGTCGATCTCGTCAAAGCGCATACCGGCAACCTCACCAGGCCGCTGGCCGGTTAAAAGAATCATCTTTAGCGCCAGCTTTGAAACGCGGTAAATGTCCACATCCTTGTTTTCCAAGTCGAGCGATTCCCACAGCAATTTAATTTCATCATCGGTCAGCACACGCTCGCGGGGTTTCTCTGTAGGTTTCCGGATCCTTGTGCATGGTGAATCTTCGATCACGCCGCGCTCAGCTGCAAAATTGAAAACCCGGCTTAAATATCCCAACAAGCGGTTTGCCAACACAGGCGCCCGTTTTCGAACACGATCAATAAGCACGACGATATCCCGGCGCTTTATATCGCGAACCTTTTTCCAACCCCAGGGCTTCATACAATCTTTCTCAATGACTTTCCTGGTGGCCTCGCCTGACTTTTTGTGCTGCAGTTCGATTTCCCAAAATTCTTCCAGCAATTCTTTGAAAGTCGGCTCTGCAGATCGCTTTTGCTTCGCCTCTGACCTGGCCATACCTGGATCGATGCCTACGGAGTGTTCTTCGCGCACTTTAGCAAGTTCGGTTCGCGCATCTTTCAAGGATGTCGATGGAAAAACACCCAGCTGTAGCTTTCTCGGACGACCATCAAAGCGATACCGATAAAACCATGCTTTTTGGCCATTAGGACGGACTCGCAGCGCCAGACCGCCACCATCGGCAACAAAGTATTCTTTGCCCTTTGACTTCAGTTTTCTGACCGCTAATTCTGTCAATGCCATGATTCACCTCCGACACTTTGATCGTTTATCAAGTGGCCATACGCATTTATACATACCACCTTGTGGTATATATAGGGTACACAATTGGGTACACAAAAAACGCGCTTAACGATGAATGAATTTGAAATGCCATGAAAAGACTATAGCCGCTATTGTGCTGTTATGTCAATACTTTTTTGAATAGAATAGAAATGAGGTGAATAAGGATGAAGATAGAAAAAATTTGAATGGGGTTCAAGGGGTCGGAGGTTCAAATCCTCTCGCCCCGACCAGATTATACTTATAATATTAATAAGTTATGCGAATGCTGATTTCATCCGAAATCGGCATTTTTGCGTTTTGTGACCAAACTGTGCCCAGTAGGATTTGAGGTTGATAAAAAAGTAACTCCTGATCTTACATGAACTCTATATGATTGCAGAAAAATTACCAGCTATCGATTGAAAGATTGAACAATTTCAGATGTACAAAAATCATATTCAAAATTATTTAGGCAATCTTCTTTTCTCTCTTTTTCCGCTCCACCTATATTA
>Ga0180435_10006892_pt1 | contig 10855 bp, 14 predicted proteins | sample SS_ome_3_FD_132467 | JGI IMG/M metagenome (GOLD analysis project Ga0180435, IMG submission 132467) | Hypersaline lake sediment archaeal communities from the Salton Sea, California, USA - SS_3_S_1 metaG | ecosystem: Environmental > Aquatic > Non-marine Saline and Alkaline > Hypersaline >... | reverse complement strand
TTATGGTGCCGGAGGCCGGAATCGAACCGGCACGGAGTTGCCCCCGGAGGATTTTGAGTCCTCTGCGTCTACCAGTTTCACCACTCCGGCACACAAGATAGAATGTATATGTAAATCCAAGATAAAAGTCAATAAAGATGGCGGCATATTGGCGATTTCAATAATCCAAACACTTGAGAATATCGGCGGCGACGATTGTCCCCTCCCTTAAAATTTCAGGCGGGGTTGCCGTTACGTCCGCCACGGTTGATCCTGCGCCCCCTTTCAGTGTGCCCGCATCCAATACAAGATCGACCCGGTCCACTATTTCCGGCTCAATGTCCGATATTCTGGAGCAGCCGGCCGTGTTGGAAATATTCGCGCTCGTTCCGGTTAAGGGACGTTTTGTTTGTTTTGCGAGCGCCATGGCCACTTCATGCCCGGGCATCCGTATTCCGATTTTACCTGTCCCGGCGGTGGTAATGGAGGGCATATTGGTGTTCGCCTCGAATATCAGGGTGACATTGCCCGGCCAGAATTGCTTCATTATCCGCTTTGCTGCCGGCGGAATCGATACGGTGATGGTTTTAACTGCTTCCAGGTTTTCGACAAGGACCAGAATGGGATTTTCGGCCGGTCGTTTTTTTATATCATATATCTTCCGGACCGCATCCCCGTTCATGGCATCCGCCGCCAGCCCGTATAGGCAGGCCGTGGGGAAAATGACGATGCCGCCGTGTTCTATTATTTCTGCGGCCCGCCTTATGGCGTCTGTCCCGGGATAAACAGGATCGATATCCAGAATTTTAGACCTGCTGCTCAATTTTTTTTGCTCTTTTTTCAACGCCCGCCGCCATTTCTTTTTTGAATTTTAGAAGACGTTCGGAGAGAGCCGGGTCGGAAACAGCCAGGATCTGCACCGCCAGAATGCCGGCGTTCCTGGCCCCGGGTTTACCCACGGCAACGGTGGCAACCGGGATACCGGGGGGCATCTGCACGGTTGAAAGGAGCGCGTCAAATCCTTTCAAAGGGGAGGCGTCGATGGGAACCCCGATGACCGGGAGCGTGGTATTGGCGGCAATTGCTCCAGCAAGGTGGGCGGCCATACCGGCCCCTGCGATCATAACCTTCACTCCCCGGCGAAGCGCAGTGGAGGCAATTTTTCCTGCGCGTTCCGGGCTCCGGTGGGCGGAGGCGACGGTCATTTCAAAGGGGATTCCGAATTTTATCAGTATGGCGGCGGCTTCTTCCATTACCGCTGCATCGGAGTCGCTTCCCATTAGAATACTGACAAGGGGAGGTGTATTGAAGCGAATGACCGCTTTTTTCCCGATATCTTTTCGATAGTACGCATCCTTCCACGATATTTTCGATACGGCATGATAGGCCTTCTTAATAGCGTCTTCCACACTATTTCCAAGGGCGGTTACGCCCAGAACCCTACCGCCGGATGCCGTCACTTTACGTTTATCAAGGGCCGTTCCCGCATGGAAAACCACCGTATCCCTCAGCCGCTTTGCACGGTCCAGGCCGGATATGGGCATCCCCTTTTTATAGCTTCCCGGATACCCGCCCGATGCCATGACAACGCATACGGATGCCCGTTCATCGATGTCAAGCTTGCATTCATGGAGGCGCTCGTCGATGGTGGCTTCCATTACGGGGACAATATCATTTTTTAAGCGGATCAACAGTGGTTGGGCTTCCGGATCGCCAAACCGGGCATTAAACTCAAGTACCTTGATCTGGTCCCCGTCAATCATGAGGCCGGCATAAAGGACACCCTTGTAAGGTCTGCCTTCGGCAGCCATGGCCCGAACCGTGGGCTCCATGATGTCTTTCATTATTTTTTTATGAAGATAGCCGTTTACCAGGGGTGCCGGTGAATACGCCCCCATGCCCCCGGTGTTCGGACCCTTGTCACCATCGAATACGGCCTTGTGATCCTGGGATGACGGAAGCGGCAGTATGGTTTTCCCATCCGTGAATGCAAGAAACGAGGCTTCTTCTCCCACGAGGCATTCCTCCACCACCGCTTTGGTGCCGGCATCGCCGAATTCACCCTTTTCAAGAATTTTCTTAAGAGCCGAATCCGCCTCCTTTAGGGTTTCGCATACAAACACGCCTTTTCCGGCAGCCAGGCCGTCGGCTTTGATGACAATCGGCGCGCCAAGCTTTTTTACATATGCGGCTGCCTTGGAGATACTGGTGAAGGTTCTGCCTTGGGCGGTGGGAATGTTGTGTTTGACCATCAGCTTTTTGGCAAACGATTTGCTGCCTTCGATTTCAGCAGCTTTTTTAGATGCGCCGAATATTCTCAGGCCTTTTTTATTGAACAAATCGACGATGCCTTCGGTTAACGGCGCTTCCGGTCCGACAACCGTCAGATCAATCTGTTTTTCAAGGGCGAACTCCAGAAGGTTGGGGATATCCTCTGCTTTGATGGGAATGTTTTCAGCAAGGCCGGCAGTCCCGGCATTGCCCGGGGCGCAGTATATTTTTTTTACTTTCGGACTTTGTGAAATTTTCCAAACCAGCGCATGCTCTCTTCCGCCGCTTCCTATTACCAGTATTTTCATGAATGCCTCCGGGTGTAAAATCTGTGGATTATCATTAGTGGGAAAAATTATGCTTTTCCGTTTCTTTTCATACTGAGTTCAATGAGCTTATCAAGCAGTTTGGTAAAAGTAAATCCCGCCGCTTTTGCTGCCAGCGGGATGAGGCTGGTCTCCGTCATGCCCGGGATAGTATTGGTTTCAAGAACATAAATCCTGTCCTTTTGAAGAATCATGTCTGTTCTTGAATAGTCGCTCAACCCCAGCGCCTTGTGGGCAAGCCTGGCATACTCCTTGGCTTTTTCCGCCACCGCGTCATCAATGCGTGCCGGACAAACCTCCTGTGTGGCGCCGGGTGTATATTTTGCCTCATAGTCGAAGTATTCATATTTTTTGTCGGGGATGATTTCAATAATCGGAAGAGCGAGCAGGTCGTCATTTCCCAGAACGCCTCCTGTCAGTTCAAGCCCCTGGATAAATGACTCTATGAGAACCGTATCGTCATTTTCAAAGGCGAGCATGATGGCCTTTTCAATGCCCTCTTCATTTTTTACGATGGACATCCCGATGCTGGAGCCACCGACAACAGGTTTGATGACAAGGGGAAGACCCAGTTTTTCCACGTATGCCCCCGGTGCCGGTTCGTCGGTGTTTTTTATGACGACATAGGGGGGTGAAGGAATGCCCGCGATCTCGTAGATCTGTTTTGTGAAAAGCTTGTCCATGGCAAGGGCGCTTCCCAGAACACCGGAGCCCTGGTAGGGTATGTTTAAAAGGTCGAGAAGACCCTGTACCGTGCCGTCCTCGCCGTAGGGGCCATGGAGAATAATCAGGGCGAAGTCCAGTTCGGACGCGTCCGAGACCAGGCGTTCGAGATCGAACTTGGGGTCATAGCGTGTGATAGTGTATTTGGCCTTATCCAGCGCTTCAAAGACCTGGTCCCCGCCTTTAATGGATACCTCTCTTTCAGATGATATACCTCCGGAAAGCAGTGCAAGGTTTATTTTACTCATGGGTTGAAGATCTTCTCTTTTGCCTTGTTGTATTCTTCAGGTGTAATCAGATTATTATCAAGCAGACGCACAAGCTCCGTAAGCTCCTTCATGTTAATGGCCGGTGAATCCACTTTAGATGCCTGCCGGGACTCTTCCCTCGAGCTGTCATCACGGTGTCGAAACGAGTCCTCCAAACGCTTCGGGTGATCAATGATGTCGGCATCGATTGCCTTTATTTCGCTACCGGCATTGTCGGTGGGGGCTCCAACCTTAAGGGATGCCAGTCCGCCGAGGAGGCTGACTTCCACGGCCCTGTCTTTAAACATGGGCAGAGCCAGCATGTCTTTGATGGATTTTCCTTCCCGCTTCATTTTATTATACAGAAGATAGCATGATGCTGCTATCGCCGCTGTTCCGCCCAGGAATATCCACGGCATATAGATCACGATACCTCGAAAAAAAAGCACGAGAAAACCGACGGATGCGATGACAAGGATATGGAGCACAAGAATAAAGTGCGCCACAAAAACGCTTTTCATGATGTGTTCTTTATTCTTCTTTTTACCGGATGGAGTCATTTTTTACTTTTTTACCGATATGGCTTCCGCCAGCCTTGGTTTATATTTCTGGGGAACATCAAATTCAACAGACCCCTTTCTCATGGTATTCAATTTCATAATCAAAAAATTGAGTCGTTTCAATATCCGATACGTTTCATGGGCATCCTCAATGGTTTCCAGAAGCTCTTCGGTTTGCTTTATTTCTTTCCTGACCTCCAGCTCCGGGGGGATGCAGTCAGCATTTTTTAAGATTTTATAGGCCAACCTCAAGTCTTCCGGAACATTGCCGTTCTCTTCAAACTTAAGAGGTTTTCCGAATCCGGAAAGATTGTCGAATGCCCCTTTTTGTTTGGCATCGTTAATCCGCTGCTCGATGAGTTTTTCAAAACCCGGAATCATGGATGATGTCCTTTACACATTAAAGAATCCGTCAGCAAGCCGGGGACCCCTGATCAGTATTGAGGGTTTTATACACCGCCTGCATAATAATATGCACGATGATCATGTGCACATCTTCAACCTTTTGCATGTCGTCCACCCTGGCCACAAGGGATACATCCGCCAAATCCGCAAGCTTGCCCCCTGAATATCCTGAAAACCCGATGGTGCGGCCGTTATTTTCTTTGGCATACCGTATGGCCCGAAGGACGTTTTCCGAATTACCGCTGCCTGAAATCCCGATAACCAGATCGCCGGGGTTGAAAAAGTTTTTCATTTGCTCCACGAAAACCGATTCATAGGATATATCATTGGAAAGTGCAAGCATGGTGGGGACATTGTCATTCAGGCATATCATTTTGAATTTTTTTTCTAGGTCAATGCAGCAGCCTTTGTTTATATCACAGGCAAAATGGGAGGCCGTACTGCCGCTTCCCCCGTTTCCCATGACAAAGATATGGGTTTCGTTCTCATAGGCCGAAAGAATCATGTTTACGGTCCGTTCAAATCCATCATAGTCAAACCGGTCCAGTACATCCTTTAATCCGGCAAGATAGTCGCTTGTAAAATGTTTAATATCCATCGTTCACCCTTTCATACATGGGATGCTAACGTTGATACACACATCAGCTAAAAAAATAACGCAATATCCTGTTTTATGCAATATAAAACCGGTGCGTGATGTGTATGGAATCACCGCGGCGTCTTCCCGGCTTGCAATTTGCCCCCCCCCTGTAACGCCCATTCCCGGTTGGCCTTCTCATAGGACGCGATGGTCCCGATATCCCTGAGATATTCCTTTATCTCATAGCCGAACATACGGCCCGTCATGCGGGGAAGGATATGATAACCGAAGTCAAGGACGTCATCTCCGTTAAGTTCATCCGGTGCTGGGAAAAAATCAAACACCCTGGCTGACGCAACGTAGATTCCGGCATTGGCGAGATTGCCGGCGGGGCGTTGCGGTTTTTCTATGAATGACGTGATTATCCCCGTGGCATCCATTTCTGCAATACCGCAGTCAGACGGGTTTGGCACGCGGACAAGCCCCATGGTCAAGGCGCAGTTGTTTTTTTTGTATTCCATGTGCCGTGATACCATGGCCCGGATATTAAGATTGGTCAGATTGTCGGCATAGGCGATCAAAAAATCAGTCTCTTTTTCAACAAAATGCTTATTGGCCAGCACCGTGCCGCCGCTGCCCAGAAGCGTTTCTTCATGGGCAAGGGTGATGCTTATTTTCAACCCGTCAGACAGAGTATCGATAAAGCCGGTGACATGGTCTGCAAGGTGGTGGGTGTTGATCAATACCTCCCGGATGCCCCACGTTTCAAGCAGTTCGATCCATATTGACAGAAGGGGCTTCCCCGCTATGGGCACCAGGCACTTTGGGATGCTGTCTGTCAGCGGTGCAAGGCGGGTCCCTTTTCCTGCCGCAAGGAGAAACGCCTTCATCAGGATGGTGTTGCCTTTCGTATGACCTGGAGGTGTTTCATGTGCTGTTGGGCATAATCCAGAATATCGTCTATTTCATCCTGGCTCGAGAGATAGTCCCAGTAATCCTTGATACTCTCTTCTATGGACCGTTTTGGTGTCCACCCAATGGATTTCAAGTTAGCGGTATCTGAAAAAATGTGCCGGGTATCACCGTACCGGTAATAGTCGGACAGGACGGGTTCGATGTGTCTGCCCGCCACAGTCTGCATGGTTCGGTAGAATTCGTTGACAGTGACCGCCCTGCCGCCGCCGACATTGAACACACGATAATCGGCGTCCCGGCTCTCCAAAACAAGCAGGTTCGCGTCCACCACGTCCTTTATGTTCACGAAATCCCTGACCTGTCGACCATCTTCAAAGATGGTGGGCTGGTGATTAAAATACAGACTTAAGGCAAAAATTCTCATGGCGCCGGAGTAGGCATTATAAAAGGACTGCCTCGGGCCCTGGACGATGGAATATCTCATGGCAACGGAGGGGATGCCGTACCGTTTTCCCATTTGCATGGCGATCTGCTCCTGGGAGTACTTGGAGATGGCGTATTGATTGCAGGGATTAATCACGGATTCATCGGACGGCTGCCACATAAGGGTATGACCGCAGGTGCCGCAGGAATAATCCCAGTCGCCCTTTGACAACTGGCGCTCAAGCCGTATGTCAGGATAAGTGAAAGCCCGGTTATTTTTAAAACATTCCGGGCATTTGTAACGGCCTTCACCCATAACCGCCTGGCTTGATGCCACAATCACCTTCTTTACCCCGGATGCATCCCCCATCTCGACCAGGATTTCATATAAAAGGGCGGTGGACACGCTGTTTACATGGAAATAAGTAGAAAAATCGGGCAGGTAGTCCTGGTATGCGGCAAGATGATAGACGGCGTCGATGCCGCTTAAGGCGTCTTTGAATGGGTTTTTATCCCTGACATCACCTTCTATAAACTCAACCCCCGGATGAAGATAGGATGGTTTCCCTTTCGGATGGACCGTCTTTTGGAGGTTGTCCAGGACTCTGATCTTGTGGCCGTTTTTTATTAGGGCGTCCGCCGTGTGAGAGCCGATGAAACCTGCGCCGCCTGTTATCAGTATATTCAATTTTCAATCCCTATTTGCTGGAATACGATCTGTCGTCAAATATGACCTTGCTCCCGTACTCTTCCATCATGAAGGGCAGTTCCCGGAACCCCTTTAATGCCTCGAATACCGAGCTCTGGTTGTCCCGGGGAACGACCAGGAGAAGAAATCCCCCCCCTCCCGCCCCGGCGATTTTCCATGCAAGAGCCCCCGCATCACCGGCTTTTCTGCACATATCGTTAATTTCATCATTGGATATGCCTTCCGCCATATGCTGTTTCATCTCCCAGTTTTTCAACAGAAGATCTCCGCTGGCCTTGATGTCATTGTTTTTTAAGGCTTCGGCAAACGGATCCACCAGCTCTACCATGTTCATCATGATTTCAAACTTGTTGTCATCAGTCAGGTTTTTGTTCTGCCGTGAAAGGATACTGTCCGCTTTTCTCGTGATCCCGGTAAAATAAAGCAGAAGGGAGGATGAATATTTTCTCCTTTCGGTCCGATCCATTTCAATCGGTACCCGCTTTGTTTTATCCCCTGATGAAAATACAAACTTATTCACACCGCCGTATGCCGCGGCGTACTGATCCTGCCGGCCGATGGGTTTACCCAGAATGTCAATTTCAATCCGGCAGGCATCCATGGCCAGCTGCTCTGCCGTGACCAGAATATTCTTATAAGCGTAAAGGGCGTGCAGAAGCGCCACGGTTATAGAGCTGGAACTGCCCAGCCCCGAACCCTCGGATGGTATGTCCGCAAGGGTGGTGATTTCCACGCCTTTTTCAACACCGGTAATCTTCATGGCCTCCCGTACAAGGTCATGCTGAATCCGTGAGATGTCATCCACGCATTCCTTTTGGGAGTAGTTAATGTAAATCATGTCATCGAAGCGCTCTTTGACGATGGCATATACGAATTTATCGATTGCGGTGCTGACAACGGCCCCATCCTGTTTTTCATAAAATGATTTCATGTCGGAGCCGCCGCCCACGAAACTTATTCGAAGGGGTGTTTTTACAATGACCATGATATATCCTGCCGTGTATTGATATCCGGATAAGAATGTTTATATTCGGCTATCATACAATTATGACCGGCTTCAAGCAAAAACTGAATAAGTCCTTGACATTAATTGCGATGAGATTACAATAAATTTTCACCTTGACGGACGGATTCATCTGAAAGGAAAATTACATGATGCGTGTTAGAAGAAAATGGTATTTGTTGTATCTCCTTCTCATTCTTGTGGTGCCTAATCCAGCGTTTTGCGGTCCCGATGACCAGGGGAATCAGGGAAAACAGGATGGCTCTTCCGCTGCTTTTCCTAAAGTTCATGTTCCCGAACCAGCCTATGAGTTTCACCCGGTGGTGGAAGGGGAAAGCGTTATTCACAATTTTGTTGTTCAGAATAAAGGAACCGCAACCCTTGATATAACGAAAGTAAGGCCCGGCTGAGGCTGCACCGCCGTCGATTACACTCGGCATATTCCTCCCGGAGAGGAGGGAAATATAAAAATAAAGGTGAACACAAAGGGGTTTGGCGGGAGAACCGTCAAGAAAAGCATTCTTGTCTATACAAATGACAAGAACCTGTTAAAACTGTCGCTGAAGGTTACCGGCGAGGTTAAAAAGTTTGCGACCATAACGCCCACCAAAGTAAGGTTGACCGGCCCTGCGGGCGCCCCGCTCATGACGTCGGTGAGCATTGTTCCTGAAAAGGAGTATATGTTTAAGGTCTTGTCCGTTGAAGCAAAAAACGGAAAATTTGTGGATGTTGAATTAAAGGACACCAGCAAGGGAAACGATAATTCCTACAAGCTGATTGTTAAAAGTAAAAAAGAAAGTCCCGGCCGATATTTTGATGTGCTTAAACTGAAAACCGACAGTGAGATTCAGCCGGAAATTGATGTCAGGGTGTATGGCAATATTCTGGATCCGCCTGATGGTAAAGATCTGAAAAGAAAAACGCCCGGCGGCACAGCACAGACAAAAAATAAAAGCTGACTTTAATGAATATTAAAGACGTCAAACTTGTCGCCTTTGATTGCGACGGGGTGATGTTTGACACCACTCGGTCGAACAAGGCCTACTATAACCAGCTTCTTGACCACTTTAAGCAGCCGGCCCTGACCGAAGAACAGTTCCGCTTTGTCCATATGCATACCGTGGACGACTCCCTTGACTATCTGTTTACTGACAGAGACATGCGGCAACAGGTGGAAGCTGTTCGTAAAGAAATGAATTATTCTTCCTTAATACGGCATATGGAGATAGAACCCTTCCTGAAGCCGCTGATTAATAAGTTGAAGCCCGCCTATAAAACCGCGGTGGTGACCAATCGTTCGGATACCATGAATGGCGTGTTGTCCGAACACGGGTTGGAAGGGTCTTTTGATGTGGTGATCAGCGCCCTTGATGTCACCCATCCAAAGCCCCACCCCGAAGGACTACTTAAGATCCTTAAGCGCTTTGATCTTCAGCCCCGTGAGGCGGTGTATATCGGCGATTCGGAACTGGACGAGATCTCGGCCAGGGAGTCCGGCATACCCCTTATTGCATATGGCAATCCGTCGCTTTCCGCTTCATTTCATATCCAGAGCCTTAAAGAGGTGGAGGGTATACTGGGACTAAGCGATAAGCTTTGATTCCGTGGAGGGAATGTGCACCGGAGGTTTTAACGCCGGTATGCTTAATCATCTAAATGTCGTCTGCCATATCCCGTATTGACATTGTCATATAATTATTATAACAATTCTGAAAAACAGCGGGCAGAAGCCTGTTTATAACTGAAAAACTTGAAATAATAAAATGCGCCACGAAGGGTTCAACGAGCATGAAGAACATGCTGATGCCTTTGTGGTTTTTTTTTGGCGGCATTTGCCGGATGTAAGGAGTTGTTATGAAAAAATATGGTAGAGTTATACTTATCTCGGTGGTGATGGTTCTTTTTATGTCTTCTTACGGTTTTGCCCATTTTGGAATGGTCATTCCATCGGACTCTATGGTTATGCAGGACGATAACAGAACCGTCAATCTAAAGCTGTCCTTTTCTCATCCAATGGAGATGATCGGAATGGAGCTTGTAAAGCCCAAAGCCTTCGGTGTGGTTGCAAATGGAAAAAACAGCGACCTTATTGGTCAACTGGAAAAGGCAACCGTCATGGACCATACGGCCTGGAGCCTTGATTACAAGGTGAAAAGGCCCGGTGTTTATATGTTTATCATGGAGCCTCAACCCTACTGGGAGCCTGCGGAAGACTGTTTTATCGTTCATCATACAAAAACGGTTGTCACCGCATTCGGTGATGATGAGGGCTGGGATGCGGAGGCCGGACTTAAAACCGAAATAGTTCCCCTTTCAAAACCGTTTGGCCTATATGCCGGGAACGTATTCCAGGGTGTTGTCAAGCTGAATGGTAAGGCTGTCCCCTATGCCGAAGTTGAGGTGGAATACTATAATGCGGACAATAAATATAAGGCACCCACCGACTACATGGTCACCCAGACCATCAAGGCAGACCAAAACGGGATTTTCACGTATGCCGCTCCTATGGCTGGCTGGTGGGGTTTTGCCGCGTTAAGCGAAGCTGATTTCAAGATAAAACATGAAGGTGTTGATAAAGACGTAGAGATAGGCGCCGTCATCTGGGTGGAATTTCAGGACTGGCAAATGAAATAAAAGCGTATGTAATGGTCATAGGTCATTTGTCATTGGCGGGTTCATGTGTTATTCCTCTCCCGGAGTTGCCGATGACGGA
>Ga0180435_10006891_pt1 | contig 10856 bp, 13 predicted proteins | sample SS_ome_3_FD_132467 | JGI IMG/M metagenome (GOLD analysis project Ga0180435, IMG submission 132467) | Hypersaline lake sediment archaeal communities from the Salton Sea, California, USA - SS_3_S_1 metaG | ecosystem: Environmental > Aquatic > Non-marine Saline and Alkaline > Hypersaline >... | reverse complement strand
AAGTCTGACACTTCTTACCACCTCCCTTAATGTCATGACGTGGTCCGGATGACACAGTATCCAGAATCCTGGCCTGTTTTTCATGCACAGTGCAAGCATTGGTATCTTATTTTCTTTCGCTGCCAGCTCCTTGGTTTTGTTGTAGAGTGTTATGGACTCATGTGAGTTCCTGGTGAAGGTCTCGGCTACAGTGAAACAATTAGGTATGTGCTTTAGATGGTCGGAGTAGATGATGAGTAAGTGGTCATCTGAATCCTTGAGTCTCAATCCAGCTATAGGTATGCCCTTCTTGGTCTTCCTTTTGGCTACTTCCCAGAACAATACTGCTGTGTGGTTCTTGCGTAGCTTGGCTTCGATGAATAGGCTTTCATGCATACTGTCAGATGCGGTTATTTTGCTGTTGCCTCCGGACAAGGATGTCCGTTGAGTCCCGAAGAACTCTGCAATGTTTTGTTCCCGTTTTTTCCAAGTTCTGCTATGTGTCATCGTGATAGATTACCTCTCGTTCAACTTTCTCGTATTCCATGCAGTAGTTAGGGGTTTTAGATATGCATTTGTAGAGAGTGCAATGACAATACTCCTTTCCTTTTAAGAAATACCATTCACGTAGTTCATAACCCTGGTGAGTCATGTTGCAGATAGGTTTGCAAGGAGCCATGTCTTTTTCATGTTCGGTAAAAATAACATGCAACATTATAAAGAATAAAACAGCACAAAGAAGTACCAACAAACATGATTGTAAAAAAGTGCTATTTTTTCTAATGAAGTCATCATCAATCATCTTTTCCACCAATTGCTTTGTTGTCGAATGCAGGACACCTCCCACGGTATATGCCTATCTGGCCACGCCAATGACAAAGTGCATTATAGACTGTGTCCCAGTCATCTGTGATTAGATTAGTTTGATTCCATATTTTATCTCCCTTTTTGTTGGTCATCTTTTCCAAGTCCGACAAATCCAGGTAAACACATGGTCTGACCATACCAAATGAGTCCACTGCATACCTTTTTACTCCGGCTACGCAGACATTCTCGACCATCTCCACTATGAAGCCCATGCCTTCCAGGTCCAGGACTACTTCCTTCCATGTCTTCCACTCATACATCCTTTCGGTGTTTTGTTTGGTAAAGTCGAGGTATGGGAGTGCGACAACATCGGCTTCTACGTCTGCTGCAACCTGACGGATGTCTTCACAGTACGCTATGGTGAATCCATCAACTATGAAATGGATGTAGATGTCAAGCTCCAGGTCCAGCTCCCAACGTAGTTGCTTTGCAGTATGAAGGAAGTTGATTGTTTGCTCGTTGCTTTTAGGTACACGGCGATAGGACTCGTCTAGTTTGTTGGGCAATCTCAAAGTGACTCTAAGTTCATCGAGGTGCTTCAGGATTGTTGGCAATAAATGATGTCCAACGTATCCGGATGTGAAAAGTGAAACGCTAATGTCTTTGGATTTTGCATACTCCAGTATGCGGACGATGTCTGGGTGAGTGAGAGGTTCTCCTCCGCTGATGTTGAGTGACTCCATGGGTGGGGTCTTGTCTATGATTGTCTTGAAGTCCTTGAAAGACATGAAGTTCGGGTCAGGGGGAACATAGCAGCCCACACATTTTAGGGGGCAGCTTTGGGTGATTTCAATCACCGCACTTTCGAGATTTCCTCTAGGTACCGTTTGTGCCTTCCCCTTAGTTGTTCTTTCACATCCTTTTTTATCCTCTTCCCGAGGCATAGAAACTCCTCTATCTTCTGGACAAAGTCCACCACTTGATTCGGAAACATGTCGAGGATGGCATCGTGGAGCCTGAGGACTACAGGTTTCAGGTAGTCCAGTATCACTACCGCACCCAACAAAATCACCAAGACTTCGACCAGTGACACCATTTTCCATTAGAGTTGCTCCCTTACACGCTTGATTAGCTTTTGCTGAAGGTTCTGGCTTCCGTCTTCATCATACTTTATCCAGTTCTTCCCCTTCCGTTCAAGTGTGACACCAGCTTGAAGGTCATATGGGTTGCCATCAAGTTCTACTCGCTCCTTTCCAACACAAATGAGCCTCCCCGTCTTGTTTCCTTTCTCGTCAAGTTCAAGGATGCATTTGTGGTTTATCTTTTCCACTTCGTTTACTTCGACCTCTCCAAGGAGTTCGTTGTAAACGTCCTTGTTAGATAACCTAGACATCTTGTACACCTCTCAAATATCGTTTAAGATAAGCATCATTGCTGACTTCGTCACGTACTCCATTTACAAGTCTGACCATCTTTGGCCGGACCCTGTTTCCGTTATATGTCTTTTCTCTCTGGTTTGCAATCACCATGATTGCTGGAAATTCCATGTCTGTTGTTTTTCTGAGAAATTCTCTCCTCGTGTCCATGTCCACATTGACTTCCGCTACTAGGCTGCCTATGGGTAGCATTTCATTTATCTTTGCCAGTGCATTCCTTGCATTGATGCAAAAAGGGCACCCTGGCGTGTTAAAGAATAGTATCCTCATCTTTTATACCACCCAATGCGTTAATTCTAGTCTGTCCATGACTGTTTCATATGGTGAACGTGACACATATTGGTCTGGTAGCTCTTTTCCCAAGTCTACATTGACTACGTGTATCCCCATACGCCTTAAAGCTCTTGCCCTTGGTTCCGAATACATCTCGGAATGAAAAAGGGGTGTTGGTATAGGCTTCCCCCTATCATACGATTTCAGTTGCAAACTGGGTACACCCATGAGTATTGCATCGTTGGTGAACTCTGCCTCTGCCCAGGTACCTGCCATCGCAATCTTCTGAGAAAATGGTATGTCTGACGGCTTTGGTTTTTTGTAAGTAGTGAGAAGTATGAAAACCAATATCGCCGCAATGACGGTTTCTGCATTCATGTTGACCTACCCCCCGATGCTGGTTTGATTCCAAGAACCCCAGTGGTTCCCTTTTTAGTGTACATGGGCACTAGACCTGCACGGTTTGCAGTGTTTTCCGCAAAGGTCCGTATAGACTCTTTTTGCATTGAAGTTATTGTTTCAACAAGAGGCTCATGAATATATGAACGCAGATAAGAATCTATGTTGGCTATTGTTGCAGCTACCTCAGAGTAGTCATGTGCCCTCAGTTTTTTCTTGAATGTCGTCAGGGCATTGTCAGTTGACTTACCCTGTCCAGATGACATGAGAAACATGTTCTGAAACTCCTCCTGCATCTTCTCTTTTACTTCCTCGGTTATTGTGAGCTTTTCCTGGTTGACAATATTCCATTGGGTATACTGTATGCTCTCAAGAAGGGATTTCATGTTCATTAGTGTGACTAAGTCTGATGCATCCAGGACATCTAGGTTCTCACGAAAGTAACGTGTGTTGACTGCAAGATTATAGGCATCACGACATATGCTCTTTAGTGAGGGGTGCGTTACTTTCTCCCTGAGTCTCAAGAACTCGTTTGGGTTTATGGTATCAGTTGCCACTGTCCCCCCCACCTGATTTTGATATATCTGATTCTTTTTCAGGAGCTGGTGCAAGTTTAAGTCCCTTGCTCATCGCCCTATACACCCTGTCCTCTGTCTGGTCCTCAATCACACCACGCTCATCGAGAGTTACTGCATCAGAGAACTCGTTGCGTAGGTCCTCTAATGCTCTCTCATATGCATCATTCCTCTCCTTGGTTAGCTTAACTGCGAAACCCATCTGTTGGGCATTTGCTGCAAGCTCTGCGTAGTCTGCCATGACCTTCTTCTGTTGGTCGATTGCCTTCTTTGCCACAGCAGCTAAAGATTTTCTTGCATTTAGGAGGACATCATTAGCTGACTTCTCTTCTTCCAGTGATATTAACGTTTCCTCTTCTGCCTGCTGCACGTTGTTGAGTATTTTCTTTAACTGTGAAATCTCATCCATCTTGCTGGCCAGCTCTTGTTGCAAGTAGAGTATCCTACCCTGAGTATTTTGCCTGTAAGTCTCGGTGTTCACTTCCTCTTCCATGGGCTCGCAACGGTCATCGATGTTGAGTGTGACTATACCCGATACTGCTTCATTTACCAAGTCGAGTGCTAGACCAGACATGGTGTAGGGTGAAACTCCAGCTCCAGACGGTTTAGATGAGAGATAGTCCTCGGCAAAAAGTGGGTTGGCCTTGTAACCACCATTCCCTTTGGCCACTAATTCCACACCCCATAGATAAGGTTGTCCATAGAACTTGCCAGTGCGTTCATTTACTGCCTTGAATTTTCTGCGGTTCTTGGATAGAACACGTATCTCCATTGGCTTGCATGAACCAGGTTCAACAAATCGGACCCATAGACTGTTTTCCACTTGCTGCTTCATGCGGAGATTTTGCATCTCTAAAACAGCATCAAGTCGTTGCTCATGTTCGGTCTTTACGTTGCCTTGCATCTCGGCATTTTTTTCTTCGAGTGATTCGATTAATGCATCACGCTTGTCTACTTCAGCCTGTAGTTCACTGAGTTTCTGTCTGGTTATGGCAGGAAGATAGGCGGCAAGCTCATCAGGTGTAAGATTGACAAAGACTTGTTTGACTGAATCAGATTCTATGTCTTTCCGGTCCGTGATTTTTTTTATTTTGTCTTTGATGTCTGCCATCTTTACACCTCAGATATTTGATTCCTCCGGCAATCACCCGAGGCGTTTCACCGGATGGTCCGAGCCACCAGTGTCCGTTGCCCAGGATACGTTTCCTCCACCGCTGGAACCTGGCTTTCCTATTCTTGGTCCGATTACTGGTAACTTCGCAAGTAGTCCCCACCTATAGAGGAGGAAGATGATTAATCCTAGCAAGAGTATATTGAGTGTGTCTCCACCTACGACAGGTAATGTCCACCCCTGACCCGTCTGGAAGCGTATGGGTTGCTGTAGGCCAGCATAGGTCAGAGTACAGTTTGCTGGGACATCCATCGTGGTAAACGTAAGGGTTTGGACGTTCTCGATGTTGGAATATCCAGATGTCTGCATAGATATTCCATTACATGTGATGGATGGGCTTTTCATTGGTGAGTTGGTTGTGAATGTTACCTCCTGGTTCTTTCCATACTTGTCATTCAATACAGGAGATGCAGGAGCACAGATTACGTCAACTTCTTTGGTCACTGTTTCATAATCTGACAGCTCAAAGGTGAGTGTATATTTCTTGTTTTGGAAAGGAAGAGGATACTCACTTGTGGTTCGCTGACCATCCACGAGGACCTTTGGATTTATCGACTCTCCACTTGCCACGTCTGTAACTGTCCAGGATAACCTGTCTCCACAAGCAGGTACGGGGGGATAGATTGTTGTCTGCATCTTGCGAACATCTGCGGTGACTTTTACCTTCAATGTGTCGTAGTTCTCCTCGTTGGCTTGTATTGTGTACTCTCCTGGAACGTCAGGCTCAAATGTGAATTGGCCAGAGGTGTCGGTCTTGATTGGCATGGATGTCTTTGAACCTGTTGGTTTGGATGTTGTAAGGGATATTGTTGCCATAGGTTTGTCTGTGGTGGAATCCCTTATCGTGACAGTTACGTCCTCTCCAACGTTTACCTTCTCAGATGGAGAAAATGTTGCAGCCATGCTCTTGCGATAAGAAGTGAACTTGGTATCCTGGCTGCTTCCATATCCTGCCCTGACTGCCTTGGCAGTGTATTCCCCCACATCCTCCACAGTCATGGTCATCTGTCCCCTACTGTCTGTGGTCCATGGTTGATTGATGACAATGCCTGATGGGTTTCGTATTGTCACCTGTGCTCCAGAGACGGGGTTACCCTGTGCATCTTCTGCTGAGATGATTGCAGTGTCACCAACGATTATCTTGTTTCCAGATTCCTGGCTGGCCACCCGCACCTTGAGTTGAGAGCCATCACCGCTTCCTCCGGTGTAGTTGACGAGGTCGTCTGTCCTTCCCTTCTCTGAACATGGATTTGGAGAGAATGCTGAGGGTGCGTGATTTTGGACTAATGCAGTGACTTTGATTGGGCATTTCATGTTGAGGGGGAACTCAACAATGGTGTAGCCGTCAGATGATATACTCACTGGGTCCATTGGTTCCGGTGTGTTTGCATTCACTAGGAGAGAACCCTGACGGACAGTGTTGTAAGAGAGGTCTGTGATGAGGATGTGAGCTGTACGTCCTGGAGCAACTTCCCCGTTGGCTACGGTAAAGAGTAGGTCTCCGGTTGTTTGTTGTGCAGTTGTTCCGGTGTTACCCGTACCTGAGCTGCCACCGCAATTGGTCGCATAGTGTGGTAGAGGTGAGGTCGCAATGAGTTCAACCACGCCTGTTCCTTTCATGAAGTCGTAGTTGTTGACCTCCTTCAGTGTGAATGTCAAGTCATCAATCTCGCATTCACGGTTGATTGTGCATTGAAAAGACTGAGGACCTGATGCTCGGTTGACGATAATCTTTATCATCGATGGAGTTATCTGGGATATTGTGAAGCGATAGGATACATCATCTACACAGAAGACATCGCCTAGTTGGAAGGATTGGTATTGGTCAGGTAGACCAAGAACGTAGTAGTCCACCGCAGAGGTCTGGACTTCATCGTCTTCGTCTGAGCTGTAGACCTCGAACTCGACATAGTCATTCTCTTTGGCTCTCCCAAGCTTGAGCATGACATCATCGTTTAGGATGCAATCACTGTCTTCCTGGCACCACTTCTTGTCGGTTATGTCACCACCGTCATCGTAGAGGTAGATTCTGGCCTCGTCAGACGATATGTCTTTGATGTAAATCTCATAGTCTGATTCCGTGAGGCGTATGGTTTCCTCTTCCTCATAACGTTCCTCTGATTCAATGAGATAATAGTCGGGGGTGTCCTTTTCAACCTTGATGTTCAAGTTCATGAGCGTTGACCAGGTATCATCCGCTGCCTGGAAGGTGGCCACGTAAGTCTTCTCTGACGTGCCTGAGGGGATGTCAACGTCAAAGGCAATAGAATAGTTCATGTATGGCCCGATTGCAAAAGAGGACAAGTAGGGGGTTACCCACGCACCAGATTGGCCGCCGACAACAAGGATTACACTATCATAGGTTTGGTTGTCCTGGTTGTTCAAGCCAATGAAGAAGGTTTGAAGTTCCCCTGGTTCCAAGGTTACTGTTTTCGTCTGCGGTGAGAATTGCACTGCTGCCGATGCATTAAGAACCATGAAAAGTGTCATCAACGCAGCTACGAGTCCGTGGGAGAGTATCCTGTAGGTATTTGATTTCATCTTGGGCCGACCCCTTCTTTTATCTTGTACTTTTCGATGGTGGCTTGTTTGGCAAAAGCTTCCATCTCCGGCTTCAGCTCATCGAGCTGTTTACCTAATTTGTTGCAGAGTTTAAATACTACTGTGTCTGGGATTGAAAATCGGAATTGCATTTTGCTAGATGTTAGGTGATAGTATCAGTTAGATATTAGCATACAGCTATAAAAAAGCTAGGGGGAGGGAAGAAAGCTGCGAAGACCCTCCCCAGTACTTTTTTTCCCCAAGTGCCCCCCACCCAATTAATTATGGTGGTGAGGATTAAAAAGTCACCACCAGAGCTTGGCCAGACCGTATAACTCGTTTCTACCCAGTATTTCACATACTGTGCCTGAAGGCGTATCACTTTCGGCTATGCTATAGATGAATTTAGCCACCCTCTCGGGTCTCATGCCTTTTTCCGACCCCATGGGCGTATTGATGAGTCCAGGGCAGATTGAATAGAAGCGTATACCAGTGAAATCTCGCCCCCATGCGTAGGTGGCAGCGTTAAGAGCCGCCTTAGTAGCAGAGTAGAGAGAATATTGACGTTGTGGATAATTTCCCAATATGGATGATACATGAAGGATTGCCCCATTTGGTTCCATGAAGTTGAGAATGTGTTGAGTGAGTAAAAAAGGCGTGATTACATTTACGTTGAACATCTCCTTGACTGTTTGTGATTCTGTAGTGCCTAACAAGTTGTTTTCGCATACCCCAACGCAGTTGACGACTGTCCCGAACTTGAAATCATAGAATAGTTTTTCTACGTCATCAGGATTTTTGAAGTCAAGAGCTTCCCTGTTTTCACCGAAGACTTCATACCCTTTCATCCAAAACTGTTTACAGACCGCTTTACCAAGACCACCATCCGAACCGAACACTAATACATTTTTAGCCATGACTTCACCTTCTTACTCGCACGTGACAAGATAGGTTGACGAGAGTAGAATTTCTTGCTCAACCTCTTTGCCTCTGAAAATATTTCCTGACGAGTGAATGTGTTCCCTAATGTGCCAATGTGCTGAGGCACGATAGACCAATCAAGTGGAAGATTTGCATCACGCCACATCTCAGTACCAGGATAATGAATGAGTGGATGGACATCCCCCTGTATCCTTTTATCAAGGCCGTCTATGAAATCCTCTAATGCAACAAAGTCTTCGTTGTAGGTTGGCACTCCAATAGTGAAGGAAAGAAATGGTTTGATTCCCTTGTCCAGCAACAGGCCCAGGTTTGTCTCCAGCTCTTCCAGGTCCCATTCTTTCTTCCCAAGAAACCTCAACGCTATCGGGTCCACGTGCTCGATACCCAAGTAGACAAATCTGCAATTATCCAAGGACTCAATGAATTGGGGAGTGAGTATGTCCGGTCTTGTCTGGAAACCATAGGATAAACCAGATGAAACAAGCTTGTCGATTATCTCCTCTGCCCACCAAGGATTCACCCCAAAACATTCATCGATGAGGTAGATGTTTTTGATTGGTTGGCTGCGTATTTCACAAAGCTCGTCCCATACCCTATGTGCCGTCTTGAGCCTAAGTTCTTTTCTGAATCCTTCCCTAAAGCAGAAACTACAAGAATATGGGCATCCTCTGCTAGTCTCATAGAGTGCCCCTTTGATTACGTCATTGCCTTCAGTCAGACGATATTTATTGAAATCAAGTTGAGAATAAGATAGTTCCGGTAAGTTGTTCAAATCAGAAACAGTCTGGTATTGTTTAAGGTTGATATTTGCCTTCTTGATTATCTTGTAAACTGAAAGCTCCGGTTCACCCCGCACGACATAATCCCCGAACCCCATCATAGGCTTTGGAGTAACTGTCCCATGCGGTCCGATTAAGATTATTTTGGCTGAAGAATACAACCTAATGTCCTCGACTAGCTTAGGTATGATTGAATAGTCGATGGTGCCATCCCTCCAATACAGATAAGACGGAGCTGTTGAGACGATAATGTACTTTGCAGCTTCAAGCTCAACATCGTAATTATATATTCCCGATGAATCGGCCCACATGTCAAGTATGTGATTTTTGATATTTTTACGGTTAAAGTCGTCACTCAAGTACTGAAGGTCTATGGGTGAAACTGGATGGTTGAGGGCACACATTCTGCCCTTGGTTTTCAGTTCCCTCCAATTTGGATTAATCAAAATAACTCCTTTGGCGTTTTTTGAAGTGGCCACTTGCCATCAACCTCCTTGTCCATTCTACTATATGCCCCCCACCAGACAGCCAACTTTGTGAAAAATAGATAGGTGAACAACTCAAATCCGTTCTTCAAGGATGGGTCCCGTTTGAACATCCACCAGAGATAGTTTATCCTCCTGGTGTAACTTATTGCGACTCCACCATTTGAAAATGATTTTATCTGCATCCAACCACCCTGTATGCGTTTCTTCTGGAGCATGTAATGCCATATCTTCTTCGGGGTTGAAAAAAAGACTTTCGCATCCTGGTCATAAACGACTTTCCAGGCATTCACATATGCCATGTAAGACAAGTATGCATCATCAATTAGCATCCAAGTAGGTATTCTATAAAATGCGGTTCTCCGCACAGCCATGAGATTCCCACTGCACATGTAGAAGGTTCCGGTGTCTTGTTCTTTCTGGCGGCTGTATGCCCACCACTCATACGCTATGCGATACCAGCTCTCAACGAGGTTATTCTTCCTGTTAAGTATGGGGATTGGTCTTCCACCAACAACACCGACATCTTCATCTTTAAAGTGTCGTAACATCTTGTCTATTGCCCCTTCTTTGATTATAGTGTCCCCATCAGATAGGATAAGAATGTCTGAATCACAATTATCGTAGAAAACATTAACTGCCTCTGACTTGCCACGTCTCTTGTTTGTGGCAAGAACTGTTATATCATATTTTGACTTTAGAGAATCCAACAATATGAGAGTGGAATCCTGGTTACCGTCAGTTATGACATACACATCAGCATCCTTCGGCTTCACATCGAAGACGTTACGTATCTTTTCCTCGATGATATTAGCTTCATTGCAAGTGAATATGCCAATCGATACGTTCATGTGTCACCCCCGTCATCGCCAAATTCTTCTTTTACTAAAACCTCAACAAAAGGATGATTCAAGATAAAATCCCTCACCAAATACTTAGGATACATTTTCTTTTCTTTTTTTGTTTTTTACTATTCTTTTGAATATCTCGGTTAAGGCGCACATTCTTGGAGTCCAACCTTCTTTGATTCCCTGGGACGTTTCTATCTCATCAGCACATTCAAGCCATTCAATTTCTTTTAATATGCGTTCACGCTCTTCTTCTATATCACTTGCCATCCTTATCTTCGGTTAGTTTGTGGGGGTGTTGCTGGTTCATTTGACGAGGGGCATCACCAGAAGCCGACCCCGACACCCTATCCACCTCCTCCCCTTTTTCTATTATGTTGTTTTTGTCTATTATGTTGTTTTTGTGTATGAGAATCACCTGCCATTTATCCAAAATCTGAATCCTAATCATCGTCTACCTCTGTATTTTTGTGTTTTAAATATTTTCTGCCTGTTGGAGTATTTCTCCCCCAACAATCAACACACACCCTCATATGTGGCATGGCTTCATTACTGCACCCACCACACCAAACACACCTACACTTCATGTTTCCCCTCGTGTTTTTTGATATGGTAGCTCTT
>Ga0180435_10006889_pt1 | contig 10857 bp, 10 predicted proteins | sample SS_ome_3_FD_132467 | JGI IMG/M metagenome (GOLD analysis project Ga0180435, IMG submission 132467) | Hypersaline lake sediment archaeal communities from the Salton Sea, California, USA - SS_3_S_1 metaG | ecosystem: Environmental > Aquatic > Non-marine Saline and Alkaline > Hypersaline >... | reverse complement strand
TCGAAAGCATCTCTCTTTCCATTATCAGATCCGGAAAGATATTATCCGTTAATACAACTTTAAATTTGCTCAATTTGTCTTACCTCTCTTTTTGGTTTTATCTTCAAATATTTATCGCTATATAATATACCATAATATGCATTCTATGACCAGTACAGTATTCATATGTTTCAAAACACGTGATTTTTGAACTTAATAAGCACAAATATGTGTCGTGTTAAATATCTTTTTCTATCTTTGCGATATAAACAATTGGTTTAATAAATAGTGAAGTCAATCCAAATCCAATCCTGCAGTGCTGTTTACTCCTATCCTTTACTCCTGATAAACTCCTCTATATCTTTTTTATACGGCATGGCGGGTGCAGTGCCGAGCTTTGTCACTGAAAGAGCACCGACAGCGTTTCCATATCTTGCTGCTTCAAAAAGATTCTTACCCTCAGACAGAGCAGTCACAAATCCTCCATTGAATGCATCTCCTGCCCCCGTTGTCTCAACAGCTTTGACCTTGTAAGGTTCAACCCATTCTTCCTTTTGTCCATCTGAAACATATACACCCATTTCACCAAGGGTTATCACGACATTTTTTACGCCCTTTTCAAAAAATACTTTTGCAGAATCAGACGCATGCTCCGGCTTTTTTATTTCTACTCCGGTGAGAATCGAAGCTTCAATCTCATTTGGAGTTATATATTTGACTTTTCTCAGCAGTTCATCGGATACATCCTGTATCGGCGCAGGGTTTAACACTATGTCCACATTATTTTGGTATGCGATATCCACACTTTTTTCGATTGCATCCATATTTATTTCAAGCTGGGTCAACAATATATCCGAACTTATTATCTCCGCTTCAATCCTCGATATATCCTCTTTGCTGAAATTCGCACACGCTCCGCTCACGACAAGAATCATATTCTGCCCGCTGTTTTCATCCACCATTATCAACGCTGACCCTGTTTCTTTTTCATCATCCAGTAAAATGTGTTTTGTGTCGAAGCCTTCATCACGAAAGTTCTTAAGCGCAATATCCCCGAATGCATCCTTCCCCACTTTCGTCACCATCACTATATCAGCTCCGGCTCTTTTCGCTGCGACTCCCTGGTTTGCCCCTTTTCCTCCGGGTCCTAACTTAAAAGCAGACCCGATTACGGTCTCACCAGGCACCGGAAGATGACTAGCTCTGCTGGTTAAATCCACAACAAAACTTCCTACAACAATAATTTTTTTTATCATTACGACATCTCCTTTAAAATAAGTTGCTTTTTTTTCGTTTATCTACTCTTCGTTCAGTTTGGGCGGTTGATTATCCATTGAAGCACATCTTGCTCCGGTGTGCCCCTCTACAATATGTACTGTTCTGCTCGTTCCAAGTCTTACTGCTCCGGCATTTACAAATTTAATGGCATCCTCACGCGTGTTTATACCGGTTGAAGCTTTTATCTTCATTGTGTTTCCCACAGTTTTTTTCATAATTGAAATATCCTCGACTGTTGCACCTCCGGTTCCAAAACCCGTCGATGTTTTCACATAATCGGCTCCGGCGAGTTCACTCAGCAAGCAGGCTTTCACTTTTTGCTCCGTATTCAAGTAGCAGGTCTCGATAATAACTTTCACCTTCGCCCTTCCCCTTGCCGCATCAACCACCCCTTTTATGTCCTCCAAAACGAGATTTAGATTATCGTCTCTTAAAGCCCCGACATTTAAAACCATATCGACTTCATCTGCACCATCCGCAACGGCTTCGCTGGTCTCAAGGGCCTTAACTTTGGTTTTGTTCGCACCTAACGGAAATCCTATAACAGTACATGTCTTAATATCAGTATCTTTAAGCTGTTCGCTGACATACGCTACATGAACAGGATTTACGCATACGGATGCCGCCCCATACTTTTTGGCTTCGTCACAAAATCTTTTCACTATATGTTTCGGCGTATATGCTCGAAGCACCGTGTGGTCGCAGTATTTCCCATACTCAGAATTAAAAGCACTGTCATCCTCTTTTATATTCATATTCTGCATGACTTTTTTGGTAATCTCTTCTACCATAGAGTTTATATCCATTTCCCACTCCCTAGATTTATTTATTGATTATTTCTTTTGCAAACAAAATCGAGCCTACAAGTACAGCATTATCCATGTGACTGCATTGAACGATGCTGTATCTGCCTTTACTTGATGCGAATACAAGTTCGTCGGTATATTTTCTAATAGGATCTAATAACACATCCCCAAGATTGCTTACCCCTCCTCCAATCGATACTATATCCGGCGCAAATAATGTTATAAGGTTGCTTAGCCCAACGCTGAAAGATCTCGCTACAAGGTCTATCTCTGAAAGAGCGAATTCATCTTTAGCTTTTGCAGCGCAAGCAAGATCTCTGCAAGCTATTTTTGAAACATCCCCTTTGCACAGCTTCAAAAGTTCAGAATCGTTTTTGACATAGTCTGGTCCTCTGAGTCTTCGTTCTATTGCAAATCCGGAGCACATATCCTCCACCTTGCGTTTCTCTCCAGAAACACTTGAAAGACAATCCGGAATATATGTATGTCCGAAATACCCTGCTCCATAACCCTGTCCGTCATAATATTTTCCATCTATGAATATAGCTCCGCCGATACCACTCCCGATATTGGTATAGAAAAACCTGTTGGCTGTTCTCCCAGAACCCGTTATAAGCTCCCCATATCCACCGGCTACGGTATCATTGATTATCTTCGCAGGCAGTTTGAACTTGGTTTCAAACCATTCCTTTAACTCAAAATCCTTCCATCCTTTTACTTGAACTGATGTCATAACCTTTCCGGTTTCACTTTCAATAATACCACCAAAACCGACAGCTAACGCATGAGTTTTACCTTCAAGTTCTTTTTCTTTTACTATGATTTCAGGCACTTTGATTTTCAGCCAATCGAGTATATCCTGCGCACCGTTTGGAATCGATATCCTTTCGCTCAGCACATACAGTAAATTACCGTCAGCATCCCCTAAGGCCAGCTGCTGTTTTGTAGCTCCGATTTCAACCCCCAAAAATAAAGGTTTCAACTCTTCATTCCTCCACATAGACTAATAGAACATGTTTTCCCTAAACACATCGACAGCGCATTTGAAGCTGTCAAATGACACATTTGACGACAGTGAATGGTCCGACCCGAATATATATCTCGCCTGGATTTTTTTCATTTCGTCCGTGATTCTTTTGACTTCTTTTTTTATCAAAGAAAGGTCGCCCGATTCGAGTATTCTCGCATCAAGCCCGCCCATGAAGACAAATTTGTCCTTATATTCCTTTGCAAATTCAACAACATCACATCCCGCTTTCACCTCCATCGGATTCAGCATATCAAATCCGGCATCTGCTATAAGCGGCAAGGCTTCGGCCACTCCGCCGCAGGAATGCAGCATCGCCCAAATCCCTTTCGAGTGCAAATATTCGACTATTTCACGATAGTAAGGAAAAATCAGTGTATCATAGGTTTTCGGAGAACAGAATAAACCGTTCTTATACCCCAAATCTTCAAGAAGCAGAACCCCGTCCGGCTTACCCACTTCGTCGAATATGTAGTCCATAAGTTCCTTATAAAAATCCGTGTATGTTCGACAAAAATCATGTATCCACTCCGGCTCAAGAAGCATGCTTTCATAAAGACATACATCACCGAGACAACTCCTGAGTGTCTCCCAAACGAACATTGAGCTGAAATATGTGAATCTGTTTTCGCTTTTTCGCATTCTCAGCTTTTTTGTCATAAGTTCTGTATCAACTCTTGTTCCATCAAATTCCAAAAGATGCGGTTTATATTTCTTCTCCCAAACCTCTCTTGACGTCATTTCAAAGTTTATGTGTTCCGGACATCCCGACAGCACTTTTAAATATTTCAGATGTGCACCGGCTCCGTTTCGGGTTATCGTCCACGTCTCAGATTCCTCGATTATTTCCGAAAAGCCTTTTATGGGGAGAACATCCCAATAAAACCCGCATTTAGCTAAGTCCATATCGAAGTAGTCTATCGAATCCATAGGATATTTTTCAATATTAAATTCCGAAAATTTATCTTTCCCCGAATAATCATCGATATATTTTTCTTCCGAAAAAGGATAGCCTTGATTTGTCCAACCTACCATGGTTTCCGGCCAAGGAACATCCCGAAGGCCCATCCTTGTCAAGTTTTCGTTTTTAAATAGATTGTTGATGGTTTCTGAAGAATTCAAGTTATATTACTCTCCTTTTTTTGCTTATAGTTTTTTGCAGTTTTAAAGCAGGCGATCAGGTTTTCTGCTGGTACATTTCCGCCCACACAATGAACCTGGCTGAAAACATATCCTCCTCCGACCGAGAAAATATCCAGCATTTTATTAACTTCAATTTCAATCTCCTCCGGTGTCGCTCTGTTTAATACGTTTTGTGTATCGATCCCCCCGCCCCAAAACACGAGTTCCTTTCCGAACTCTCTTTTTAATACTTTCGGATTCATCTTTGCTGCAGATATCTGCACTGGATTTAATATCTGTATTCCGCACTCCAACAGATCAGGTATGATATCAAAAACTGCGCCGCATGAATGGAAAAAGACTTTTATATCAGGATAGTTATCCCTTACATAGCCGAACATCTTCTTGTGGAATGGTTTTACAAACTCTCTATACATCTGTTTTGATATCAGAAGTGATTGCTGAGTGCCTAAATCGTCGTTGAACTGAATCACATCAATATAGCTTCCGACAGCATCCAAATATCTCTTTAGGTCCCGCAAATAGCATTCGGTTCTGCGTTCCATAAACTCAAACACGAGCTTCTTTTCGATTCCCATATTGACAAAGAACTGTTCATATCCCCAATACAGCTGACCCATTTCGAACACATTTCCATAGAATATCCCGGTTACCGCTTTATCCGTCGTTTCTCTGAGCCGTTTAGCTTCCTTCGCATAGAAATCATATTCTGCTTGGGTCATCTCGGGGAACACATATTCATCCATTTCCTCTATCGTCTTTACATCTTTCATCGGGTGAAAAACACGGGCGAATGAATCAAATCCGCTTGGGCATTTACAGATTACCTTATCGCAATACGAATCATCCGGCTCTCCTTTTTTATATGGATGTATATAATCGATACTATGCGGCAAACCGTAAAGCTCAATATCTCCGCGATTATTTGTTTTAGGGTCATATAACCTCGGCTGCATGCCAGGTTTACCGTTTGTGAGCACCGAATCTTTATAGTCCTCAACAGGAATACCTATCGATGGCGCATATCTGCGAATATGTGCAAAATCTCCGCCCATTTCCTCCAACATAAAAGGCTCAATTAAAGCGTTTTGAGCGATCACATCCTCGACAGTTGTGACCGTTTCATATCCAAGCAGTGATTTTACTTTATCGTAAACAACCGCGCTTATTCCTGTCGCTAAAGTCGCACCAAAATCAATACATGGTCTGTCATCGGGTTCAACATGGTTTAGTGCTGCCAGTGCTCTGTCTCTGGATTTCATAATTATATCCTCCTAAATATTATTTAGGTTTACCATCAGTAATACATATTTTCTCTGTAAGTATCAACAGCACATCTATAGCTGTCCAGGCTGACTGCACTCGAGACCGAATGGTCCGTTGCAAATATATATCGTGCTCCGATTCTTTTCATGCTGTTTAATAGCTTTTTCACTTCTTTTTCTATCAGTTTTCTGTCTCCGGCTTCAAGGATTCTTATATCCAGTCCACCCCAGAAAACGAGATTGTCCTTATATTTTTCAGCATAAGCTTCGAGGTCGCATCCGGCTTTTACCTCCATGGGGTTTAGCAGATCAAATCCTATATCGACGATATAATCCAAAGCTTCTGTGATATCCCCGCACGAATGGAACATCGCAGCTATTCCTTTGCTGTGAATATATTCGACCATCTCCCTGTAGTATGGAAAAATGGTTTCATCAAATGTTTTCGGTGAGCAAAAAAGCCCTTTACTATAACCCAGATCCTCCAAAATCCAAATACCATCCGGTTTCCCTACGTTCTCGATCATCACATCCAAGTATTTTTTGAAGAAAATGGTGTATGTTCTTCCGATATCATGAATCCATTCCGGATTGAGCAGTATGGACTCATACAGGCACATATCTCCAATCGATTGCCTCATAATTTCCCATATGAAAACAAAGCTCGAATATATAAAACGTCCCTGCGCAGTTCTTTCTTCGTATGTTTTTTTACTGAGTTCCAAATTCAATCTGGTTATATCAAAATTCAAAAGGTGAGGTTTATAGTCTTTCTCCCAATCACCGCATGTTTTTATATTGTAGTGAATGTGTTGAGGTGTTCCGCTTTTATATTTCCAATACTTTAGTTCTGCTCCTGCTCCGTTTCTTTTTATAACCCATTCATCACTCTCCTCCAAAACTTCACTATAGCCCTTTTTCGGAAAGCAGTCCAAATGCATACCCATTCTTGCCATATCCATATTGAAATAAGCAACTGTATCTACCGGATATTCATTTATGTTAAATGGTCTATATCGCTCAGCAGCATCAAAATCATCGATATGAGTTTCATTCGTCACGGGATAACCTTCTTCTACCCAGTTTAAAAGAGTATCCGTCCATACGCCCTCTTTGAACCCTATTCTTTCAATATTCCTATCACAAAAAAGATTGTTTATCACTTCTTTGGAATTCATATGTTTTCTCCCGTTTTATTATTTCGAAAGCAACTTATGCATCCTGTTCAGCCGTGTAATTATTACGCCAGATATCTCTTCTGATAGATATCTGGCGTATATAGGAAAATCTGGAGGTAGAAATATGAAAAAAGCTGCTTTAGTCCTCTTCAATGAGCTTATATGATTTGCCCCATTTTTCCAGTCTTAAATCATAAGCTCCGTTAATTCCTTTCGGGGGAACTCCAGCCCAAACCGTGAGCAGTTCCACGTCTTCTTTACCGTCAGTATTATCAAGACCATGGTAGACTCCGCTCGGTATAAATATTATATCGCCTGCTTGAATATCGAGCATCTCGCCGTCAAGTTCAAGCTTACATCTGCCCTTCAGCATTATATATGTTTCATCAAAGGATTCGCCTATTTCGCCATGCTTGCTGGACGGCAGAAGATTGCCGCCTGCTTTTAAGGTTCCGTGGTTGATATGCGTTTTTTCTGATTCTGAGTTCGTATGATCCAAAAGCATCTTTGATATATATACATCACTACATTTTAAAGGCATTACGTTTGCCGTTCTAACCAGTGTTCCTTTACTCATTTTTGATTCCTCCAATTAAAATTCTACTAAAATTTTTATTCTTTTATCATTGTTTTCTATAACCTTGTCGAAGGCCTTCTGGTATTTTTTAAGCGGGTAAGTATCGGTTATAAGCGGTTTAAAACTGACCACTTTTTGATTCATAAAATTGATTATTGGTGCGAAGGTGTTTGCAGTTCCCGCTGCACCTTTGATATCAATATAGGATAATACAATCCTATCAATATCAAAATCATCCAATAGTTTTTCATAAAAACCGAGTAATGGCAGCCTTCCGCCGTTTTTAATATACTTAAAGCATTCTTTCAGAGCTTGAACATTGCCCGATGTTTCTAAGACAACATCCGCTCCGAGATTCAATTTGGTATGAGATTTGATAACCTCAGCCACATTTTCTTTCACAGCATTAACAAGTACATCAGCACCCATTTTTTTGCCTACTTCAAGTTTCGAATCCCTTCTACCGACCAAAATGACTTTGGAAGCACCAAAACTCTTCGCCAGACCAACCGCAGTTAATCCTATCGCCCCTGTGCCTACAATTACGACCACTTCTCCCGGACTGATGCACCCTTTTTTGAGACCAGTAAAAGCAATTCCTGCCGGTTCAATCAATGCAGCTTCCTTCATATCCGCATCATCATTAAGCTTAAACACAAGTCTTGCAGGCATAAGAATATACTCCGCAAAAGATCCCGGCCAAGCATCTCCAACGGTACCTACAGATCTTCCGAACGGACAAAGTTGGTACTCTCCTGACAGACACGTTTCACACTCACCGCAAGGTACGCTGTCATCCCCAACTACTTTATCTCCGGGTTTAAGATCGTCTACTTCACTGCCGACCTCTGAAACAATCCCTGACCATTCATGACCTATTCTGACAGGGTATTTCACCATATCTCCTTGTCCTTGAAACAAAGACCCATCATAAATCGCAATATCCGTTGCGCAAATCCCGCTGTAGCTGACCTTGCACAGCACATCCTTTGGTCCTGGTTTTGGAATCGGCACATCTATCATTTTAAGTACATTTGGTTTTTCAACTATAATCGCTTTCATAATGTAAATTCCTTCTTTAAAGTATTGGGTACTTCTTTATCAAAACTGAAAAACTACCGTTTTTAAAAATCCCTTGCATATCCGCAAGTCCATCCACCATCTATCGTCAGAATTGAGCCGGTAATATAGCTCGCCTCATCGGATGCTAAAAAAACTGTCGCTCCAGCAATCTCCTCCGGCTCTCCCGGTCTTTTCATAGGGATATGAGCCATGAACCTATCGGCTCTTTCCTTGTCGCTATAGAACAACTCGCGAGTTCCCTCAAACAATATCGACCCTGGACAAATACAATTCACCAAAATATTATGCGGAGCAAGCTCCAAGGCCATTGCCTTGGTCAAGTTCACAACTCCCGCTTTTGCTGCTGTGAAAGCACTTTGGAGTCTGAAAGGAACAAGCCCTACTACCGAGCTGATATTGATTATTCTTCCGGCATTGTTCTTAACCATCTGATTAATAATCGGCTTTGAGCAGTAGAATATTCCGTTTAGGTCAATATTAATGATTTTGTGCCAGTCATCCTCGGAGAACTCATGTATGGGTTTTCTTCCATCAGGACCTACGTTAACGCCTGCGTTATTGACCAATATATCGATTTTCCCGAAGCTCTCTATAGATTTTGCACAAAGCTCTTCCATAGATTCCTTGCTGGAAACATCTCCAAATATGTATTTTGCTTTTGCTCCTTCTTTTTTCAATACTTCAGCAAAAGCTTCTCCTTTTTCTTTGTTGCGCCCGACAACGATTATATCCGCTCCTGCTCCTGCAAACTTCTCGCACATGGCCGCTCCAATTGCGCCATATCCTCCAGTCACTAAAGCCACTTTTCCGTTCAAGTCAATGTTCATTTTGCTTTATCTCCTTAAATCTATGATATTTATTAGTTTACTTTGCTTATCAGTTTGCTAAATCGCCTCAGCGCCGCAAATCCATCCTCCGTCGACTACCATAACGCTTCCTGTCATATAACTCGCTTCATTTGATGCAAGAAAAACTGTTGCACCGGCTATTTCGTTCGGAGTTCCCGGTCGTCGCAAAGGTACATGGGACATGAATCTATTCGATTTTTCCTTATTTGAATAGTATCTTTTCGCCAGCTCTTCATTCACTATTGATCCCGGGCAAATAGTATTTACGGTAATCCCGAAATCCGCAAGTTCCATCGCCATGGACTTTGTAAGCCCGATTATTCCTGCTTTGGCGACAGAATAGCCGCTTTGCATTCTCATCGGAATTTCTCCAAGTATCGAGCTAATGTTGATTACTCTTCCATACCCCATTTCGACCATATGCATCGTAACGGGTTTCGAACAATAATACGTTCCGGTAAGATTTATACCAATATCTCTTTCCCAGCTTTCACTTTCTGTCTCATATATCAGCCCAGTATTGCTTGCCCCATCATTAACACCCGCGTTGTTCACCAGGATATCAATTTTCCCAAACTCTCTGATTGATTCGCTGCACAAGTCTTCCATCGATTGTTTGTCTGAAACATCGCCCAATATAAACTTTGCTTTTACTCCGTTTTTCGATATCTCTTCTACAAGGGTTTTGCCCTTGTGTGGTGATAAATCCGAGATTATTACATCTGCACCTGCTAAAGAAAACTTTCTCGCCATTGCAGACCCTATTGCACCACATCCACCAGTAACGAGAGCTGTCCTCCCGCGTAAATCTATTTTCAAAGTCTTTTCCTCTATGCTCTAATCTTTCTGCGCTGCTTTATTATATCCAGCATAACCGCACCGGCCAAAACGATACCTGTTAGAGATTTCTGAAGCGCTGCAGGAACACCTACCATGATAAGGCTGTTGTCCAAAACATTGATTATAAGCACCCCTATAGCTACACCGAGTGCAGAGCCTTTTCCTCCTCTGAGACTCACTCCGCCGACTGCACAGCTTGCAATCGCTTTAAACTCCCATCCGTCTCCGTTTTGCGGTACGCCGTTGTCGAGGTCTATTGTGAAGAGTATTCCGGCTATCGCAACCAGGAATCCGCATATCGTGTATGCTGTCATCCTCATCCTCGGGACGTTAATTCCGGACAATGCCGCAACAGCTCTGTTGTCGCCTGTAGCGAGCAATTGCCTTCCAAACACTGTTTTCTTAATCGTAAATCCGACTACCACAAACAGAATAACCGCTATCAAGAATGGCCAAGAAAGACCAAGGGGTGTTAAATCTCCGAATTTTCCAAAGCCAAAAGGCAATGGTGAAAGCGGATATCCCTTTGTGAGCAGGAACCTCGCCCCGCCCGCCATATATAATGTACCTATCGTCGCGATGAAATCAGGCAGCTTCAGTTTAACGATTAAAAATCCATTGAATAATCCAATCAGCCCGCCGGAGAGCAGCGCAATTATAAATGAAATCCACCCGTTTAGACCAAGCACCATCATACAGTATGGGAATACCATTCCTGCAAAGCCCATAACTCTTCCGACGGATATATCGACATTTCCCGTCATAAGCGGGAAGGTCTCTGCGAGTGCAACGATAGCCAAAAACGGAATTATCTTGAGCATCGTTGAAAAGTT
>Ga0180435_10006888_pt1 | contig 10858 bp, 19 predicted proteins | sample SS_ome_3_FD_132467 | JGI IMG/M metagenome (GOLD analysis project Ga0180435, IMG submission 132467) | Hypersaline lake sediment archaeal communities from the Salton Sea, California, USA - SS_3_S_1 metaG | ecosystem: Environmental > Aquatic > Non-marine Saline and Alkaline > Hypersaline >... | reverse complement strand
TTGCCCTCCGCTTTTCTCAGTCGGCGGCGTTGTTCTTTGGAGGGCACCGTCCATGACGGCCAAGGAAAAACGACAGATCGAAGCGTACGAAGCCTTGCGGCGAACACTCTTTCCCGACGAGCAGGCGCCGCAGCCGTACCAGCCGCGTGTGTATTCCGTTCCGCGTGAGGACTCCGACCGATGACCATCGAGCCCGGATGGGACACACGGTGCGGCCGTTGTCGGTTTCAGGACAAGGAACTCGCCGCGATCTGCATGGTTCGGAAGCCGGCGGAATTCGATCGCCGGCGCGTGTGCATCATCTTCCGCCGGTTCCATGGGATCGAGAGAGACAAGTCGGGCGAGTGCGAACACTGGAAGCATTTGCAGGACACCGGCACGCAGGCCGGCGAGAAGGACAGGCAAGAAGCCCAACTCATGGACGACCGAATCGGCTGAGCATGAGGCAAGGCCGATTCAGCAAGGAGGTGAAGTCGTGTTGATTCTGGAGCGATTCGTCAACGAGGAAATCATGATCGGCGATGACGTGCGGCTGGTCGTCACAAAGACCCAAGGCAATCGCGTGTGGATCGGGTTCGACGCGCCGGAAGAGGTCAAGATTCACCGCCGTGAGGTGTACGACGCGATCGTCGAAGACGGGCCACTGACGTCGAGCCAACTGGCCAAGAAGATCGGCAGCACGCCGCAGGCGGTCGGCAAGAGCGCGGCGGTGAGCAGTTGGTTCAAGAAGCAGGCCGATGGCCGTTGGGCGATCGCCCACGCGGCGGACGTGACGTGATGGGCCACCCGTCGCACGAGTTGCAGCGGATCGCGGAAGGCCTGAAGGACTACCCGCCGATCGAACTGACGCTATGCCCAATCGCAGCGTTTGGCCTGCTGGTGCAGTTGCTGACGGCCGAGGCCGTGCCGAAGAACCACGTCGCCGTGCAGCCGTCGATGGAACGGCTCGCGGCAGTGCTCAAGGAGGGGATCTCGGCGGATGCCGTGCGGCTGGCTGAAGAGATCGGAGCAGCCGCACAGGCGCGGCTCACCTGCGATCGACGTCAGTTGCTCCAGATCGCCCAGGCGGACGAGAGGAACTAAGGAGAGCATGGATGGCCCAAGAACGCAGGAAGCGCGACGACGCGGAAGAGGCGTCGCTCTGGTGTCGGCTCAAGGAAGGGGGCGACCAGGCGGCGGCCGACGAACTCGCAAGGAAGTATCTTCCGCTGGCGCAGATGGTTGCCGGCCGGGTGCTGCTGAATTTGCCGTCGACCGTGGACAGGGATGCCGTCGCCTCGGCCAGCCAATTCGGACTGGCCGAGGCGATCCGCCGGTTTGACCCGGGCCGTGGGCTGAAGTTCGTTACCTACGCGCCGAGGCTGATCAGCGGCCGGATTATCGATGATCTCCGCAACATGGCGATCGAGAGCCGGTCGACCAGGAACAAACAGAAGGCGGCGGAGGAGGAGCGGGGCCGGCTGTCGCAGGACCTCGGCCGTCGACCGTCGACCGAGGAATGCGATCAAGCCGGCGCGTCGGCACGGCCGCTCACAGTGCATTCGCTTCACTCACATGTGTACGAAATGGACTCGGGTGACTTCGTAGCCCTCAAAGATCTTCTCGCCGGCAGAGCGGACAAGGATCCGCACGTGGCGTCGTTAGAACGGATCGTCGAAATCAAGGGCCTCAACAAGCGGGAACGGTACATGCTGCTGGCGTATTTCGTGTTCGACCACACCATGCAGAAAACGGCCAAGGCTTTGGGGGTGAGCGAATCACGCGTGTCGCAGTTGATGAAGGCGCTGTGCGAACGGCTTCGCGAGCGCGGCGACGAGGTCCGGGAAACACTGACTTCGGAGTGATTCATGGAAGAAGCGGATCGAGACGTGGAACGACTTCGCGCGTTGCCCATGCGCCCGTACGGGCCGGCACTCAAGTTGGCCTTTGAAGAGCTGTGGGTCGTGGCCGGCCGGCAGCCGGCCCATATCGTCATTCAGCCGCGGTGGCTGAGCGATCGGCTTGGGGCCTCGGATCGTACCGCCCGGGGCTGGCTCGACAACCTGGCTGAGCTCGGATTGATCCACATTGCCGAACGCGACAAGCGGCGTGGCACGGTGTCGTTGTACGTCTACAGGCCGGCGAGAAGGACAGGCAAGAAGCCCAACTCATGGACGACCGAATCGGCTGAGCATGAGGCAAGGCCGATTCAGCAAGGAGGTGACACGATGCTTGTATTCACACGGAAGCGAAACGAAGAAATCGTCATCAGCGACAACATCAAGATCACGGTGGTGGCGATTCGCGGTGATGTGGTGCGGATTGGAATCGAGGCACCCAGGGGCGTGCCGGTTCACCGCCGCGAGGTGTACGACGCGATCCAGAGAGGGAAGGAATGAGTCAGCCCACGTGCCGCACCTGCGCCCATGCGTTTCATCCGCGCACCCCGTGTGAAAACCGGGACTTCGTACTGCGGCCTCGGTCGTGCGGCGGAACGCGGGGATGGGTGCCGCTCTTTTACCTGGAGATCGCCGGCGTGAAGCTGACCGCGGAAGAGGCGAATCGTTTGGCAGATGCGAGTTTGAAAGGAGATCCGGCGTGACTACCGCCTTGACGGCACCAGAGAAGAAAAGCCTCGCCAAGTGCGAAAGGGTGATCGAAAAGGGGCTGGCGACCTTCGTCGAAGTCGGCCAGGCGCTCTTTGACATCCGAGAAGGCAAGCTGCATCGGTCGACGCATGATGTGTTTGAGGACTACTGCAAGGAGCGGTGGGAGATTGCCAAGTCCCACGCCTACCGGCTCATAGCGTCCGCCGAGGCGGTTGCCAATCTGTCCCCCATGGGGGACGTTTTGCCCGCGTCCGAACGCCAAGCGAGGCCGCTTACCACCATTCCCATGGAGAAACAGGGAGAGGTTTGGCAAGAGGCCGTCGAGACGGCTCCGAAGGACGACGAGGGCAACCCGATCATCACGGGGAAGCACGTTGAGGAGACGGTCAAGAGGTTCAAGGAGCCCGAGCCGTGGGATACCGAGGGGGATGAGCCTGCGGCCGAAGTGGCCGAGGAAGACACACACGAGCCGCCGTGCGACCAGTTCGGGAACGTCTGGACCGACGCCGCCTATGCGGATGTGCTCGACTCTTCGGAGGCCAATCAGCACATCAAGGAACTTCAGGCGATTCGGCGCCAGTGGAAGAAGTGGAAGAAGGAAAACCACGGCCTGACACGACAGCTCGAAATCTCGTCCCTTGATCGGCAGATCGGCTTCGCCATCCAGACCATCAAAGAGCAGATGCCGCACTGTTTGTGCCCAGCGTGTGACGGCGAAGGATGCAAGTTCTGCAAGCAGCGGGGCTGGGTCGACGCGAACACCTACAAGTTGGTACCGGAAGAAAAGAAGTATCGGGAGCTGTCGTGAGCGATCAAGGGTATCTGTTCAATCCGCCGACGATGGATCTCGACCGTTCTGAGGTTGACTTCGATCTGCCTGAGCGCCGGGAATTGCGAGTGCCGACCGGCGACGTCGTACTCCGCGACTACCAGCAAAAGGCCGTCGACAATGTGTTGCGGGAATTCCGTGGCAAGTCGAAATCGACGCTGGTCGTGCTGCCGACTGGTACCGGCAAGACGGTGGTGATTGGCGGCGTCTTCAGGGAAATGACCCAGCACGGCCGATGCCTGCTGATTGCTCACCGGGAAGAGCTGATCTTCCAAGGCGCCGAAAAGACGGCCTGGGTGGCTGGCGAACAGCCAGAGATCGAGATGGCCGAGTACAAGACGAACGAGCAGCAGGCGCCGGACGACAGGGCCCGGATCGTCGTGGCCACGGTGCAGACGCTCTCTCGTGGCCGTATGCAGCGATTCGACCCGACGGAGTTCTCTTGCGTCGTCACCGATGAGGCCCACCATGCGTGCGCCCTATCGTACCGAAAGGTCTACGACTACTTCGACCACCCGGGCATCCGGCACATGGGCGTCACGGCCACGCCCGACCGCGCGGACGAAGAGGCCCTTGGGCAGGTCTTCGATTCCGTGGCCATCGACTACGAGGTGCCGGACGCGATTGCGGACGGCTGGTTGGTGCCGATTCGGCAGCGGTTCGTTGACGTGCAAGGGCTCGACTACTCGAGTGTCCGCACCCAGGCCGGCGATCTGCACGCAGCCGACCTGCGGAAGATCCTTGACGTCGAAGAGAACCTCCACGGCATCGCCCACCCGGTGATTGACCTCGTAGGGGACCGTAGGACGCTCGTATTCGCCGTGTCGGTCCAGCAGGCAGAAAGACTCTGCGAGATATTCAATCGCCACCGGGACGGCTGTGCGGGCTTCGTGTGCGGCAAAACGCCGAAGGAGGAACGCCGGGGGATTCTCGATCGATTCGATGCCGGGGAATTGCAGTTTCTCTGCAATGTCGGCGTGCTGACCGAGGGCTTCGACTCGCCGGGTGTGGAGGTTGTCGCCATGGCCCGGCCAACGAAATCACGTTCGCTCTATTCGCAGATGGTGGGCCGGGCGACCCGTCCGCTGCCGGGGCTGGTGGACGGCGTTGCATCCGCGTTGGAACGCCGAGTAGCGATCGAGCGATCCCCGAAGCCGGCGTGCGAGGTGATCGACTTCGTTGGCAACACGGGCCGGCACCGGTTGGTCACGTCGGCAGACATTCTCGGCGGCAACTACACGCTCGAAGAGATCGACCTGGCCAACGAAATTGCCACGAAACAGGCCAACGGTCGCGGTAAGGACGTCGGCGAGGCGCTGAAGGAAGCCCGCGACGGGATGCAGGAGCGGGCGAAAGCAAGCAAGAAGCTGGCGGCCCAGCAGCGGGCCAAGGTGCTTGCGGATGCACTCTACACCACGACCGAGGCAATCGACGTCTTCGATGTGCTCGGCGTGGAGCCGCAACGGGCTCGCGGATGGAACCGCGGCCGGCAGCCCACAGACAAGATGCTCGGCGTGTTGGAGCGGGCCGGCGTCGTCGGGCACGGCAAGGGGCAGATTCCGGAAGCCGATCTGTCGTTCGACGCGGCCCAACAGTTGATCAAGGGCGTCTTCGCTCGGCGCGAAGCGAAGCAATGCACGTTCAAGCAGGCGAAGATCCTGAGCCGCTTTGGCTACGGAACCGACCTCACCATGACCGAGGCCAGCGAGCTCATCGATCAGATTGCCGCAAACGGATGGAGGCGACCATGAGACCATGAGCACATCAGACAAGAACGACCCGGCGAATGTCGACCCCGCCGTGCTGAAGGAGTTTCCGGCCCCAACACCGGCACTGCTGGAGACGATTGGGGCGTTGCTCAAGACGGCCTGCATGCCGGGCCATGCGGCGTTGTGTTTTCAGTGGGCCGAAGCCTACGGCAAGACATGGAGGCGGATCAGGTGAATGAGCCACGAACCGATCAACGAGATACTCGATCAGCAGCCGCCGAGCGACAAGGAAGCGGAGCGAGCTGTGTTGGGGTCGATCCTGATCGACACGAGCAAGCGGGACGCTGTTGCCCAGATCATACCTCAGGCCGACGCCTTCTATGTCGGCGCCCATCGGGTGATCTACAGACACATGCTCGACATGAGCGTTGTCGACGAAATCCTGTTGCTTGCTCGGCTTCGCGTGACGGGCGACCTGGATGCAGTCGGCGGGCAGGCGTATCTGTGCGAGATCCTTCAAGCTGTGGCCGTGCCAAATCATGCCGAGCACTATGCGAGGGTCGTGGCTGAGTTATCGCGCAAACGGGAGTTGATCTATCTCAATACAAGGGCGCTGATCGCAATCTATTCGGGAAAGTGGACCGCTGCCGAATTGGCGGGGCGGCAGATAGAAAGGCTTAGGGATATCCATGAGCGAGCAAACGGGGGGTCAGATAGCCACGGCGCTGGCGAAGGCCCAGGCGGACATCAAGAAGCTTGAGCGGAATCGTGAGGTCGAGGTCAGGACACGCTCGGGCGGCAGCTACAAGTTCAAGTACGCAACCCTCGATCACATCATTGAGCATATTCGCGAGCCCCTGACCAAGAATGGTCTGTGGTTCACCCAGCTCATCGAAACACACGAAGGCAAGTATCGGTTGGTAACGCGACTGCTTCACGAGAGCGGCGAGGCGATCGAGAGCCATACGCCGTTGCTGGTGAGCGGTGGCAACAATCAAGAGTTCGGCTCAGCGCTCACCTACATGCGGCGGTACAGCCTGTCGGCGCTGCTGGGGTTGGCGGCCGACGATGACGACGACGGCAATCATGCCGACGGAAACGAGTCGCAACCAACGGGTCAGCCGAAGAAACAGAAGCCGCCGGCGCAGCAAACAGCCCCGCCCCAAGAACAGCCCGAGGGCTACGAGAAGGTTCTGAGCGAGGGGCTGCAATACGTTGCGAAAGTCACCTCCGCGACGGACGCGAATGCCATGCTGGAGATCCTGAAGTCAGCCGATCACAAAGGCACAAGCAAGGCCGATCTGTGGAAGGCGCTCATGGACAAAGCGGCCGTCGTTGGTGCGGTGTGGAATAAGGACGCTGGTCAATTCGAGGAGAAAGCAGCATGAGCAAACGAAAGCTATTCAAGGCCCACGGCAACGAGGATGGCGGGTTGGTGATCGAGCTCTACAAGAGCGACGTCGACAAGATCCGGGCTGTTGAGGAACTCGTCACTGTGTTGCCGACATGCAGCACGGCCGAGAAGCAGCGGGCGGCGCTCGCCGTCGCGTTGAAGGACTTCCTGAACGAGGTGGCGCCGCCGGAAGACATGCCGAAGGACTTCCTGAACGAGGTGGCGCCGCCGGAAGACATGCCGAAGGTGTTCTGACGGACGGTGCGGCCGGTTGCTGCTTCCGCCGGCCTACACGCCTTGTTGCGAGACTCAAAGCAGATAGGCGTTTTCCCGGGGGTGGACTGGCAGAGATCCTCGTGGCGACAAACCATTAGAAAACGCTGAAAAGCCTACGAACATATCTCTGCCATAGTTGGGTTGAACGCTGCTGCAAACTCTGATTCAAGCGGTCTGAAGCATGGAAGAATTCGTCTTCGTAAAGCGTGATGGACGGCTGCGGCTTGTTGGTCGAGCTGTCGAGGAATATCCAGCCTGGGTGGAGCAGCTCGGCGAGGGCGAGCACTTCCGCGGTTCTTTCAAGGCGTTGAGCACTTCCAAGAGTCAAGAACAGCTCGGCTACTACTACGGCGTGATGCTTCCTGATGTAGTTGAGGGGCTCAGGCAGCTCGGCTGGTCGGAAGTCGGCTTTGAGTGGATCGCTGGAACACACGTGCCCTTGGCAGTGAATGCGGGAAACGTGGATCGCTACCTCAAGGTGCTGTACGCGGCATCACGGAATATCGAGGCGACGGTGAGTAAGGCACGGATGAGCAAGCAGCAAATGCACGACCTGATTGAGTTCGTGCTGGCATGGGCCCATGAGAACAGCATCGCAGTGAGGCCGAGCGAGAAGCATGTCGGAGCACGTTGAAAACTATCGAGCAGCCTGGGGCTTCGCCGAGCAGGACACGGTCCTCTGTGAGCTGTGTCAGAGGCGAGCCGGCGAGATCCATCATATCGAGTACCGGAGCCATGGCGGAACGGACGACTTCCGCAACCTGATAGCGTGCTGTGTTGAGTGTCACCGATGGGCACATGCTCGGGCTGACCGAGTCGAGATCATGAGGGCATTCAAGCGATGGCCAAACGGATTGAAGCCGACTTGAAGTCGATGGGATTCACTGACGAGCAGATCGCGACGGCCCTGGTCGACGGCAAGCCGCTGGCGGAGTTCCATGAGAAGCCAAAGCGCTCGGCACGATTCGGGAAGTTCCGATCGGCCACCGAAGCGGCGTACGCCTTGGAGTTGAACGCAGATATTCAGGCGGGTCGGATCATTGATTGGGGCTATGAGCGAATCACGTTTCGGCTGACGGACGGTGACAAAGACACCCGGGCAATCAAGTACACGCCGGACTTCGACGTATGGCTCCCGGACGGGCGGCTACGAATCGTCGAGATCAAGGGAAAGAAGGCGGCTGGCGGTCGAAGGGATGCGGCGGGAATCAACAACTACAAGATGGCGAAGGATAAGTACCCACACATCGACTGGATGATGATCAGCCGGATCGCCGCCGGCTGGAAACAAATCATGTAGACGGAGCGCACCGCCCGGCACGAGGCCAGAACGGAGGGAAGCCCAATGCGAGTGAGCAAGACGGAACTACTTGCGGCAGCGAAGTGCCCTGTGTGCAAGGAGCTTCTCGGAGTGACAGAGAACGGCTTCCTAGCATGCCAGAAGGACCTGCTGCACGGCCGATTGAAGCCAGCGAAGAAAGAACAGCAGCGGCTACAACGCCGCGTGCTTCGGTGCGTGAGCAGCCTAGCCAGCCTGCCACGTGCCGAGAGGTTCAAGCTGCCAAAAACGTACCAGGTTCGCTATCGCGTCGAGGGCAGGAAGGGTCATTTCCGTCGTGTGCCAGCGGCCTACGGAAGAGAGGCGGGCTTCGAGGTTGTGGTTGAGCGACCGGGACATATCAGCGTGTTCTGGGTTGCCGAAGACGAGGCGTAGGCCAGGTCCGCATTGACGGAGGATCAAGACCGATATGGACGCCCATGGCGAGTACCCGCAAGTCGGAAGGGATTGGACCGTGCGGCTGGTTGGTCGTGATGGCAAGCCGAGCCTGGCACACCGATTCCCTGAGCTACGAGGCAAGACCGCACCCGACACGATGACGGTTCAGGGATTTGCCAGGACCATCCGGTGCCGCCTGGTGTTCGTGGATCGCGAGAACAAGGTGCTGACGTACCTGATTGTCAACCATCCGCGTTATGGCTGAATGACTCGATCGGGATTGAACACAGGCCGGCCGGCGGCGCAACACCGTGAGGTGTTCCGTCCATCCAACGGGCCGCCGGCCGGCTGTTTCTGTTGACATCGTCGTGGATATCGGGTTAACTTAACAGCGGATGGACGGCTGCACCTTGCAAAATGGCGCGGCCGTTTTCATGCGCGGGCCGCGCCCCAGCCCAGCGAGGGCAACCGTGGCCACGGTCTTCAAGTTCTTTTCCGCACTCTGGCGGATTATCTGTACACCTCCCACTCAGGAGGCTCCAACGATGGACGTTGCGCAAGTGCTGCGCGAACGAGTGTTGGCTCACTTTGGCACGGACGACCAGCCGACTGCCCCAAACATGGTCGGCACTCTGGAATGGGAGGTGGCCGCCCTCGTGGACGCCCTGGACCGCCCCGCAGAGGCCGTTGCGGTGCTTGTCGACACGTCCGAGGAACTGTTTGACGAATTCGTGCCACCGGTCGAAGACGTGTTGGCTGAGGATTTGCGGCGCGGATGGCGAGGTCGCATCCGCGAGGTATTAGAGCAACTTGTCGATGTTATGGAGGGCTGAGTGATGAAGCGGCTAATTGCAATTATGGTTGTGCTGGTAGCGCTGGTGGCTTCGGCTCCAGCCCAGTGCCCGACCGGCGGTTGCCCGGCAAACGTCTTCGAGTCGATTGTTGCGCCGCAGAACACGGGGCAACAGTTCAGTGATCCTGATGGCGGGGGCAGTTTCACGCCTGTTGAGTCACCGCCGGAAGCGGGTATTGAGGCTGCGTGTCGCTTGGCCGGCGTCTCAGGCACACTGATCGGCAAGGGCGACGACTGGGGCATTATTTGGACCTGTGCCCATCACATCGAGGGTGATCGCCGATTGCCTGTTGATGCAGTGTTTCCCGTGACTAGGGAGACCCTTCGGGCAACACTACTTGTCGCCGACCGAGCAAAGGACGTTGCGGTCTATCTCACAAAACGCCCGAGGGCGCGAGTTGCTCGGGTCGCCAAGGGGCTGCCACGAATTGGGCAGCGGATCTGGTACGGCGGTTTCGGTCGCAACGGCAAGTGGCAGGCATTTCAGGGCGTGTATCGCGGCGAAATCCGCACACGGGCCACGGACATCGGCCCGTTGACTGGCGGTGTTGCGTGGCAGGGGTCGGCCCGCCCCGGCGATTCTGGCGGTCCTGCGTGGACCCAAGATGGAATCTTCTCCTTGGTTACAGCCAGCGGAAGGGGAGAAACGGTTGGGCCCGACGGCCTGTATGTGTGCCAGCTCCTTGATTCGGTGGTTGGTGACGATCGATTCATGCTGCCGTGGAACGCAAATCTCGCCAAAGAGCAATCGCGCAACGAGAGCGAGGTGGCCCGTGAGGCCGAACGCACTCGACAGACAGAAGTGCAATCAGGCGCGACGATTGCTCCGTCGGTGCCGCAGGCAGTTGGTCAGCACAATCACGTGGGCATCGAGATCAACAAGGAAGCGATCGAGGGCTTAGCGGCACGACTGGTTGCCATTGAGCAAGCGACTGCGAATCTGCAAGCACTACCTGAGCAGGTGTCGGCCACCGAAGAGCAGGCGGCAGAGGCTGCCGGCGCCGCGGCACTCGCTGGTGAGCAGGCGGCCGGAGCCGTCGCGGCGATCGAGGCCGTCGAGGTCGGGCTGCTCAAGCGCATTCGCTCTGGAATCGTGGGCCTGCTCAAAGGCTACTTGAGCACGTACGGGTGGCTTGGTGCGGGCGTCGCCGGCTTGGCAGCGTTCCTGATCGTGCGGTTTGCCAAGAAGTGGGTGCGGAACCTGATGATGCCTTTGGCGCAGCGCATCGACTGGCTTACGGACCGCATCCCAGGCAAATGGGACGACAAGTTGGTCGATCCCGCCGCTTACAAGCTCGCATCGCAACTGAGTGGTCAGCCGATCCCACCGTACGCAATGCAAGAGGGTGTCGATCCGTGGGGGGCGCCTTACGAGCAACCGCCGATGCCGACGCCGACTGAGCCGCCGAACAAGGAGACGGGCAAGTGAGCGAGGGTTTGTCTTGGGAAGCAATTAGCGTGCTGACTGTGATTGCCGGGGCCGTGATCACGGT
>Ga0180435_10006887_pt1 | contig 10859 bp, 12 predicted proteins | sample SS_ome_3_FD_132467 | JGI IMG/M metagenome (GOLD analysis project Ga0180435, IMG submission 132467) | Hypersaline lake sediment archaeal communities from the Salton Sea, California, USA - SS_3_S_1 metaG | ecosystem: Environmental > Aquatic > Non-marine Saline and Alkaline > Hypersaline >... | reverse complement strand
CTACGCTTCCGAGAGGATCTCCTTCACCCGCCCGACCTCGCCTGTTTCGAGGCGGACCTTGATGCCGTGTGGATGGGTGGCTGACTTGGTGAGGATGTCTTGCACGATGCCGCGTGTGCGTTGGCCAGAGTGCTGATGGTGCTTCTGCACGATCTGAACTGCGAGGCCGGGCCGGACACTGCGTCTGTCTGTTCCGCTCATCGAGATCCTCTCCTGTTGGCGCCATCGTACCGGGCGGAGGCAGTTGGTGCGGCGAGGATTCGCCTTGACGAGGGTTGGGACTGCCGGTAGGTTGTCCCCAGATCAGCTTGGCAAGGAGACTCATGAAGCGTCTGGCGGGCATTCTGGCGGTTCTTGGTTCCCTTTTCTGCATTGCGTCGGCGATGGCCTGGTGTCAGTCTCTCTCAGTCTGCGACTACGAGTCTCCGGAAAGCTTCGTGTCTGGGCTGTCGATTCAGGGGAGCTTCAGTTGGTTCGACGGCCCCTACGCCGACGACCGAAGCAAGGCGTTCGCGGCCAGCCTGGTGGCCGACTACGGCAGCTTGAGATCGTCCGAAGCCTCGGCCAAGCAGTTGGACGCGCGGGCGGATGTCCGCGGGAAGACTGATGGCTGGTCGATCCAGGCCCGTGCGGATGGCAGTCTCCTCGGCTACTTCGACGAGGCGATGTTCGCCGTCGGCGCATTTGGCGTTGACGCCGTCTATGGCAGTGGGCTCGAGGTGGATTTGACCGTTGGCGGTGGATCGGGCCGGTTCCGTGATGTCACGCCGTTGGCTCAGTCGATCCTGGTCCAGAATGGGTTGCTCGACCAAGGGGAGCTGCTGGCACCGCTGGCCAACGAGACCCTGCAGGATCTTGCAGCGATCCTCGGTGAGATCGGCCCGACGGACGCAGAGCGAATCATCCTCCTTGCTCAGCGGCTCGAGGCGACCGACCTGCTTCTCGGAGAAGAGCTGGGAGTACGTGGCCTGCTGGAGATCGAACGCGTTCTGGAAGAATCGGGGGCGAATCGGCTCTGTGGACACGATGTGCAGGCACGCATCGGCCTGGCGGCAATGCTCCTTCCTGAACTTCGCCTTTCGTCCACCGGCATCATCGAGTCGCGTTTCGCGTCGGTGCCCGATCCGGTGTCGCAGATGGAGCTCCATGCGACGGCTCAGGTGCGCCTTGCCCATATCGATCAGCTTCGCCTCGAAGGGTCCGCGACCTACAGCCGGTCTCTTCCCGAGGGATGGAGAGCGCGTGGTGAGTACCACGTCGAGCTCGATCGAATGTGGACGAACAGCGAGGAGACAGTGCTCTTCCAGGAAGCTTCGGCGAGCCTGACGACGGTCGTCTTCGGCTCGGTCGGTCTGAGCTTGGTGGGACAGGCCGAGTATCGAACGGGTGATGAGGAGATCACGTTCGCGCTCTCAGTCTACCTGGAGGCCGATCTCTTCTGATGGCCGGCGAGCAGGTTGTCCGAGCCGAGGGGATTCAGAAGTCGTTCGAGCGGCGCATCGTTCTGAATGATCTGAGTCTCAGCGTGGCGCAGGGTCAGCTCTACGGTCTGGCGGGATCCAATGGCGCAGGGAAGACAACGCTGATCCGCACGTTGTGCGGCATCCTTCGGCCGGACAAGGGGGAAGCCCATCTGCTGGGATGGCGGATGCCGAGTTCCCGGGTTCGCTCACAACTTGGGTACATGCCGCAAGACTTTGCGGTCTACGAGGACCTGACCGTGTTGCAGAACCTGGAGTTCTTCGGCGGGCTGTATGAGTTGCGGCGATCGCAGATTCGCGGGCGCGCGGACGAGCTTCTGGACCTGGTGCAGCTCTCGGATCGGAAGAAGCAGCGCGTGGGGACGTTGTCCGGGGGGATGCGGCGGCGGGTGTCACTCGCGATCAGCCTGCTGCACAAGCCGAGGTTGATCTTCCTGGATGAGCCGACGGCGGGAGTCGATCCCAAGTTGCGGCGAACGCTGTGGAACGACTTCAACCGTCTCGCTTCGGAGGACGTCACGTTGATCGTCACCACGCACATGGTCGAGGAGGTTCTGCGCTGTCACGTGGTCGGATTCTTGAGCGCGGGCCGGCTGCTGACGGAGGGGACGCCGGAGGAGATTCTTTCGGAGACGCAGACGTCGAATCTCGACGACGCATTCATCGTGCTGCAGGAGCGAGGGGAAGCGAAACGATGAAGACCTTCGCCGTTGCACGGAACGTCCTGCGCCGGGTGATCAACGATGTCCGGACGCTGGCGCTTATCGTCATCCTGCCGCTCTTCTTTGTCCTCCTCTACGGAAACTCCTTCTCCGGCTCCTATCGCGATCTCACCATCGTGCTGGTCAATCAGGACAACGGACTGGCATCGGTCCGAACGGCCGAGGTCGGACGCATCACGCTGGACGTGGGGTTGGCCAAGGCATTCACCGACGCGCTCGATCGTGAGATGTTCGATGTCGTAGAGATCGAGGACCCGGACGAGGCGGCGGCCAGGGTCCAGGAGCCCGACGTCTGGGCTGCCCTTGTCTTCCCGAGACCGTTTTCGAACGCCGTGGTCAATGAGGCTGTTCGCGCCAGCGGGGAGCGGCGAGTTATCGTCGATGGGGACACCGTGACACTGCTGCCGAGCGACCCAATCGAAGCGCCGCTCACGCGGTTGGTGATCGACGACGGCAATCCCTTGATTGCGAGCGCAATCCGGGGCGCATTCAACGAGGCATTCGCCGAGGTGCTCGCTTCGCAGCAGTCCTCGGTTACCGCGGAGACCCTGCTGGAAGTCGAAGCACTGTACGGCGGCGCGATTCGCATGCTCGACTTCACGGCGCCAGGGATCATCGGCTTTGCGATGACGCTGATCACGGTCATGCTGACCGCGATGGCGGTGGTCCGAGAACGGACGAGCGGCACGCTAACACGGATCCTGATCGCGCCGATCAGCGCCTGGCAGGTGACGCTCGGCTATACGCTGGCCTTCAGCCTGATCGGCATCTTCCAGGCGGCCGAGCTCTTCTTGGCGTCGCAGATCTTGTTTGACATTCGCTTCATCGGAAACCCGGGCGTCGCGGCGTTGATCATCATCCTCTTCACCGTAGGACTGCAGGGCATCGCGACGCTCATCTCGACCCTCGCCAAGAACGAGGCGCAGGCGATGCAGTTCGTGCTCTTCCTGCTCATTCCATCGCTCATGGTCAGCGGCGTCTTCTGGCCGCTGGAGACGATGCCGCCGACCATCCGCCCGCTCTCCTACGTCAGCCCACTCACGTACGCCAACAGCAGTCTGCGCAAGGTGATGCTCATGGGAGGGGGCGTGGGTGACATCCGTCTTGAGCTCGCCGTGCTCGGCGCGTTCGCTCTCGTCATGCTTGCCCTGAGCGTCCTCTCCATGCGGCGCCAGGGGTACACCGCGTAGCGGCTCGACGCAGGCGGAAGCGGCGGCGGTGGTCTCACGGCATGCGACGTCGCAGCTCCATCCTAGGAATGCGCGATGTGGTCGCTTGCAGACCGTTCAGGATCGTGAGGGATCTTCGCCCTACGCCCCCGACAGGATCTCCTTCACGCGGCCGACTTCACCCGTTTCCAGGCGAACCTTGATGCCGTGGGGATGGGTTGGGGACTTTGTCAGGATGTCTTGCACGATGCCGCGTGTGCGTTGGCCCGAGTGCTGATTGTGCTTCTGCACGATCAGCACCTCCTTGCCAGGGCGAATCTCATCTCTCCTCGGTTCGGCCATTCCGCCTCCGCCCGGCTCGTGCTCCATCTTATCCGTCCTGTCAGGCTCGGCGGATGGGCCTTCGGGGAGCCTCGCGTGGCGGCGCCCCACAGAGATCCGGCAGCCAAAGGTGTGGGGGGCGGAGGCCTAGCGCCCCGGCGAACACTGATCGACACCGGCCTCTGCGGGAAGCGGCTGGCAAATCCTACACAGCCAAGGAGGCAAGCTCATGCAGCAGCATAGCGGTGAGCGAGTCTAAAGGATTGCCGCGCACGTGGAGTGCAGGCGCCGAGAGCGACAGCCGTCGCCGCTCGCCCCCTTGTCTTCTGAGTGAACCTTCCAGGAACCATTGTGTATGTGGGGCAGTTGACATTCTGCAAGGAGGGAATCATGCAACGAACCATCATCGTGCTTTCGATGATCGCGGTCGCTTTGCTCGCCATCGGCGCGGTGGGGCAAGAAGCCATCGAGCTTCATGATCTCCATCTCGTCGCTTGGGAAGATGTGCCCGGCGGCAATCCAGACTACGCCGGACCGTTGAGCGCTGCAATTCTGATGGCATGGCACGGCGATCATGGCTATCGCGAGCTACTCGGCGATCGCAATGGCGATGGCCGAATCGATGAGCAGGACACCATCGAGCTTGCGCAGGAATTCGCCGATCCGATGGGGTCTCACGAAGGCCCAGTGTGGGATCCTCGTTTGGTGGACGCGCTCGCGCCCTATGTCGCAGAGCGATATCCGGACGTGTTCGAGATGTGGATCTATGATCCATCGTTCCCGGAGGAGTATCAGGATCGCATGGGCCGCCGTTTCGAACCCGGTGACTACCCCGGGATTGGCTTTCGAATCCTCGAGGAGCCGAGCCGGCAGGCCTACGTGGAGCACCTGGAGCACGACAGGCCTGGCGTCGTCGGCGTTGGATTCGAGCCGGAACCGAACGACTTCGCCGTCAGCCGGTCAGCTCGATTCCACGAGGAGCCCGAGGGCTGGCCTGTAGGCTTGGCGAACACGAGCCATGAGGTCTTTGGTCCTGGACCCGTGTGGGAGACGTTGCTTCGTCCGAGCTTCGAGAACTGGGAGTTCGAGCGTGGCGAGTGGATTCCCTTCGAAACGTTGATCGTCCTTGTCCCGGTTCGTGAGCCAGAAGTCGCGTTTGACGAACCGGATGACCCCTTCGATCCGGGCGACGATCCGGGCGACGATCCCGGCGGTGATGATCCCGGCGGTGATGATCCCGGTGGCGACGATCCAGGCGGGGACGACCCAGGTCCGACCCTCCTGCCCAACTTGTGGGTCACGGGCATGACCGGTTGCTGGAGCTGGTCCAACGATGGGCGCGAGCATGTGATCGCCACGGTCACGGGGATCGTGCACAACGGCGGTCAGGCGTCGGCAACTGGGGTCCGCGCATGTATCACCGGTAACGGTGTCTCGAAAACAGTCACCGTCGGAACGCTCATGGCCGGGCAGCAGAAGCAGGTCAGCGCGACGCTCGATCTAGGATCGATCGATACGATGGTCTGGCCCGTTCAGACGTCGATCATGGCCGATCCAAGCAATGCAATCACAGAGGCAGACGAGACGAATAACAACACCAACAGCGCCTTCCCGCAGTCGAGTACGTGCAACTAGGAAGACACTCGCATGTCTTTGGGCGGCGCTCCTTCCCTATCGGAGGGGGCGCCGCTTCTCTGACTGATATCCAAGTCTAGGGTTCGGGAGATCTCCTGTGTGTCAGCCGCCTGTCAGCCAATCGATCAGGTTGTGGACCAGGCCTGGCGCGCCCCACTCGGCGAAGGGGGCGTCGTCGCAGATGGCAGCGATCCGGCCATCTCCGAGTGTGCGAACGGCGACGGCAGGAAATGGACCACGAAGCTCTCCGTCGGTCGGCACCTGGTCTTCACCAGTCTCCTGCCAGGTGTCCGGACCCGTGAGGATGAGCGGCGTCCAGTTCTCATCGATGGTCATGGCCGCGGCGTAGTTGAGCTGCAATGCTGAGACGCCCTCCGTGACCGGATGCTCTGCGATGTCGACCGCGCGGAAGCTGACGAAGTCCCAGAGATGATCCTCCGCGCCAAGACAGCCGTAGGGCAGAAACTCTAGACCGAACGCTTGAGACAGAGCCCCCATGGCTGAGGTGGGTCCCCCGTTCCCAATGAAAAGAAGCCCGGCGCCGGCATCGACGTGCGCTCGGATGGCCTCGACTTCCGCTGTGGCGAACTTCATGCGGTGCGGCGCAATGACCAGGGCGTGCACGCCCTGCAGCCCTTCGGCGCCGATCGGTCCCGAGTCCAACTGGTCGGTGACAACACCTGCAAGCCCCTCGAGCAAGAACCACTCGGGGTTCTCTTTGCTGATTGTGCGCGCTTTCCCAATCGAGGGCCGCCTGCTGAGCGTGTGAGAAGTCGTAGGCAACGCGTGCCGTTCGGGATGTGATCAGGCGCTCGAGCTCGGCGCAGTACGACAGAGCATCGAGAGCATTCTCTGCATCCAAGGCGGTCCGTGCTTGCTCCAACAGCGTGTCGATCAGCGGGTCTCCATGGACCCAGCGGTTGGCAGCCATGGAATCTTCAGCGGCCTCGATGGCGGCCTTTGCATGCTCGGAGAGACTGCCGATGTGGATGATGGCATGGCTCTGGAATGGCGGAACCCTAACCTCAATCCAGCCGTCGTCCAGCTCGGAAGCGAGCGCCGATGCCGTTCCGTCATCGGCGAAGAACCAGACAGGCCCAGCGGTGATTGAGATTGCGGGAGGCCGGATGCGAAGCACAAGTGAGTCTGAGGGAGTCAGGAGGTCACCCATCTCGTCGTAATCCAAATTGAGAAGATGAACACTGAACCCCTCATCGCGCGTCTGGAACACGTTTACACAGACGGTCTCGGGTGCATCGGTCTCGACGATGTGCTCCGTACCCATCGCCGCCCGGATGGCCGCAGTCAGGATGGCCTGCTCTGAGCGAACGCTTGCCTGGTCTTGCCGGGCAACGCCTTGCTGGAAGTATTCTTGCGCAGGAGTGCCGGTCAGGCAGAACGTGTCGGGCGACATCAGGACGTCGGCCAGGACGGACGAAGGCCGCGCCTCAAGATCCTCATCGTAGAGGCCTACGTCGCCGGTGCAGAGGATCCGGCCGCCCTGTTCGAGGAATGCTTGCAGCGCGCTGATCTGTTCGAGGGAGATGCAGTCGACATCCGGCAGGATAAGGAGATCGTACGCGGCCATCCGCTCCGCCAGGCCAGCATCGTCCCACACGGCCGGGTGGCCGAAGATGAGCGCATCATAGGGGATGTGGTTCCGCTCGAGGAGGTCGGCAAAGCCGGAGAGGCTGCCGATCTGCGAGCTATTCCAGTGGCCCGTGGCAGGGAAGAAGCGCCACATCATCGTCGGGATCGAGTAGACGATCGCAACATTCGCCGCGGAGCGTCGGCGCTCGAACAGAAATCGCACTTCATCGAGCCAGCCGTAGTACTGAAGGAGCGAGGCTTCAGCCTCCGCGGGCATCTCGGAGTATCCGCTGGGCGTGCCTTGGCCGTGCTCAAAGGTGCGAACGGCCCCGTTGGCGTAGGCAGAAGCTGTCAAAAGACGAAGGTGATTCGTTCGCAGAACCGACTCACCCCTGTGCCAATCGTAGACAATGCCGCGAATCCAGACGGGCTTCTCCTGATTGCCTGATGCGAGGCCCAGCTTGTAGAGGAGGCTGTCGCGAACGCCTGGCGGGATCGCCTGCAGATAGCTGACGTACTCGATCTCGATCACCTGGTGAAGCTGAGAGAGCAGAAGCGGGTAGGGGCTGCTGTCCCAGACAGACCAGACGCCGTATTGGTTGCCATGGATGATCTTGTCGGGCAGCTCGTGGATGCCGATGTCGTCGAGCATGTCGCGCCAGATCTGGAGGTTGGAGACGTACTGGTAGAGGACGAACGCTCGGTAGATCGGATCGGTCTCGGCAAGAGCGCTTCCATCCGTATAGTCGTGCTGGCGGATGTAGGCTGCGATGTCCAGCGTGGATGGATCGACGCCAAGGGGCTGAAGCGCTGACTCACTTACGTTCTCGGCAAGGAACGCGCGGAACTCTGCCTTCTCACGAGGAGAGAAGCCACACTGGCCCTTGATGAAGGGCGGGACGCCGATGTTGTCCTGCGAAACGCCATCGGCGCCCGAGAGCGATTCGCGGATGCCCGCGAGGACGGCGTCGGCCCACTCGGGCGCGTGCGGATCCATGAAGTAGCTGCCGCCCCAGTCACCGTAGTAGACGGGTCTATCGTAGACGTTGTAGGCGAGGGCGTGCGTCCATTTCCATCCGGCGAGGTCGCCCTGCGCTCGCTCAAGCGATTCCTGATAGCCGAGGTGCGTAGACCCGACCCGCTTCGTGCCCAGCTCTGCGAGAAACATCGGCAACTCCCAGTGACACCAGTTGAGCGCATCCGGTTCGAGCGCTCGCAGGAAGTCAGGGGGGCCGGAGCCATCGGCGAGGATGACGACATCGGTCCACCACCCTTCATCCGCATTGACCCAGAAACCTTCCTCCGGCGGAGAGAAGCTCAGTTGCCCTACGGCTTCGAGGGCAAACACTGCGAGCAGCAATCCGACGAGTGCGACTTGCCCTGGCCTCATGGTCCCTCCCAGAACAGTTATGCGTCGATTGGGGAGGATCCAGACATCCGGCCTTTGGGTGAACTGAGCCATGGACGGGAAAGGTAGCTGGGAGGAGTAGGAGAGGGGATACTGTGTTGAAGTGGGTCAAGCCGGATGCTGCGCTTTTCGACCAGTGGTTCGAGGACTCGACACAGCGCCAAGCTGAGGATCGAGCGCGGGCGGTGGCGGGTCTGTCGAGGAGAGCCGAACGCAAGCCAACGAGATGGCTCCACTGCTCCTTCCGAACGGGCTGCAAACGCGGGGGCACATCTTTCGGGTTGCTGAGAACAGTGAAGGGGCCGATGTTGCCTTCATCTGGATCGGAATCGCCCTCCCTGGCATTCCGCCCGGCGCCAGGTTCCTGTTCGATATCGTCGTTCGGCCCGAGCATCGACGAGAGGGCTATGCAAGACATGTTCTCACACGACTCCTCGCGGAACTCGCAGGCGATAGGACAGAGAGTGTCATCCTGCAGACTCGCGCGGACAATGCGCCCGCCCTCGCGCTCTACGGGAGCCTCGGCTTCACCCGAACCGAAACCAGCGAAGACGGCAAGCAGGTCCAGATGATGCTGCGACTCGCGGGTTGCTAGGCAAGGCGGCGGCACGCTGCGACGGTCCAGGTAATTCGTGTCCTCCCGCGAAGCGTAACTCAGGTCTCCGTGAATCATCTTGATGCGTACAGCCATGCTGCGTACGGTCTATGGCGAGAGCAGTCTGCGCAGGGTGCCCGCCGGAACCAGGAGGAGGGCATCATGGTTGAGTCCTATGAGCTTTCGGAGAAGGACCAGACTGAGCGACTGGCGAAGCTTGGCCAAATCGCTCTGCGAGCTACGGGCTTGAGGATTCTCGTCTGACGCTCCGCAGCTATCTGGCGAACGCAGTCTTTGAAGTGGACAACGAGGCCTCCGGAACGCATGCATCCCTTCGGGTCTGTCGTCCGGGTTGGGATCCTGTCGCGCTGCAGCGGGAGGCTCATTGGCTGGAGAGCCTGGCGCAGGGGACGGATCTTCGAGTTCCGATCCCCATCTGGACGTCGTCTGGGGACTGCATTTGCCTGGCGCGCATCGACGAGGTCCCCGAGCAGCGGGCGTGTGTTCTCTTCGATTGGGTCTCGGGTCGGCAAGTGTCTCCCGAGGAACTGACGACCCCAAGATTGCAGGACGTAGGGCGCTTCCTCGCAACCATGCACGATCATGCCGAGATTAACCGCCTGGAGGAGTCCCTCTGCCTCGAGCCGTTCAACGCCGCCGCGTTGGAAGCATCCGACCATCGCGAGAATCTCCGCACGTTCTACGACGACGAAGCAGCACTTCGGGCGTTCGATCGGGCGGTCAATGCGACTGTCGAGCAGATGCGAGCGTTGGGGGAGGGACCCTCGGTGGCTGGCATCATCCATGGCGACTTCCACCAGCGGAACTACGTCTTCGATGGGGATTCCGTTGGGGCGCTTGACTTCGAAACGATCTTGTGGGGCTACTACCTGTATGACCTGGCAACCACACTTAGCTACTTGGTTCCGACGTTCCTGCGAGGGAAGGATGCGGAGCCGTGCCGTGAAGCGGTCTTGGAGGGATACGCTGAAGTGCGCGGCTTGCCGACCGGCTTCGAGGATCTGCTCGTGTCTTCACGGCCTACCGAGTATGGATCATGGCAGACTGGCTGACAGGAAGCACAAGGATGCTGGAGCAGGAGTGGGTCCGCGATCAGCTCGGCGCCATGCCGGCAAGGATTCGCGAGCTTCTTGACTCGTAGCGAGCAGGTTCGCTGCCTAGTTATCGATGCTCGAGATCAACGTGCGGGCTGTCTCTAGATGCTCCTCGGAAACCATGACACGGAGAGATCCAACCAGCGGCTGAACGGCGGTGAAGGCTTCGTTCTCAATGAAGAAGGGGATCCCTTCGGCCTCTAGTAGTGACTTGATGACAGCCACGCGGGCCTGATCTTTCGTGTCCAGAAGTTCCACAAGGGGCATCGGATCTCCTCCGTTGTATGAGCTTCGCCCATTATAGGTCGGCGGTTGACAAGAAGGAAGAACCTGTGCAGGTGCGCAGACGGACGAACAGCAGAAGAGGCCGTCGGCTGACCGGCGCGGGAACTGCGCCGTGACATGGAAGTGGTCGATCTGTACGATGCTCGATCGGGATCGCGGCGAAGGAGGTCCATGATGCATGGCCTGAATCTCAGCAGACAAGACTCGCGGAGACTGGCACTTCTAGGTTGCATCCTGCTGCTTGCGAGCTGGCCACTACAGGCGATCGAGGAAGCTGTACAGACGATCACACCGACGACGGCCTCCCAAGTCGTCGAGCTTCACAACCTCTTGGGGCACACACGCTACGTGCGCGATGTTGCCTTCTCCCCGGACGGAACGCGCCTGGCGTCGGCAGGCGATGACTACACGATCAAGATCTGGGATGTCGAAACGGGGGATCTTGTCCACGCGATCCCAACGCTGACGATCCCCGCCTACATCAACGCGCTCGCGTTTTCGCCCGATGGAGCTCTCTTGTCCTGTCCGGCAGGCGTCT
>Ga0180435_10006886_pt1 | contig 10859 bp, 6 predicted proteins | sample SS_ome_3_FD_132467 | JGI IMG/M metagenome (GOLD analysis project Ga0180435, IMG submission 132467) | Hypersaline lake sediment archaeal communities from the Salton Sea, California, USA - SS_3_S_1 metaG | ecosystem: Environmental > Aquatic > Non-marine Saline and Alkaline > Hypersaline > Sediment... | reverse complement strand
TCTTCTTGCCTCACGGGCTATCCTCCTAAACGTGGACTTACTTGTACCCACAGGATAGCCCGTCTCCACCAAAAAATCATGAGGGTACTTCCTCAATCACCCCCGTTTATAATATCCACTCGCATCGCCCAGAGTGCAATCGGGCGGCCTGCGTGCCTTGACTTTTGACCGGTCTGATGATATAAGCACGGGCCTTGAAAGCCATCGTTGACAAAGACTTCCGCTTGCTGTCTGGAAGAGGAACCAACTCAGAAAGGTCAGGCCCGGCCGTTGCCGGCGCAACTCATACGATGACGGGTATTCTCCCCCAGAAATGGCACAACGGAGCGAGCCGCGTTCTCTTGTGCCTGGCCGTAATGCTCGCCTCGGCGGCGGGCCTTGCCGCCGAGGGGCGTTCGTTCGTTGACAGCGTGCGTGAGGAAGCCGAGTGGCTTTCCGGCTTTCCGACGCGCGTGGTCGGCATGCGCCTGATGGATGAACAACACCGCGATGTCGTCTTCGAGCAACTGCTGGCCAAGGTCCAAGCCGTGCCCGGCGTGCGTATCTGGACGCAATCCTTCAAGCTGGTCATGCCGCAGGTGCTCAGGGCTGAACTGACTATCAGGGGAGGGCGGCTCGACGGGCCACACAGGATTTACCCCATCTGGCCCGCGTGCGGGCGGCTGAACACGACGCCCGAGGACGGCATAAGCGGCCGCCTTGTCTACATCGGCAGGGGGACGCCGGGCAAGTTGCCTGCGCACCTGCCAGCCAGTCTGGACGGCCAGATCGCCGTGATGGAGATATCAGGCCGCAGGAACTGGATGGCAGCCTACAACGCGGGCGCGACTGCTTTTCTCATCCTGGGCTCGCCCACGATGACACAGCCGGACGCCGAGGCCCAACTGATGGGCATACCGGTGAATGTTCCACGGTTTTATGTGCCGGACGGCGACCTGGCCGACGCCCTCAGAACCGGAAAGGCCGCGGAGGGGCGGCTCTACTGCAAGGCCGAATGGGCCGAGGCGACGGCGACCAATATCTACGCCCTTGTCAACCCGGCGGAGCGCCCCAAAGCACTCGAAAACCAACAGGCCTTCGTGATAGGCGTGCCCTATGATTCGATGAGCGTCATCCCCGAACTGGCCCCCGGCGCCGACGGAGCGGTGAATGTCGCCGTCGCCCTGAACCTGCTGCGTTACTTCGCCGGGCACCCGACGGCACGGCCGGTGCTGTTCGCCTTTACCGACGCATATGCCGTCAATCACCGGGGCGTGTGTGAGATGCTGGGAGCGTTCGCCAGCGTCCCCAAAGACAGTGAAAGCCATCTCAAGGACGACAAGAAGACGGTTGAAGAGTATCGCCTGCACGAACGTCTGGCGAGGGAGCTTCACCCGAACCCCGGCGCACCGGCGGCGCGCGAGGCCCTGAGCCAGCTTCACCTGAGCAGGTATCGAGACCTGCGGCGCTACTACAAGGACGAGGTATCGCGCGAGATTGTCGCAATCGAGTCGGCGATGTATCCGGCGCGCGCTCGGATGTACGACCTTGAAGATCGCACCAAACAGCTTCGGGAAGAGCTTGACGCCCAAGAGAAGGAACCCGGGGCAGTGCAGACGGGCCTCGATGGGCTCCGGGAAAGAATCAAGAATCTCGATGATCAGCACGAGCAGGCGCAAGGGGTCGCTGATGACCTGAAGATGATGCGCGGCGTGTACTTCGGGGCACAAAATCAGATACTGACGGGTGCGCCCATCCGCGACGAGTATGTCGAGGTAATACGCGCCCTGTGGGGGCGTGCCCGGAAACGCATCGCGGAACAAGTCAGAGGGGCGGAGGAAAGACTGGATGCGTACAGGAAACGGGATGCTCTGCGACTGCAGCTCCTGAGTGCGCTCGAATTGACCGGCCAGACCGAACGCCCACTCGGCTTCGTGTTCGGGCTGGACATCTCCGACGCCGGCGTCGCCGTCGGGCCGAGTCTCTCGGGGACGTTCCATGGGCAGAACGAAACGCAGAACAGTCAGGCCTTCACGCGCTGGCTCAAGATTGCCGTCAAGGAGGATAAAGACGGGTTCTGGCCCGACGGGCTGGAAAGAGCGGTTGACCTGAATCCCATTATGGGCACGGAGGCGGTTGCCTCGGACATCGTCGGCAAGACGAACAACTTCAGCGGCGCGACCGCCAGCTTCGCGACCGCCGGCGTCACGTGGTCCACGTTGTCGGCCCCCCGCCTCCGTGTGGACACGCCCAACGACCGCTTCGACCGCCTCGACTGGGAGCGCCTGGGGCCGCAGATCGAGGCGACGTTCGTCTTGCTCAAGCGGATTCTGAATGACGTCAGCTTCCAGCCGTCGACCAAGTCCATCGCCCGCTGGAGCCGTGTCAGAGGGGTTGTTGTCGACCAGTCCCCCGGGGAGCCCGTCCCGCGCGTCCCGATGCGTGGCTACCTGACGACCCTCGTGCCCGGTTGGGTTGGGACGGATGGGGCGGGCGTCTGGTTCTGGCCCGTGCCTGGCATCCGCCGCCTGGAGTTCACCTTCACGCGGATGGACGGAACGTTTGAGTTCGACCTGATTCCGTCCCACTCGCGCGTCCAAAGCTTCTTCATGCAGGCGTACCAGTTGGCCCCGGACGGCCGGATCACGCGGGCGGTCGACATGCTCAAGGCGGGCCGCGGCGTCACGCTTGGCACATACACAGGGAACCCGAATCCAGGCCCCATGCGGGCCGTGGTGTTTGATTGTTCGGAACTGACCGGGTTGGACTTTTTCGACCCGCGATTTCTGCTGACACTGCCGAGTTGCACCGTTATGGATGCCGAGCGCGGCAGCCAGCCGCAGCGCATGAACCTCTCTCGACATGAGGGCATGATCGCCTGCCTGCTCGAAGACAACGTCCGTTGGCAACTTATTCTGCGCCACGGCATCACATCAAACAGCATGGTGCTCCTGAACATCGGCGACATCTCCGGCGAGAAGTGGGCCGACGCTCCGATTCGCGACGTGATGCGAGGCATCCGGGTCGGCGAGCGGCCGCCGCTGTATCCCGTGCACCTGGCGGCGCGCGACTTTTACCGGCTCGACTACCGGCGCCTTCGGGACTATGAGAAGGCCGGCATAACGAGCAAGCACATCGAGAACCTGCAGGCGCGGACCAGGGCCTTGCTCAAGCGGGCCGACGAGGCGCTAGGGGAGGACGACGGCGGCACCTACTACAAGGCCACCAGCGGCGCACTTGCCAACGAAGTGCGCGTCTACCAGGCGGTTCGCGACACGGCCAGCGACGTGATGCAGGGAGCCATCTTCCTGCTCCTTGTCCTCGTCCCGTTCGCCTTCGTTCTCGAACGCCTGCTGTTCGCCTCGCCGCACATCTACAAACAGCTCGCCGCCATCATCGGCTCATTCGCCGTCATGGCCGCCGTCTTGTGGAGCTTCCACCCCGCGTTCCGCATCAGCGGGCAACCGCTGATGATCATCATGGCATTCGGCGCCATCGGGATGAGCGGCATGGTCATCTCGATGATCTTCTCCAAGTTCGAGCAACAGCTCGAGGAGTTGCGGAGCGGGCGGGCCGAGGCCAGCGGCGCGCGGACCTCACGCCTGGGGCTGGCGTACACGGCCATCCGGCTCGGCATCGCCAACATGCGGAAGCGAAAACTGCGGACGGCGCTGACCGGCATCACGATCATCCTCATCACGTTCGTCCTGCTCTGCTTCATGTCCACCAGCAACTACAGTCTCCAGAAGGAAGAAAGCCGCGGCACGATGGCACCGTTCACGGGCGTTATGGTGTGCCTGCCGGGGACACGGCCTATGTCTTTCGAGGCCGTCGACGCCCTGCAGAACGTCGTGCCGAAGGGGAGGAACGTCGTGCCGCACTACTGGTGGGTCAACCAGGACACACAGTGGCGCATCCATATCCGGAATCCCGAGACGGGAAAGCAACTGTCGCTCAAGGCCGCGCTCGGCCTCGTCGGCGGGGAAGGCGCGTTGAGCCGACTCGACGAACTCTGTCCGAACTGGGAACGTTTCGCGGCCGGAACAGGGTGCTATCTGGCCGCGGACACCGCACGGGAACTCGGCGTGAAGGTCGGCGGCGAGGTCGTGGTGGCGGGGCGTTCGCTCGAACTTCTCGGCGCCCTCGACCCCGAGACCTTCAAGGCAAAAGCTCGCCGGCTGGACGGGCTTGAGATTCTGCCCTACGACTTCACCACCGCCGGAGACGAACAGCGCCGCCAGCAGTCGCGCTCGAACATAAACGACCTGATGGTCGACATGAAAGAGGGCGGTGGACTCGTGCAGGACAAGGAGTTTCCGCACGCGTCGCTCAGGGACGCCGTGATCGTCCACGCGTCGGCGCTTGATGCGATCCCGGAGAAGACGCTCAGAAGCATCACTGTGCCGGCCGAGTCTCTGGATGAGGCGAGGGCCCTCGCCGACGAGCTCAAGGATCGGCTGGCACTTCAGATCTATTACGGCTCGCCGGAGGGCGGGCTCCACGTCATCAGAAGCACGCTCCCGGTGCCGAGCCCGCCGAAAGGCATCCTGATTCCCCTCATCGTCGCCGGGCTTATCATACTGAACACGATGCTCAGCTCCATCGCCGAGCGGAAGCGCGAGATTTACATCTACACAAGTCTCGGGCTGGCCCCGCTTCACGTCGGATTCCTCTTTCTGGCCGAGGCAGTCACGTATGGGCTGATGGGTTCCGTTATGGGATACGTGGTGGGGCAGGGCGTCGCCAAGACGCTCACCGAATTCGGCCTGATGGGCGGTGTGACGTTGAATTACTCGGGCTTGCAGGCAATCATCACCATGCTCCTCGTGCTCGGCGTCGTTGTCGCGTCTTCGCTCGTCCCGGCGTTCCTCGCGGGCAAACTGGCCACGCCCAGCAACGAGATGACGTGGAAGGTGCCACGGCCCGACGGCGACGTCATTCGGGATCGCCTTCCATTCACCGCGACGCACCGGACGGCCGGCGGCGTCCTCGCCTTCCTTTACGAATACATGGACGCACACCGGGAGGGCAGTATAGGCGTGTTCAGCGCCGACAACCTGCGGACGTTCGAGTCCGAGGGGCCGCGTGGGCGCATCCTCGGCCTCGAAGGGACCATCTGGCTTGCGCCCTATGATCTCGGCATCCGCCAGGACATCCGGATAGCGATCCACCCATCGGCGGCCGAGGCCGATATTCAGGAAATCGACATCGAACTGCACCGGCGCTCCGGTCAGGTGTCGAGTTGGTGGAAGCTGAACCGCGTCCTTCTCGGCGACCTGCGCAAGCAATTGCTCGGGTGGCGGAAGCTCAAGATGGATCGCATGCTCGAATACATCATGCGTGCTGCGGAACAGGACGCTCCGTTGCAGGCACAGCAGAGGTAGGGGCCGCTCATGCGGATGGACAAGGAGCTACAGGAATTTCGCGACCTGATGACCGCTCCCGATACGTACGAGAGCGGGTTCGGGTGGGGGACGGTCCTGATGGCCCTGTTTGTCGGCCTCGTCATGGCGCCGGCCGGCCTGTACATGGGGCTGGTCGCCGGCATCGGCGTCGGCGGGGCGGCCAACTGGGTCACCGTCATCCTGTATGTTGAGATCGCGCGCCGCGCGTTCAAGCGCCTCAAGCGCCCCGAGATTTTTGTCCTCTTCTACATGTGCGGCGCGATGATGGCAACGGGAACTCAGGGCCTGCTCTGGAACCAGTTTCTCGTTCAGAGCGAAGAGATACGCAAGCTCGGCATTACGGACTATATTCCGACCTGGTACGCGCCGAAGGATCCCCATGTGCTCAACCAGCGCAATTTCCTGATGATGGGGTGGCTCAAGCCGCTCGGCCTGATGCTGCTGGGTTCGGTGATCGGGCGCCTGGACAAGTTCGGGTTGGGCTACGTTCTTTATCGCCTGACGTCCGACGTCGAGCAACTTCCGTTCCCGATGGCCCCCGTCGGCGCGATGGGCATGACGGCCCTTGCGGACGCATCCAGCCAGAAGGAAACATGGCGCTGGCGTACGTTCGCCATGGGGGCGATGGCCGGAATCGCCTTCGGCTTTATCTACGTCGGAGTTCCGACAATCACGGGCGCTCTGTTCACTCGGAGCATCCAGATTCTGCCCTTGCCGTTCGTGGACATGACGTCGTACGTCGAGAAGATACTGCCCGCGATGCCGGTCATGATAAGTTTTCACCTTGGCATCTTCATCTCCGGCATGGTGATCCCGTTCTGGGCCGCGGTCGGCACCTTTATCGGACTTCTGATAACGCTGGTCGCGAACCCGCTCCTGTTCAAGTTCGGCATCCTCAAGAGCTGGGAGGAAGGGATCGGCGCGATACAGACGATGCAGTCGAACACCATGGACTTTTACTTCAGCTTCGGCATCGGGATCAGTCTGGCCATCGCGGCCGTCGGCTTCTACCAACTCTACGAGAGCTTCCAGAAGAAGCGCGGCGAGATGGATGAGCTCGGCAAGCCGGAGTTCAAGTGGGACCGTCTGTTCCGTCCGCCGCCCGGACGCGGCGACATTCCCATCTGGGTCGGCTTGGCGATATATTTCTTTTCGACAACCACGTACGTTGTTCTTGCCTACTACCTGGTCAACTACGCCTCCGGTCCGTTGCTCGGCTCGAAGTTCCCGCTCTGGTTGCTCATCTTCTACGGCTTCGTCTACACCCCGGTGATGAGCTACGTATCAGCTCGAATGGAGGGGATCGTGGGGCGCCAGGTGGCCATACCGTACTTCCAGCAGGCGACTTTCATTCTGTCCGGCTACAAGGGGGCGGCGATCTGGTTCGCGCCCATCCCGATGAACAACTATGCGGGCCAAGTCGTCTCGTTCCGTACGACCGAGCTCACCGGCACGAAATTCACATCCATCATCAAGGCCGAGATTCTCATCTTCCCGATAGTCTTTGTCGGGACAATCGTCTTCAGCCAGTTCATCTGGTCCATGGGGCCCGTCCCGAGCGAGCTTTTTCCATACGCAAACAAGTTCTGGGAATTGAACGCCTACAGTTGGGGCTTGATGGCCTCGGCCACAATGCCCGGCGAAGCGGCCAGCCCGTTCCGCGAGGCGTTCAGGCCGGAATACCTCACGGTTGGGTTTGTCCTGGCCCTTTCCCTCTTCATGGGGCTGTACCGGTTCGGTCTGCCCATCTTCCTCGTGTACGGCGTGGTCGGCGGGCTGAACCAGACGGAGCCGTCCGCGGCTATCCCGATGTTTCTCGGAGCGCTTTTTGGTCGCTACGTCTGCCGCAAGAAGTTCGGCGAAAACTGGCCCAAGTACCGCATCGTGTTCTCGGCGGGCTTCGGCGCCGGGATGGGACTGATCGGAATGTTTGCACTGGGATTCATGCTGATGAGCAAGAGCGTCATCAAACTGCCTGTGTAGGCGCATGGTCGCGCCGCCGCATGCTTGTATGGTCTGGTTGTGGAGAGTTGTGAGTGGGCTACATTGCCTGGATGGGCTGGCAGATGCGCGTCCCGGCCGACTGGCGCCCGCTCAGGATAGAAGGCGATTGGACGCGCGGCTACGTCATCGTCGGCGACGCCGCCGAGCCGGTCCTACAGGTCAAGTGGTGGCGGCCGGGGCGGGAGCGGTTCGACGCAGACCGTTGGATAACGCGCCGGCTCAAGTCGCTTCGTCTCCGGCGCGGCGCGGCCGGCGGGCCGACGGACCCGCGCGGGTTCACAAGCACCGCCTGGGTGCCCGAGGATCCGATCCTCGAGAGCAAGCGGAACCTGCTGCGGATGTGGTACGGTTATGCCGAGCGCGCCGGGCTCGTGATAGAAATGACCGTCAGCGAGGGCGCCCCGAACAAGGTGAAAAAGGAAGTATGGGTCAAATCTCTGCCATCGATGACGGTGTACGACGCCGGCGGCCTGACGCGGTGGGCCGTCTTCGGCGGCAGTTTCGAATCGCCCACCGGATGCCGCCTCACGGGAAAGAAGCTTCTGCTCGGCGACCTTGCACTCTGGTTCGGGGCAAAGGACGGCTCTCAGCTCACGCTGCGTCAGGTCTATCCCTACCAACTGGCGGTCGGGCGGAGAAAGCTCGAACGTTGGATGGAGGTGCGGCCATACAAGGAGCGCCGCAGATACAAATCGACCGACATCGCCGAGGTCTGGCGCGCCAGGTCGTTCGGCCGGACACTCGTCGGCCTGAAGACGGTCGGCCAGAAACGCCTGCCCGCTCCGCTCGGGTTCTGCTCCCCGAGGCGGACGATGACCGTGGCCGTGCACGACGCGGACCTCGACCGGCTTCTCCTCGCCGAGCACGATTCACCGCGCGAGCCCGACGAACAACTTCTCGCCGCCGCGATCGGCCGCATGAACTGGGGGTACTTCGAGTCCGGAGGCAACGCGTGAAATCCGCCGGAAAGCAGCGCAAGACGTTCGACCGCGAGGAGGCGCTGAAGGCGCGCCCCAGGGCCCTGCCGACCGTGCGATTTGAGGAACAGCCCGGCGGAACGTTCAACGTGACGGTCCGCATAGCCCCGGTCCGGTGGGTACGGTGGTTCATGCGTTTGAACGAGGTCGAACGGACCTTCAGTCTCGACGCGCTCGGCCGCGAGGTCTATGAAGCATGCGACGGAAAGACCGACGTGAAGACCATCGTCCGCAACTTCGCCGCGGCCCACAAGCTCAGCATCGTCGAGGCGGAGATTTCGGTCTCCACGTTCCTCAAGACGCTCACGTCAAAGGGACTGGTCGCGTTGTCGGTCGACCGGCCTCGCGGACAAGACGGGAAAACGGCATGACGGAATGGACAAGGAGTCCGTGGCGGCATAGAATGCACGGCACAAGGCGTCGCCTGGCGACCACGGCCAAGAATTGGCGGACACCATGACGGACGGACACAACGCCCCGGCGTCCCTTCACGGCACCATCGGCGAGCAGGTGCAGTTGTCGTTCAAGAACGCCGTGGAAATCGCATGGAAGAACATCCGCGTACGTCTCGTGCGCTCACTGCTCGTCACGAGCGGCATCATTCTCGCGCTCGCGTTTCTCACATACGTCATGTGCTCCGACACACTGGCACGAAGCGTCTCCAGGAGCGGCGACCGGCAGGTCGTGGCGCAACAACTCAAGGCCGGCCTCATCAAGACGCCCGAGGAGGCCCAGGCGCGGATCGCATTTGTCGAACAGCTCCGGATCAGGAACGTGCTTGCGGACCTGGATGATGCCGACGCGCGTTCCCAGACGCGGTGGCTCGTCGGCCTCGCCCTCCTCGTCAGTTTCGTCGGCATCCTGAACGCGATGTTGCTCAGCGTGACCGAGCGGTTCAAGGAGATTGGCACGATGAAGTGCCTGGGCGCGCTCAACGGACTTATCGTCGAACTTTTCCTGCTGGAGAGCACGTTCCAGGGCATTGTCGGGACGGCCATCGGTATATGCATCGGGCTTGCTCTCACGCTGGTCGAGGGTACGACGCGGTTCGGAATGACAATGTGGAGGGGCGACGTTCTGCCCCTGCTCGAGATGGCCAGACTGAGCGGCATCTGCCTGCTCGCCGGCACGGTCCTCACCATCGTGGGCGCCCTGTATCCCGCCTGGCGCGCGGCACAGATGCAGCCCGTGGACGCAATGCGGTCGGAAATCTGACATATGACGGACGACATCACTATCGAAAATAGCCAGGCGGCCGACGCCGAGCAGGACGAACGGGCCGGGCTACTGGCCGTGCACGTCATCCGCGCGGTGGGCGTCAAGCGCGTCTTCCGCCTCGGTGGCGAGCCCGTACACGCGCTTCGCGGCGTCGACCTCTCGGTCCAGCGCGGCGAGTACGTCTCCATCATGGGCCCCAGTGGTTCGGGCAAGAGCACGCTCTTCAACATGATCGGCGGGCTCGACAAGCCGGACGAGGGGCACGTGTACATCGACGAGGTCGATATCGCCGCACTCGATACATTCGAGCTGGCCTGGCTCCGGTGCCACAAGATCGGCTACATCTTCCAGACCTTCAACCTCATCCCGGTCGCAAGCGCTCTTGAGAACGTGATGTTCCCGATGCTGTTCGCCGGGCTGTCCCAGGCCGACGCACAGGACAAGGCCGCGGAGCTCCTTGCGCGCGTCGGGCTTGGCGAACGCGTCCTCCACAAGCCCGTCGAGCTGTCCGGCGGCCAGCAACAGCGCGTTGCAGTCGCGCGAGCCCTTGCCAACGACCCGGCCATCATCCTCGCCGACGAGCCGACCGGAAACCTCGACCTTCACACGGGCGAAGAGATCATCCAAATGCTGCATGGCCTCAAGGAGGACTTCCACGTCACCGTGATGAGCGCTACGCATGACCACAAGATGCTCGCGGCATCCGACCGCGTCGTCTACCTCACCGACGGCCAGATAACGGACATCAAGCACCGCGGCGAGATGGACATCAAGTTCGGCACCATCCAGGGCGACGACGAGGGCCTGACCGGCGGGGATGCTCCGCCGCAATAGGAAGTCCCGACGCGGCGCGGTGCCGAAACACCGCTTCCCACTTTTTATGAAGGGATGTGTGTGTCAGGCCGGAGTGCCCGGCGGTGACGCGGCAGGCGCGTCCCGGCCCCGAAAATGGTCGCGTTCTCCCATCGACATCTGGAGCCCGACCGCGCCCGCGACGAAGACAACACACCCGACGACCGCGGCCGCCGCAGGAAAGCTCGGGGCGTTTCTGTGAAGAGCCAGCTTCAGCGCCACCGTCTCGCCGTGCTCATTCAGCCAATCCTCCGGCTCGGTCTCGAGCCAGCCGGAGAAAAAATAGTCGCCCGGCCCGGGAACGGCGACCGACTCGAAGGCCCCGCGCCGCACGGCCACCAGGTGTCGTTTCCCTTGCTCGGCCAACTCCGCCTGTTGTTCCGCGGTAAGCGGGGCGAGATCGTACGAATCCTCCCAGATGACG
>Ga0180435_10006884_pt1 | contig 10862 bp, 10 predicted proteins | sample SS_ome_3_FD_132467 | JGI IMG/M metagenome (GOLD analysis project Ga0180435, IMG submission 132467) | Hypersaline lake sediment archaeal communities from the Salton Sea, California, USA - SS_3_S_1 metaG | ecosystem: Environmental > Aquatic > Non-marine Saline and Alkaline > Hypersaline >... | reverse complement strand
CCCACCTGGCTGGAACGAATGGGTAGATTGCTGAACAGCCCGGGGGGTGCTCCCGCTGCATGCCACACATCCTCGATCGCCTGGGCACACCCCATGACGTTAGAAGCGTGTTTGAGCAGTCCAACATTACCCGCTGCTACCGCTGGCGCAGCAAAGCGGAACACCTGCCAAAATGGGAAATTCCACGGCATGATCGCGAGTACCGCGCCGATCGGCTGGTGGGCAACCAAGCTGCGCCCGGCATCGCTGGGAATTTCTTCGTCAGCAAGAAACCCGGCGGCGTTTTCAGCATAGTAGCGACACACCCAGGCACATTTCTCCACCTCGGCTCGCGCCTCTGTGTACAGCTTGCCCATTTCGCTGGTGATGACACGTGCCAGGTTGTCACGTCGGTCATCGAGCTGGTCTGCGACCTTTTCCAGCAAGGCGGTGCGCGCAGGGATTGGGGTTGCTGCCCAGCGCGAGGACTGCAGGTCGGCCCGGGCAAGAATTCGTTCGATGGCCGCCTCGTCGATCTGCGCGATTCTGGAGATGGGTTCTTCAGTCGCTGGATTGATGGATTCGAAATACGCTTCACTCATGGCATTTTTCCTGTTTACAGGCCTTTTGTTATCGAATGACGGCTACCGGCAGTGGCAGGGCTTCCATGCAAGGTACGCAATGAACACTAGCACTAACCCGCTGGGGTTGGTGGGGAGGGGGCTTTCCCGTTCTGCTTTGTCAGAAGCATTGGGCGCCGTTTGCTGGCAAACTAGCGCCGAATCGAACCCGGTCGTCCTCAGAAAAGTCTCATGGAAAACGCTAACCTCCTGCCACGCTGGCAGCTCTACCTGCAGTTGATGCGCCTGCACAAGCCAATCGGCATCCTGTTGTTGCTGTGGCCGACGCTATGGGGTCTGTGGCTGGCAGCCGAGGGAATTCCGGATCCATTGGTGGCGTTCGTGTTCGTGGCCGGGGTGATTCTGATGCGCTCGGCGGGTTGCGTGATCAATGACTATGCAGACCGCGAGATAGATTTGCATGTCAAACGAACCCGGGATCGGCCCCTCACCAGTGGCAGGGTCAGTACACGCGAAGCCTTGCTGTTGTTCGCAGGCCTTGCCCTGGTGGCGTTTGCGCTGGTACTTCTGCTCAACCCCCTGACCATCATGCTGTCTTTCGTGGGCGCTTTTCTGGCAGGCAGCTACCCGTTCATGAAACGCTTTACCCACCTGCCGCAGGCCTACCTCGGGATCGCTTTCGGTTGGGCGGTGCCAATGGCCTTTGCGGCGCAGACCGGGGAACTCGATCCACGCCTGTGGTGGGTGTTTGGCGCGACCGTCGTGTGGGCCGTCTCCTATGACACCATGTATGCCATGGTGGATCGCGACGATGATCTGAAGATCGGGGTCAAATCAACGGCGGTCTTGTTCGGAAAGTACGACAGGCTGATTATCGGGTTACTGCAGCTCGTATTGATCGGCATGCTGTATCACATCGGTACGCTTTTTGGTCTTGGTCTTTACTATCAGCTGGGCGTGCTGGCGGCAGCGCTGATGTCGCTTTATCACCAATGGTTGATTCGCGAACGTGACCGACAGAACTGCTTCAAAGCCTTTCTGCATAACAACTGGCTCGGTGCAGCCGTCTTTGCCGGCATGGCGCTTGACTACATGATGGTCTGACGGGGCGCCGCAGCCTCCAAATGTCCGTGAATCCCGACGCTTTTATCGATATTGTCGACAGCTATCCGCTTTGGGTTCTGCTGTTGGCAACCGTGGCTGTTGCCTGCGGTGCCGCGCTGCAAACTGCTGTGGGTTTTGGTTTCGCCCTGGTTGCCGCACCGGTGCTGTTGTTTATCGATCCTGGCCTGGTGCCGGTGCCGATCACCCTGGCGGCCCTATTGATGACAGCGGGCAACTTCGTGATCAATCATCGACATGCCGACTGGGGCGGGCTTGCCTGGGTGGGCATCGGCAACCTGCCGGGCTACTGGCTTGGCGGGTTGGCGTTGACCTTGCTGCCGGTACCCGTCATGGCCCTGTTGTTTGGCGGGCTCACCTTAAGCATGGTCGGGCTGAGTCTTTCACACCTGCGGTTCAAGCCAACCGCGCGCTGGTTGTTACCCATGGGTGCCTTGTCCGGTTTCAGTGGCATCACGACCTCGATGAATGGCCCGCCGATAGCGCTGACCTACCAACATGCGCCTGGGCCTCAAGTGCGTGGCACCCTGTCGGTGTATTTCTTCATCAGTAACCTGGTCTTGATTGGCCTGTTCCTGGCCTTGGGTAAACTGGGCTCGCAGGAGCTGATAGCCGGGGTCATATTGATCCCGGGCGTGTTGCTCGGGCTATGGTCTGGCCGCTATCTGACAGGATGGCTGGATGCCGGGCGAACCCGCCGCGCTGTATTGTGGGTTTCTGCCGTGAGTGCCGTCGCAGTGATGGTGCGCTATGGTGGCCCGTTGCTGCCGGGCTAGCGCGCCAGGTCAAGCGTCCGCAGTTTCAAACTCGTATGGCATGTCGAGAATCGTCAGGGCAGGGCCATTGGCGTCGACCAGTCGCAGATCGTTGGCCTCGGCACAACTGATCGGTGTGACGATCAGCACCTCGTAACCGCCGTCCGGCGAAGGTGCTGCATCGACGACTTTGCCTGAACCCTGCCCGGAAGCATCGCTCTCGGAAAACAATTCGGTTCCCGCTGTGGGTGCCTGCTCGGTCTCGACCTTGGCGCGATACATGCGGCGCTTGAGCTTGCCCAGGTATTGCATGCGGGCGACCACTTCCTGGCCGGTGTAACAACCCTTGGTAAAGCTCACGCCATCAATCAGTTGCAGGTTGGTCATTTGTGGGACAAAGGCTTCTTTGGTCGATTCATAAACCGTTGGGATGCCGGCGCGAATATCCAGCAGGGCCCAGGATGCGCGACAGGTCGGTGTTGCGACCTGCTTGGCCTCTTCCCAAAGCGCTTCCATGCAATCGCAATCGGAAATCACCAGGAAGCGTGGTCGATCGCCGGGCAGGCGAACGATGGTGTACTCGTCGTGGCTGACCACGCCGTTAGCCGCTTCAGGCGGATCGATGGGTAACAGGTCCGTGGCGCAATCTCCGCTGAGTTCGATGCGTTTGAGATCCTCGCTGGCATCACTGATCTGCACATCTGCGCGCAATACGAACATGCTGAGTCGCTTCATGGTGGGTTCCAGGAGGTCCATCGGCAGCAACAACAGCAGGTCGTCACCCAGCTGAACGATCCGGAAACTCGCCAGCATGCGCCCCTTGGGGCTGCAGTAGCTGCTTATCTGGCTATGGGTTTCAGAGACCTTGTTGATGTCGTTGGTCAGCTGCCCCTGCAGAAATTCCAGCTTGTTGGACCCGCTGACACGGATGATGCCGAGGTGCGACAGGTCGGTGATCGCGCAGTCGCCAAGCGGGTCGTTGCTCAGGGTTTGGTTTGCCATGAAGTCCTGCCAAGCTTGCATCTTCGTCTCCAAAAAAATCCTCAAATCCGGCTGGGGCCGTTCATCGGGTTATCATACAGCGATCTAGTCCTGGTTAATCGCTGTATCCCCGAGGAAATTAATCCGTGTCCGAGACTGCTTTGAGCGCCGGCAGCCTGGTGCTGTACAAAATCCATCCCGCCCGTGTTGTCAGCGTGGGTGAAAAAATCGAGATTGCTCTTGATGGTGGAAAAAACAAGAAGGTAAGGGACAAGGACATCAGCCTTCTGCACCCCGGCCCGGTAAAGACCCTCAACCTGGATGCGGGCGAGGGGAATGTCGAAGAGGCATGGGATTTACTGCAAGGTGAGCAGCCCTCGCTCGAAGACCTTGCAGAGCTCGTGTTCGGGCAATTTACCCCGGACACTGCCTGGGGCGCCTGGCAATTGCTGACAGATGGCCTTTATTTCTCCGGGTCGCTGGAGGCGATTGAAGTGCGTGACCCGCAAGCAGTTGCCGAAGAGCGTGAAGCACGGGACAGCAAGGCCCGCGAGGCAGAGGCCTGGGAAGGATTCCTCACGCGTGTGCGCGAAGCGAACCTGCAGGACGAGGATCGCAAACGCCTGGCCGAGGTTGAACGCGTGGCACTGGGGAATGCAGAACACAGCCGTATCCTGACGACCTTCGATACCGCCGAAACCCCGGAGGCAGCGCACAAGTTCCTGTTGCGGTGTGGCTACTGGCCTGCGGAGGAAAACCCTTGGCCAAAACGTTCCGGCGTGTTGCTGGATGCGGTTGACATCGGGGTGCCGGAATTGCCGCAGGATGACCGCCTGGACCTCACCGGCTTGGAGGCCTGGGCAATTGATGACGAAGGTAACCAGGACCCCGACGATGCGATCAGTCTGGACGATGGCTACCTGTGGGTGCACGTGGCTGATGTTGCCGCTTTGGTGCGGCCTGATGGCCATATCGACCAGGCCGCACGCGAGCGGGGCAGTAATCTCTATCTGCCCGAGGGTGTTTTCAACATGCTCCCGGTGTCCATCACCGAGCAACTCGGTCTTGGGCTGCATGAAACCTCTCCGGCGCTTTCAATCGGGTTCCGGTTTGACGGACAGGATTTTCACGATATCCGGGTCGAGATCAGCACCGTCAAGGTCAAGCGGGACAGTTACAACGCGGTCAACGAGCGCATGGGTGATGAGCCATTTGCCTCCATAGCCAAGCTCACGGATGCTTATCGCCAGCGCCGCCTGGAGCGCAATGCCGCTCGACTGGATCTGCCGGAGGCCTCGGTGCGCCTGGTCGAGGGGCAGGTGGTCATTCGTCCGCTGCCAAAACTCGCCAGTCGCGACATGGTGACTGATGCGATGCTGATGGCCGGCGAGGCGGTTGCCATTTTTGCACAACAGCATGAGATCCCCATCCCGCATGCCATGCAGCCGGAACCGGAGGAAATCCGTCAGCCCGCCAAGTTGTCGGAAATGTACGCTTACCGCCGGCTGTTCAAGCCAAGCAACACCGTGTTGCATGCCGAGCCGCATTTCGGGCTGGGGCTGGAACGCTATGCCCGATCCACCAGTCCGTTGCGCAGGTATGCGGACTTATTGGTGCATCAGCAGCTGCGGGCTTTTGTCACCGGTAAACCCATCATGGACCGGGAGACGCTGGCTGAGCGTATAGCCGGCATCGATATGCTCGGCGGGCGGGTGCGCCGTACCGAGCGGCAGTCCAACCTGCATTGGAAACTGGTGCACCTGAGCCGGCATCCGGATTGGGAGGGGGAGGCCATCGTCATGGCGCTGGAGGAACGCAAGGCGGTACTGGCGATCCCGGAGCTGGCCATGGAAGTCAAGGTGCGCCTGCACGAGAGTTTTGCACTGGATGCAACGGTGCGGTTGAGGGTCAGGGAGGTTGATCTGACCACCCAGGACGCCTATTTCAGGGTGCTGTAATTGCCGCTCACCTGCGCGATCGCGGCGAAGTGCCCTATAATCCGTCCCCCCCGATAAGAATTTTGTGCCGCCGCGGCTGGAGAAAGGCATGTCCGAGCCTGTTGATCAAACACCCCCGGAAGAATCTCTGAACACCCCATCGCAGGAGTTTGCTGCTTACTGCGAATCCGAGTTTGAGCGTCGTCTCAACTCCGGTGTGGATTTTGATGAGCACATGTACCGCAAGGCCATGAAGTTGGTGATGGACAAGTTATCGGCACTGGAAGGCGAGGGGCAGTCATGATCATCACGCGCATCAAGGCGAGCAACGTTCTGAAATACGGCAAGCTGGATCTGACCCTGCCTGAGCAGGGGCTGATAGCGATCAGTGGTCAGAACGAATCCGGCAAGAGCAGCATTGGCGAGGCGGTTTGTTTCGCACTGTTCGGGCGGACCTTTTCCATCGATTCAGATGATGTTCAAAAGGTGGTTCGCTGGGGTGAAAATCACTGCGCCGTAACCCTGTTTTTTAAAGTCGATTCACAAGCTTACGAACTCTCGCGTTTTCTGGACCGGGATGGCAATCACAGTGCGAGGCTGAATCGGGCGGGCGAAGAGGATCCCATCGCCCGCGGTGTCGCGCCGGTCGACGATAAGCTGGTTGACCTGCTGGGTTTCGAATACGAGCAATTCGTCGAATCCTTTTACCTCGCGCAACGGGAAATCACGACACCGCATCCGCACAGCCAGGCGGTCAAAATCATGGCGGGTATTGAGCCACTGGAACGCGTGGTTGCTGAGATCGAGAACGAGATCGAGGAACGCAACGAGCTGCTCGATGAAGTGCAGGCCGAGGTCGACTCGGTGGATCGGGATATCGACGAATTGGCGATCCATCCCGGACACTTGCAGAATCTGGAAAACGACCGGCTCGAAACGGTAGACCAGGCTGACCGTGTACGCGTGTTGCATGAAGAAATGGGTCAGCGCCTGGATGTCTACTGTGGCAACACGCGCGCCATTTATAAAGCCACCTCGGCGCGTTCACGTGCGAGTTTTTTCCGCTTCATCTTCTTTGTCCTCGCTGCCGTGACCGGCGCTGCCTGGTGGCTGCTGACCCAGGGCGCGGACCTTGCGCAGTCCGCCCAGCTGCGCGACTTGCTCGATCAGAATCTGCCGCAGTGGCAACAAATTGAAATGATCTGGATAGCCTACGCAGCGGCTTTCTTCGGTGTGCTGTTCCTGCTGATGTGGATCAGGGCTGCGGGTAAATCAGCACGGGTCAGGCGGTTACGTGCGGAGGCCGGGCAACTGGCCGAGACCCTCGCTGCCTCTCGCGCGATTGAGATCGAGTTTGAGGTGCCGCCGGAGGATATGGGGTTGGCCGCCGCGGATAATGATTCCGAAGCTGACGTAACATCGGATGCTGATGTTGAAGATGTGGCTGTGGATGAGTTCCCGGTCCGTCCGGATTCGGAAGAGCTCGAGGCGATTCAGTCAGAGGTGGCCGCAGGTGCTGCTACTGCGCGCCAGACCCGCGAATATACCGAAGCGGAAATGGCCTGGTTGGCCTACGTGGGTGAACTGTTGGTGGCGGAAACACAGCAGCTCGATGAGGCTATTGCGGATGAACAGGCGCGTCTCAAAGAGGCCGATAATCTGCACGATATTCACGCTGGCTTGTTGGAACAACGCAACGAAGTGGCGGGAAGGATTTCGCTGCGTCGCAAGTCCCTGGAATTGCTGAATGGGGCCATTGCGCACCTCTCGAATAACTTCAACCGGGACATCAAGGATCTGGTGGCGCGCATGTTGCCACTGTTCACCGACAGCCGATATGAACACCTGCAGATCGATGACGATTTGAAAGTTCGTGTTTTCTCCAGTGAAAAACGTGACTTCATGTCACTGGAAGAGGTGTCGAGCGGCACCCAGCGCCAGATTATGCTGGCACTGCGCCTGGCTCTGTCGCAGAAACTGCTGAGTCGTACGGTGAAAGGCAAACAGTTTGCTTTTCTGGATGAGCCTTTTGCCTTCTTCGACGAGGAGCGCACGCGCAATGCTTTGTCCGCCTTGGCGAACCTGGGCGATGACGTGAGCCAGGTCTGGATTGTGGCGCAAACCTTCCCGGAAGAGGCCGCGGTGCAGTTCAAAGCCAGCATTCAGTGTATCCGCGGGCAAAACGAGTTGATGCTCGCGTAATCCTGGCGGCGAGCAGCGCAACAAAAAAACCGCCATCTCCGGCGGTTTTTTTTGTTGCGGGTAACCTGATTCGGCCGTGCTTAATGCGCTTTCTTGATCTCCTCGAAAGGATCGGTTTCATCAAGTCGGGCATCGATGTGGTGGTCTTTGGGGCTCCACATGTCGTGGCAGCGGTCCGCTTCGACGCCGCGCATGGTCAGCAGGGTCCACACTGCCGCGATGCCCCACATCAGCAAGCCCAATCCGACGGTGGCCCAGCTTACGCCGGCTTCGTTGGTGGGTCCGCCGACAAGACCGTATACAACGCTGATCACGCCAAATAGCCAGAAAACCGTAACGGGCGCCGCGCAGTTGGTGCCGCACCCGTAACGACAAGCCCCGACCGGGGGCATCAATGCTGATGTTAGGTAGCTCTTCATCCTCTCCGACCTTCAGTATTTGTGTAGTTTTTGATTACCGTGCATCGATATAACCACACAAGCACAAAAGCCGGCAACGAGGGAAAACCCTCGTTGTCAAGGAAAAAATCAAGTTTATTTGACTAGTAAGGGAGATCTGCAGGTAAATGGGGGCGGATGGTTTTCACCATTTCGCGATGCACCCGGATACCGCCGGCGACGACGTTGCCGGACTCCAGGTGACGATCGCCGCCACGGATATCACTGACCATGCCACCTGCTTCACGCACCAGTAATGCGCCCGCAGCAAAATCCCAGACCGACAGGCCCAGCTCCCAGAATCCGTCGATGCGACCGGCAGCGACGTAGGCAAAATCCAGTGCGGCAGAGCCCGGTCGGCGAATCCCGGCAGTGTCCTTGACCAGGGCTTTCATCATGCCGAGGTAGGCATCCAGGTAGCGTTGGTCACGGAACGGGATACCTGTGCCGAGAAGTGCGCCCTGCAGGGATTTTTGCTCGGTAACGCGCAAGCGTCGGTCATTCAGCAGAGCGCCGTTGCCCTTGCTGGCCGTAAACATCTCGTCACGTATCGGGTCATAGACCACGGCACTGATCAGTTGGCCTTTGTGCTGCATGGCGATCGAGATGGAGAACTGCGGAAAGCCGTGCAGGAAATTCGTGGTGCCGTCGAGCGGGTCGATGATCCACTCGTACTCGTTGCCGTCATGCTTGCCGGTTTCCTCAGCTAGGATGGCGTGATGCGGGTAGGAACGACGGATGGTTTCGATGATGGCCTGCTCGGCGGCGCGATCCACCTCGGAAACATAGTCATTGGTTTGTTTCTCGACGATGGTCAGCGTGTCGATGCGGTTGAAGTACCGCATGACGATGTTGCCAGCCTGTCGGGCGGCGCGTACAGCAATGTTGGTCGTGGGATTCATGGCGCGCGAAGCATACGGCAATTGGCGCGGTTAAACCACTGTCATGCGGCACTGAGGTAAACTGCGCTGATGACATCGAAAATAAGAATCGTCTTGGTCGAGACGTCGCACCCGGGCAACATTGGTGCGGTTGCACGCGCCATGAAGAATATGTGCCTGGATCGCCTAGTGCTGGTTAACCCGAAATATTTCCCTGACAAGGAAGCGGATGCACGTGCCTCGGGTGCCCAGGACCTGCTGCAGCGCGCGGTCGTGGTGAATTCACTGGAAGAGGCGGTTGGCGACTGCAACCTGGTGGTAGGTACCAGCGCCCGCAAACGCTCAACGGTGTGGGAAGTGCTGGATCCGCGCGCCACGGCGCAGATCGCCAGGCAATATGCTCAGTCCGGCGAGGTGGCATTGGTGTTTGGCCGCGAAAGCTCGGGCCTCACGGCCGAGGAACTGGATCGATGCACGCATCTATTGCACATCCCGGCCAACCCGGAATACTCATCATTGAACATCGGGATGGCCGTGCAGGTGGTCAGCTACGAGTTGAGGATGCTCGAGTTGGCCGAACAAAAGCAGCATGACGAACAGGGGCCTGTTGAACTGCCAGCATCGGTTGAGCAGATGGAGGGCTTCTTCACGCATCTGGAGCAGGCGCTGCTTGATGTGGGGTTTCTGCAGCCGGGACGCGAGGGGAAGATCATGCAGCGCTTGCGCCGCCTGTTTCACCGTGCTGCCCCGGATGAGCGCGAGGTGAACATACTGCGGGGGATTCTGAGCTCTGCGCAGGGCGGGAAATCCATGCGGCGAGGGCATACAGAGATTGAACCCGACGCCTCAACAGGCAACTGATCTTTTCACAACCCTGAAGAAATGCCTGATGCCTCTGACTTGCAGCAGGCATTTCTCGAGAGATAAGCAATGTTTGAAAATCTCCGCGAAGACCTCGGTGTGGTCTTCGATCGTGACCCGGCGGCACGCAATACGTTTGAAGTGCTGACTGCTTACCCCGGTGTGCATGCGCTGATGTTTCATCGCCTTGCGCATGGCACCTGGAATCTTGGCGCCAAGTGGCTGGCGCGCATGATTTCGCATGTCGGCCGCTGGTTGACCGGTATCGAGATCCATCCTGCCGCGCAAATAGGCCGGCGATTTTTCATCGATCACGGCATGGGTGTGGTGATTGGTGAGACCGCCGTCATCGGCAATGACTGTACGCTTTATCACGGTGTCACCCTGGGTGGGACAAGTTGGCAGAAGGGCAAACGTCACCCAACCCTGGGAAAGGGGGTTGTGGTGGGGGCTGGGGCCAAAGTGCTCGGGCCCATTGAGATCGGGGATGGTGCCAGGATCGGGTCCAATGCAGTGGTAGTGAAGTCGGTGCCGGCAAACAGCACGGTGGTTGGTGTGCCCGGTCGCCTGATCGAACGGAAAGAGGGGCCGGCAGATACCGCCCACCGCGAAGAGATGGCCAGCAAGATGGGGTTTGATGCCTACGGCGCCACGCAGGATGCGCCGGACCCGGTTGCACATGCGATTAACTGCATGCTTGACCACCTGCACGTTGTGGAATCGCGAATGAAGCTCATGTGCGAGGCGATGCGTGACATGGGGGTTGAGCCGCCTGCAGGAAGCGACCTGCCTGAATTGCCTTCTTGCGAAATCATTTCCACCGCTGAAGAGTTGGCAAAGATGCACCTTGACGAGCCCGGTGATGAGGTCGCGGAAAACGCCTCCGGGAAGGCGTCGGCGGGCGTCAGGAATGACTCGAAAAACCCCGAATAGAGAGGGCTTGGTAATTCTTGACTAATTTAGTCGACAATGTATAGTTCCTGCGCAGTAAAGCCCGACGCACAAGGTTGTTGGGCCTTTTCAGGAGCTGAGAACTGTGAGGCTGACGACTAAAGGACGCTACGCGGTCACCGCGATGTTGGATCTGGCCATGCACCATGGCAACGGGCCGATCACCCTATCGGAT
>Ga0180435_10006882_pt1 | contig 10864 bp, 8 predicted proteins | sample SS_ome_3_FD_132467 | JGI IMG/M metagenome (GOLD analysis project Ga0180435, IMG submission 132467) | Hypersaline lake sediment archaeal communities from the Salton Sea, California, USA - SS_3_S_1 metaG | ecosystem: Environmental > Aquatic > Non-marine Saline and Alkaline > Hypersaline > Sediment... | reverse complement strand
TTCCGGTGTGGGCATGACGACGCGCTGGTCCGCGCGGCAGAGAATGGCTGCCGTTTCGCCCATGAAGTGAACGCCGGAGAAGACGATGAGCTCCGCCTCCGTCTCCGCCGCTGCGCGAGCCAGTGCGAGCGAATCCCCAACCACATCGGCCTGGTCGACGATGCTATCGCGCGTGTAGTGGTGGGCCAAGTGCACGATGCGATTCCCAAGCTTCCGCCGAGCCTCGGCGATCTGATCGGACAGAGAGTCGCGTGCATCGCCAGAGCGCACCTCCATGGAGACATCAAGTGCCCGTACGGAGTGCGTGAGTTCGCCGACAGAGATCGAATCGACACCTGTCTGAGCAATCAGGCCGATGGTCTCCAATGTGATGCCGCCCGATGCCTCGGTTTGCGCACGGCCGGCGACGCGCGCAACCGCCTCGCGCAAGGTCTCGAGGTCGAAGTTGTCGAGGAGCAGCCGCTCGGGGATGGGATTCAGCCGGAGTGCCTCGTCGAGTTCTTCGAGTGTCCGGACCTCAACCTCAAGCGGAACCGGCGATCCGGAGGCGCGGAACGTCTCAACCGTCGCCTCGATCGAGCCGACGGCAGCGATGTGCGTGTCTTTGATCATGGCCAGGTCGCAAAGCGCCAGGCGATGATTCCGCCCTCCTCCGACACGGACGGCGTACTTGTCGAGCGCACGAAGCCCAGGAACGGTCTTCCTCGTATCCAGAAGGACAGCGCTTGAGGTCGCGATTTCTCCTACGTACCGAGCTGTTTTCGAAGCAATGCCCGACATTCGCTGCAGGAAGTTGAGCGCGGTTCGCTCCGCGCCAAGGATGCCTCGAGCGGGACCGCTCACCTCGGCCAGAACATCGCCCGGCTCGACCCGTTCCCCTTCGTCAACGAGCGCCTCAAACCGGATGGACGCATCGACTTCACGAAAGGCGCGTTCAGCCACCGGCAGCCCGGCGACGACTCCCGGTTCCTTGGCGAGAAGCAGCGCGCGAAGCGTGTCCTTTGCTGAGAAGACCGAAGATGCGGGATCGCCCTTCGCCAGGTCTTCATCCAGTGCCGCACGAACTGCGCGCACGCCCTGCTCAAGAAGCGTCTCGAGCGGACTCTGCAGCAAACGATCGTCTGGGCGGGTTCTGTCTTCAGGCATGGTTTCTCCCATCGGCGTCCAGGATGGTACAGCAACGATCACGGAGTATCCGACAGGAGAGAATGGCGAGGCCGGCCCCGATGACCGGCGCCAGAATGTAGATCCATTGGTGGTTGAGCATGCCGCTCACCAGCGCCGGGGCGATGGAGCGGGCGGGATTCATTGACGCGCCGGTCAAGGGGCCGAAGACGAGGGCCTCCAAGGCCACGGTTCCTCCGATGGCGATGCCGGCCATGATTCCTTTCTCCTTCGCGCCCTGCGAGACATGGATGATGACGAACATCAGCACGAAGGTCAGCAGAATCTCGAACACGAGGGCGGCGCCGATCCCGATCGAAGGGATGGTTGCTCCGAGGGTTCGGTGTCCGGGAAACGCGAGACGAAGCACACCACTGGCGGCCAGCGCCCCCAGAAGTTGGCTCATGGCATAGGGCAGCACGTCCCTTCCGGGAAGGCGGCGTGCGAGCCAAAACGCAATCGTCACTGCCGGGTTGATGTGCGCGCCGGACAGATCACCAATGGCGTAGATCATGGTCATGACGACGAGCCCGAAAGCCGCAGCCACGGCGAAATGAGGGATCATCCCCGGGTTGGCGTCGGCGACGACGATGGCACCTGTTCCGAAGAAGACAAGCGAGAAAGTGCCGATGAACTCACTCGCCCAGCGAACCACCTGGCTAGGGCTCCTTCTTGGCGGGGGTGCTTCCGGAGCCGAACTCCTCCTGGATCCATCGATCAATCTCATCTCGCACGCGGCGGAAGACCTCCATGATCTTCTCCTTGGAGCCGGCGGCTCCCGCTGGATCCTCGAAGCTGTGGTGAATCGTGCGCGTCGCACCCGGGAAGACGGGACATGTTTCCTTCGCGGCGTCGCACGTCGTGACGACTGTGTCGAACGCCTCACCGATGTATTTCTCAATGTGATCCGAGATCTGGCCGGAGATATCGACGCCGAGCTCGCCCAGCGCGCGGATGGCCCAGGGATTGACACGAGAGGGCGAGGTTCCTGCGCTGAAGGACTCGTAGGTGTCTCCGTACCTGTGACGAAGGAGAGCTTCGGCCATCTGGGAACGACACGAGTTGTGTGTGCAGATGAAGAGCACGCGCTTCTTCTGAATCGGCTTCTTCTTCGCCATGTTTATACCCCAAACGGCAAGTATATAGTCATGGCGAGATGATGCAACACAAGCCTCTGCATACGGACGGATCGTGGGCAGGCTCAGGGCTCGGCAGGCCGGATGCCGGATGCAGCCTAGCCTCCTTCGGCGAGCGGGGATCCGATGTCCCCCGTCGTCGGCGCATCCAGTGCGCTCTCCGCGATGTTGAACGCATACTCGCGGATTCGGAGAAGACTGTCGATGACGATGCTGATGGAGGGTGCCGCCTCTGGCTGTTTCTCCGAGGCTGCCCTGCGTGTCGCCTGGAAGAGCTCTTCAGCTCTGCCTTTCTCCTTCAAGACATCGTTGGCAAGTTCCAGGTTTCGGCTCTCGAATGCTTGAACCGCGCGACCGAGGACAGACATCGAATCCCGGGCGCGCTGCTCGATGTCTTTCGCCGCAGTCTTCTGAACTGCATTTGAGAGCGCAAGCGTTGCCTGAGAGATCTTGCCGGCATGGTCTGCTACTCGCTCGAGCTGCTTGGAGACAGAGCGGTAGTGTGAGAAGTCGAGACGGGAGAGCCCGACATCCTCTTCGAGAAGGAGGTCGCGCAGCAGAAGGCTGAACTGCCTGGCAACAAGTAGAACGAGGCGATCGATATCCCCGTCGCGTTCGAGTACGTCGCGGGCAAGCTCCTCGTCATGAGTGCAGAAGGCGGACACGGCATCGTGAAGCATGGCATGCGTGATATCGAAGATGCGAGAGAGCGTTCGCTCAACCGGGAAATCGCGCACATTGACCATCGCTTGAAGCATGACGGCTTCCTGTGTTTCGTCGAAGATCTCGAGCCCGACGAGGCCTTGCGCGATTTCCCGCATCATCCTACGCTGCTCGGGGCGAATCCGGTCCCTGCGGATCTCAATGATGTCGTAGCCTACGATGTATCGAGAGATGACCTCACGCTGGAAGCGGTCGAAGTCCCAGTCTTCAAGTTCGATCGTGCATCGATTCACTTGGGCTAGGCTTTCGGGAACGAGAAGAAGTGTGCCCGCGGCGTTCGGCATCAGCGTCACTTCGACGCCTGGCTTGATGCCAACGCTCTCAGCCCAGTCTTTCGGCAGCGTCACGAAGTACGTCGATCCGCCGGTTTTTTGAACCTTTCGCTTGTGCATGGTCTCCTCGGTGCCTCTCGAAGGTCGTCTGTATTCTATAGAGGAACCTATGCACGTACAAAGCGTACGGTTGAGCTGTCGATACTCTCAAGCATCATCGTACATGATGGATGTGAGCAGCGCTCTAGGTACTTCTTGCCAGATTTGCGGGTGTTGGGCTCGGAAGTGAGCTTGAGAACCTTTTCGTTGGCGCCGCGGGGATGTATCCTCTTTTGGGTTGGAGGAGGCGTCATGTTCTGGAAGAAGCAAAGGGAGATCGAAGAGCTCGTTCTCGAGCACGTTCATTTGGTCGACTCGACGCTGGCTGCGTTCGCCAAATCATTCAGGGCCTACGTCGAGGATCATGACACCGACACAGCGGAGAAGCACGCGCTTGAAACACACCAGACGGAGGGCAAGGCGGACGACGCGCGGCGCCGTGTCGAGACGCGGATGCTTGCCGGCTCACTCCTTCCGACATCGCGGCGAGACATCCTCCAGATCATCGACCAGGTCGATCGGCTCGCCAATGCGGCGGAGGAGATCCTTGACTACCTGCTCCTGCAGCGCGTCCGCATTCCCGAAGAGATCAAAGACGGCCTTCTCAAGATCGCCGAGATCTCCGACGAGGCCTTTGATGAGGCGAAGGAGGCAGTGACTTGTCTCTTCCGGAAGGCAAGCGACTCGCTCATTCACACGCAACGAATCGAGCATCTGGAGGGCGATGTCGATCGGATCGAGCGGAAGATCACCAAGACGTTGTTCAAGTTGGATGTTGACCTTGCCTGGAAGCTCCAAGTCTCTGGCTTCATTCAGCGTCTCGTGAGATTGACGGATCGTGCCGAAGACCTCTCCGACTTGATCGAGCTTATCGTTGCCGCACGGCGGGTCTAGCTCCCGGCAATGAGCGCGGCCAGCTTGTAGACTCCGAAGGCGAACAACCCGGCGGCCGTTGGCGTGGCCACCCAGCCGACGGCGATTCCTCCGATCTTCCGGAAGCGAACGGTTCTGACGCCGTGGAGAATGCCAACGCCGATGACTGCGCCGACGACGGCTTGGGAAGTAGACACGGGGAGTCCTAGAATCGAGAAGAAGTGGACTGCCACCGCTGCAGCCATCTGGGCGGAGAAGGCGCTTACCGCATCCAGCGGCGTGATGCCGCTACCCACCGTCTGCGTGACTCTTCGTCCGAACATGAGTACGCCAGCTGCGAGCGAAATGCCCCCAAGGACGCCCAGCCACGTCGACTCGATGCCCACATTCGTGATGGGGCCCATCGCCGTGCCCACGTGATTCGCTCCAAGCGAGAACGAGATGTAGCAGGCGCTCAGAATCAGGAGAGCGTTCGGCGCTCTCTGCCAGATGGAGTCTTCCGAGAGCAGCCGAAGTGCTGTGCGCGTCACTCCGTAGATGGCAATGGCAAGTAGGGCAACGAGGATCGGGCAGATGACCCACACCTCAACGATGCGGACAATGACGCTTGTGTTCAGACTCGCCCCCGCTGCGAGCCCCACACCGGCCACGCCGCCGACAATCGCTTGCGACGTTGAGACAGGGATCCGAAGCAGGGTCGCCACGGTGACGAAAAGGCCGGCTGAAAGCATGGCTGCGAGAATGGCCGTCGTGGGAAGCTCCGTCTCAACGATCCCTTTCCCCATCGTGCTCATCACTTCGCCGCCCTGCAAGAGGGAGCCAAGAAACGCGAACAGTGCCACAAGGAGCACGGCGCGCCGATAGGAGAGGAGTCCCGAGCCGACCGTTGTGCCAACGCAATTCCCCGCATCGTTGGCACCGATATTCCATCCGACGTAGGCGCCGGCAAGGAGCAGAGGCAAGAGCGCGATCATGGCTGTCTCACCGGCCTGTGTATTGCTTGAACGGACATGAAATCTCCTGATGTCGGCCTCTCGAAGCGCACGAAGCTCACGAATCAAAAGGGATCCGCGTCAGCTACAGACACTCCGGAGTTGGGGTTTGGCTATATAGACCTTATACCAGAAGATCGCCGTGGGCAACGGAGTCGTTGCAGGATCCCGTTCTCCCTTGCGGTAGACTCGGCTCTGACGATTGCGCTGGCCTGGGTTGCTGACGAGGAGGAGACGCATGAAGCCGAACGATCTCGGGATCATCGGGTTGGGCGTGATGGGGAGGAGTCTTGTGCTCAATGCGGCCGAGAAGGGATTCTCAGTTGCGGTCTACAACAGAACGGAGGCCCGTACGCGGGACTTCGCGAAGTCGTTGCCCGCCGGAACCTCGGTCTTCCCAGTCTTCTCACTCGAGGAACTCGTTGAATGCCTGTCTGTGCCCAAGCGGATTCTCCTGATGGTCAAGTCCGGCGATCCGACGGACGCCTTCATAGAGCAGCTCCTACAGATGCTTGCGCCGGGCAGCATCATCATGGACGGCGGGAACGCGCATTTCGCTGATACGGAGCGTCGGCAAGCGCGCGCTTCTGAGCGTGGCGTGTACGTCATGGGCGTCGGGATCTCCGGCGGCGAATCGGGGGCCCGGCTCGGCCCATCGATCATGCCTGGAGGATCGGGGGCGGCCTATCCAGATGTCGCGAACATCCTTGAGTCCATCGCGGCCCAAGGACCACATGGCCCCTGCTGTGTTCACTTGGGACCAGGCTCTTCGGGGCACTACGTCAAGATGGTTCACAACGGCATCGAGTATGCCTTGATGGAGTCCTTGGCGGAATCCTATGACATCATGCAGCGCGGGCTAGGCATGCCAATCGCCCTGATTGCTGATGTGTTCGAAACGTGGAATCAGGGGCTTCTCCAGTCCTACCTGCTCGAGATCGTGCCTCCGATTCTTCGGCGCACAGATCCCGCCACGGGAGCGCCGCTCATCGACCTGATCGTCGACGAAGCCGCACAGAAGGGGACAGGGGCATGGACGGCGAAGTCTGCGCTTGACATCGGATCCCCGTCATCCTCCATCAGCGCCGCGGTGTTCTCGAGGCTCATCTCCTCCTTGAAGAGCGAGCGGCAGGAAGCCGCAAAGCTGCTTACGGGACCCGTTCCGATCGACGTCCATGACACGGAGCAGGTGCTGAAAGACCTGCGCTCCGCCCTGCTGGTCTCTACGGTGATCGCCTACACCCAGGGATTCCGCCAGCTGAAGGACGCCTCAAGGGAGAAAGGGTACGGGCTCAGCCTTGGTGAAGTGGCGCGCATCTGGACGGCAGGATGCATCATTCGGTCCGCTCTGCTGGCCCCGATTGGCGACGCGTTCGGCGCGCAGCCCGATCTGAAGATGCTGCTTGCCGTGGATCCTTTCCGAACGATCTGGAGTGAGCATCATGGCGGGTTCCGCCGGCTGCTTGCTTTCGCTCGTCGTGCCGGGATCCCCGTCCCCGGCATGAGTTCGTCGCTCGACTTCGTGGACGCCTATCGAGCAGATCGGCTACCCGCGAATCTCACCCAGGCGCAACGAGATTTCTTCGGTGCGCACACCTACCGGCGTACCGATCGTGCGGGCACGCATCACACCGATTGGGGGGATGCATAGCCACCTCTTGGCGCTCCGATCACAGCTCTCCGTGCGCTGTTCGCGCGATGATCTCGTCTTGTAGGGCCCGATCGAGGCTGTTGAAGAAGTCGCTATAGCCGGCGACACGGACGATCAAGTCGCGGTGCTCCTGAGGGGAAGCCTGCGCCCTCCTCAGTGTCTCTGAGTCGACGACATTGAACTGGATATGATGGCCATCCATCCGGAAGTAGGCCCGAACCAACTGGGCCAGCTTCTTCAGGTCGCGATCGTCCTGCAGGACCTGGGGCAGGAAACGCTGGTTGAGCAGCGTCCCTCCCGTTCGGATGTGATCGATCTTGCCGACCGACCGCAGGACAGCCGTGGGGCCGAGGGTATCTGCTCCCTGTGACGGCGAGATGCCGTCCGAGAGGGGCTGTCCCGCCAAGCGGCCGTCGGCGGTCGCTCCAACTCTCTCCCCGAAGAAGATGTGCGCCGTGGTTGGCAGGAGGTTGACCCGGTGCCGGCCTCCTTTGGTGTTTGGGCGGCCATCGACGGCGTCGAAGTAGGCCTCGAACAGGTCGATCGCGATCTCATCGGCGCGATCGTCGTCGTTGCCGAACTTGGGTGCAGCCAGGAGTCTCCCGCGAAGCCCCTCGGCGTTCCGGAAATCGGCTTCGAGTGCGGTGAGCAGATCCGAAAGGCTTGCTTGCTGTTGTACGAAGACCACGTCCTGGATGGCGGACAGCGCATCGGTTGTCGTGGCCAATCCGACGCCCTGGATGTAGGAGGTCGGATAGCGCGGCCCGGCATCGTTGTAGTCCATCCCCTTCTCGATGCAGTCATCGACAAGGACGGACAGGAAAGGCGCCGGCATCGTCTCGGCGAACAGCCGCTCGATGGTCCGGTTCCCTTCGATCTTCAGGTCGACGAAGTGACGAAGTTGTGCGCGATAGGCGTCCAGGACCGCCTCGAAGGAGGTGAGTGTTTGGGGACCGCCCGTCTTCGGGCCAAGCTGCTTTCCGGTGCGGGGATCGGCCCCGTCATGGAGGGCCAGCTCGAGGATCTTCGGCCAGTTCATGTACCCGGTCAGGACACAGCTCTCTTTGCCGAACGCGCTGATGGTGACGCAACCGCTCGGGCCACCGGCTCTAGCATCTTCGAGCGACTTGCCGACGCGCAGGAACTCCTGGTGAATGGCATCGGCATTGAAGATCGAGGGCTGCCCGAAACCCTGTCGGACCACCTCGAGCGCGCGAAGCAGGAGCCGATCCGGATTGACCTTGGAGAGCTGAACGCAGGAGCCGGTGTAGGGAAGGCGCATCTCCTCAATGACGTCGAGGATCAGGTAGCTCAGTTCGTTGGACGCATCGCGTCCGTCGGGGGTGACGCCGCCGATGTTGATCAGCGTGAAGTCGTTGTAGGTGGCGCTCTGCTCCTCGGTGACGCCTACCTTTGGCGGGGCTGGCTGATTGGAGAACTTGATCCAGAAGCAGGAGAGGAGCTCCCTGGCATCCTCCGACGTCAGCACGCCGTTCTCGAGTTCGCGTTCGTAGAATGGGAACAGGTGCTGATCGATCCGCCCCGGATTGAACGAGTCCCATTCGTTGAGTTCGATGACGACGCCAAGATGGACGAACCAGTACGCCTGCAGCGCTTCGTGAAAGGTCCGGGGCGCCTTGCGCGGGACCCACTCGCAAGCTTCAGCGATGCGAAGGAGTTCGGCCCGGCGCTCGGGTTTGGCCTTCTCTGCCTGCTCTCGTGCCAGCGCGGCGTGTCGCTCGGCGAAGCCGATGACCGCGTCGCAGCAGATGGACATGGCCTCCAGCTCATCGAGCTTGGCTTGTGCGTCCGGCTCGTCGCCTGCTTCGACGCGTGCGCGGGCCGCTGTGATTCGGCCCTTGAAGTGCTCCAAGCCGCGATGGTAGATCTTGTCGTCGAGCACGGCATGTCCCGGTGATCGTTGCTCCATGAACTCGGTGAACACCCCTGCCTCGAACGCATCCCTCCACGCATCGCTCATCGCGCCGAAGACATGGTCGCGCATCGTTCGTCCGTTCCAGAACGGAATGACGTCTTGCTCGTAGAGCGTCCGTGTCGACTCGTCGACATGGAATGGCGTCTTCCGCCGGTTCGGGAGGATGTCCAGATCTTCCAGCGCGTGACAGCAGAGCTCTGGATAGGTTGAGGCCGCCTTCGGCTCGGGCCCCCGCTCGCCGACGATCAGTTCCTCTTCGCCGATGCAGATCGTTTGGTTCTCCAGGAGATACTGGAAGGCGCGAGCCCGTTGGATGGGGACCGGGAGGGCCGAGCTTCCCTTGAGTCTTCGGTAGAACGCCGTCAGGAGTTGGGCGCGCTCGGAGCTGACGGAGGGGACGGACGAAATGCAGGCCTCGCGCAGTCGCTTCACTCGATCGTTCATCGCTAGCCTCCCACCAGAACATCGACGTGGAGCCGTGGCGCAAGCTGTGTGGCGATCGACTTCGCCGAAAGCTTCGCATCGCCTCGGATCGCCAGTTTCGGGGGCCTTCGTTCCAGCCGCTCCCACTTCGACTCGCCCCCACGATGAAACGGAAGAAGGTGCAGAGCTTCCAGGCCGACGAGAGACGCGCAGAGCGCCTGGAGCCGATCGACATCCTGGGCCCCGTCGTTGACGCCCGCCAGAACGGGGTAGCGAAGGCGGAGTCGCGCTCCGGCCTCGTCGAGACGGGTCAGATTGGCCAGGATCGACTCCAGCGACACGCCGGTCAACTGCTGGTGCGTTTCCGGATCGAGCAGCTTGATGTCGTAGAGGAAGAGATCGGTGAGGGGAACCAACGGAGCGAGGCTGTCCCACGGCCCAAACCCACAGGTGTCAACGGCCGTATGAATCTTCAGCGTACGACAGGCACGGAGAATCTCTTCGGCAAACTCGGGCTGATGGAGCGGCTCTCCGCCGGAGAGCGTGATCCCGCCGCCGGATTCGTCGAAAAAGAGGCTGTCGCGTTGGATGAGAGGCATGAGTTCATCCATCGAACGAGTGAATCCAGCCAGGGTGCGCGCTCCCGTAGGGCAGGCCTCGGCGCAAGCGCCGCAGCCGATGCATCCGTCGCGGTCTGTCGTGGTCCGACTCGCCTCCATCGAGATGCGACGGGCAGGACAGACCTGCAGGCATGTGCCGCATCCCGTGCAGAGCGACGGCTGAACCATCAGCTCGGGCCGCGGCGATTGGCTCTCCGGATTGTGGCACCAGGGACAGGCAAGTGGACAGCCCTTGAGAAACAGCGTGGTGCGAATCCCCGGCCCGTCGTGGATGGCGAATCGCTTGATGTCGAACAGCACGCCGCTCGTCATGGTCGTAGGACAATACGCCCATGGGCTGCAGGCTGCAACGCTCCGGGGCAACTCAGCCGGAGGTCGAAGATGAGAACGGAAGGCGGCCCCCGGTCTGCACCGAGGGCCGCCGTTCCTTGGAGCATGGTTTGGCGTGCAGTCTGTGCGTCTCTACGCCTTGGGCGTCTTGATGACGCCGGCATCCATCAACGCCTTCACTTCCTCGTGGGCGCGGAGGATCTTCGCTTCGGCTTCCGCCCGAAGCTCCGCCTCGGAGAGGGGGCGTCGGGCGATACCCTGCTCGATTGCCTTCAGACCGACGGCGACGGCTTCATTGATGAAGACCTCCGTCTCCAGCATCGTCGGGACGATGTACTCCTCCGTCAGGCCCTTGTCCTCGGCCGTCTTGGCGATGGAGTAGGCGGCGGCGATCGCCATCTCGTCGGTGATCGTCTCGGCGAACACGTCGAGTGTGCCTCGGAAAATCCCTGGGAAACCGATCGAGTTGTTGATCTGGTTCGGGAAGTCGCTTCGCCCGGTTCCGACAATCCGGACGCCCGCGTCCTTCGCTTCCCAAGGCCAGATCTCCGGAATGGGATTGGCCATGACGAACGCGATTGCGTCGTCATTCATCTTCGTGAGCCACTCCTTCTTGATTGTGTCCGGACCGGGCTTGGAAGCGGC
>Ga0180435_10006880_pt1 | contig 10866 bp, 15 predicted proteins | sample SS_ome_3_FD_132467 | JGI IMG/M metagenome (GOLD analysis project Ga0180435, IMG submission 132467) | Hypersaline lake sediment archaeal communities from the Salton Sea, California, USA - SS_3_S_1 metaG | ecosystem: Environmental > Aquatic > Non-marine Saline and Alkaline > Hypersaline >... | reverse complement strand
TTTATAATCATACCTTTATAATTATAAACAACTCCCAATTCTAATTTTTTAAACATTATAATATTCCCTATACCAATCTACAAACTTTTTTACTCCTTCTTCGATTGGCGTTGTTGGTTTGAAATCAAAATCTTCTATAAGATCATCAATATCTGCAAACGTTCTTTGAACATCCCCATCCTGCATACCTGCAAATTCTTTTATTGCTTTTTTACCAATTGTATTTTCTATAATTTCAATAAAATTCATTAATCCAATTGGTTTATTATTTCCTATATTGTATATTCTAAATGGTGCATATGATCTCGATGGATCATTTTCCCAATTCCCTACTGGTTCTGCCGGATGTAACATTATCCTTTTAATACCTTCAACTACATCATCTACATATGTGAAATCTCTTGACATATCTCCATGATTAAAAATTCGTATTGGTTTATTTTCCAATATTGCTTTAGTAAATATAAACAATGATAAATCTGGTCTACCATAAGGTCCATAAACCGTAAAGAATCTTATGCCTGTACAAGAAAGATTGTATAAACTACTATATGAATGAGCCATCATTTCATTTGCTTTTTTAGTCGCAGCGTATATTGCCTTGGGGTGATCAATGTTATCTTTCGGTGAAAAAGGTATTTTAGTATTAGCTCCATATACAGAACTTGAAGATGCAAATACTAAATGTTCAACCTTATTATAACGACATCCTTCAAGTATATTCATAAATCCTTTAACATTTGAATCTACATAAGTATGTGGTTCTTCTAAAGAATATCTAACCCCTGCTTGAGCTGCTAAATTTATAACAATGTCAAATTCATAATTATCAAATAACCATTCCATAGCAACTCTATCTTCAAGACTAATTTTTGTAAATTTAAAATTTGGACTTCTTTTAAGTATTGATAACCTTGCAATTTTCAATGAAACATCATAATAATGATTTAAATTATCCAAACCAACTACATTAAATCTCCTTGATAACAATTCTTTGGTTAAATGAAACCCTATAAAACCAGCTGCTCCAGTGACTAATATTCGTTTATATCTCACTTATGTCTCCAATATGACCACATTATGTTTTATTCGATGCCTTTTAATAATTGCAGTAAATTTTTTCCATATTGCTTCTGCACCTTCTTCTGCAATATTCTTTTTATATTTGAATGTAACCCAAACTGTTTTTGAATTTTCTTTAATGACTTCGCCTACTTGTCTACCCTTTTTTATATCAAATTTAGCATCCACAATCACAATCCTCCTTAAAATGTTGTTTTTGTAATTCCACTCCAACAGGAGGTTCATATCCGCTGTATAATTGATCTGGCGTAATACCCCAAAATGTATCAAGCATTTCAAGTATTAATTCCTTTGACATTCCCAATAGAGGTGCAACTAATTTGATTGGTTTCGGTCCTGAAACTTCCATCATTTCATTCATCTTAACAACATATTCTTGATAGCAATCTGGAAATAAATTGATACGATCTGAATAATCTGGTCCATACCATACTTCATCAATTCCTTTACTTTCAGCAATACTCATTGCAAGACCAATAAAAATTGTGTTTCTTGCGGGAACATGCATTTCATGTACATTATCATATGTTCCTTCTTCAAGATCTCCTGTTAAACCACTGTCAACATTTAAACCGTCAATATCAATGATTTGATAGCTAACTTTCTGTTCGTTTAATTGTTTAATAGCAAAACTAATTTCATCAAGGTGTTTTTGACCATATTTAATCAAAATACAATGAGGTTGTCTGCCAGACATTTGTGCAAGTCTTAACATTAATGCACTATCTGCTCCTCCACTATACAACATTACAATAGGTTTTTGTTTCGGTGGGTCTACTTTTTGATTCATATTACTATCCTTTCACATTTTATTATTTGTTACTATATTTTAAAAAAACTTCCTTCTATATATATAAATAACTGAGGAAGGAATTTTCAACTCTTTAACTCTGGAAGGGGGTGCTGATGCAAATAAGCGAATCTGTTCGAGTTGTATTGATAACGGTTGTTGGTGCCGTTGGTGGTGCTATTGTTTGTACAATTGCCGGATTTTTCTATGGATTATGTAGTGGCCCCGCATATCTATTTGCATTGCTCTACAATGAGGAAACACCTAAACCCTCCGATACTATTTAAAAGGAGAAAAAAATGTCAGAAGAACAAATTCCGTTGGCAGAAGCTAAGATTCAAAAATCAAAACCTCAACCAAACCTATTTACAGCAACTGAAATGATTTGGAATAATCATCGAAACAAATTTGCAATCATTGTGGTATTCCTTGCTTTGGCCACAATGATAATTTCAATTACACATTTTGAAAACCGCTTTGATTATCATCTGAGTCTGATCAAAAACGGTCATCATATGGTGTCAGGTGAAAAAGTATCTGATCATATTATGATTAGTCAGGTAGATGGGATTCCAAGCGTTTTCAACGCTAAAGACGATTTGACCGAATTACAACGACAGTTATTTACCAAATGGGCAAAAAAGCAAGGGTTTGATGGTATTGTATTTGGTCGAATACAAACTGGCTTCGATGGAAAAATAAAATTTGCATCATCTGCCGGTGAAAATGCAATTCCCATTGAACTTGTAACACAACAACTTCTTGACAACAACTGTAAAAATGTTTTATCAGTAATGTCAAATAAAAGCAACTTTTGGCTTCCACATCCTTTTACATACCAGGTTGATGGTGAACTGAAAGTCTACGAAACAAAAGCTATTAATGCTGCTGGGCTCTTTTCAGTAAGAGATCCCAAAATTAAATTTAAAGCAGATAATTTAAAAGCTACTCTTAATCTTGAAGATAAAGATTTAAAGGTAAAACTTAAAGGGTTTGAACCTTGGGAACTACCGGTTCAAGAGGAAGCTAAAAAGCATTAATAATGCTTATATAATTAAAAAAGGAGGCAGAATATCGTCTCCTTTTTTTTACAAAGAATTCCAAACATAAATATTTTTTTCGCAAATTTGATTAAAACTAAGACTTGTTTTTATTGCTTCTTGTAGCTCTGTTTTTTTCTTTGTATAATTTTTTAAACCTGCCATCATATTTGGTATTATGTTATTATCATTAAATCCCACAACTCCAATTCCTCGATAATATGGTAAAAGTCTTGTAGTTTTTCTCAAAAACATTGGAGTTCCAGACATTAAAATTTCAGTTGTAACTCTTGGACAACCATCTTGTCGATTGCTTAAACATAATCCAAATTTACTTTCATTTAAATATCTATTTAAAGTAGGACGATCAACACTACCAACAAATTTGATGTTAGTTACATTATATTTTTTTGCCATTTTTATGCCCATTTCTGGTTTATTACCACAATGAACAATTTTTAATCTCTTTAATTTAGGACAATGACCTACTACATTCATAAAAAATGCTTGTCCTTTATATTTATGTTGAGTAAAATTACATGGCCAACAAATATCATATTTAATTTTTGTTCCCGGAATGGGATGAAATATCTCAGGTGATGCTGTTTTATAGAATGGTAAACACATTTTACTATGATTAAAATCTTTATTATCTTCTTGAAGATAAATATCATATTTTCCACCATATTGTGGGAATATTCGTTTACCTGTTCCTAAATATAATTTCTTTCCGAAGTGTTTAGGATTTTGATTTACAATTTTATCATATTCAGGAAAGCCTCCACGGAATAAACTTGTATCTGCTGTTGGGTATTTAAATACTTCACTAAAATTTCTTACCCATTTTTGTTTATATGGTCTTCCATTAACAATAAATTCAATATCATCTTTTGGTTTGTCGGTTAATCTCCAAACTGTGAATGAATCCATATGTTCTTTTTTCAATAACCAAATACCCAATAACATATAATAATCATGACAATTTTTCACAAATTCTTCTAAATCAGTATATTGATGATAATATTCAAGAATTTTTAAATTACTTCTAAATAACCAAAAATTTTTCATATTAAAAATTTCGCCCTTCCTATTAATTTGCTGTAATCAATTTCTATATCTACATCTTTCTTCTTATGTGCAAATGCCCTATCCGCATTTATTTTTCTAAATTTTAATTTTTCACGTTTATTTAATATTTTTTGAATTGTTTTCTTATCAGATTTTAATCCACAAAAATCAAATATTTTTTGTAAAGTTTCTTCAGGTTTAGTAACTAATTCTTCATAAATAACTGTAGCACATCTTGGTTTTGTATTTATAAAATCTATAACTTTTGGAACTGTTGTTGTTATAAATTCCCAACTTTTTTCAGGAATTTCAGTTGATGTTCCACGACCCGATAAAGCAACATCAATGGGGTGCCTCAATATATGAAGCACCCTCGCTTGATTTTTAAACATTTTTAGCCATCTCCTTATCATAAAAATAGGACGCTTTGCGCCAACATCTGATTCTCTATGCCCCCAAGGAATCTTTTCTCCCCAGGCATAATTTTTCATATCAGATACCTGTCTGCTTGCGTTCATTAGAATCCATTCTTTCGGTTTATCATATTCAATCCAACCTTCTTCAAATTCAATCCACCCCACCTGAGGATGTGCTCGCAGGAGTTGCATCAACAATGTTGTACCGCTATGGCGAAACCCCGTGATGAAAATCTTTACCATTTTATCCAATCAATTCCCTTGTGCCTTTTAGCATATCTTTTGTTACACTAACATCTTTAGATGTCCAAGCATCCCAAAGGAAATCATCAACATATAAATATGGCAAATAACCATAACCATTTGCGCCCCAAGTTGGACCCCAACTATTTTTGAATTTAACTAAATCATTTCTGTCATTATATCCAACTGCACAAATAGCATGTCCACCAAATATTTCATCAGGATGTTCTGGATATGCAAGATACCCATCATCACCAACAAAGAAAACCTCGCGGAAACAAGGAATACCAATAGGAACTGGTCCATCAATCAATGCTAATTTCAATTCTTCTAAATTATGTATTCTCCAATAAGAATCAATTAATGCCCAACGAGCAACTAATTTTGCCCATGATTCTGGTTCACCAACATCTCCAACATCTTTATATGGCCATCCTTTTTCAGTCGGAACTCCAATTCTTTGTAAAACTTTCATTGCATATCTGATTGATGTTCCTTCCTCGCCTGGCCATGCATCTATTTTTTTGGCATTCCAATATAACCAGGATTCTGAATAATCATATATTTTCTTTCTTCCGGGTTTACCTTTTGCCATTTCTTCTTCATGTTCTTTCTTTTCTTGAAATTCTTTCATAGCTGAAACAGCAAATGCAACACAACTACCCAACATGCCTTGATCTTTCACTGGAGTCATATCAGGTGTATGATCTACTCTTTCAGGTAATGTGCTTATACTTTCATTCAAATTAGAAAAATTCGAACTGAATTTATAATCCCTTTCATCAACATAATCTTTTCTATAATTTAAGGGGTGTTTTCCTATTGATTTTCTCGGCGGAATTAATGGTTTTAATTCCTTCTTTTCCATTGGTTTATTAAAATCAAATATTGGTAAAGCGCCCCACGCCTTTTCTCTTGCAGCTTGTAATCTTGATGGTCTACATGGCATATATATTTCATCACAATGTAATTTACTTATGGACATATCGCCTCCTTAATTATCCCATTTTCTTTTGTCTTGCAGATATTAACATATTTCTCCTACAAGGTACTATTAATTTTTTTGCTTTGATTCTACTTGATAAAGTCATTATGACCTCCCTACTTAATCTTTGCCTTATTTGGATTAAACGTTGATAATGAATCATATGGAACTTCAATACATTTTAATCCCCAAACTGACAATGAATTAAGTGTTATGTAATTTCCTCGTAGTTTATTGGGTGCCATGTCCAGATTTGGTACGCCTGGTCTTCTTTTCCCTTCGATTGTATAAACTTTTGATAATTCTGATTCTCTTAAAAATTTTCCCAAGAGGAATCTTATTACATCTATTTTCATTCTCCTTCCAAAATCACATTTTATATGGAAAGAGTTTTTACCTGTATATCTTATACTAGCTGTTCTAACGATTGGCATTTTATCAATCACAAAATCATATACACGACTAGTGACTTCTTTTGCCCATCTTAAACCATCACCAGGATCAATATCAATATCTATTATTCCAAAATTTTCAATTGATCCCATAGCAGAATGTAAACTAACCGTCCTTCCTGTAATAACAGTATCATAATTTGAGGGTGTTAATCTTATAACTTTACCAGCTTGTCCTCTACGACGAATCACTGGTTTATTTTTTTCGACCATAATGAAAAACATTATGTCTCGATTTCTAGTCTCCTTTAAAATATCTCTTTTGACATTTTGATAATAATTCCATATATCAATCTCTTTAATACCTTTTGGATATAATCTATTTTGAATTACTATCGTTTCTGGATTTTCTGGATAGCTCATCAATCCTCTCTATTTATTATTTTGTTCTAAATCGTTACCATTTGTAGTTTTTCTTTTCAAGCTCTTTTATAATCATTGTTGGATCTCTATATTCTCTATAACCTCTTATGAACCATTTGATTCTATCTTTATCTCTTATATTTTTTAATAGTATTTTCACAGCATTAGCATCAACATCTTTCTTTGGTTGTATTTCAACATCAACTAGAAATATTTCTTTATCTTTAGTCCAGATCGCATTTGGTTTACTAAAATCATTATAACCCAAAAATTTATCGCTTGATGGATCTTTGATTAAATGTATCTTTGCTATTTCTTTTCCAGCTTTTCTAAACAATTCAGGTAAATTCCAAAAATAACCAATTCTTTTTCCTTCTATCCATTTACTATATTTATAGAAACCAACTGGAGTTTTATAATATGCGAGAGGTTCTGGCACATTTATTTTGTTATCAAAAGCAACCTTGTGGTAAAAAAACTTTTTCTCTCTATATTCGACTCCACGAAATTCTAAATCTTCATACATATCTAATCTAAAACTTTTATCATCATCCAAAATAATTTGATATACATGCTTATCTTCAATGACATAAAATATTGTTTTAATATCAGTAATATCAAAATATCTTTTCAGTATACTTTTTATTCTGAAGTATTCTCGACCACGTGAAATCTCAATATTAGAAATTTTGTTCTTCCCACCCATAATCCCCATCTTTAATTAGTCTCCCATATAACATTATTGGTCTTTTAGCTGTAACTTTTCTAAGTAGATAAAAATCATTCTCTAAAAACAATGAAGTATAATAACCGACTGAACTATATTCTAATTTATTTCTTGTCCTTACAACAACTTTATCAGTGTATTTACAAATCTCTGATACTATTCTTTTTTGTTCATTTAATGATTCTTTACTGTATTTTTCTTTCCCTGGCTTTCCCATAAAATAAATAACAGATATTGCTAAAATATAATCAAACCATCCTAAAGATTGAAAATCTAATTCAGATGCTTTCTTTTGCACTAATTTTAAAGGTATTTTTCTTTTATGTAATTTTTCAAAATAATATTTTGTCCATTTTGCTTGTTTAAAATATAGAGATTTTGGTTCTACTGCAATAACATTTGCCCCTTCTAAAGCAAGCATAGTTGAATAATATGCAGCATTAGCTCCTATATCTAAAATTCTAGTTTCACTTATATCATCTTCCATAAGTCCTCTGATATCTGGCCAAATGTGTTGTCCTGTAAGCATATTGTCAGTTGTCCAATGTCCTTCCATATTATATCTTTGATACCAAGGACCTAACCTGTTAATAGCCTTCATTATTTCTTTAGTTTTCATATTTCATCCCCGGAAATCTATTTAGATTATCAATCATTATAGACAGTCTTTTATTAAAAATTTTATTAAATTCTTTTCTATATTTTTCTACTCTTTTATCAGTATCAATTCTCATACCAATTTGTTTATATAAAAATACTTTATTTGTTTTCATTTTTTCATTAAAATCAAAATGTTTTAAACCACAAAATTTATATATTTTATTTGTCATTTCTTTTGAGTTTAATATTAAATCTTCATATTTAATCGTAAGGCAATTCTCATACTGATCAATATCATTCAAACTTGTTGAAAAAAAATTAAAATATTTATTTAAACCTCCTATCAATAAATGCTCCCAATGTCTTTTTATATACAATTTTAATACTAAAGAATTCCATACATCTCTTGGATGTCTTATTATTTGAATTATTTTTGCTTCATCTCCAAAAAAATTATTCCATCTTTCAACATACATTTGAGGCGTATCTGTTGTGGCACTTCCAAAAGTAGCGCCTTCATATATTATTTTTTCAGCACAATTTCTGCCTTTTCTAAACTGAATATAATTTTTAAGTAGTTGTTTTTTAACAGGAAATTTTCGAAGTAGTTTGGTTTCAAAAAAAGTTTTTTCAATATCAGGATGTTGTGCAAATGTTCTTAACATTAAACTTGTACCACTCCTTGGAAATGATATTATTAGTATTTTCATCTTGTCTTTGCTTTTAATCTGTTGAAATCTTTATTGAATCTTCTTATACTTTCATCTTTACCAACAGCAGATAAATTACCAGATATTATATGGCCACTTTCTGTTCCATTTTTTCCAATAGAAAGATAATATTCTGGAATATTTCCAAATTTAATTTTTCCTTCTTGTAAAAACCTTTTATAAACTTTATAGCATGAAATTTGTTCATGGTCATTTGGTTTATCTTTTAAAGGTATTGTATCATATTCCTTTCCCCACTCTTCTATAAATCTTTTACTTTGTTTATTTTTAGTTTTAATACCCATGGCACATATCCAAGTTCTTGATTGTATTGGTTTTAGATGGGGTCTGTACATTACTGTAAAATCATTTTTTTCCATTAGATTAAATAGATTATCTAAAGGTTTTTTAAAATACATATCTACATCAAAATGAACTATTAAATCTTCAGATTCGTATTTTTTCATAACAAATGGAAAATCAGTTTTTATTCTTTTATTACCTGATATATATAATTTCCACTTTGTTCCTAAAGCATCTATTTTTGCGCTTTTATGTTCTACTTTGTATTTTAATTTTTTGGCTTCTTCTTCAGTTATACCTAATTCTTTACAAAATGGTTCATAATCAAATTTATAATTATGAATTATTAAATTTTTATATAGATCTTTCAATTGACTAATTTCATCATCGATTAAATCTGTAGTCGTAAATACAATTTTAAAATCATCGCCATTTGAATGTTTAAAAGTTCTTAAATATAATTTTGCAAAACCAAATAAACCATTAGTAAATGTTGTATGTATTATCATTTGTTAATATTCTCCTTTTTATATTTGCTAATTTTTTCCATATCTTTTCTATAATTTTTTAAAATAATAGTTTTACCATCTAATCCATTACCCCCCCAAATTTTATGTTCTTGTAAATGTTTGGGTGCATAAAATTTTTCTGGTATGTTCCCCCATTTGCATCTATTTTTAAATTCTAGATAAGTCATATAATACGCCTGCTGCCCCCAACCAATAGGTCTATCACTCAACTTCTTACTCTTTATTCTTTTTAACCATCTATCAAAAAATTCCATAACTATAACATTATGTTTATAACTCTGTACTGCTATAAGGACTTTTCTATTCTCTTTTTTGCTATTCAATCTAAAACGAACACATATATCATTATCAGTAACTAACTGTTTGAGAAAATCTATATTATCTCTTACATAAGTATCAATATCAAAATGAAGCATCTCTTCCTCTGGAAATCGATTCAACATATCAAGAGTTGCTTCTATACGAAAATCATCTGCAATAAGTTGTTTCCAATTATTACTATCTTTTGTAAAACATTGAGTTTCTACTTGTTTCTTTTGTTTTAGTAAATTATCTAAGTTAAAACTATATTCTTTTGCAATTTGTTTTAAATCTAATGTCTTCCGAAATAATTCAAGATTCTTATATACATTATGTAACTCGTCTGCTTGTTCATCTGTAATATTTATTGCATCTAATTTAATTGGAGTATCATGGCCATTATGAAAACCATAAGATTCAATAAGTAATTTCGCCCATGGATAAAATCCATCTGTAAAATATGAATGTATAAACATATGTTCTTTCTCCTTTATTTTTCCCATAAGTTTGGTTGGTAAACAGTATCCCAATTTACACCACCAATAGAAGGTAGCTTCGTTATTTTTCTTGGTTTTGATCTCTTGTCTAATTGTACTCTGGTTGTTCTTATTCTGCTTGGTTTGTTTTTATAACCATCACTTCCAAACATATAAGCAACATTATCGACTATAACCATTCCTCTCCACCAGACCCTAGCACGAGAAAACCTCACTTGTTTTGTTGGAACTTGGGGCAATGATTTATTCTTTAAATCTTTATAAATCAATAGTCTTTGATATCTTGTATTAGTTAGATAATAATCGTTTCCATGAAATATTCCATCATGACAATCAAAACATCGATTTTTAAATAATCGTTTTCCTGTATTTAATTCAATGACTTCCCCTGTTTTTCCTTTATGCCTTTTCTCAAAACAAGTAACAAAAATTCGTTTTCTATCAAATGCTATACAATTTGGGTGGCACATATGTGGTTTATATTTCTTTATTGTATTATATTTTCTATTTAAATTTATTTTTCTTTGATCAAATATATCTTTATTTTTTTCAAACACAAAAATTATTTCTTCAAATTCAGGATCCATTGGATTATTAAATACTTCAATTGCATCTAATCCTGTATTTACTACATATAATTTATCATTGTTTATCTCGATATAATGTAAATCATTAAACGTATTTTTAGAGAATGATTTTTCATATTGCCATTTTCTAACATTGAAAAAATGTAATTCATTCCAATCTGTAGCAATTAAA
>Ga0180435_10006879_pt1 | contig 10867 bp, 8 predicted proteins | sample SS_ome_3_FD_132467 | JGI IMG/M metagenome (GOLD analysis project Ga0180435, IMG submission 132467) | Hypersaline lake sediment archaeal communities from the Salton Sea, California, USA - SS_3_S_1 metaG | ecosystem: Environmental > Aquatic > Non-marine Saline and Alkaline > Hypersaline > Sediment... | reverse complement strand
GGCTGATGCGAGTGCATCCTTATCCATAGCGTCAACATCCAGTCTTTGAAGGGTATTGTTCAGCGGCACATTTATCCTGAACGTTGGCACCTGTACTCCCATGACGTACACGAGCGCGCTAACGATAACGAATACTCGCTCTATGCCGTCGAGTTGCAGGCCACCCATCACCGCCGACAACAGTAGCGTCACAACAGAACCCATCCAGACCAAGCCAAAGACAGGCTGGCCGACCTGGATGACGCCGTCGATCACTTGAAACGAACGGATGAACTCTCTATCGCCCAACTTTCCAATTCCGGGCATCACCACCGATGCAAACGCAAAGACCAATCCTGCTGTTAAGGCACATAGTAACGTTGCGAGGATCAAGACAAGCTCTAAGAAAAACATGGTTCATTCTCCGATTTAGCGTGTATCGAGTTTATGAGAAGTGCGGGCGATACGCAGGCACAGCGCCCGCTCCGGTATCACGCCGCGGCATTCCAGAGGCCGGTGCCGGCAACGTCTCTGGCATAGTCAGCAAAGTCTTTCGGCTGCCGATCCAGAGCACGTTGCACACCATCCGTAAGGTAGGCATTGCGACCGTCCAGTACGGTCGCAAAAAGATAATCGAGCATCCACAGTACGTCCTGAGGCGCGCCGGACTCGGCAACACCTTGCACGAATGTATCGTGCGGCACCGGCGTGTACTTGATAGTCCGGCCGGTTGCATTCGACAGTTCTTCCGCGATGTCACCCAAGGTCAGCATTCGCGGCCCCGTTACTTCGTAGAGTTCGCCGGCGTGGCCTGGTTGAGTCAGCGCAACTACTGCGACTTCTGCGATGTCATCGGCATCGACATAGGGCTCCGGCGTTGACACATCGGGCAGGGTGATCTGCCCAGCCTGCACCATGTCGATAAACGCGCCCTCCGAGAAGTTCTGGTTGAACCAGCTTGCGCGTACGATTGTCCAGTCGATGCCACTGGCCTGGATAATCGCCTCGCAGGCCTGAGCTTCCTCTTCACCCCGTCCTGAAAGCAGCACCAGGTGCTTCACTCCGGCCACGCGTGCTCGGCGAACAAGTTCGCTGATTGAGTCGGTAGCACCGGGCATTGCCAAATCGGGTGCATAGTTGATGTAGATCTTGCTCACGCCCTCAATACACTCATCCCAGGTAGCGGAGTTGTTCCAGTCAAAGGCGGGCGAGGCGGATCGCGAGCCCAGCCGCACGGGGACGCCCAGCTCCCCGAGAGAAGAGACGATTCGGCGGCCAGTCTTACCGGTGGCGCCCAAGACCAGGACAAGTTCATTACTGCTGGTCGTGTTTGTTTGTGCGGTCATGCGAATGCTCCTAAAGTGTGGTTAACGTACGAGCATATCTTCGCGTGCCAACGAGTTTCGTTATTGGCCGGCGCTGCCAATTTTTTAGCCGGGTACGCCAAGTAGGGTCTTGAACGGAAACTTGGGAATTTCGGTCACCGACCTGTTTCTTATCGCTTTATGAGTGTTTGAATGAGCCAGATAACATCTCTCTATGTATACAAAGTCGTCAGCCAGGCGAGCCCAGGTGTTGACACTGAAGACCTTGTCAAACAGCTCGGCCTTGACCCAGACGGCCCCATAGATCCGACCAGGATGGTTTCGTCGTCTGCGTATTACGATTTCTTTGCCGCACTGGCCGAACGTGATCCAAATGGTCTGGCGCTGCCGCTTCGTATTGGTGCAGCTATGCGCAGCGACGAGTACGGTGCTTTCGGTCTCGCATGGAAGTCTGCGCCAAATCTGCGCGGTTCCTACGCGAGATCGGCGCGGTACGGCCATGTTCTTGGCAGCGCAGAGACCTACTCTGTTGAGAAATGCTCCGGTGGTCTGTTTTTTAACCTGGAAAAGTCCGGAGATGGTCGAATGGGTATGCTGCTTTCAAACGAAGCTAGCATGTCGGCAGTTGATACGATCAGCAGAGAAGTAAGCACCGATAACTTCGTGCCACTGGCGATCCATTTCAAACATGCGCCTAGAGGGGATATCTCCGTGTACGAGGCACATTTTGGCTGCCCAGTTCACTTTGAATCTGGGCGCGATGCCCTTTTGGTCAGTGAAGAAAGCATCGATGCCCCGAATAGACTCGGTGACGAGACGATAGCTGGTTTTTTTGATCGCCATCTCGAGCAGCAACTGGCTTCGCTCACACAAGATAGTAACCTCGAGCTTCGAGTTCGGCGCGCCGTTGCAAATGTGCTTAGCGAAGGTGTACCCACTCTGTCGTCTATCGCCTCAGAATTTGCGATGAGTGGTCGAACGCTACAGAGGCGGCTATCTGAGGGTGGTCATTCGTTTCAGAGCGTTGTTGATATGGCCAGGAAAGGTCTTGCCCAACGTTTACTAAGTGAAACTGACTACAGTCTCGCCGAAGTGGCATTCCTCACTGGTTTTGCCGAGCAGAGCGGCTTCACAAGAGCTTTCAAACGTTGGGCAGGCCAAACGCCCCGCTCATATCGATTGGGCACCCGCACGCTCCAATAGAACGCAATTGAGCTTTTCTCAGGCAATGCTAGAGGCAATTATTAGTGGGGTGTGAATTCATCAGGATCGAGCGCTTGTGCCACTCTCTCAACCGAAGGTCCGGTTTTGGCCGCTCTATGGGGTGAGCGGCCTTCATGATGCTTCCGCAACGCGCCGGTCAGCGGAACCAAGCTGATTCTTGTGTGTGACCGCGGCTAACGACCCTGAGCGAAAGTTGGTGTGGTACAGTTTTGAATCGTTGCTCTTGACCCAAAGCGAACGGTCGCTCAAGTCTCGACCAATCCATTTCTAAATATCTCTACTTAAGCTATTAACGGTCAACGCATGATCCTCCGACGTATCTCAGAAAACGTACGATCACAGAATTGGTTCGCGGTGGCGATCGAATTTGTCATCGTCGTTGTCGGCGTGTTTATGGGCTTACAGGTTCAGGACTGGAATGACGCACGCAAGGAGCGCATCGAAGAGCACGGTCTGCTCAGCCGCCTTCATGTCGAAACACTGGAACTACTCGAGACACAGCGGGAAGAGTTGATGGGTCTGCATGAGCGGGCCGACGTTTTGATGGGTGTCAATCCCGTACTGTTTTCGCAGGAGCCATTGCGCGCCATTTCCAACTTTGAGTGTGAGCATATTGGGGCGTCACATGTCTTTAGACGGTCGCCGGACGAGCTGCCAGTCCTTGATGAGATGTTATCCACCGGGCGGTTTGACGTGTTGCAGGATGAAGACGTCAAGGAGCATTTGCGTGATTACGTGTTATTTCGCGGGCGCGCACGCGCTTACTATGAGGAAGCGACCAACGAGCTATTTCGATTACACAGCCGGTTCCCGGATCTGATAGCAATCGGTCGGGTGCCAATAGAAGCCGGGCACGTCGGGGGTTGGACCAGACTAAGCAGCGTAGGATTCCGATGGGACCCTGTTTGTGACGGCGAGAAGATGCGAGCAAGCCAGGCCTTTCTCAACGAGTATGTCGATAACCTGAGCCGAATCGGATCAATGATTCTGTTTACCGAACAGCGTCAGGAACATTTGGAACAACTTGAGTCCGCGCTATCCGCAAGGCTCGGTGTTAAATCAATTTCGGGATCGCAGGAGTAAGTTCACTTTAGACTTGTGCTTCCGCTACTGGCCGCTTGCTGATGTGAGCGGCCATTTTCATTGGACTTCCGAAATGTGCCAGCAACCGGAACTAGGCGCGTTTCTGTGCGCTTTGCCTGCAATCGACCCGCAGCGGACATTTGGTGGCTCGCCCTATAGACTCATCCTTACAACTGCTTGTGACCCAAAACGGATATCGATGACTGGCGGCCGAACTGCAGGAGCAACTGCCAATTTCCCTTGCGAGGACCAGGACAAGAACATGAACACTAATCTTGGCGTGCATCGGACCCCAAAGCACTCCACGTTCGCCTCCGCAGGAGCGCTGCTGTCAGTTGCAATTTCGGCTTGGGCTACGACGCCGGTCGAAGTGGCAAAGCTCATGGCAGAGGATGGCGCCAGGAACGACTTCTTCGGCTTCAGCATCGCGCTCTCTGACGACACTGCACTGATTGGTGCCTTAAGGGATGACGACAACGGCGTCGATGCTGGCTCGGCCCACGTGCTAACCCGCATCGGGAACAGCTGGAGCCGGCAGGCCAAGCTCACTGCCGCGGATGGTGCGGCGGGAGACGAGTTTGGCGGCAATGTCGCGCTCGATGGCGACGTCGCAGTTATCGGAGCCAGACATGTCGACGACAAGGGCGCCAGTTCGGGTTCGACCTACGTGTTCACTCGCTCCGGGACTGACTGGAACCAGCAGGCCAAACTCATTGCCTCCGATGGTGCAGCCGGTGACGAGTTCGGCTACAGCGTTGCAATTTCGAGTGATACAGCAGTAATCGGGGCTCCACGTGACGACGACAAGGGCGATGACTCGGGTTCGGCCTACGTGTTCACAAGCTCTGGGGGCACTTGGCGCCAGCAGGCCAAACTCACCGCCACTGATGGCGCAGAAGGCGATGTCTTCGGAATCAGCGTTGCGATCTCCGGCGACACTGTGGTGATCGGAGCCGACCTGGCTGACGAGAAAGGCAGCAATTCAGGTGCGGCGTATGTGTTCAGCCGTTCTGGAAACACGTGGAGCCAGCAGGTCAAACTGACCGCTAACGACGGCGCGGAGGGCGACCTGTTTGGCATTCGGGTCACGCTTTCCGATGACACCGCTGTGATCGGAGCTGCCCGCGAAGACGGCAAGGGCGAGGACTCGGGCGCGGCATATGTTTTCGTTCGCTCCGGAAGCACGTGGGGCCAGCAGGCCAAGCTCAGCGCTGCCGACGGCGCAGCAAACGACAGGTTCGGCACCAGGGTCGCACTCTACGGTAACAGCGCGGTGATTGGGGCTATCCTTGACGACGCGATGTCCGAAAATTCGGGCTCGGCCTACGTGTTCACGCGTTCCGGAAGCACGTGGAGCCAGCAAGCCAAACTCACCGCCAGCGATGGCGCGGCCGATGATGTCTTTGGCTGGAGCGTATCGATCTACGGCGACACCGTGTTCATCGGGGCGCCAACGTCGATCATCACATCGCCCGGTGGAACGGGATCGGCGTACGTTTTCGAGATCAGCCACAACGAGGACATTGACCAGGATTGAAGCAATGTGGCTGCTGTTGAAATCCAAACACCGATCGACAAATGGCTGCTAGTGGCCGCTCTCTGAACTGAGCGGCCTTTTTCAGTGAACTTCGGCTATCCGCCCATGAGCGGAACCAGGCTGAAATCTACCCCCTTTCTCAGCTACCGACCCGAAGGAGAACTCGACAGATATGGAGAGGGCCCAGATGCTGCTTGTGGCTATTCCTGTTCGCCCCATCTATTCTTGCAGGCTATGAGCCTTCCCCGGATTCGCACAATCCTTCTCGCTCCGTTGGTACTCTTCGTCGCGTTTTACATGTTTGGTGTTATGGCCAATCTTCTCGACGATCAGCAGGTGGAACCGCTATCGAGCGCCAATACCGAGAGCATCCACGAAATTGCTGTCTTTGGAGCCAGCGGCACCGCAGGTGACGGCATCCTCAAGGCTGCACTGTCCGACCCGGATGTAAATACAATTCATGTCATTACTCGCCGAGCGACACCCCGTATCGAGACAGGTGTCGCGAGTGGCAAGGTCGTTATGACCAAACATATGGACTATCTTGACTACGCCGCCGTGAAGGACCAGTTCCGGGATGTGTCTGCTGTGTATTGGGCATTGGGGACCAGTTCTCGGAATGTGGATGATGAAACCTACAGTGTTATCCATGTCGATTTTCCTCTGCGGTTCGTGACGGAATGGTTGCAGATCAGCCAGGAATCAAATATCAGCTTTCACTACGTCAGTTCCAGCGATATCTCCGAAGACTCTTCCATGCATTGGGCTCGCGAGAAGGTTCGAGCTGAAAAGGAACTCTTCGCCCTGGCCGATGGAACGAAGCTAAAAGTGATCGCCTACCGCCCCGACTACATAGGGCCAACGGAAGAGGAGGCGCACCTGGGTCAGGAGTTGCTGTACTGGTTCTTCGCACCGGTTCGGGCTGCCGTGCGAGCACAACGGATTGGTGAGACCATGCTGGAGGTTACTGTTCGAGGCGACGAGTTCAATAACGGGGATAAACTGGGGACGGCTTCTATTTTGCGCTATGGCGACGCCTATCGGAGTCGACAGTAACTGCGAAATGCGCTCGTTGATTTGATGCCATTTGAATTCAAGGCCGTTTCTGCACCTAGCCGGCTACTTGGACTTGCAACTAAGCCACATTGACTTCCGCAATGCGCCATCTTGCGGCATCAGGCTGTTTTTCATGGGTGAAGACGGCTAACGACCCGAAGGGAATCTTGGCGATATTCGGGCATTAATCTCTGCTATCGGCTGTGAGTTCACAGCCAGAAACGGAATTGAGGAAATTCTCAAGTTCTGAAACCTGTGTTTTCTCTCAACCACACCCAGCGGGTCTGGCTCCAACTTGGTTCTACAAGGTGGTAAGCCTTAATTGAAACAATTAGCACGTAACAAATTCGACACAAAAGCGTCCCCATATTGTGGCAGTCATTCTTGACCACCACGGAGGACATCCGGATGAGAACATGGTCTCGAAAAAGAAAATTAATTTTTGTACTAGCCCTATCCAGTATATTTTTTGTGATCTTGGCAAGCGCCCACAATGCAACACCACAGGTTGTGGCATCTCCACCGAAAGCCCCATCGAACCAAGAGCAATTCGGTAAGGTCATTGCGCTGATATCGTCTGGACTCGAAGAGAAGAACATTCCATCCGTCTCCATCGCCGTTGCGCACAAGGGCCAGGTCATTTGGGAGCAGTCTTTCGGATGGTCGGATCGCGAGAAGCAAATCAAAGCCACTGCGGACACGATCTACTCTTTGGCTTCGGTTACAAAACCGATGATCGCCACCGGCCTCATGGTTCTTGTGCAGCAGGGAAAAGTCGACCTTGATGCCCCGATCGAAAGATATATCGATCCAGGTCAATTGACAGTTTATGAGGGACAGGCCAAGGGGGTGACCCTCAGAAGGCTCCTCCATCACACGGCGGGACTACCGCAGCATTTCAACTATTTCTATATAGATGAACCCAACCAGCCACCGCCCCTTTCGCAGACTATCCGGCGCTTCGGAATCATCGTTCAACCACCTGGAGAGACTTTCTGCTATGCGAATCTCGGATATGCCCTGATTGGGGATATCATCGCTCGCGTCTCTGGGCGGCCTCTTGATGAGTTCATGCGGGAGGAGGTCTTTCAGCCTCTTGGTATGACAAAGACGCTTTTTGACCCCGATCCAGCAGACCTTCTGGAAGACATAGCCATCACCTATGGCAACAAGGGGGATAGTATCCCGCTCAAACGCTCGGATACACCCGGAGCCAGCCATGCCTACGCGAGCACTCGCGATCTCATCCGTTTCGGTATGTTCCATCTCAAAGACCACTTGGATGACCAGAAGGTGATCTTAAGTGACTCGATAATCGATCAGATGCAAAGCGAAAAGGACGGCACTGTTCATCCTGGGGCGGGGACCGAGTCCTACGGACTGGGCTGGTTTTTTCATGAAACGACTCAAGGTGTCCCAATGGTCTGGCATGAAGGGGGATGGACAGGAGCCAGTGCCATGCTGAAATTCATGCCATCTGAAGACATTGCGGTAGCCGTCTTGATGAATACATTTGACCCGGGACTAATCAAACAGATTGCTGATGAAGCCATTTATGCCCTTGCCCTGCCCCAAAAAGCTAAAGTGCTGGCAAAAGGAGCAGCGGCGCCTCAGTTCAAATTGCCCACAGGAAAGTACTCAGGGGAGATCCGCATCTATAACAAATCGGTTTCTCTAATGCTGGACCAAACCAATGACGGAGAATTGCATGCCTTTCTCGGAAATCCAACATCACAACCCCAAAGTGTCTTCGTCCTGCCTGCGTTTGTTCCCCGCGCACCAGATCAATTTCTAGGATCGTTTTCGGGGCCTATCGGTGACCCAAGCGCCGCAAGACTTCCTCATCAAATCTTTCTTGACTTGAGATTTTCTAATAATGAGCTTAAAGGTACAGCGTCTGCCATGACCCTGGGGGGTCTGCCATTCGGACCGCCTGAAGATCAACGAATGCATTTCCACATTCCATATCGTGTATCTCTAAAACGGATGAACTAATAGATGTGTGAATCCTTTAGGAAGATTGTGCCCTTTCAGCAAGGTTTTGCCCGGCTGTACTGATTTTGTGTCTGGCCCAAGGTGTGAAGGGCCACTTTTGGCCGCTCTCTGAACCGAGCGGCCTTTCTCAAATGTTGTTCTTTGCGAGACCCTGATAGACCAGTAAATAGCTAAGTCGTGACTTCAGTTCTTGGCCGATAGGTGACCAACCCAGTCCAACTGCGCAACCTTAAAGGAGTTCTCCTGTCCGCTGGACAGTGGAAATAGCAAGGCCTAAGAACATAAATCAGCCGGCCCTTGCTTGGGCATCACTGTTTCCAAGAGACACCAGCGCAAAATTGCTTGTAAAAAGCTAACTTGAATTTCGATCGAATAATTTGCTTGGGAACGAAAAAGAAAAAGCCACCCAAAGGTGGCTCTTCTCGGTCAAATATTTATTTTTTTATCAATGACCTGAATGTTGGCGCTCCCTAGGGGAATCGAACCCCTGTTTCAGCCTTGAGAGGGCCGCGTCCTAACCGCTAGACGAAGGGAGCGTCGAGGTATTGACCGGTTCCTGATACGGGGTGCGTTTCAGGACGCATATGGTAAACTGGCGCGTCTCCCGGATTCAACCGCAAGTAGAACAAAAATCATCAACGAGTACGTCACTATTACCCCGTCCGAGCACGGCATCCGACTCAAGGAGTTGTGCCCGCACGCCAGCGAAGTCGTCAAGGATTTGCAGGACGCCGGCTACGAGGCCTTCATCGTCGGCGGCAGCGTGCGCGACCTGCTGCTGGGCAAGGCGCCCAAGGACTTCGACGTGGCCACCAGCGCCACCCCCGAGGAAGTGCACGACGTGTTTCCGCGCTGCCGGCTGATCGGCCGGCGGTTCCGCCTGGCGCATGTACGCAAAGGCGGCTCCCTGATCGAGGTGGCGACGTTCCGCGGCGTGGCCAGGCCCGACGACGACGAGCACGAACTCGATAACGGCCGCATCCTGCGCGACAACGTGTTCGGCAACGTCGAGGAGGACGCCCTCCGGCGCGATTTTACGATCAACGCGCTGTTCCTCGATCCGGTCAGCGGCGAGATCCGCGATTACGTGGGTGGGTACCGGGACCTGGCCGAGCGACGCTTGCGCCTGATCGGCGACCCGGACGTGCGCTACACGGAAGACCCCGTGCGCCTGTTGCGCGCGGCGCGGTTCGAGGCCAAGCTCGGCGTGGTGCCGGATGAAGCGACGGCCGAAGCCATTCCGCGGCTGTCGAACCTGCTGGCGAACGTTCCCCCGGCCCGCTTGTTCGAAGAGGTCAACAAGCTGTTCCTGACCGGGCACGGGCTGCGCAGCATGGAGGCCTTGCAGCGGTTCGGCTTGAGCCGGGCGCTGTTCCCGGCCATGCCGAGGGGTTCCGGCAAGGGCAAGGTGCGCATCGGCACCGTGCTGCGCAAAACCCTGGAAAATACCGACGATAGGGTACGCCGCGGGCTGCCGGTTACACCCGCTTTCCTGTTCGCTGCACTGCTCTGGCAGCCCGTGCGGGAGCGTGCCGACCGGCTGGTGGAAAAGGGCGAATCCGAGTACATGGCCATCCTGGCCGCCTCGGAGGAGGTGATCGCCGAGCAGGCCGTCCGCACCGCCATACCCCGCCGTTACAGCGCGGTCACCCGGCAGATCTGGCTGATGCAGGCCCGGTTCACCAAGACCCGCGGCAAGCGCTGGAAGCGGCTGCTGTACGAAGAACGGTTCCGTGCCGGCTATGATTTTCTCCTGTTGCGGGCCGAGGAAGACCCCGAATTGCTGCCTTTGTGCGAGTTCTGGACCGAGGCGCAAAAAGGCATAAAGCTGCCCAAGCCCACCCGCCGGGACCGGGGCCATCATCGCGATCGCCCCCGCCGCGGAAGACGGCGTTCCTGAAGTATTTCTGCTTGTTGCAATAATCCAAATTAGTGGTATTATTACAACCAACCCCACGAAACTTCCCAGTTTCTTGGGGGCGCAGGGCGCGAAAGACGGGTACATCACTCCAAAAGTCTGCCTCTCCTCCTAACCGAGGAGAGGTTTTTTTTTGGGCTGATGAAATAGCCCTGATCGAGATGTGGGCCTGAAACTCCGCTGTACAGGGCCTTGCAGACCGAACGAGATCAGCGAGACACAGCCCGTGGCCGCCCGCATGGCCTGTTCCAGGGGAGGAAATAGACGTGGTTTCGCCCCGTGCCCGATCGAATTGTGCCGAAAATTCCGGTGTCTCAAAAAAGCGACAGAGTTTCCCGGTCGACCGTGTGACCACCCTCTTGTTGCATAAATACAACATCGGCGGCAATCCCCTCGGCAAGCGCGTGCATTTTCATCGCGAGGCACCCGGGGGCTTGCGTGGCCTTTCCTCTGTTGGGGGGGTCGGTTAAGCTTCCGTTCCTGACCGTGGCATATCCGATGGAACCCTGAATCTATGGCAACGACGCCTTACAATCCGGCCGAAATCGAGGTCCGGGTGCAACAGCGCTGGGAGGCCGGGAAAGCCTTCGAAGTGAACGAAGAACCGGGCCTAGAAAAATTCTACTGCCTCTCCATGTTGCCTTATCCGTCCGGCGCACTTCACATGGGCCACGTGCGGAATTACACCATCGGCGACGTCATCAGCCGCTACCACCGGATGCGGGGCAAGAACGTGCTGCAGCCGATGGG
>Ga0180435_10006878_pt1 | contig 10868 bp, 10 predicted proteins | sample SS_ome_3_FD_132467 | JGI IMG/M metagenome (GOLD analysis project Ga0180435, IMG submission 132467) | Hypersaline lake sediment archaeal communities from the Salton Sea, California, USA - SS_3_S_1 metaG | ecosystem: Environmental > Aquatic > Non-marine Saline and Alkaline > Hypersaline >... | reverse complement strand
TCGCGCGGATCGCCGCCAGTGGATCGTTGCCCCCGGCGTCCGTCGACTGCCCGTCGGGTTGCCGGGCACCGGGTTGTTGGGTAGCCGGGAGTTGCAGCCCCTGGTCGATATTCCAGTGGGCCAACCGCCAGTCGTGCTCGCGACAGAGCCCGGCGATCTCTCGCAAGGCATCTTCGTGCTCGTGGCTGCTCAGCCACGAACCACAAAGTGAAAAGCGGCGAGGCGGTCGTTTTGTCGTTCACGGCTGCGGACCTGGACGCCGCGTAGGAAACCACCATAATAGACAACGTCGGACGGGTCTGATCCACCCCTCCGCAACTCGGCGGCGGTCGCTGGCTACCCGCGATCGCCGTCGGGTTGGTCCGACGGAAAGGGTAGCATCATGTCCGAGATCACGCGCGACCACCTGGAAGGCGTCCACACCGCCAGCCTTGCCTGCCTGTGGGGAGTGGTCGATCTAGTCGATGCCGTCGCCGCTGATGGCAAAGTGCCACGAGAGGCGGCTCTGGGGGTCCTGACGGCGATGAAGCGCGGTCAACTGGGGATGAACCCCGAGCGGGTCCACCCCGCGACGACCGATGTCCAGCGGCTCTTCGCGGGTGCTCTGGCGTCCCGAGGCGTGACGGAGATCGCCGGGGTCGCTGGTGGCAGCTATCACGGTGCGGCGCTGAACCTCGCGAAGCTGCGCGTATTCGATCAGATCGACCCCAAGGTCAAGGCGGTCGAGCGCGAGGTCAAGCGGCTGTCGGCTGATCAGCTTTGTCGGATCGCGGAGAATGTCGGACGGCTCGATCGGTCCGAGGTCGAGGCTGGCGTCCCGCTGGTCGAGCGGGAGTGGATGGCGCTTGACGGTGGGTCTGCCGATGTAAGCTATCACGGCGATGGTTTGGTAACATGCGGCGAGGCGTCGCTGCGACTGGAGGGTCAAGAGGCGACGGTTCTGGAGGCTCTGGTCGAGACGCGAGCCGCCACCGTGACGATGCTGCGCGACCGCAGCGGATACCACGATGCGCCGCGAATACTCAAGGCGATCAAAGCCAAGTTTCCTATTCTTGATCCAGTGATTACGCTCCCTGGTGGCAAGGGTCGCGGCGGCTACCGCACGACGATCGAGGATGCTCGGGGATGAGTCTCTACTAACTCCCCACTATCCGACCACCTATCTGCATACGACGGCGGTTCATGCCTGGTCTAAGATACAGGCATGATGGACAAAGCAACCGCCATTCTGGAAAAGCTGGACGCGGCGGAAATACGGTCGCGCCTGTCCGAACTTGATGCCGAACGTAAGGCGCTGATGGTGCTCTTGCGGTCGGCGGTCCAACGCGAGCGGTCCCGTAAAAAGCGGGACGCGGGGGGCGCGCAGTGAGCGACGTTGTCCGCTATCGGACCGACCCCGACAACGCCACCGACGGCGCGGAGATCATCCGCGCGCTGGCGGCGGTGCTGGTGTCAGCCGATCGACGACGGCAACAACAAACGAACACGACTGCCGACGGAGCCGTCGGCGACACCCCCGCTCGCGCTGAGGACCGGGCGCAGCGGGATCAACGAACACGGTCCGCATAGAAAGATGTTGAGATGAAAACCACTAAGAAGTGCGAGTGTGGGAACGCGGTCCCGCAAGAGGTCCGCGAGGCGATCGAAGAGGTCGTCGAGTATTGCTGGCTCGATGAACTGAAAGACTATCGAGATCGTGAAGGCGCTCGCGACCACCATATCTTTGTCCACCTCGCTGCCGTGCAAGCATGGCTGGACGGCTCCGGCCGGTCGGCGGATCAGTATGTCGTTGATCACGTGGAGGAATTGAAGGCATGGAGGCGACGTCTCGCCGATGCCTTTTCCGATGCGTCGACCGACAAGACCCCGACCACCGTCTGACCCCCGTGCCACCCCGTCGCCGAATTGGCGCGCGGCGGCGGGGTGGTTTCCTCTTCGCGATCAAAGGCAGGGAGCCAACGACCATGAAATACGAAGTTCACCCAGCGGCTAACGTCTTCCCCATGCTGGACGACGAGTCGTTCGCGGCGTTGAAGGCGGACATCGAAAAGAACGGACAGCGCGAGCCGATCGTCTTTCATGCCGACAAGCTGATCGACGGACGGAACCGCGCGAAGGCTTGTGACGAACTCGGGATCGAGCCGCAAACGTGCGAACTGGACGACGACGAAGACCCCGTCGCCTACATCGTTTCAGCCAACCTCCACCGACGGCACCTCACACCGAGCCAACGCGCGGCGGCAGCGACCGAGATCGAGGAGCACTACTCGGCAGCGGCGAAGCAGCGACAGCGCGATCACGGCGGAACGGCACCAGGTAAGCGGGGGAACACTGGTGGAAAAGTTGCCACAAGTGACAACGGCAAGGCGCGGGACGCCGCTGGCAAGGCTTGCGGGGTGTCGGGTCGCATGGTTTCCGATGCGAAGAAGATCAAGGCGGCGTCGCCGGAGACGTTCGCGAAGTTGCAGTCGGGGGAACTGACCGTCAACAAGGCGAAGCAGATGATGAACAACTCCTCCGTGCCGAACCTGGACAGCAAAGCCGCCGCGAAGCTGAAGGGACACCCCGTCGCCGCGAAGCAGTCGGAGTTGTTGAAGCTCGCGCAGCTACCCGCAAAAGAGCAGCGCGAGATCGCGATCAAGCTGGCTCGCGGTCAGTTGCAGCGGGTGCCGGGTGACGAGCCGGTCGACAAGATCGACGCCACACCGCACGTTCGCGGCAAGGGGATCGAGTTGGCACACGAGGCGATCGCCGTCCTGAAACGCATCCCATCAGGGGACGCTCTACGGCAGCGCGGCATGGAGATCGTCGCGGACTGGGTCGACAACAACGGTTCCGCCGCGGAAGGCACCAGGGACACGTTCTGGTCCGACTGTGAAAAGCGGGTGCGGGATCGCGTGAAGGTCGACGGTGCGAAGGCTGTCGCCACGCGGCTCAAAGGCTTGGCGGAGCGGGTACGCGGAGCGTGATGCAAGATCGTCGACGCGGTGTCGGCGGTGGTCCGAGGCGGGAGGGGAGATACTACTTGCAACTGAAGATGAAACCGAGCGCGCCAGGGAAACGGAAGAGGTGAGGCAGAATGGAATCGAAGCAACACGACCACCTAGATCAGATCGAGCAATCGCTGCGACTGCTTCATGGTCCGCAATCTGTGTTTGAGATCCGGGCGCTGGGGGTGCCTGGTCGCGGCAGTTACAAGATGACCGCCAGCGGCTACTTTGACGACGCTCGCAAGGCGGCATCCGAGGCGGCGAAACTCTCGGAACGTGGCGCGGCGGGGGTGTACGTCACGCTGAACCGAGTGAACCCCGCTCTGTTGGCGCGAGCGAATAACCGGACGGTCGAACGACCCGCCGCAACCACCTCTGATGATGAGGTCGTCGCTCGCCAGTGGCTCTTCATCGACATTGACGCCGATCGACCGTCGGGGATCGCGGCGACAGACGCCGAGGTCGCGGCGGCAAGGGAGTTGGCGGTCGACATTGAAGATCACCTCCGCGCTCTCGGCTGGCCGGTGCCGCTACTGGCGACCAGCGGCAACGGGATATATCTCCTCTACCGCATCGACGCGCCGAACACGACCGAGGTGGTCGACACGCTGCGGAAGTTCTACACCGCACTGGCTGCCGAGTTCAACGACCGTGACGCGCATATCGACACCGCCGTCTACAACGCCGCGCGGATCATCAGGGTCGGCGGCACGATGAACCGTAAAGGCGATGGCACCGACGATCGACCGCATCGCTTATGCGAATACCACGACCCCGACCCCGACCAGCCAGTCGATCTGGTTCGGTGGGAGTTGGTCGAGGCAGTCGCCGCCGAGGCACCGCACGACCAGCGCTCTGATCGCGATCAGAACAAGCCAAACACGGGGCGCGGCTGGACGGTCCCGCAACTACTCACCGACCACGGAGTCGAGTTCCGAGAAAAGCCGGGACGCGGGTGCACTCATTACCTGGTGCCGTGTCCGTTTGACGCCTCGCACGGCGGCAACGGCGAGGCAGCCGTCACCGAGAAGGACACCGGGGTCATAACCTTTGAGTGCAAGCACAACTCATGTCAGGGTCGGACGTGGCACGACTACAAAGCCGCGATCGGCATCCCGGCACACCGCCGCGATGACGGTCATTCTACGGCAGCCGTCGCGCCGCACCAGTCGATCAGTTTGCGGCGGATCATCGAGTCGACCGACATGACCTCGATCCTCGATCAAGCTGTCGCGGCTCTGGCAGGCGACCCCGACGCATTCCAGCGCGGCGGACAACTGGTCCAGGTTGTAACCGATGGCGAACCACCCGCGGGAATTGTCCGACCCGCCAACGCACCGAGGATCGCGGAGATCAAGCCGCCTCGGCTGCGAGAACTCCTGTCGCGCGCCGCCGACTGGCGGACGGAGCGATCCAACGGGAAATTGTACCCCTGCCTCCCGCCGACCTGGGTCGTCGGTGGTGTCGCCGCTCGTGGTCAGTGGTCGATCAGGCGGATCGAGGGGGTCGTCGAGGCACCCGTCGTCCGCGCGGATGGCACGGTATTACAAACGCCGGGGTTTGATCCGTCGACGGGGCTACTCTTCGCGTCGTCCTGCAAGTTCGATCCGGTCCCCGACAAACCGTCCCGCGATGATGCCTTGACGGCGGTCGACGCGCTGATGGAGGTGGTCGTCGACTTCCCGTTTGCCGATGAGGCGCACCGCGCCGCATGGCTGGCGGGTGTCCTGACGCCGCTGGCGCGATGGTCGTTCCACGGTCCCGCGCCCCTGCTGTTGGTCGACGCCAACGCGCCGGGGACCGGCAAGTCGCTCCTGACGGACACCATCGGCGCGATCGTCGCGGGTGGCGATATTTCGCGGACCACCCTCCCCCGCGACGACGAGGAGTTCCGGAAGCGGATCACCGCGCTCGCGCTGGCAGCCGAGCCGCTGGTGCTGATCGACAACGTCGCCGACATGCTCGGCAGCGCGACCCTCGACGCCGCGCTCACCGCGACCCGCTGGCAGGATCGCATACTCGGCAAGAGCGAGGTCGTCACCGTCCCGCTCACGACATGCTGGTATGCGACGGCCAATAACTGCGCCCTCGGTGCCGATACCGCTCGCCGCATCCTGCATTGCCGTCTGGAAACCCCCGAGGAGAACCCCGAGGACCGCTCCGACTTCCAGCACCCCGACCTCCTCGGCTGGATCAGGCAGGAGCGACACCGACTCGCAGCCGCCGCCGCGACCATCCTCTCCGCCTACTTCGCCGCTGGCAAACCAAAGGACCGGCTCCCTGAATGGGGGTCCTTCGAGGCGTGGTCGAGGATCGTCCGACAGGCGATCGTGTGGGTCGACCTCCCCGACCCCGCGGCCACCCGCCGGGAACTCCGATCCCAAGTCGACCACACCACCGCCGCGATCCGCGACCTCATGGACGGCTGGCAGGTGCTCGACCCCGACGGGTTCGGACTGACCGTCGCGGAGGTGCTCGACGCCGTCGAGTCGCTCCGCCGTGGCGAGCCGCCAGCCGATCGCGAAGCCGTCGAACTGATCAGCAACGCGCTGACCGAACTGGTCGAGACCCGAGGGCGCGCCCTCCCCACCGCACAGGCCGTCGGGATGCGACTCCACCATATCCGCCGACGGGTCGTCGGTGGTCGCTGTTTCGACCGTAAAGAGGGACGGCACACCCGATGGACCGTCGTCGGCGCGCAGGACTAGGCAGGACTACGCAGGACTATTCCCGGTACCCAGCAAAAACGAAAAGTCATATTGAAATGCGCACGGGGGGAAATAGTGGTGCTTAGTCCTGTCTAGTCCTGCACAAAGGCAAGCTGAAAGGCGCGACGACACCCACCCACCCGACCGAGGTAGGCGACCAGGAAACGAAGCTGCGAGGCGGGTCGGTGTGAGTCAACAAATATCGCGGTCAAACGTGGTAAGATGCGCGAGGGGACACCACCGGCAAAGGCAAGGAGGATAGAGGCATGGCGAGCAAGCGATCCCGTGGCGGACAGCGGGGAAACAAGAACGCGGTCAAGGCGGGGGTCTACACGATCCGCAACGACCACGGTCTGGCATTGCCGTACATCCCGGCGAGCATGAAGCACGTCAGGGTGAGGGTCAAGCAGTATTTCCTCGACCTCTGGCAAGCGGCGGAGGAGCACCACGGCGCGCCGCTGCGGGTCGACCTTGCGTCGGCGGTCCATGCGGCAGCGATGGCACACGCGCGGGAGATCGTCGCCTGGGGCTACTTGCGACGGTGTGAAGAGGAACTGACCCCCGACCAGGTCGCGAGTTATCTGTCGATGGCGGACCGTTTCGCCACGGCGCGCGAGAAGGCGGTCCAGCGGCTCGGCTTGGCGACGGACGACCCGTCCGACCCCGTAGCCGCCTTATGGCGCGACGTTACGTCAGGACGCGGCACAGGCGACGGCAGCGGCTATTGTGGCGATGATGATGACGATGATGGCGACGATGACGGCGGAGATCACACCGACCAAGGTGACGACCAAAACGGCGGCGACGATGACCAGATCGGCACCGAGGATGACGCCGACAGCGGCAGCACCGACGACGCGATCATCGAGGATATCTATCGTCGCGCGCTTGCGGTTGGCGGGTAGGTTGAAACCCACCGACCAACCACAAACGCGACCACGGGAAACATGCCACCAGATCGCCTACAACGCCGTCTGCCGCGACCCTTGGTTTGACGGCTTGCCATACGTCGGAGGCGGCGGGGAGCGACGACGCGGCACGACAGGCGACAGGCGGGGACGGGGGGGAGCGATCAGGACGGGTGGGGGTGAGTCCGCGAGCGGCGGGTGCCGCACAAACTGTCGGGACATTTCTCAATTTTGCAAAACGAGGTGTGCGATCATGGCAACGACAGCAACGGCGACGAAGGCAAAGACGGTAACTCTTCACGAGCGGCTAGCTCCGCGTGGACGGGTGGTCGGCAATACGATCATGTGCTGCAAGCTGGGCGGTGTGACCAGCAAGAACGGACGGCGATATTTGGCGTCGGCGTATCGCGAGGCGCTGCCGATGTATGACGGCTGTCCCGTGGTGTGCGGTCCGCACAGCGACCAGGAGCGGAGCTATCGCGACGTGGTCGGTCACGTCAGGAACCCCTACGTCGGTGCCGACGGTGCTTTGTACGGCGACGTAGAGGTCAACGCGGGGTCGGAGGTCGGCCGGATGTTGCTTCACGACGCGGAGCACAACCCGTCGGCGGTCGGCCTGTCGCATCACATCAGCGGCGAGACGCGACCTGGGCGCGACGGCATGACGGAGGTGACGAAGATCACGTCGGTTCGCGAGTTGACCCTGGTGTTATACCCGGCGACGACCGGCGGGTTGTATGAGGCGTCGGCTCGTCGCGCGGAGGTGACGGCGTGGTCGTTTCCGAAGTCGGCGGACGAGATGGTCCAGCGGCTCCGCGAGGCGGACAGCGACACCGACCTCGGGGAGTTGACGACCCCGGCAGGCGTACCCGCGATGAAGCCGACCAGCGATCTTGCGGGGGACGTTCTGGCGATCCTGAACCAACCCGACCTATCGGATCAGGTGAAACTGAAGATGGTCCGCGATCGCGTGACCTCGGGTGCGGTGCCGACTGCCGAGTCGCGGCGGACGGCGGCGAGGATGGTCGAGAATGTCCGCGAGCAGATGGCGGCGATCGTCACGGAGATCACCGAGTTGACCGGCAACAGGCCGGCCGGCACGGCGTCCAGGGTGCCGGCGGAGGTGGTCGCGGATGCTGATCGACTGTTCGTCGGTCGGACGACCAGAAAACCCGAACGACAGGCGGCGCGGAGTCGTCTGTTCATTTCGTAATTCCACAACGACAGGAGCGTGTTATGTCCACGGTTGAAACACGAGTTGACCCCATCCGACTTACCCCCGCGCAGCAAGAGGCTTATGACCGCTGCCGCGCCGCGATCCTACGAGGCGATCCAGCCGACCGCGAGGACATTGTCGCGGCTGGGTTGTTGGACTGGTGGCGCGAGCACTCGCAAGCGCAGCAATGGCGTGAGGCACGTCTGGCGACCAAAGGCGACCCCTTCGTCCCGAGCGGGTCGCGGCTGTCGGAGGATCAGCAGGTCGAGTTGTTGAACAAGACGTGGCTCGATCAGATCGCGTCCCGTCGCCGCGCGCGGCAGGACTGGGAAACGTCGCAGGAGACGATCGAGGCGATCAAAGCCGAGCAGAAGCGGGTGATCCATTTCGACTGGCGATCGGTCCGACTGGATACCATCGAAACGGTCGGACAGCTCGTCGAGGCGATCGACCGAGTTCGCGATCCTGACAACCGTTACACCCCCGAGATGCTCGACCTTCAGGCGAAGCGCGGACAGGCGTCCGGGAAACATGCCGCAGCGCAGCGGCTCCTCGTGTCGACCCGCGACTGGCGGCTCGAAAGGAAGGCAGAGGGGTTGCACCGCATGGCGCAGGCAGCCGCCGAAGCCGCGGACGCCGAGCGCGCGGCGGACTTCTCCCGCGAGGCGGAGGCGCTGTCGACCAACTGGCTCGACCCCGAGGCGGCTTTCGGTTTGTTCTGCAAGCCGACCCCGCTGGTGACGCACGACGCCAGCACACCGCGGGGGTGACGATCAGCGCGGGGGAGGTTTCAGTGATTTGCTCCCCCCGTGAGCCGCTGGTCGTAAATGGCTCCCGCAGCGACCAGCGGCGAATACCTTCCGGCGCAGCGGGGGTGGTGGCGGTTTTCAGGTCGTGTTGGCCGCGCCCCCCCGCTGCGTTTTCCTTCCGACCCCCCCCTTGACCAGCTATCGTGTATCGGATAGAATAAGGGTAACTCTAATGGAGGTCGATCAGTGAGCCTATCCGAACAACTCCGCCAAGCGATCGCGGACAGTGGCATGTCATTGCACCGCATTTCGATCGAGTCGGGGGTCGCCTACGCGGTGGTCCACGGCTTCGCGAACGGTGATCGGGACATTGCCTTTTCAAGTGCCGAGAAGATCGCGGTGCTCTTCGGCATGCGGCTCACGGTGCCGACCAGAAAGAAAGCGGGGCGACGGGGTGAGCGAACACCCCGCCGACCCTAACCACCTGTCACCCTAGCATGGAGGGTAAACGATGGCTACTCGTAAGTCTAACACAAAACGGACGATCGCGGCAGCGGCTTACGTCCGCATGTCGTCCAGCAAGCAGGAACGATCCCCCGCGCAACAGACGGCGGAGATCAACAAGTTGGCAAAGCGCGAGGGGTGCCAGATCGCGCCGCACCATCGGTTTGCCGACGAAGGCATTTACGGCGACAGCGGTCCCGACAAACGACCCGGTTTCCGCGCGATGCTCGATGCGGCGGAGCGCGGCGAGTTCTCCGTGCTCCTCCTCTGGGACGGCGATCGCCTCGGTCGTTTCGACTCGATCGACGGCAACGAATACTACTCCCAGCTGCGGCGGTCGAACGTGCAGATCATCACTTGCACCGATGGTCCGATCGACCTCGACAGTTTCGAGGGACGGGTCGTGCATACCTTCAAGCAGGAGGGACGCCACCAGTACGTTGTGAAACTTGCAGAGGGAGTTGTTCGGGGCAAAATTGACAACGCCAAGGCGGGGAACTGGAACGGCGGTCCCGCCTATTTCGGCATGAGCCGCGCCCTGGTGGGTCCGAATGGCGAAGTCGCTCAACGGCTCGCGCCGGGTGAGTATGCGTCGAAACCTGGACACCATGTCCGCCTCGTCCCTGGCGACCCCGAGGCGATCGAGGCGGTCCGATATGCCTTCAAGCGGTTCGCCGAAGCTGATCTGTCGCTGCGGGCGCTGGCGTGTGAATTGCAGTCTAAAGGCTTTCCGTCACCTCGCGGCAACGGTTGGACGCACGGCAACGTGCGCCGCATGCTGACCTGTTCCGCCTATATCGGCTCAACGCGCTGGGGTCAGACCAGTGTCGCAAAATACTTCTACGCCAGTGGCGAGAAGATCGCAAAGGTGGGCAACGGTCATAAGGGACGTTTTGAGTCGAAGCAACCCGAGGACATGATCGAAGTCGAGGAAACCCATCGGGGGATCATCGACCCTAAGCTGTTCCAGGGGGTTCAGCGAAAGATCGACCGCCGCACCCAAAAGCGCGGCAAGGGTCGCCCCTGTCCGAAGGGTCAGTTCCCGCTTTCGGGTCTGATCGTGTGCGAGCATTGCGGACGGCCGATGCGGCACGAAACACGGTACGCCAAAAGCCGACAGGGTGAGGCGCGTGCATACCACTACAAGCAATTCGTGTGCGCCACTTACGCGGAGTACGGGACCAGATCGGAGCTAAACCCGAGTTGTCTGCGACACACGGTCGAGGCGGACAACGTGACCCGCTGGCTGACCAAGGCGCTGCGAGAGGTGATCCTCGGTCAGAAGCGGGACGATCTAGTCGCGGAGGTCAAGCGGCAACTCGCGGAGGACAGCGGCAGCAACGACGGCGAGGCAAAGCGACTGGAGACGCGGCTCCGAAAACTCGACCAGGAGATCGCGAGGCTGGTCAAGGCTGTCCGCACGGTGGACATGCCGGAACTTCTGGCGGAGTTGCAGGCGGCTCGCGCTGATCGCGATCAGGTGAGCATCGAACTCGACCGCCTCGGACGGCTGGCGACAGTCGACGACCTCGACGCGGAGGCGGAGCGGGTCGCGGCGGAGGCTTGGCACCTCGGTGAGGCACTGGACGACGCGGACCCGCCGACGGTTCGCGAGTTGGTCCGGCAGGTGGTGAGCAAGGTCGTCTGTCGGTGGGAGCGGTACACGACCAGCAGCGGTAAAACCCGCGCGCGGCTGGTCGGCGGAGACGTTATTCTCCGCGACTGCGACCTGTTCGCAGTTTTTCACTCCGTGGGTTGTCCGTCCTAATCCACAAGCCGGTGAAACAGGCGGC
>Ga0180435_10006877_pt1 | contig 10870 bp, 10 predicted proteins | sample SS_ome_3_FD_132467 | JGI IMG/M metagenome (GOLD analysis project Ga0180435, IMG submission 132467) | Hypersaline lake sediment archaeal communities from the Salton Sea, California, USA - SS_3_S_1 metaG | ecosystem: Environmental > Aquatic > Non-marine Saline and Alkaline > Hypersaline >... | reverse complement strand
CATGGAATACGTCGAAGGCGAAACACTCAAGAAAAAGTGTCGCCCCGAAGACCTGCTGCCCCTGGACCATTGTATCGAAATTATTTTCAAGGTGTGCAGCGCCCTCCATTATGCCCACAAGCGCGGTGTCATTCACCGGGATATAAAGCCGTCGAATATCATGCTGGACAACCGGGGTGAACCCAAGCTGACCGATTTCGGGATTGCCCGTATAACGGAGCATAAATCGGAGAAAGGTGTCTGGGGAACGCCAAGTTATATGTCCCCGGAGCAACTCAAGGAGGAAATCACCACCCACCAGAGCGATATCTTTTCACTGGGTTGTGTCATGTACGAGTTGCTCACGGGCCAGCGGGCGTTCAGCGGCGAAAATGATTTCGCCATCATTTACAAGATCACCCGTGAAAACCCGATGCCCATCAGAGAGGTCCGGCCCGACCTGCCGGAAATCTTCGACGACATCATGCGCAAGGCCCTGGCCAAAAACCTGGAAGACCGCTATTCGTCCTGCATGGACCTGGCCTATGACCTGCGGGTTGCCCTGCGGGGTATCATGCTGCCCAAAGGGGATAAAAAGGTCGAAGACATTATCGATCTTCTCCGTCAGGTGCCTTTTTTCCATAACTTCACCCGCGAACAAATCGAAAGCCTGGGGCTGGCCAGCTGTATCATCAAGGTACCGGAGAACAAGGTCATCGTGACCGAGGGGGATATTGACGATACCTTCTACATTCTGCTCAACGGAAAAGTCAAAATCCGTAAAAATGAAAAAGTCATCGCCAAGATCAGAGCTGGTGAATGCTTCGGGGAAATGGCCTATATCGCCGGTAAAGCGCGGGTGGCTTCGGCAACGGCCCATACGAATTGCCTGCTGATGAAAATCAGCGCCACGCTGATGGACAAAGCCCCGGATGCCGTTCAGCTGCTCTTTTTTAAAAACTTTGCCCGCACCCTGTCGTATCGGCTGGAGAAAAGTTCGGGAATCAAGAGCGGACATCGCTCCCAATAAGGCGACCTGTTGATGATGCGATACCCCCTATTGTCGGCTCAATACTGGTCTGATCACCACTTCCTCCGCGAGGCCATGGTATGGTATCCGTAAAATCGGCTGGACAGACCGACGTCGGTCAAAAGCGCAAAGGTAATGAAGACAATTTCCTCATCGACGATGAGCTCCAGCTCTACGTCGTGGCGGACGGCATGGGCGGACGTAAGGCCGGCGAAGTTGCCAGCCGCCTGGTCATCGAGACCATTGGCAAAACCATGCACAAATTCGCCTCGGCGCAAAACCCCGACCAGATGGTGGGTGTCGATCGCAACCTGTCATCCCAGGCCAACCAGCTGGTCTATGCCATCCGCCGGGCCAACCTGAAAACGTTTGAATATGCCCAGAATGACGAAAGCTGCAAAGGTATGGGTTCGACCGTATCGGCCGTTTACTTCAGCGACACCCATGCCATTGTCAGCAACGTCGGCGACAGCCCCGTCTATCTGGTGCGGGACGGACGCGCGGATGTGATTTCCACCATGCACACCGTCATGGCCGAACAGGAAGCACTGGCACCGGACGGTGGTCTCAAGCTCGGTCAGCAATATCTTCACATGATTACGAGGGCCATGGGCATCAATGAAACCGTCAACCCCGACACCACGGAAATCATCTTTCAGGAAGGCGATATTCTGGTCATCTGCTCCGACGGCTTGAGCGACAAGACCTTTCCGGAAGAAATCTGTGAAATCGTCGGGCAAAACACACCGGAAGAATCCTGCCGCAAGCTGGTGGACATGGCCAACGAGCGCGGTGGCGACGACAATATCACCGTCATCGTGCTCGAGCTGGGCCCCATGACGACGTCCCCGAAACCATCGCCAAGAAAAGGTTTCCGGACCCCGTCCGACAGCGAAGCACTGCCACAGGTGATGGTGGAATACGACACCGATGATGCGTCCTATTCGACCTTTACGCGCACCCTCCGCCTGGATGGCATTTTTCTGGAGACAACCGAGCCTTTTTCCAAGGGTGAAAGCCTGATGATGAACATCACCGATCCCAAGACCCAGACGACCCTGATGCTGTCGGGCATCATCATGGGGCGCACACCCAAAGGCATCGAGGTTGCCTTCGACGACCTGGCCCCCTCCCAGCTGGAAACCCTCAAGAAGCTCATTCGCAGCCTGTAGGGCAAGACGATGCGGCCACAAAGTGCGGTTCAAATCGATATTAAAGGCAGAAAAATCGGCGGGCCCGCACCGCTGGTTTGTCTACCCCTGATGGCAACAAACCTGTCCGAATTGGCAGAGCAGTCCAGGGCGGCCGTCCAACTGGGCCCGGACATGATCGAGTGGCGGGTCGATGCTTTCGAAGCGGTGGGGGACCTTGCGGCGGTCAAAACCGCCCTGAATGCCGTCTATAGAGAAAGCCGGTCGCTACCGTTGCTGTTTACCTGCCGTGACGCAAGCGAAGGCGGAAAGCAGGTAATAGCCCCTGGTCAGCGCGGCCGACTCTATGAACTGGCCGTGGCTTCGGGAAAGGTGGATCTAGTTGACATCGAACTGTCCAGCGGGACGGACATGATTGCCGAACTGGTCGCGCGGTGTCGATCAAAAGGCGTCAAGCTTGTTTTGTCCTACCACAATTTCGAGGAAACACCGGACCACGACACACTCCTCCAGAAGCTGCGGGAAGCCGAAAACGCGGGGGGCGACATTGCCAAAGTCGCTGTCATGCCCAGAGAAGAGCGGGATGTGTTGACCCTGCTCATGGTCGCCTGCGAAGCCCGACGGCAGCACCTGAAAATCCCGCTGGTGGCCATATCCATGGGATCCCTGGGAGCCATCAGCCGCATCGCCGGAGGCCTTTTCGGTTCGGATATTACCTTTGCCAGCGGCATCAAGGCCTCGGCTCCCGGGCAACTTCCCCTGGACGACTTGAAGAAGGCCTGGAAAGCGCTGCCGCGGCACTTTTAGGGGCGATCAATGAGCGACGCCATGCATCACCAGGTACCCATCGATACCCACACCCGGCTGGTCGGTCTGCTGGGCCAACCGCTGGGGCACAGTTTGTCTCCGGCCATGCACAACCGGGCCTTTCATACACGCGGTTTGAATTTTTGTTACCTGCCCATCGAGCTCGCGGATGAAGACCTAGCGGCTGTAACGGCCGGAATCGCCAGGATGAACTTCGCCGGCTACAATGTCACCATACCCCATAAGATCCGCATCATGGAATACCTTGACGCCGTCGACCCGCTGGCCCGGGCCATCGGTGCCGTCAATACGGTCACGCTGAAGAACGGCCGCGCAACCGGCTACAATACCGACGGCATCGGATTCGTGCACTCCCTGGAAGCAGACGAGGGCGTATCCGTCCGGGGGAAAACCGTCCTTTTGCTGGGCTGCGGCGGCGCGGCCCGGGCCATCGCCATGACACTGGCCCAACAGGGGGCCGGCCGAATCGTCCTGAGCAACCGGACCGCATCAAAAGCACATGCCCTGGCGGAGGATGTCAGCCGGCTGGGCCGTGCGCGCTGCCATGCGATTCCCCTGCACGCCACCGCCATGGAAACCGCGCTTGGTGATACCGATATTCTCGTCAACACCACCAGTGTCGGAATGCAACCCCGCGAGGAGCGCATGCCCATCGAAACCCGCTTGCTGCACGGCGGGCTCGTGGTATGTGATATCGTTTACAATCCTGCCCGGACATGTCTGCTTGCGGCGGCCGAAAAACGCGGCTGCCGTGTCGTCGGCGGTATTGGCATGCTGGTCTATCAGGGGGCCGCCGCTTTCCGGATGTGGACCGGGCAGGAAGCGCCTATCAGTGCCATGTTTGCCGCGCTAGGCCAAGGCCCCCGGGACCCATTAAATCATCCCGCCCCTTGACATTCCCGCGCCTCACCGCTATCGTGCGCTAAACAACAACGGAAAGCGACGATGAAAACCCGACCAGGCCGACCCTATTTTTATTGCGGTTATTACTATTTTTATTTTACCGGTCTGCCTGCGGTGTGCTGATACCTTAAAACAAAACGTCAAAAACCGCCGGCCGACCAAATGCCGCGGTTTTTTTATTGAGGCCGTGGCGATAAATCGCTTCACGGCTTTTTTGTTCGGTCCGGATGCGGAATGCCCGAAACGTTGTCAAAACCCGCGAACCACCCCAGGTGGGACACGCCATGGCCGAAAGGAACCCACATCATGCCTGCAACACGCACTGAAGATCTCAGGGTAAGGGACTACCTGCCCCTGATGCCGCCCAGAGAACTGAAAGAAAAGCTACCGCTCTCACCCAAGGCCCAGCAGACCGTCATCGAGGGACGGGAAACGATCCAGCGCATCATCAAGAAAGAGGACAAGCGCATCCTTGCCATTGTGGGGCCGTGCTCGATCCATGATGAAAAGGCGGCCCTGGAGTATGCCGGGCGCCTGGCCGCTTTGCAGGAAAAGGTGAAAGAATCCATCTTCCTGGTAATGCGGGTCTATTTTGAAAAACCGCGCACCACCGTGGGCTGGAAAGGACTGATCAGCGACCCGGAACTCGATGGCAGTTGTGACATGAACGCCGGGCTGGTCAAAGCCCGCGGTCTGATCATGCAAATTGCGGAACTGGGGCTTCCCACCGGAACGGAAATGCTCGAACCCATTACACCACAATACCTGGCCGACGTGGTATGCTGGTCGGCCATCGGTGCCCGCACCACCGAATCCCAGACCCATCGGGAAATGGCCTCCGGCCTTTCCATGCCGGTGGGTTTCAAGAACGGCACCGACGGTAAACTGGCCACCGCCATCAACGCCCTCGTGGCGGCCCATGCGGCCCAGACATTTCTGGGAATCGACCAGGACGGCCAGACCTGCATCGTCCAAACCGGTGGCAATCCCTATGGCCACATCGTTCTGCGCGGCGGTAGTCGACCCAACTACGACCCCATCAGCATCGAGGAGGCGCGGTTGATGCTCATTACCAAGGGACTGCCCGAAGCGATCATCGTGGACTGTTCCCATGCCAATTCCCATAAAAAATTTCAGGGACAGGCCATTGTCTGGCGGAATGTCATCGGTCAGGTCGTCAACGGCAGCGAGTCCATTATCGGCCTCATGCTGGAAAGCAATCTTAACGAAGGCAACCAGAAATACAGCGGGGATCGCGCCGCTTTGCAATACGGCGTTTCCATCACCGACGAATGCATCTCCTGGAAAACCACCGAAGAATTACTGCTCAGCGCCCATGCGAAAATCATGCGCGCCCGAGATCAACTCGACCGCGCATCGTGACATGCGCCGGAGGCATGAAAGCCCATAAACCATGAAACAACTCCAGATCAAGGGGATCTCCGGAGCGTCGACGATTTATGTCGGTGCAACTTTAGCGAAGCTGGTCGACTATCTCCCGGTCCGGGCGCCGATCCTCATCACGGATGAAACCGTCGGACGGCTCTATGCCGACCAATTCCCCCCCGGGCATAGGATCACCATCGGCAGGGGTGAGGGCGTCAAGAGCCTCGATACGGTCAGCCGCATTTATCAGGAGTTGGTCGCGATCGAGGCCGATCGGTCTGCCTGTATTGTCGGCATCGGCGGAGGTATCGTATGCGATATAGCGGGATTTGTGGCCTCGACCTATTTGCGCGGCGTCCGGTTCGGATTTGTCGCCAGCACCCTGCTGGCCCAGGTGGATGCCAGCGTCGGCGGTAAAAACGGCGTCAATTTCGGGGGCTACAAAAACATGGTGGGCACCTTCAACCAGCCCGCTTTTGTCCTCTGCGACCTGGACCTTCTGCAATCCCTTCCCGCCGAGCAGCTGCAGTGCGGATTTGCCGAAATCGTCAAACACGGCGCCATCGCGGATGCCGCCATGTTTCAATTTCTGGAGGACAATGCCGCAAAGGCACTGGCGCTGGATCCCTCCGTGATCGAACGCCTCGTGTACGATTCCCTGGTGATCAAATCCACTATCGTCAACCGGGATGAGAAGGAAAGCGGCGAGCGGCGCAAGCTCAACTTCGGCCACACCTTCGGACACGCCATCGAAAAAGTGACCGGGGTGCCTCACGGCCAGGCGGTGAGTATCGGCATGGTGCTGGCCACAGAGCTGTCAAGACGGCGCGGACTGGTTAGCCGGCCCGACGCCGACCGGCTGATCGATCTTCTGCAGCAGTTGAACCTGCCCACACGGATGTCCTTCGACCGGGAGGCCGTGCTGGAAGCGCTGGGTAAAGACAAGAAAAGGGAGGGCGACCGGGTCCATTTCATCCTGTTGGCGGGGCTTGGCCGCGCGGCCATTGTCGCGATTCCCCTGGAGGAGCTGCGCGCCGTTCTGGCAGAGGTCAGCCCATAGGCCGTTCTTGAACCGTAAGCCGACGCCGGAACAGCCGGCAGCGGTGGTCGGCCTGGGTGTCACTCCTGCGCAACAGCAAGACGTTCGCATACGGCCTGCACCACTTCCGAAACGGTTTGGCCGGATGTCATGATCGGCGTAAAACGCGCATAGCCTTCACGCCGTTCCGCATACAGGGCGCGGATGCGGCTTTCGGGATCCGGACCGGCCAGTAGCGGCCTGACAGCGGCCGTATCCGCCGCAACCCGTGCCATGATCTCTTCTGCTGAGGCCCACAGGCAAAAGACGCGGCCATGGCGGGAGAGTACGGCGGCGTTGTCGGCATCCAGCATCAGACGCCCGCCTGTCGCGATCACCTGCCTTTTTCCGGCAGCCAGTTCCCGGGCCAGAGCAGCCTCTCTGGCGCGAAAGGCCTCCTCCCCTTCCCGCCGAAAAATCTCATGGACCGCCCGGCCGCAACGATGCGCAATGACATCGTCCGTGTCGACAAAGGTATATCCCAGGCGCTCCGCCAGGAGCCGTCCCACCGAGGATTTACCGGTCCCCATGAATCCTGTCAAAATGATGTTGTCGTCCGATTGTATGGCTTGGAGGGTCGTCATATAGCCTCAGAAGCAGCGGCCGTCGATCCGCCACGAAAGATTCAGGTAATATGGAAGCGCGGCATGGAAATACGTGTCCGCCGGCATTCGGGACAACGGCCCGGCCGGGTGAGGCGCTGCCGCCCTTTGAAAATAAAACCGCAGGCCAGGCATTCCGCCGGAGAAATTATCAAGGCCTGGCGCGATGCCGACAGACTGCGGCGGATGTGGGCCAGATGATCACGCGCCTCCTTTTCAGAAATGTGCAGCGCCTGGGAAATGTCCCGCAGACGGCATTCTTCCGCCTGCAGTAAAGCGATCATGTCCTGCCGTATCGTCCGGCGCCTATTTTCGTCCGGCTTCATTTTCTTCTCCGTGTGGAAGAACTTCTTCCTTCAGGAGGCAGCAGGCGATCCGATATGCCGGCCGGCCATCATCCCCATAGGCCAGATTGCCGGGCTGCACCAGGCGATTCATGACACAGCCCTCCGGAATGTCCAGGGCAAACAAGTCCTTTTCATTGATGGCCGGCATGACCTTCAACTGTCCATCCGTCAGCTTCAGGCTATGCAGGGGAAAATCCTCGCACAGGGGGCAACGGTATACCCGGCCGTTTGGGAAAACGAAGTAATTGTCGGCCACCCGGCCGGCACAGGCAAAGGTCTCCTCCGGGGTGAGAAAAACCTTGGGATAGCTGACCGTCAATCCCCGGGCGGCCAGCTTCACCGCCGCCGCCGGTACGACGGCCATCCATTGGTCACGGCCCACCGGGAGGAGACGATCGGCCGCATCCAACGAGGCCTGCCGGGCCGGTTTGCCCCTGATACCCAGCACCTGAATGAACAACCGGTCGACACCGAGTTCTTCCAGCAGCGGCCCCATCAGGGCCAGTTCATCGACGTTGGCCTGGCTCACGGTATAGATCAAGCTGGTACGGAAACCCCGGCTCACCGCCTGGCGGATACCTTCCAGGCAGGCAGCGTAGCAACCCCGGCCCCGCAGGGCATCGTTGGTTTCAGGGGTGGCCCCATCCAGGCTGAAGCTGAAATAATCAACCTCTTCAGGGGTGACGCGGGCCAGAATATCATGAAACAGGTACCCGTTCGTATCGATGGTGATCGAGGCAAAATGCAGGCGGCGGGCCGCTTTGACGACAGCAGCCAGATCCGGGTGCAGCGTGGGCTCGCCACCGAGAAGAATCAGGTTGGCCGGTTTGCCCAAATCTGCAAATACCTTCAGCCAGGATTGGATCGTTGCCAGAGGCAACATCTGCGTTCCGTGCTGGTCGGGATTGATGTAACAGTGACGGCACTTGAGGTTACATCGGGTCAGAATATGGAAGAAAAGATTGACCGCCTGGGGTGAGAAGGACACGGTGCGTTTGCGGATCATGGGGTTAAGCGAGCGCTTTGAGAATCTTATTGGCCTTGATCAGTTCTTCGTTGGTCAGGCGCAGGCGGATGGATAAAAATTCTGCAAAAATACGGTACAGCAAGAGAAGGAAATCGAGTTGCTCGTCCCGGTCACCCTTGCCGACCATGCGGTCTTTGGCCGCCGTATTGATCGCCAGGCAGACTGTCGGCTCCAGAGCGATGACCGTTGCAGAGCGGCTCTGGCTGTCGATGATGCGCATTTCGCCGAAAACATCGCCAATCTCGGTAATGACGCCGATCTCCACATCCTTTTTGGTGATGCGGACACTGCCCTCCAGCAAAAAATACAGCCAGGGGTCTTCGTCGCCCTCCTGGATTATCGTTTCTTCGGGGTCATACTCGCGCATTTTACTCAAGAGCAGCAGGCGGCTCAGATTGCTGGTCTCGAAATTACGCAGCGCCGGTATGGACATCAGCCGTTGAATATTTTCCAGATTGTCTTTGAGGTAGCGTGATTCCTGCATGATACCTTTTTCACTCCGGAAATCGAATCGGTTGCGTGCCGCACGGGCCTCCCGGTATCTTCCCGTTCAGATGGCCTGGTCCATGCGGAAGCGTTTCAAAAGCCCCGATGGCGTTCAAAAGCGAGGCGCCGCTCAATTAAAAAAGCGGATCATATTCAATGATATATGAGCGTTTTAGCGATAGCTGCAACGCCGCTAGCGGACGTTAGATGGGTTTCTGTACCACTTCTATAGCATTTCCATGCAGTTTTTGGAAAGCTCTCCGTCAAAATCGACCGGATAACAGCCGTCGAAACAGGCCTTGCAAAAATGCTTTTCGGGCTGATCCACCCCGGTGGATGACAGCAGCCCCGGCAAGCTCAGGTAGGCGAGGGAATCCAACCCCAGGTGTTCGCCCAGCTTGTCCACGGACATGCGGGCGGCAATCAGCTCACCCTTGGTGGAAAAGTCGATGCCATAATGACAGGGAAACCGGTGCGGAGGACCGCTGACACGCAGGTGGACACGCCGCACGCCCATTTCACGCAGGGCTTTGACGCGGGTCTTGGCCGTGGTGCCACGGATAATGGAATCCTCGATGATGATGATGTCCTTGCCTTTTAAAAGCTCCTTGACCGGGTTCAGTTTGACCCGCACCCCGAAATCACGCATGCTCTGGGTGGGTTGAATGAAGGTCCGCCCGATATAATGGTTGCGGATCATGCCCATCTCGAAGGGAATGCCGGAGGCCTCGGAAAATCCCAGAGCGGCATAGGTGCCTGAATCGGGGAAGGGCATGACAAGGTCAGCCGGGGCAGGTGCTTCCTGGGCCAGCTGGCGGCCGTGCGCCTTGCGGGTCAGATAGACGTTTTTGCCGAAAATCGTACTGTCCGGGCGGGCAAAATAGATATACTCAAAAATGCAGAACGTTCTCTTGGCCCCTTCCAGCTGGGTTTGAATACTCTTGATACCGTTGTCCCCGATAATGACGATCTCGCCCGGATCCAGCTCGCGCACAAACTCGGCCTCCACCAGATCCAGCGCGCAGGTTTCCGAGGCCAGGACGTAACTGCCGTTGACGCGTCCCAGACAGAGGGGTCGAAACCCATTAGGGTCTTTGATGCCGATCACCTCACCCTCACTGGTCAGCAGGACAAAGGAATAGGCCCCCTTCAGTCGCTTGACCGTTTCCACCAGGGCCCCTTCGAACCCGTGCTTCAGGTTTTTGACAAACAGGTGCAGGAACACCTCGCTGTCCATGGTGGTCTGAAAAATGGAGCCGGACCGCTCCAGTTCGTCTTTGAGGATATGGGCATTGACGAGGTTGCCGTTGTGCGCGAGGGCATAAGACCGGTGCTGATGGCGTACGAAAAACGGCTGGGCATTGCCCAGAATCGAGCTTCCGGTGGTGGAGTAGCGGACATGGCCCACGGCACTTTCGCCCTGCAACTCTTCCAGGTGGCCCATGGCGAACACGTCGGGGACCAGTCCCATCCCTTTGTGTCCGACGATGGTCTTGTCCTGGCAAACGGCAATGCCGGCACTTTCCTGCCCACGGTGCTGCAAGGCATATAGGCCGAAATAGGTAAGCTTCGACGCATCCGCATGACCGTGGATGCCGAAAAGCCCGCACGCCTCACGAGGTCTTTCGTCATAAATCATCATCAACAGGGTTCTCCAGGATTTAACTTTGAATCAGGCGGAAACCGCTTTAGCCGGCTTCCCGGTTTAGAGTCCCGTGGTACTCCTGCAGGGATTTCACCTCCAGGCGTCTTTCCTTCAGAGCGCCGACACCCTGGCAAATCGCCCGGGCCCCGGCAATCGTGGTGGCATAGGGCAACCGGAATTTGAGGGCCGCCCGACGGATCTCATAGCCATCCCGTTTGGTTTCGTCGCCGGATCCGGTATTGATCACCAATTGGATGTCGCGATTCTTGATGGCATCGACCACGTGCGGCCGTCCGGTGGATACCTTGTAGACAAACCGGGTCTTGAGCCCCTGTTGATCCAGATAATCCGCCGTTCCCCGGGTGGCTACAATCTCAAAACCCGATTCAATGAACCGGCGGGCAATTT
>Ga0180435_10006876_pt1 | contig 10870 bp, 12 predicted proteins | sample SS_ome_3_FD_132467 | JGI IMG/M metagenome (GOLD analysis project Ga0180435, IMG submission 132467) | Hypersaline lake sediment archaeal communities from the Salton Sea, California, USA - SS_3_S_1 metaG | ecosystem: Environmental > Aquatic > Non-marine Saline and Alkaline > Hypersaline >... | reverse complement strand
CGATGCCGCTGAACCCTGCCAGTATGTGTTTGGCGATGGTGAACGCCGGCTGGGCATATTGACCGACACCGGAAGCCTGACTCCTCATATTGAACGCACCCTCAGCGGAGTCCAGGGACTACTACTCGAATGCAATTATGATCCGGAGATGCTCGAAAAAGGCCCCTATCCTCTGAAAACCAAGCGTAGGGTCGCGAGTCGTATTGGTCACCTGGCTAATGAGCAGGCAAGTGACCTGCTAAGACGAATGGATACCAGCCAGCTTGAGTGCCTGATAGCCATGCATATCAGTGAAAATAACAACAGCCCCGAGCTGGCGCGCGCTGCACTGGAAGCTGGGCTAGAGGAAATGCCGCAAACGGTTCATGTGGCCTGCCAAAACGATGGCTTTAACTGGCAGGTGTTATAAACTGTAATGAGTCACAGTGCCTGCAGGGGGGTGCATGGCAAGCAAAGATCCAAACCAGAGCATGGCGAAAACGATATACATCCTGTATCTCGTTAGTCCTGCCGTTCCCCTGACTGGTCTCATTGGCGTCATACTTGCCTACGTCTATCGTGAGAAATCCGAAGACTGGTTATATAGTCATTTCCGTTACCTGATCCGTACCTTCTGGATCGGTATCTTCTACACGGTTATTGGTATCTTTACTTCTTTCATCCTGATTGGTTATTTGTTCCTGTTATTCGTGCTGGTATGGCTGGTTGTGCGTTGTGTGAAAGGCCTCCAGCAACTGGATCAGCAGGTAGAGGTGGAAAATACAGATAGCTGGATGTTCTAAAATTAAATACGATTACAATAAAGGAGAATGAGATGTTGCGTAAAACATTAATAATGTTTGCTGCGGTACTGATGTGTGTAACACCGATGGCGTTTGCTGATGCACAGGGTGAAAAAGAGGCCCTCGCTGAGTTTATGAAATCGGATGTTGTGCAAAAGTTTAAGGCCAAGTCCTATGGTTATGCTGTCTTTCCTACTATTGGAAAAGGCGGTTTCGGTATAGGGGGTGCTCATGGTAAAGGTGGTGTGTACCGAGGTAATACCAGAACTGGTGACGCATCCATGACCCAGGTTAGCATTGGCCTGCAGCTGGGTGGGCAGGCTTACCGTCAGTTGATTTTGTTTGAGGATAAACGCGCTTTTGACGATTTTACCAGTGGTGATTTTGAATTCAGTGCCCAGGCGGAGGCTATCGCGATTACCAGTAGTGCGGGTGCAGCAGCAGGTACCGAGGGGTCATCTGCCAGTGCAGACAGTGAACAGAGGGCCACAGGTTTCCATAAGGGTATGGTCGTTTTTACCCAGGGTAAAGGCGGTCTTATGTATCAGGCGACACTGGGCGGTCAGAAATACAACTACAAGGCTAAATAACACTTTTAACTTGTGGTTAACCCGTTGCATGAAAAAAGCCCCTCATCGAGGGGCTTTTCTTTACAGTAGTTCTGATGCTTATTCTGCAGTCTTGTCTTTTTCAATCAGGGCGTAAGCCGAGTGATTATGGATAGACTCGAAGTTCTCAGATTCAACAATGTACTTACTGATGCGTTCTTCTGCGTTCATGCGCGCGGCAATGTCGCGCACGATGTCTTCAACAAACTTGGGGTTGTCATAGGCGCGTTCGGTCACGTGCTTTTCATCAGGACGCTTGAGCAGGCCGTAGAGTTCGCAGGATGCTTCCTGTTCGACAATGTCGATGAGCTCTTCGATCCAGACAAAGTCCTTGATCTGTGCGGTTACAGTGACGTGTGAGCGCTGGTTATGTGCTCCGTAGTCCGAGATATTCTTGGAGCAGGGACACAGGCTGGTCACGGGGATCAGGACCTTCAGGGTCAGTGAGGGTACGCCATCATGGATTTCACCAATAAAGGTGACGTCGTAGTCTAGCAGGCTTTTCACACCGGAAACCGGAGCAGCCTTGTTGACGAAGTAGGGGAAGCTCATCTCGATATGGCCGGAGGTCGCTTCAAGGCGTTCGACCATTTCACTCAGCATGAGCTTAAAGGATTTAACCGTGAGTTCACGTTCGTGTTCATTGAGAATTTCAACAAATCGAGACATGTGTGTGCCCTTGAAATTATGGGGCAGGTTCACGTACATGTTGAAATTGGCAATGGTGTGCTGCTCGCCGCCACTGCGGTCAGCGACACGTACGGGGTGACGGATGTCCTTGATACCCACCTTGTTAATGGGGATCTGGCGGGTGTCTTCGCTGCCCTGAACATCAGGCATCACCTCGGTATTAGACTGGCTCATGCTTTTCCTCGTTAATCTTCGTAATAGCGTACACAGGCGCGCTCGGTTTCCCAGAGCGTGATGGCCTTGACGCTAATGTCCGGGCCATTAAGGGCCTGGGACAGTTCGCTGTAAATCCATGCAGCGATGTTTTCAGCCGTAGGATTGATCTTGTCGAAAGGGGGGATGTCGTTCAGATAGTAATGATCAAGCTGATCCGTAATGATCTTGGTCTGTTTCTTGATCGCCTTGAAGTCGATACCCATACCGATTTCATCGAGCTTTGTGGCTTCAACTTCAGCCTCCACCTTCCAGTTGTGCCCATGCATACGGCTGCACTGCCCGGGATAATCGCGCAGGGTATGGGCGGATGCAAAATCCGTCACAATTTTAAGGAGATATTTCGAGGCCATGGATAAATCCGAGTAAAACGCCAGAATATTAACTGAGTGTGCGCTCTTTGACAAAGACCTGGGGTCGATGTTTCCGCACACTGTCGATAATTCCTCGGGCATCCAGGCCGCATTCGGTGAGTATTTCTTCACGGCTGGCATGCTCAATGAAGCGGTCGGGCAGGCCAAGATGCAGGATGTCCGGGCTGTCGCCCCTGACGGCAAGGTACTCAGAAACAGCGCTACCAGCACCGCCACTGATGACGTTGTCTTCTAGTGTCACGATCAGTTTATGTGTGGACACGACCTCATCGATCATAGCGTAGTCGAGGGGTTTGACGAAGCGCATGTTCACCAGTGTAGCCCCCAGTTCCTCGGCAGCCTCCTCGCATTGCTGTCGCAGACTGCCAAACATGAGCAGGGCAATTTCCTTCCCTTCGCGTAGTTTCTCGGATTTACCAATCTCGATACCTTGCAGTGCATTGTCTACGGCTGCCCCGGGACCTTTGCCCCTTGGGTATCGTACGGCTGCCGGGCCATTATGCTGGAAGCCGGTAGTAAGCATCTGGCGACATTCGTTTTCATCAGCCGGAGCCATGATGAGCATGTTCGGTATGCAGCGCAGGAAGGACAGGTCAAAATTGCCACTGTGGGTAGGCCCATCAGGGCCAACCAGACCGGCACGGTCGATAGCAAATAGCACGGGGAGGTTCTGCAGGGCCACGTCATGAATGAGCTGGTCATAGGCGCGCTGCAGGAAGGTGGAGTAAATGGCGACCACTGGCTTGCTGTTTTCACAGGCCATACCTGCGGCTAGTGTTACTGCATGTTGCTCGGCGATGCCTACATCAAAATAGCGTTCCGGGAATTTCTCGGAGAATTTAACCAGGCCAGAACCTTCTCGCATCGCAGGTGTGATGCCCAGAAGACGTTCATCTGCACTGGCCATATCGCAAAGCCAGTCACTAAAGACTTCGGTGTATGTGGGACTTGATGCGACTTTACCGGCAAGCCCTTCTTCAGGATCAAACTTGCTGACCCCATGGTAGCTACAGGGGTCATCTTCCGCCCGCTCGTAGCCTTTGCCCTTTCGGGTAACGATATGCAGTAGCCTGGGCCCCTTGAGTTTTTTCAGGTTGCGCAGTGTGCACTGCAGCATTTCCAGGTTATGGCCATCTATAGGGCCGTAATAATGGAACCCCAGTTCTTCGAAAAAGGTGCCGGGGATGATCATCCCCTTCATGTGTTCCTCAGTCTTCTTGGCCAGTTCCCACATGGACGAGGGCATATGCTTCAGAACCTTTTTGGAGCCCTCGCGCATATTCGAGTACAGGCTACTGGAGAGCACCCGGGTCAGGTAATTCGACATGCCACCGACGTTCGGCGAGATGGACATATCATTGTCATTGAGGATGACCAGAACATTGGCATCCATGCCACCAGCATGATTCAGGGCCTCGAAGGCCATGCCTGCGGTCATCGCACCATCGCCAATAACCGCGATGCATTCCTTTTCATTACCCCCGCGCTGGCTGGCAAGAGACATACCCAGGGCGGCACTGATGGAGGTGCTGGAATGGCCGACACCAAAACTGTCGTATGGACTTTCTTCGCGTCTTGGGAACCCGGCGATACCATCCTTCTTGCGCAGGCCGGGCATATCTTCGCGGCGCCCTGTCAGGATTTTGTGGGCATAGCTTTGGTGGCCGACATCCCAGATAATCTGGTCATCCGGGGTATCGAAGATACGATGCAGGGCGATAGTGAGTTCGATAGTACCGAGATTTGAAGCAAGATGGCCGCCGGTATTGGCCACGGAATCCAGAATAAATTCGCGTAACTCTGAAGCCAGCTCCCCAAGCTCAGTATTATCCAGAGACTTAAGGTCTTCTGGTTGATGTATGCGGTCTAGAAGGGGAAACTTCGTGCTCATGGAGTCCGGCTCGGGCCAAACGCGCATTATATCGTGGAAGGGGGCGCCTGTCCCTAGTGCTCGCGCCTGACTATGAACTCTGCAACGGCCCGGAGTAAATCAGCCTTATCGTTAAAATCATTCAGGCTATCTATAGCCTCGTTATAGAGGGTCTCAACTTCCTGCTTGGAGGCCTCCATGCCGATGATGGATGGATAGGTCGGTTTGTTCTGGGCAATATCGGCACCCTGCGTTTTACCCAGGGTTTCAGTGTCACTTTCGATATCAAGTATGTCGTCCTGCACCTGAAAGGCCAGTCCTATGTTCTTGGCGAAATGATCCAGCTTCTCGATGATTCGCTGGTCCACTATGCCACCGGCCATTGCGCCCATTAGTACCGAGGCACGTATCAGTGCACCGGTCTTGTGGATATGCATATTCTCAAGTTCGACGATATCCAGTGTCCTGCCGACGGAAGCCAGATCAATAGCCTGACCACCGGCCATGCCACGAGAACCGGAGGCCTGGGTCAGGGTATTAATAATTTCCAGACGCATGCCTGTGTCATGGGTCATTGTGGGGTCAGAGCTTAGTATGTGGAAGGACAGTGCCTGCAGGGCGTCACCGGCAAGGATAGCCGTCGCCTCATCAAAGGCCTTGTGATTTGTGGGTTTGCCACGGCGCAGGTCATCATCGTCCATGGCAGGTAGATCGTCATGAATCAGGGAATAAACATGAATGATCTCCACCGCAGCGGCCGGGCCGTCCAGCTGCTCGACGGAGGCGCCAGCTGCTAGTCCGGCAGCATAGACCAGTAATGGGCGTACACGTTTGCCGCCACCCAGGACAGAATAACGCATCGCCTCATGCAGGCGGGATGGTGAGATTGTCTCGGCGGGCAGCCAGTGATCGAGAACGGATTCGATGCGTCGCTGGTAAACCTTGAATTGTTCGAGGTGCTCAGACGAGGTCATCTTCGCCAAAGTCCTTTTCAATGCCCTCTTCGGTGAGTATGCGAACCTTGTGTTCGGCCTCTTTCAGTTCCTTCTGACAGTTTCGGGTGAGAGTAATGCCTCGCTCGAATTCCTTGAGCGACTCTTCCAGTGGAAGGTCTCCTTTTTCCAGCTTTTCGACCAGTGATTCCAGTTCTTCGAGGGCAGATTCGAAATCGAAGCTGTCCATATCGGTTTTCTTGCTCATGCTTGTCCTGCAATGAAGATTGGTGCGCTAACACGGTAATGATTCAGTCTCTGGGCGTCAATCCAAAACTAGGTGATAAAGACCAGACTAAGGGCAGGCCAGTAGGTGATGACCAGTACTGCGACCAGCAGTATGAAAAAGAATGGCAGAGTGGCGATATACAGTTCCATCACGGGTTTTTCGAAGCGGTGGCTGGCGATAAAAAGGTTCATGCCCACAGGTGGCGTAAAGTATCCCAGCTGCATATTGGCCAGGAATACCAGGCCCAGGTGCACGGGATGGATGCCGTAGCCAACGGCGATGGGCAGGATGATAGGAATAATGATGATCAGGGCCGAGAAGATATCCAGGATCATGCCCAGACCCAGCAGGAAGATGTTGAGCAGGATCAGGAAGGTCCACTTGCTGTCGATATGCGCGCGAATAGCGTCAAACAACTGAGTGGGCACCTCAGCATCGATCAGGTAATTGGTTGATGCCAGGGAAACGCCAAGAATGATCATAATGGCACCGACCATGACCATGGCTTCCCGAATGATAGAGGGCAGTTTTATAAGTGAAATTTCGCGTTTAATGAAGACTTCAACGATAAGCACGTACATGGCTGTGACCGCGGCAGCCTCGGAGATCACAAAATAACCGCTATAAATGCCACCCAGTACCACGAAGGGCAGAGGGATCTCCCAGATAGACTCTTTTACTGCAGACAGGATTTCACGGCTATCAAAATCGGCATGTAACTGACCGGCGGGCTGTTTCCACATGCTCCATGCGGAAAGCATGGCAACCATCATGATGCCTGGCAGGATGCCGGCCAGGAAAAGGTCGTCGATGCTAACAGGCTCGTCCAGCCCGGCCTGCTGGGCTACCACGCCGTAAAGTATCAGGGGCAGGGAGGGGGCAAATAACAGGCCCAGGCTGCCGGAGGTTGTAATCAGACCAAGATTAAAGCGTTCCGGATAACCAGCCTGTTTCAGGGCAGGGTAGAGCAGGGCGCCAAGCGCAACAATCGTGACGCCCGAGGCCCCGGTAAAGGCTGTAAACAGAGCACAGGCAACAAGGGAGACGATGGCAAGACCTCCTGGCATCCAGCCCAGCAGGGCGCTGCTGAGACGAACCATGCGCGAGGGGGCCTGACTCTCACCCAGGACGTAACCGGCAAAGGTAAAAAGTGGAATAGCCAGTAAAACCGGCATGTCAGCCAGCCGATATATCTCAACTGCCATGACCTGAAGATCAATTTCCTCGCTGTGAAAGCCCCATAGCGCACTGGCCCCGATGATGGCGAACAGGGGAGCACCCAGAAGGGCGATGATAAGCAGAACCACAGCGTTAATCATGCGGATATTGCCCTGTTGAGCTTGCCCAGATGGAACAGGGCCTGAAGGCAAAAGCGCAGAGTCATGACGGCAAAGCTGAAGGGGATGATGGATTCCAGGACCCAGGCCGGAATACCGGCAAAGGCATTGCTGCCATATTCCATCTCACTAATGACAAACAGGTAGGAATGCCAGGCGATGATGCCTGAGACGGCCCCTGCAAAGGCCAGGGTCAGGGAATGGCTGATTATCTTAAGTTTCGGGGGCAGCAGGCGGGTCAGTACATCGATACGAATATGTTTGTCGACGCGTGTGGCAGCCATGGCGCCAAGCAGTCCTATCCACAACACCATGACGCGCAACATGGGATCGAGCCAGATTATGCCGGTGTCAAAGAAATTGCGCAGTATGATCTGGCCGGTAGCGAGAACGATCATCGCAACGAGCATCAACACCATAACGGCATCTTCCAGGCCATATAAAAGGCGGAAGATGAGCCATTGAGGCTTGTTGTTCTCGTTGTCTGAATTCACTGGGTCGAAGCCGTTGTTCCCTGGTTGCGGAATTCGGTCAGTATGCCCGTGGCCTGCAGATAAAGTTTTTCAGAAGAGGCCTTGTCTCCAAGCTGTTCTATTACCTGGTTGGCATATTTTTTCCAACGTTTCAGTTCTGCAGTGGAGGGTACGACAAATTCGATATTTCGATTTTTCAATGCAGTGAGCGCCTTGTCGTTATCTGAGCGGTTCAGACGATCCATGTCTTTGAAGACTCGATCCATAACGTCCAGGACGATTTTCTGGTCTTCGGCCTTAACTTTTTTAAAACGCTTCTGGTCAACGACCAGTACGCCAACCAGATAGACAAGGGGAACATCGGTTACGGCACCAATACGGGTATGCCACTGGAATGCCAGGGCAGCCATAGGCGTAGAGCCCAGGGTGTCTATCAGGCCAGTTTGCAGGCCGGTATAGACATCAGCAATGCTGAGTGGAATAGGACTGATGCCCATGTTCTTGAACAGCCGCTCGTTCAGGTAATCATCTTCAGGCACCCACATTTTGCGCTTATTCAAATCTTCTATACTGCGAACAGGCTTGTCGGACATGATATAGGCGAAACCACCCTCGGAGATGCCGAGTATGACGAAGCCCTTTTTCTTCATACCTTCCTTGAGCAGAGGGTCAATTTTTGGTCTTAGATAGTCGGCTTCTTCATAGGACTTAAGGAACATTGGCAAGCTATAAATCTGCATGTCCGGATAGATCGTGGCCAGGCTGCCACCGGTAAGTGCGCCGCCATGCAACTGGCCGAGACGAATCTTTTTCATCACGCTTTTGTCATTGCCCATGACGCCGCCGGGATAGAATTTCAGTTTGACCCGGCCTTCAGTTTGTCTGGCAATTTCCTTTGCACCTGAACGCATCTCATTCATCCAGGTCGTTCCCTCGGGGGCAATCGTCGCGATCTTAAGGGTAACGGCAGCCTGGGCACTGGCTGTGGCCAGGGTGATCAGGGCTATGGATATCGTCTTCAGAAGTTTCTGAGAAAACATCGGAATTATATTCTCCGGTTAAAAGATTTCTTTGGATTCAGCCAGTAGCTGTTCAGCCTGTTCCTGGGCGAGCACGTTTATCAGGGTGAGACCTGGGTATTCAGGCTCAGCCTCCAGAACTTCGTTGAGCAGGCGGTCATGCAGTTCCTGGTCAAACATCATACGTGCGTAGTACTGAGCATAAACAGTCTTGGCCATAAGGTTGTGACCTTCGCTCATTTCAATGGCGCGTTCAAAGTATGCCCGCGCCTCATCAGGTTTGCCGCCCATTGAAGGGGGTATGAGTGAGTTGAGTACGCCCAGGTATAGATAGGCGCCGCCATTTTCATAGGTGGGATTCAGGGAGACCACTTTTTCCATGGTTGCCTTGATCTTGGGGACATCGCCAATCGCATCCCAGTCATCATTATTGGCCTGTAGCCAGCCTGCCCAGGCAACTCCCCAGTCATACAGGGCAGGTACCTGGAGAAAAGTGACGCCTTTCAGGGCATTCTGGTATTCAGGAAAGCGCATTTCGCGACTATTACACAGACTGGGCATGGTGATGCATAGTGCAGCCTGGGCATATTTCAGAGATTTCTCGGAAAGCCGTTTTGCACGTTCCGGATCATCGATAAAGGCACTGGTATAAGCCCCGTAGAGTCTGCTTCCAGCCATGAGTATCTTGGGATCTTTGGGGGAGCCCTCGATAAAGCTGTCGATCATGATGAGGTAAGCGGGGGCGCCCTGACGTACGGTTTCTGGGTCGTTCTGATTAAGTATGGCGCTATTGAGATTGTCTGCCATGCCCCTGGAGGCAGATGCACTAATCATACTGGTACACCCTGAAAGCGGGATCAGGGCAAACAACAGAACTACGATCAGTAAGCGTTTCACGCTTCTTCCCCAGAGTGTTCTATGAGCCGCGAGTATAACGGTTCTAATTCGGGTTTTCCTAGCCCCACAGGTAGTGTGCTTATATATGATCCAGCACTTCCGAGATACGGGCAGCCGCAATAATTGTCATGCCATCCGGCGTACGCTTGGGCTGATTGGCTTTCGGGATGATGGCCCGCTTGAAACCATGCTTGGCAGCCTCCTTGAGACGCTCATCGCCGTTGGGCACGGGACGAATTTCACCTGCCAGGCCGATCTCACCGAAAGTTACAAGGTCGCTGGGCAGGGGACGGTCGCGGAAACTGGATAGCACGGCCAGCACCAGGGGTAGATCAGCCGCAGTCTCGGTCACGCGTACGCCACCCACGATATTCAGAAAGACGTCCTGATCATACATGGCAATACCAGCATGGCGGTGAGTTACCGCCAGTAACATGGCCAGTCGATTTTGTTCCAGCCCAACTGCAATACGGCGGGGATTACCCAGGTGTGATTCAGCAACCAGGGCCTGTACCTCAACCAACATGGGGCGTGTCCCTTCACGGGTGACCATAATAGTGCTGCCTGCGACGGGCTCTTCATGACGTGACAGGAATATGGCAGAGGGGTTACTGACACCCTTAAGGCCTTCCTCGGTCATCGCGAAAACACCGAGTTCGTTCACAGCACCGAAACGGTTCTTAACGGCACGAAGCACGCGGTAGCGACCACCGGGGTCACCTTCAAAGTAAAGAACTGAATCGACCATGTGTTCGAGCACGCGGGGGCCCGCGAGCGTGCCTTCCTTGGTCACATGCCCAACAAAAAACAACGCTGTATTGGTCTGCTTGGCAAAGCGCACGAGCTGGGCGGCGCTTTCCCGTACCTGGCTGACAGAACCGGGTGCAGACTGAAGCTGTTCGGTATAGATGGTCTGGATGGAGTCTATGACCATGAGTCTGGGCTTCTCGACCTCAGCAGTAGCGATAATACGTTCGACACAGGTTTCGGATAACAGGCTCAGGCCTTCCTGCGGCAACTGCAGACGTTTTGCCCTTAGTGTGACCTGCTGTAAAGATTCTTCACCAGTGACATACAGAGGGCTTAGTTCAGGCAGGCCACACAGGCTCTGAAGCAACAGGGTCGATTTACCAATACCGGGATCACCACCCAGTAGTACCACAGAGCCATGGACCAGGCCGCCGCCCAGCACCCTGTCCAGTTCATCGATCTGGGTGGCGCTGCGTGGGTCTGCCTCAAGGGCAACTTCACTCATGGCCGTCACATTGGCGCTCATACCCGCATAGCCTCCAGGACGGGCATTACGGGGTCCTGCCGAAGGGCTTATATATTCCTGCAGGGTGTTCCATGCGCCACAGTCAGCACACTGACCACTCCATTTGCTGT
>Ga0180435_10006874_pt1 | contig 10871 bp, 6 predicted proteins | sample SS_ome_3_FD_132467 | JGI IMG/M metagenome (GOLD analysis project Ga0180435, IMG submission 132467) | Hypersaline lake sediment archaeal communities from the Salton Sea, California, USA - SS_3_S_1 metaG | ecosystem: Environmental > Aquatic > Non-marine Saline and Alkaline > Hypersaline > Sediment... | reverse complement strand
TAGTCGGCTATGGGCAGTTCTTATATGCCTCTCTTCAGACCTTCGAGATATGTGCCGACGAAATTTTCAAGGGCGCCAGCCGCAATGGCGTCCCGGATTCCCTGCATCAGGTTCTGGTAGAAACGGAGGTTGTGAATCGTCATCAGGCGCGCGCCGAGGATCTCGTTGCATTTTTCCAGGTGCTTCAGGTAGGCACGGCTGTAACTTCGGCAGGCCTCGCAATCGCAGTCCGGGTCGATCGGGCCGAGGTCGTTCTCGAAGCGCGCATTGCGAATCTTCAACACGCCGCGGCTGGTGAACAGGTAACCGTTGCGGGCGTTCCGGGTTGGCATCACGCAGTCGAACATGTCCACGCCGCGTACGACGCCGGCGATGATGTCCTCGGGGCGGCCCACGCCCATCAGATAACGAGGGCGGTCGGCCGGTAATTCCGGCACGGTGAAATCCAGAACCCGGTCGCGCTCGTCGTGCGGCTCGCCGACCGACAGGCCGCCGATGGCGTAACCGTCGAAACCGATATCGATCAGGCCGCGTGCCGATTCGACGCGAAGGTCTTGGTGCATGCCGCCCTGCACGATGCCGAACAGCGCCGATGAATTTCCCTCGTGGGCGCGTTTCGAGCGCTCCGCCCAGCGCAGCGACAGTTCCATGGATTCCCGCGCCTGCCCTTCTGTGGCCGGGTACGGCGTGCACTCGTCGAAAATCATCACAATGTCGGAGCCCAGGGACTTCTGCACGGCCATCGATTCTTCCGGGCCCATGAACACGCGCGAGCCGTCGACGGGCGAGGCGAACGTCACGCCTTGCTCGGTAATCTTGCGCCGCTCCGCCAGGCTCCAAACCTGGAACCCGCCGGAGTCGGTCAGGATCGGGCGTTTCCATTGCATGAAACCGTGCAGGCCGCCATGCGCTTCGATGACCTCGGTACCCGGTCTCAGCATCAGGTGAAAGGTATTGCCGAGAACGATGTCGGCGCCGGTATCGCGCACCTCGCCCGGCGTCATGGCCTTGACGGTGCCGTAGGTGCCGACCGGCATGAAGGCGGGCGTGCGCACGGTGCCACGGTCGAATTCAAGTTCGCCGAGCCGGGCCTTGCCGTCCGTTGCCTTCAGCGTGAACTTCACAGGACCTGCGCGGCGACCATCACGCGCTTGTGGTACTTCAACTGTTCGTAGGCGTCTTCCGGCGGCTCCAGCACATCGACCTTCGAGAACCCGACCGCGTGAAGAATCCACACCAGCGCATCCAGGCTGGGAACCAGGCAGATACCGGTGACGCTGGCTTCCGGTCCGTGCGTCTCCATGGTCTCGTCAACAATCCCGAAGCTGCCCTTCAGCTCTTTCACGTACTGGTAACTGCCGTAATCAACGTGCCCGGACATTCCCGGCACGATCTGGGTTTCGATCACGCAAAGATTGCGGCACAGCGCGCGGCAGGTGCGCAGTGCGCCGATGGGGTTCTCCAGGTGGTAAAGCAGCCCCAGCATCAGCACCACGTCGAACGTCCCGGTCGCATCCGGCTCCAGGTGATGCACGTTGCCCTGGCGAAACGACAGGTTGTCCAGTCCGTAAACCGAGCCGATCAGGCTGCTGTCTTCGACATGCGAGTCACGGGCGTCGATGCCCTGCACTTCGCCGAAGCCGGAACGAGCCATGTTGACCGCGAACCACCCCTGGTGCGAAGCGAGGTCCAGCGCGGAGAGATTGCCGCGGTCCTGGCCGATGCGATCGTCAAGGCACCGGTCGAGCATGCGCCAGCGCGTGTCGTGAATGGGCTGGATGTCGAAGCCGTGATACGTCGGCGCGGTCGTGCCGTCCGGCAGTTCGTAAGCGTAGAACCACTCCCTGGAGTGGACCTGTTCGATCAGATTGGACATGGTTGCCGATTATCCCACATGGACATGGGGTCAGAGTAGCTCGGCTACTCTGACCCCGGTTTTTGGCGACTCACAGCACCAGCATCGCGTCGCCGTAGCTGAAGAAACGGTAGCGTTGCCGCACGGCGTGCGCGTAGGCCTGGAGTACGCGCTCCCGCCCTGCCAAGGCCGATACCAGCATCAGCAAGGTGGACTCGGGAAGGTGAAAATTCGTGATCAATCCGTCGATAGTGCGGAAATCAAAGCCCGGGTAAATGAAGATCCGGCTGTCGCCCCGGTACGGCGCGAGCTTGCCGTCGCGGGCCGCCGTTTCGAGGCTGCGGACCGCGGTCGTGCCGACCGCGATGACGCGACCGCCCCGCGCGCGGGCCCGGTGAACGGCCGCGCAAACCTCTGCGCTGACTTCCAGGTACTCGGCGTGCATTCGATGGTCCTCGATGCGCTCGGCGCGCACGGGCTGAAACGTGCCGGCGCCGACGTGCAGCGTGACCTCCGCCCGCTGCACGCCCCGTGCTTCGATGGCCTCGAGCGTCACCGCATCGAAATGCAGGCCGGCTGTCGGCGCCGCAACGGCGCCGGGCACGCGGGCGTAAACGGTCTGGTAGCGCTCGCGGTCGGCCTCGGTGTCTTCGCGTTCGATGTACGGCGGCAAGGGCATGTGTCCCAGTGCTTCCAGCATCTCGCTGAAACCGCGCGCTTCGCTGCGCAGGTGAAAAAATGAATCCTCACGATCGACCACGAGCAGGCACGAGCCGTCCGCCAGCAGGATTTTTCCACCGGCACGCAGCGGTTTGCTGACCCGCAGCTGGGCCAGGCACTCGTGCTCGTTGAGCAGGCGCTCGATCATGACTTCGACACGGCCGCCGGTTTCCTTGCGGCCATACAGCCGCGCCGGAATGACCCGCGTATTGTTGAAGACCAGCAAGTCGCCCTCGGTGAGCAGTTCCGGCAGGTCGGCGAACAGCCGGTCACTCGCCGCACCGGACGCCCTCGGCAAATGCAGCAGGCGGCTGGCCGAGCGCCGTTCAAGCGGTTGCTGTGCAATCAAGTCGGGGGGCAGGTCGTAATGAAAATCGCTGCGTTTCAAGGGAATAACCGTGTTTTTCAAACGGGGCAGAGTATAGCCGGTTTCTCCCTCACCATTCTTCGCGGAATGTTCTATATTTAAGTTATCCGCACGTCATACCCACCATTCGTTTTGGGGCCTGGAAACACGAATGCCGAATAATACGAAAAATGTCACGATCGTCGGCGCCGGAATGGCCGGCACCATGCTGGCCATCCTGCTGGCACGCCGCGGTTACGAAATCGACCTGTTCGAGCAGCACCCGCACCCGCACAGCGGCGAGCGCTCGATCGAGTTGCTCAGCAACCTGGCGCTCGGCGAGCGGGCACGCCATGCCCTCGACGAGGCCGGACTCCTGGGGCAGGTCGAACGCTTGTCGACACCCATGCGCGGACGCATGATTCACGACCGCAGCGGGCGGCTCACGCTGCAGCCATACGGCTACCGTGAATACGAAACGCTGCACAGCGTCCGGCGTGAAAGCTTGCAGCTGTGCCTTTTGTACGAGGCCGACAAAACCGAGTGCATCCGCGTTCACTTCGACCACAAGCTGGAAGAAGTCGACTGGCAGGAGCAAACCGCGGTCTTCGAGACCCGTGACAACGGCAGCAGGCTGAGCCATCGTTTCGAGGTGCTGATCGGGGCCGACGGCCCGGCATCGCGGGTCCGGCATGAAATGGAGAAAGCCTGCGATTTGCAGGCAAACATCGAAATGCTGGATGCCGGCTACAAGATCCTGACCATCCCCGCCGACGACATGCAGCAGGCGGTCATGGACCCCAACGCGCTGCATGTCTGGCCGCGCGGTGGCTACATGATGGTGGCTTTCGCCAGCCCGGACGGCGGGTTCACGGCCAACCTTTTCCTTCCTTTCAAAGGCGACCACCGGATGATCTGGGGGTTCAGGGAACTCGATACGTGGACCCGGCAGAGTGCGTTCATGGATGCCAATTTCCCCGACGTCACGCCGCTGATGCCAGACCTCGAAACCGAGTTCGAGGAAAACCCCGTAGGCAAGATGGGTACCGTGCGGCTGGACCGCTGGCACCTGGACGGCAAGGCGCTGCTGATCGGCGACGCGGCGCACGCCATCGTTCCCTTCCACGGCCAGGGCGTGAACTCGGCCCTGGAAGACTGCACGATGCTCGACGGCATCCTCGAAAATTCCTCCCACAGCTGGGAATCAGCATTCAGCACCCTCCAGGCGCAAAGGAAGAAGGACACGGATGCGATAGCGGAGATGGCGCTGGACGCCTACCGCACCGTGCGCGAATCGGTCCGGCACCGGGATTTCATGCTGCGCAAGGCGCTGGAGCGCGAACTGGAACTCAGGCACCCCGACCAATTCGTCGCGCGATACTCCCTGGTAATGTTTCACCGGATTTCCTACACGGAAGCGCAGGAGCGCGGCCGCATCCAGGCAGGCATTCTCGACCAACTGCTCGAGAACAGGCAGGACCTGGCGTCCGTGGACATGGAACACGCCGCCGCACTGGTGAACGAACGCCTGTCCGTCCTCGCAGAGAGCTGACCGGGGCAGAAAATCCCGCCCCGGCCGGCGCTACTGGCACTCCAGCGTCTGGGTCAGCTTGATCACCTGGTCGGTGCGGTTGACCGTTCCGCTCGGCGGCTGATCGAAACGGTAGTCCAGTGTCCAGAAACCGTTCGTATCGTTGTCGAAACCCCGCTCGAGCGTGCCGACGTTCACGTAACCCACATCCGCGGGTTCGCAAACGGCGCAATAACCATGAAACTGCAGGATCGGAATCTCGGTATCCAGCGGATCGTTGTTTTCCGGATCCTGGGCAAACAGCCAGCGCGGTCGTCCGTCATCATCGAACAGGTAATGGATCTGCGTCTGCGTGATGTCGTTGACCAGGACGCTGGCGCCGCCGAGCCCGGCGACACCCTTGAACCAGATGCCGGTGTAGCTCGCCGGGTTGCCGCCGACCTGCGGGCAGCCGTAACCGCTCAGCGGCGTCATGCGCTCCGAGCCGGATTCGCCGTGCAGCGTGTAGGAGAACATGGCGTCCTCGCGCGACAGCTGGGTCACCGACAGGCTGCCTACCGGGGCGAGTTTCTGGTCGGTGCCGTCGTTGGTGACGCGCAGGATATCCGTGGTCCAGATGTTGCCGTCGTTGGACGGCGCGCCGGCGATATACCAGGTGGGCAGTCCGTCCTCGTCGTAGGTGTACCAGATCAGCGCCCGGTCGCTGCCGCCCCAGTTGTAGTCGTAACCCTGGCCGACGGTGGGCCGTGAAGCCGGGAACCAGAGACCGCGGTGCGTATCGAGCGGCTCGCCCTGGAACTGGACCTCGGCCGTGATTGCCACGGACAGCGGTGACGCCGAGCCGTTCTCGACCACGGCATACCAGCGCCCGGGGCTGACGCCGCCGGTCAGCTGGATGATCGGCCCCAGGCCACCGGCGCCGGAAGCCGAGCCGGCGGGTGAGCCGCTGGCCGGAACCGTGAACGGCGGGTTCACCAGCACAGCGTCGAAATCCATGCGCACCAGCTCCAGCGACAGCGCGTTGGACTGCTCGGCCGTCGCCCCTTGAGCGCTGACCGTCAGGCTGGAAGCCCCGGGCGGTACGTCGATAAAGATGCGGTCGTGCCGGCCGTTGCCGGCCAGCGCAAGGCCGTGGGTCTCGCCGTTCATCAGGGGAAACGTGCTGGCGGCCGCGACACCGCTGCGCGTGATTTCCACCGGAATGACGCCCACGCCGTTGGGCCGGTCACTGCCGGCGCCGATACCGACGGCGCCCAGCCAGGTCTCACCGGGCGTGGCGCCGAAGTTGTCCCAGCTGACCCGGACCGGGAACGATTCGTTCTGCCGGGTGATGCCGGGGCCGCTGGCGGCCAGCCCGCCGTCCGGCTCCACCGCCGCGTGCAACAGGGTCATTTCGTCACCCTGGGCATTGGTGCCGCTCCAGTTCTGCACCAGAATCCAGTAATTTCCGGCCGGCAGATCGTAGAGGTCGCAGCGTTCGAGGTCGATCGGCGTGGTGCTGCTGCACAATTCTTCCCACTCGTCGGCTTGGCCGTCCCCGTCTTCGTCGCGGCCGACAAAGAGATCGAGGTCCTCGGCCGTGGAGGCCAGGGTCTCGGCGTACAGCCACAGGGCGCCGTCGGGAAGGTTGTGCCAGCGCGTGAACACACCCTGGCCGCCGTCATAAGGATCGTCGATACTCGGATCCTCCACATGCCGCTCGGTCGCGCGTTCCACGCGCACGGGCCCGCCGGCGGTGAAGGTCGCGTCGGGAAGGCCGACCAGGCCGTTGAGCCCGAACACCATTGAAGCCCCATCGCTGTCGGTCGAAATCGGCCACAGGTCCGGAAGGTCGCCGCCATAGGAATTGACGCTGACCGTCAGGTAGAGATCCGATGAACCGGGCGCACTCAGCCTGACCCGCCCGGAGATCCAGTCCCCGACGATGCCGCTGCCCGATACGTCCACGTTAATCCCCAGCTGCTGGCTCGCGCTGTTTCCCAGGCTGAAACTCGCCGGGCTGATGGTAACGTCGACACCGTCAGGAAAACCCTCCGGCGTTGCCGTCCAGTCACCCCCGCCCATCATGTCCGTCACCGTGCGCGTGAATCCGCAGCTGGCCTGGCATTTCGACTCGACCAGCCCCGGAAGATTCAGCGCCCCGGGGTCACCGCCGAAATTCGGGTTTGCAGATACGAAGTCCGCGCTCGTCACATTCAGGTACAGTCCCGCGCTGGCTGCCTCGTCCAGCTGAGGCCGACCGGCCCCTGCCTGCTGGGTCGTCGCCGTATCTCCGTTCTCGTCCTTGGCCAGTTCCTGCGTGGCCGTCGTTTCGATCGCGGAAGCGATCTGGCTCACCGTCCAGTCCGGGTGCACGGATTTCAGCAGCGCGGCCGCACCGGCCACGTGCGGCGAGGCCATCGAAGTGCCACTCAGGATCAGGAAACCGTCACCCTGGTAACCCGCCGCCAGGATGCCGGTGCCCGGCGCGATCACGTTCGGCTTGAGTATATCCTGCACCGGCACCGGCGCCGGCCCGCGCGAACTGCTGAAAGAAAGCTGGTCAGCCGCATCGTCGAACTGCGCCAGCACCAGGTTGGAGATCCGGCCTTCGTGACCGCTGCCGCTGTCCAGCCAGCTGCGCAGCGCATCGCCGTCTTTCACGCCGATATGCGACGCCGGCAGGCAGTGGTTGTCGGAGACAATGGATTCACCCTGGTCTTCGGTGTTGGCCAGGATAAAGCCCCCGGCGCCCGCCAGGAGCAGGTTCTTGCCTTTTTCCACGCGCCCGTACAGGCCGCGGTCGCAGACCACGATCTCGCCGTTGAACGGCTGCTGACCGTCCCAGGGATTGCTGGCGCCGGTGTTGGCATCACAGCTGGGCTGCAGTTCGGGGTCGCCGACACCGCACAGCGGATAGCCGTAGTCCTTGGCATGCACGATGGGGCGCGTGGCGAGGCCATCGGTCAGGCTCGCACCGATAATCCCCTCGGGAACCGGCGTGTCGCCGCCGCTGAAGTTTTCCACGCGCGTGGCGAGTATGTAGTTATGGGTCGCATTGCCCACCGCCATGATCCAGGGTGCGATGGCCGGCGAAGACACGGTCGCCTCGTTGGGACCCGTATTGCCCGCCGATGAAACGACGAAGATGCCCGCCGCACGCGCCGCCAGGAAAGCGCGGTCGGCTGTTCCGTTGATCCATGGATCGCGCGCGTCACCGCCGATCGAGTAATTGATCACGTCGACACCGTCGGCGATGGCCTGGTCGATGGCGGCCGCGATGGCGCTGTTGAGACAGCCTTCACTCTCCTGGGAGTACGGTTCGCCCATGTAGCAGACGCGGTAGGAAACGATGGTGGCCCGCGGCGCCACGCCGCTGATGGTGGTCTGGATCGAGCGGTTGACGGTAACGTCCGTCGGCGCGCCGGCCGCGATACCCGCGGTGTGGCTGCCGTGCCCGTTGTTGTCGATTCCCTTGGTGTTTTCTTCGACCCAGTCCTCGGTATCCGGGTTATCCTCGACAAAATCGTAGACGCCCACCACCTTGTTGTTGCACTGCACCTCCGGATCGCTGCAGTAACCGAGGTAGCTGCCATAAGGGTTGGTGTAGGCGTAGTTCGAGTCGCTGAACGACGGGTGGTCCAGGTTGATGCCGGTATCGATGTTGGCGACGATCACGCCCTCGCCCTGCGCCGCCGGCAGGCCGGCGTCGCCGTTCCACAGGGTTTCTGCACCCAGCCACTGCGGCCCGGCATAGGTTTCGAGGCGGAATACCTGCTCCTCCGACACCGCGCTGACCATCGGTGATTGTGCGATCAGCGCCGCCTCCGAGGGCGTCAGGTGCAAGGCCATGCCGTTGAGCGCGTTCCGGTAGCGATGCGTTTCCTTCGGTGTGCGGCCCAGCAAATTCCGGATTTCCCGGCGAAAGGCATTGTGCCGGCTTTCCAGGAACCGCAGGTAGGCGACTGATTCAGCGCTGCGGGCATCCAGGCGCTTCCTGTTGGCCAGTTGCGGCATTGTCGCGGTCAGCCGCGAGAGCCCGTCGGGGGTTTCGGCTGAGAGTTCCCGGCCGTCGTAAAGCGCCAGCGGCATGTCTTTCAATTCGACGATATAGCGCTTGTAACTGAGTCCCTGGCTGCCGCCGTCCTGGGCGGCCTGGAGCGAAACAGCGGCAATGAGTGCTGCCAGTGCCGCGGACAGCCGTATCAGGTTTCTTGTTGCTTTCATGAATCTATCCGTCAATTCTCTCATCCGTGACTGCGCGCCGGGCTGCGCATGGTCACCAGCTCTTCAGCAGCGGTCGGGTGAATGCCGATGGTGCAGTCGAAGTGTTCCTTGGTCAGCCCCGACTTCACCGCGACCGCGAAACCCTGAACGATTTCCGGCGCATCCGGTCCGACCACGTGCAGCCCAACTACCTTCTGACTCGCCCTGGCCACGATAAGTTTCATCAGGGCCTTTTCTTCGCGCCCGGAGAGCGTGTGTTTCATCGGGCGGAATTCGGACAGGTAGACGTCGATCGGCCCGACATGCGTCTGCGCATCTTCTTCCGTGTAGCCAACCGTCGCCACCGGGGGCTGCGTGAACACCGCCGAAGGAACGTATTCGTGGTTCACCGGGCGGTGCATGCCCCCGAACTCGTTATCGGCGAAGGAATGACCCTCGTACGTGGCCACCGGGGTGAGGTTGACACGGTTGGTGACGTCACCGACCGCGAAGATATTGGAAACGCTGGTTTGTGAACATTCGTCCACGGGAATCTGCCCTCCGGCGCGCACGTCGAGGCCGGCATCGAGCAAACCCAGCCCGCGAACGTTGGGCACGCGGCCGGTCGCGTAGAGCACGGCGTCCGTTTCGATGGTTCCGCCGGTATCGAGGGCCAGTTCCAGTCCGCCCGATGTTTTCTCGATCGCGTTGACGTTCGTTTCCAGGCGAAGCTCGATGCCACGTTGGACCTGTCCCTGGGTGACCACGCGCCGCACATCGCTGTCGAAACCGCGCAGCAGCGCGTCACCGCGGTAAACCTGTATGACTTCGCTGCCGAGGCCGGCGAAAATGCCGGCGAATTCGCAGGCGATATAGCCACCGCCGACCACGGTCACGCGGGACGGCAGTTCTTCGAGGTGAAAGGCCTCGTCGGACGTAATCGCATGTTCGATGCCCGGAATTTCGGGTTTCCAGGGCCGGCCGCCCACGGCGATCAGGACCTTGTCTGCAGTGACCTTTTCATCACCCACCTGAACCGTGTGACGGTCCAGCAGGACACCGCGTTTCTCGTACAGCGTGACGCCCGCGTTCGACAGCAGCCCGAGATACACCTGGTTGAGGCGGTCGATCTCCCGGTCTTTTGCCCGGACCAGGTCCGGCCAGCTGAACGTCGTTTCACCCACTGTCCAGCCGTAGCCAGCCGCGTCCTCGAAGTCGTCTGCGAAATGCGCAGCGTAAACCAGCAGTTTCTTGGGAACGCATCCGCGGATCACGCAGGTACCGCCGACGCGACTCTCCTCGCAGATGCCCACCTTGGCGCCGTGTCCTGCTGCGATGCGTGCAGCCCGAACACCGCCCGAACCGGCCCCGATGACAAAAAGATCGTAATCAAATTCGCTCATATCAGTTTTCCACGCGGCTTGACCCGCTTTTTCCAAGCGGCCCTGCACGCCGCGCTGCTCACGCCCGCCTGCCGCCTGTGTACCCGGTTGCGCAATGGTACCCCGATTGGCGGCTGTTTGCTCTTCCCGACAGCATAGATAAAGAGTGCAGGAGCCGGTGTGAAGAACCCGTCAAGGGGCGTCTTTGGCGACGAAAACAGGCACGGTAGAATAAATGTAGAATACATGAATGATTCCGTGATCTGAATCATTAAACCCGCCACGATGTCGTGGACTTGGGACGCCGGTTTCCGTAGCATGGCGCCCTTGTATTTGTCACCCGATTGGAGCCGCATGCTATCCGCGTCCCAGGTCAACTTCGAGCGTTACTTCGAGCCGGTATTCAAACCCGTCAGCTTTGAACTCGAAGCCGGCGGACTGCTGCTGGTCACCGGGGCGAACGGCTGTGGCAAGACGACCCTGATCCGCGTGTTGGCGGGCATTCTGCATCCCACTTCCGGCACGATCGACATCGGCGCTCGGAACATGGCCTACGTGGGTCACTACCTGGCGCTGAAAGACGATCTGAGCGTGCTGGAAAACCTGCGATTCATTCGCGAGTTCATGGGAACCTCCCGACGCAGCGCGCAGGAAGTGATCGTCGAGGTCGGACTGGACCATGTGAAACACAACCAGGCGCGCCACCTGTCCGCCGGGCAGCGCAAACGCTGCGCGCTCGCGCGCCTGCTGCTCAGCGAAGCCGGGCTCTGGCTGCTGGACGAGCCCTACTCCAACCTGGACACCGAGGGCGTCGAACTCGTGGACCGTTTACTGGTCAGACATCTGAAGGAC